>Ga0070754_10000915_pt1 | contig 25143 bp, 22 predicted proteins | sample VirMetDEL_Sep_01_FD_75181 | JGI IMG/M metagenome (GOLD analysis project Ga0070754, IMG submission 75181) | Aqueous microbial communities from the Delaware River and Bay under freshwater to marine salinity gradient to study organic matter... | ecosystem: Environmental > Aquatic > Marine >...
CCTGCTTGAGGAAGCCGATGATTTGTTCCTCGGTGAATCTGCTCTTCTTCATATCCGTCATTCTCCTGGTGGTTGACGGACTTCACTAACTTCAGCCTGGTACGGCTGGCGGGGGGCAGGTCACTTTGTCCTATTGGTTGTAAGCATGCGACCGGCCCAGAGAAGACGAGTGGTGAGGCTGACTCTAGAGACCTGGTAAAGCTTCTCGCCTTGCTGCGTCAGATGCAGAAGGCGTGAATTCGATAGCCCTATTGTCCTCGGTGTAACGCCGCCCCACAACATAGCGATCGCTATCAAGCATCGGCGCAATTTGCGATGTGGCCATTATCAGTTGGAAATCAACTTCGTATGACTCACATTCGGTGGCAATAATCTCTTGTAATCGATGTGCACGGGGCAACTCTATTCCACCGTCTTCAATTCCATCAAGCATCAAGAATCGTGGAAAACGCATTTCCGGGATGGTTGTCGATGCCGTTAATAATGCAAGATGGAAAAGATGGCGAAGAACCACAGTAGAACTTTCGGAGAACCTTGTCGAGCCGTCTACGCTGACTTGATTTTCCTCAAAACTGAATCGAACAACTTCTGCTGACCTAAATTCTTCTTGCCGATAGAGATCTTGTTTCAATAATCGGCTGGTTACCTGTGAGATAGTAAGGCCGATAGTTCTCTTTCGTACTTCTTGAGCATGTGCCAGTGACTCGATTATTGAGTTCAACTCGGAAATCTTCTGCTGCAAGTCATTGCGTTTTTCCTGCAAAGATCGGATTACATTAGCGAGCCGCTGATTTTCGTGAAGGGTCTTGATCTCTTGGTCAAGCGCGCCAGTCTCACGAACGATATTTTCAATCGCGGACTCCAGTTCCGATGACCAAGTATGCGCCGCTTCGCTGTAGTGCCGCTCTAAATGGCGCATATGCTGACGAAGGGCTGGTGTTCCCAATCGAAGATTTGCGGCCGCCGACTCTTTGCCATGCATCAGCGCCTCCGACTCCTTCAACTGGACAAGAAGCTCATTGCGCATGCGAAGAATTTGAGACTCGCCACTTGGAGTGCTCAATGGTGTTTTACAGAGCGCGCATGATGGAGTATCAGTTGTTTGCGCGGTTACAGGTGTGAGGCAGCATGGACAGAAGTTGAAAGCGATATTCCCGAGATAGCCACGTGTCGTCTCCGACTGGTCGAGTCTTCTAAGTCGCTCGCGAATCTCGACCACAAACTGCCGGGAATCCTCTATGTCCGCTTCCACGCGCGCTAGGTCATCAAGAGCTTTATTCAGGTCGCGCTTCGCCACATCAAGCGCAGTGCGGGAGACGCTTTCTTCGTTGCTCCGCTTCTTATCTCGTTCAACTGTCCGGTGTTCCTTTAAGCGCGCAAGTTCTGCCGCGAGCACATTCCGTTTCTGTTCAGCCTGAATAATCTGCTGACCGAAAAATTCCAAATTCACATCCTGCTGAGACTTTGCAAGAACGGTAAAAATACTTTTCAGTTCAGATTCCGCTGCAGATAACGCTCGCTCAAGCTCTCGCTTGCCGAGTTGTGCAGAATAGAGCTTATCGTCATACACGCCAAGCAGATAATCGCCGACAGTGGCACGGGTAAGCGCATTGTCAAATGAGTCGATGCGAAAAATCGGGCTATGCAGTGACGGCTGGTCCGCATACATAACCCTCAAGAACTGATGCATCGTCAGATTTGAGGCGCCGTCTCCTTGGGCCTCCGGCATGCCCAACGCAAGCAGAAGCGACTGAGTGAAGCTGAGCCTACTTGCACTTCTCCGGAACGGAAAGACTTCCCACGCACTTACCGGTGCTTGGACAGCCTCCGTGAAGTTCCCCCAAAAGATATAAACGGGCTTCATCTGCGCCTCGCCGACGTCACGCCGGAGCGTGACCGGCCGGTTGTTCAGCAGCAGTTCCACGATTGCGTAATCGCAGAGAAGTGCTTCCTTCTTCCAAGGAATATCTTCCGCGCCCATCGTGTGAGCAAGAAAATCGAGCGTTGTAGTTTTTCCGGAGCTATTGTGGCCAGAAACTATATTAAGGCCCTTGTGGAATATTGTGTCTAGCACAACGCGACCATCCTTAAATACGGCAAGTCGACCGACAATGATGGTCGGTGACAAGGCGCGAGCGGGGGGCGGTGCGGCAATCGCCGTTGCTGGTGGCGCGGCGGACTCAGTCGACGCAGTCGTGACCGAAGGCGGGACAGGGTGGTCAGAGTCAGGCGGCGTCATAACGGTACTCCATTAGTCCGGTGCGTTGTTTAAGGCCGCCAACGCCAGCCAACGGAATGTCTGCCATTCTAGAAAGAACATACATATCTAACGGCGTCGAGAAAGCCACCTCACTTGCAGAGACGCGCTGCAAGTCGTCTGGCAAAGCTTGGCCTGTCCGCACGACGCGTCCCTGCTCCAGCTCAGAGATACTGAAGACACCTGTCAGCGCTAGCAAGCGTGCAGCAGCGGATTGAATTGGCTCGAGATCGCGAAACGTCCTGGAAGCGCTAATGGGCCCACGATAGGGATTACGCGCCTCTCGCGCAAGCTTCCTGACATCCCCATGCTCTTGGGGAAGCTGAACATTGGCTACTTCAGCTGGGAAACAGAGGAAGAAATCTAAGATGCGAAGCTTTGCAAACTCGAGTACTCTACGCTCGCTCGTTATCGCCAGCATTCTGAAGGCACAGTGATACGCATCAAAAGCAGGGTGATAAATTAACACTTATCCCACCTAACGTGACAATTGCCGCCAAGAAAGAAGAGCAGCCCTGCGATGTCAATCATCGTTATACCAAGGTCATTATCACCGAGCATTGTGCTGGTCGGCTCGATAACCCTTTCTGCAATCAGTTGGTCGATTTCGGGCCGAGTGGCTCCAGCTTCTACTGCCGGCCTCACATAGAACATGAATGCCTGATGGATTTTGGCAAGCACGTGCGTGATTATGTCTTGGGTGACCGGAGAGGTCTGCCAGCGCATGATGAGCTTAGCAGCGCGTTGCTTCAGCTCCGATGCTTCCGTAAGCAGATCTGTTCGACCGCTTGCTGCAAGCTTATCCTCAAGTCCGCGCACGTCTGCTGACTGCCCGGCACAATAATGTAGGAGCGTATCAGCAATTTGCGCGGTGTAGCTAGCGGCCCTATCATCGTCCCGCAGGATTTGATATAGCCGTGAAAGTGGCGTAGGGGGCGCGGCGTGGTAATGATTTTCTACCCTGTCGCGCCCAATGATATCGCGCTCAGCGCGATTACCTATTTGTGTTGCCATTCTCGATAGGACTTTATCGCCTATCGATTTTGTCGCCGCCAATAATATCTCGCCCGGCGCGATTATTGTTCTGCGTGACTGTGCGCTCCGAGCGGTTGCTTTTTCTCACGAAGGCAAATCGGAAAACAAGACCTCCACCGATAATGATGGCAACAATACCGGCGGCCCATTTTCCTATTTCTTGCCAATCCATTTATTTCTCCCGGGATGACGGTCAAGCCTGTTGATTGGCGAATAATAACTCAGCGGCGCGGCGCGTCCAAGTAGATCATGCCCCCGTAGGGCTGCGGGATTTGACCGCTACTCGCAAGGCTGAGGTTTCTGTACCGCGCAAGCTGGCTTTCGTGCCGGTTGTGGCAGATAAATTCAGGATCGCTTTTGTGCCGGATAGCGTGAGTTCTGCCCGCAGATGCGATGAACCGCAGCCGCTCCAGTTGTCGTTGGTTCAGCACCAAATCCGCCGTTCGCGGGTCCTCGATGGCCACGGCCGACGGATACTCACCGCACTTGGCGTAACTTTGGTGGAAATAGACCAGTCACAACAACTAGCAACCGTCAGTCGCAGCACTTGGCGCCAGTTTCACCAACTGTGGGCGTCTGATGTCGGACATCCCGCGTTGGCAAAATTTGCATTACTTCTGAGAAAGTTTGCACGACATCTGAGAACCTACACCTGCAGCAGCCTCAAACGTCGATGTTCCCAGCCCGCAACGCATTCGTCTCAATGAAGTCCCGCCGCGGTTCCACCTCGTCGCCCATCAGCATGGTGAACACGCGGTCGGCCTCGATGGCGTCGTCGATCTGTACGCGCAGCAGGCGGCGCACGGTCGGGTCCATGGTGGTTTCCCAGAGCTGTGCGGGGTTCATTTCGCCCAGGCCTTTGTAGCGCTGGCGGCTGGTGGTTCGTTCGGCTTCGCCGATGAGCCAGCGCATGGCGATGCGGAAGTCGGCCACTTTTTCCTCGCGCTGCTTGTCGCCCTCACCGCGCATGACCTTGGCGCCTTCGCCAAGCAGGCCGCGGAAAGTGTCGGCGGCGGTGGCCAGGGCCGCGTAGTCGGCGCCGTGCACGAAGTCCTGCGTGAGCACGCTGCTCTTGATGTTGCCGTGGTGGCGGCGGCTGATGCGCAGGATGGGCTTGTCGGTGCGCACGTCGAACTCGGACGCCACTTCGGCGGGCACGCCGGTGGTGCTGAGTTCGCGCAGCTTGGCCTGCAGCGCCACCGCGCTGGCCTCGGCCTGTTCCACGCTGTCGAGGTTGAGCGACACGCCGTCGGCAATGGCGCGCAGGGCTTCTGCGTCCATGAAGCTGGAGAGGCGCGCGATCACGTTCTCGGCGATCTGGTGTTTGCGCGCCAGTTCCCCCAGGGTGTCGCCGGTCAACGTGGTCTGCGTGGCGCCGCCGGTGAACACGGAAGCGTCTTTCAGCGCAATGCGCAGCAGGAAACCGTCGAGCGCCGACGCGTCCTTCAGGTACAGCTCTTCCTTACCGGCCTTCACCTTGTACAGCGGTGGCTGGGCGATGTAGATGTGGCCGCGCTCCACCAGCTCGGGCATCTGCCGGTAGAAGAAGGTGAGCAGGAGGGTGCGGATGTGGGCGCCGTCCACGTCGGCGTCGGTCATGATGATGATGCGGTGGTAGCGCAGCTTGGCGACGTTGAAGTCGTCCACACCGGCCGTGCCACCCGCGCCCGTGGCCTTGCCGATGCCGGTGCCCAGGGCGGTGATGAGCGTCAGGATTTCGTTGCTGGTGAGCAGCTTTTCGTAGCGCGCTTTTTCCACGTTCAGGATCTTGCCGCGCAGCGGAAGAATCGCCTGGAACTTGCGGTCGCGGCCCTGCTTGGCCGAGCCACCGGCGGAGTCGCCCTCGACGATGTAGATCTCGCACAGCGCGGGGTCTTTCTCCTGGCAGTCGGCCAGCTTGCCGGGCAGGCCCATGCCGTCGAGCACGCCTTTGCGGCGCGTCATCTCGCGCGCCTTGCGCGCGGCTTCACGGGCGCGCGCGGCTTCGACGATCTTGCCGCAGATGATCTTGGCGTCGTTCGGCCGTTCCTGCAGGTAGTCGGTGAGCAGGCGGCTCACGATGTCTTCCACCGGGCCGCGCACCTCGCTGGAAACCAGCTTGTCCTTGGTCTGGCTGCTGAACTTGGGCTCGGGCACCTTCACGCTGAGCACGCAGCACAGGCCTTCGCGCATGTCGTCGCCGGTCACTTCCACTTTGGCCTTATTGGCCAGTTCGGTTTCTTCGATGTACTTGTTGATGACGCGCGTCATGGCCGCGCGCAGGCCGGTGAGGTGGGTGCCGCCGTCGCGCTGCGGAATGTTGTTGGTGAAGCACAGCACCTGCTCGTTGTAGCCGCTGTTCCACTGCATCGCCACTTCCACGCCGATGTTCGTGCCCTGGTCGCTGGCGCGGTCGCCAAGTGCGTGGAACACGTTGGGGTGCAGCACCGTCTTGCCCTTGTTGATGAAGTCGACGAAGCCCTTGACGCCGCCGGCGCCCGAGAAGTCGTCTTCCTTGCCGCTGCGCTCGTCCTTCAGGCGGATGCGCACGCCGTTGTTGAGGAAGCTGAGTTCGCGCAGTCGCTTGGACAGGATCTCGTAGTGGAAATCGGCGTTCTCGCGGAAGATTTCGTAGTCGGGCAGGAAGTGCACCTCGGTGCCGCGCTTCTCGGTGGCACCGGTCACGCGCATGGGTGAGAGCTCCACACCCGTGGGCGTGGCCTCGACGATGCGGTTCTGCACGAAACCGCGCGCGAACTCGAGCTGGTGCACATGGCCTTCGCGGCGCACCGTCAGGCGCAGCCATTGGCTGAGCGCGTTCACGCAGCTCACGCCCACACCGTGCAGGCCGCCCGAGACCTTGTAGCTGTTCTGGTTGAACTTGCCACCCGCGTGCAACTCGGTCAGCGCGATCTCGGCCGCCGAACGCTTGGGCTCGTGCTTGTCGTCCAGCTTCACACCGGTGGGAATGCCGCGCCCGTTGTCCACCACGCTGATGGAGTTGTCGGTGTGGATGGTCACCACGATGTCGTCGCAGTGGCCGGCCAGGGCTTCGTCGATGGAGTTGTCGACCACCTCGAACACCAGGTGGTGCAGGCCGGTGCCGTCCGACGTGTCGCCGATGTACATGCCGGGGCGCTTTCGCACCGCCTCCAGGCCCTCCAGGATCTGGATCGAACCCTCGCCATAGCCTTCGCTCGCGCCGACCTGGTGGGCGTCGATCACGGGCTGGAAATTGGAACTATCGGCTTGGGCCGCGCCGGTGTTGACGGAATCGGCGGGCTTGTTGGCGTCGGACATGGTGAATCTTTCAGACTTCTAGAAATGCCAAACCCGCAAGGCAGCGGGTTGAGCAATAGGGCATCGAGTGCCTGGGTACTTTTCGTGGCCAGCGCGGAACCGGCTTTGCCGGGCCGCAGATGGCGCCCCCTGGGGGGTAGCGCCGCAGGCGCTGCAGGGGGGTCAGATCCTCATGGGCATGACAACGTACTTGAAGGCGTTGTCGTCGGGGTTGGTCACCAGCGCGGAGCTGTTGCCGTCGGAAAGTTCGACACGCACCATCTCCTGCGACATGTTCTGCAGCGCGTCGATCAGGTAGGTGACGTTGAAGCCGATCTCGATGGTGTCGCCGCCGTAGTCGATGTCGAGCTCGTCCACCGCCTCTTCCTGCTCGGCGTTGCTCGACGCCACGCGCAGCGAGCCGGGCTCGACATTCAGGCGCACACCCTTGAATTTCTCGCTCGTCATGATGGCGGTGCGCTGCAGCGAAGCCAGCAGTGGCACGCGGCCAAGCGTGACGATGTTCTTGTGGTTCTTCGGGATCACGCGGTTGTAGTCGGGGAACTTGCCCTCGACCAGCTTGGTAACGAACTCCATGCCGTCAAAACTGAACTTGGCCTGGTTCGCGGCAAACTGCATTTCGATCGCACCTTCCTTGTCGGAGAGCAGACGCTGCAGCTCCAGCACGGTCTTGCGCGGCAGGATCACCTCCTGCTTGGGCACTTCCACATCCAGCGTGCTGGACGCAAACGCGAGGCGGTGGCCGTCGGTGGCCACCAGGCTGAGCTGCTTGCCTTCGGCCACGAACAGGATGCCGTTGAGGTAGTAGCGGATGTCGTGCACCGCCATCGCAAACGACACCTGGCCCAGCAAGCTCTTGAGCGTTTTCTGCGGCACCGAGAACACGGGCCCGAAGCTGGCGGATTCCTGCACCAGGGGGAAGTCTTCGGCCGGCATGCTCTGCAGCGTGAAACGGCTCTTGCCACCTTTCAGGATCAGCTTGCCCGCGCTGGATTCCAGGCTGACGGTCTGGTCGCCCGGCATGGTGCGCAGGATGTCGATGAGCTTGCGCGCGCCCAGCGTGGTGGCGAAATTGCCATCGTCGCCATCGAGCGCAGCCGTGGTGCGGATCTGGATCTCGAGGTCGCTGGTGGTCAGTTGCACCTGCGAACCGGTCTTGCGCAACAGCACGTTGGCCAGGATCGGCAGGGTGTGGCGCCGCTCCACGATGCCCGCCACCGATTGCAGCGCGGCCAGAACCTTGTCCTGGGTCGATTTCAAAACGATCATGTCAGACTCTTTCGTCTCTGGTTGCTTGTGGGTCCGAGGTTGCCCCCCCGGTGGACCCAGCCGTTGTCGGAGCCAAATCCCCGCTATTTTCGCCTTTTTGCGGCCTCATCCCTTGAGGGTCTGTTCCAGCACGTGCAGCTGCTGGTTGAGCTCGGTGTTCTGCAGCCGCTCGGCGCCGATCTTGCGCACCGCATGGAGCACCGTGGTGTGGTCGCGTCCGCCAAAGAGCTCGCCGATCTCGGGCAGGCTCTTCTGGGTCAGTTCCTTGGCGATGAACATGGCAATCTGGCGCGGCCGGGCGATGCTCGCCGGGCGTTTCTTGCTGTACATGTCCGCCACCTTGATCTTGTAGAAATCGGCGACCGTCTTCTGGATGTTTTCCACGCTGATCTGCCGGTTCTGGATCGACAGCAGGTCTTTCAGCGCCTCACGCGCCAGCGCAATCGAGATGTCCTTCTGGTTGAAGCGCGAATAGGCCAGGATCTTGCGCAGGGCGCCTTCAAGTTCGCGCACGTTCGAGCGCACGTTCTTGGCCACGAAGAACGCCACCTCCTCGGGCATCACCGCGTTCTCCACCGCCGCCTTGTTGATCAGGATGGCCACCCGCATCTCCAGCTCCGGCGGCTCGATGGCCACGGTGAGGCCGGAATCGAAACGCGAAACCAGGCGTTCGTGAATGTCGGCCAGGCCCTTGGGGTAGGTGTCGCTGGTCAGCACGATGTGGCTTTTCTTGGCCAGCAAGGCCTCGAACGCGTTGAAGAACTCCTCCTGCGTGCGCTCCTTGTTGGCAAAGAACTGCACGTCGTCGATCAGCAGCAGGTCCAGCGAGTGGTAGCGCTCCTTGAATTCGTCGAACGTCTTGCGCTGATAAGCCTTGACCACATCGGAGACGAACTGCTCGGCATGGATGTAGAGAACCTTGGCCTGTGGACGATCGGCCAGCAGGTGGTTGCCGATGGCGTGCACCAGATGGGTCTTGCCCAGGCCCACGCCGCCGTAGATGAACAGCGGGTTGTAGAGTTGCCCCAGGCTGCCGGCCACGTGCATGGCCGCAGCGCGCGCCATGCGGTTGGCCGAGCCCTCCACCAGGGTGGAAAACGCAAGCGCCGGGTTCAGCCGCGTCTTGGGACCACTGGGCGCCACCAGCTCTGCGGGCGCCAGATCGGGCGCCTCTGCGAGCACCTGCTCCTGGACGGTTCGCGGCGCAGGTGACGTGCGGCTTGGACCTTCACGCGGAGCAAGCACCAACTCCAGTGCCACGGGTGCGCCCTGCACCGATTCGAGCAAGGCCGAGATGCGGGCGGCGTATTGGGCGCGTATCCAGTCCAGCTTGAAGCGGTTGGCCACGGCCACGACCACCCGCGAACCGTCTTGCACCACGGTCGCAGAGAGGGGCCGGATCCAGGTATTGAACTGTTGTTCGGGGATGTCCTGGGACAACAGGTCCATGCAGGTGGACCAGAGCGAACGGGCGTCGGCCACGGAAGCGTCGGGTTGGGTGCCCTCGATCATGCTGGGAAAGTCTCGGAAATTCTGGTTGTGGACAATCGACCCGGGGCCGGCCGGCCATTGTAGGGGGAGGGGTCACTTATCCACAAGCGCGCTGACACAATTCTTCCGCCACCGGTCGCGAACGCCGAAGTTCAGGTGCTGCGGGGGCACGCGAGGCCAAGTGCTTGCCGTACTTTGGTTTTCTTTGCGATAATTGCGGGTTTCCCCGATTTGTACAGGCCACCATGAAACGCACTTACCAGCCCTCCAAGATTCGCCGCGCACGCACCCACGGCTTCCTCGTCCGCATGAAGACGCGCGGCGGTCGTGCCGTGATCAACGCCCGCCGCGCCAAAGGCCGCAAGCGCCTGGCCGTCTGAGGCCGCGCATGCCGTGCCGGCGCCGTCTCGCCCGGCCGCATCGTTTTGCGGCTGCGGTGTTTCAACGGTGATCCAGCGGCTGCGGTCCCGGCAGCAGTTCCAGGCCGTCATGGCGGGACCCCCTGTGGCCAAGACCCCTCACTTCGCCTTGCACCGAGCCGCGCTTTCCAGCGCGCACGAGGGCCGGGCCTTGTTTCCCGTGGCCGATGCCTGGCTGGGTGTGCTGCTGCCCAAACGCTGGGCGCGACGCGCCGTCACCCGCAACGCCATCCGCCGCCAGATCTATGAAGTCGCCCGTCACCGCGCCGACACCCTGCCCCAGGCCGCGCTGGTGGTGCGACTGCGCAGCGAGTTCAACCGCCAGCACTTCGTGAGCGCCACGTCCGAGCCTTTGAAGCGCGCGGTGCGTGCCGAGCTGGAGCAACTGCTGTCGCGGGTACAGGTGCCGGTGGAGATTCGCGATGCTGTCTGACTGGCCGCGCCAAGCCCTCGTCGGCTTGGTCAAGGGATACCGCCTGCTGCTCAGTCCGTGGCTGGGCAACGGCTGCCGGTTCGAGCCTTCCTGCTCGGTGTACGCCATCGGTGCGCTCGAGCGGCATGGCGCCTTCGGGGGCAGTGTCCTCACCCTCAAACGTCTCGTGCGTTGCCATCCCTGGTGTGAGGGCGGTCACGATCCGGTACCCGAGTCCTCCAGCGGACTGTTCACCAGCCTGATTTCCCCTCCCTGCGAAAAGAAGAACCCGTCATGAATGATATCCGTCGGTCCATCCTGTGGGTGGTTTTTGGTCTTTCCATGGTGCTGATCTGGGACAAGTGGCAGATCCACAATGGCCACCAGCCCACCTTCTTCCCGGGATCGGCGCCCGTGAGCGCACCCGCCGCCAGCACCGGCAAACCGGCCGCGACCGACGCCAGCCTGCCCTCGGCGACGACGCTGCCCAACCCCTCGTCCGCAGCAGCCGCCGCAGGTGAAGCCCCGGGCGGCGCACCCGGCGCGGTGGCGCAGCGCCACGAGGTGAGCACCGACGTGCTCAAGCTTGTGTTCAACAGCGAAGGCGGTTCGCTGATTGGTGCACAACTGCTCAAGCACGCGGAGGCCACCCGCCAGAGCAAGGACCAGACCGAACAGCCGTTCACGCTGCTCACGCAGGCGGGCGATCGCATTTATGTGGCACAGACCGGCCTGATTGGTGGCAGCTTCCCCACCCACAAGACACCCATGACGCTGGTGGGCGGAGACACCACGCTGACCGAGGGCCGCAATGAACTGCAGGTGCGCTTCGAATCGGCCGAAGTGGGTGGCGTCAAACTGGTCAAGACCTATACCCTGCAGCGCGGCCGCTACGACATCGCCGTGAAGCACGAGGTGCAGAACGTCGGCACACAGGCCGTGAGCCCACAGCTCTATCTGCAGCTGGTGCGCGATGGCAGCAAGCTCAGCAGCGAGACGCCCTTCTACTCCACCTTCACCGGCCCGGCCATCTACACCACCGAGAAGAAATACCAGAAGGTCAACTTCGCCGACATCGAGAAAAACAAGGCGGAATTCGCCACGAACACCAGCGATGGTTATGTCGCCATGGTGCAGCATTACTTCGCTTCGGCCTGGGTGCTGGCCGATGGCGTGGCGCGCGAGAACTTCGTGCGGCAGGTTGACAAGAACCTGTTCGCGGTGGGCAGCATCAGCAGCCTGCCTGCCATCGCACCGGGCCAGAGCCAGGCGGTGGAATCGCGCCTGTTCGTCGGCCCGCAGGAAGAGAAGGTGCTGGAGACCATTGCACCCGGGCTGGAACTGGTCAAGGACTACGGGTGGCTGACCATCCTGGCCAAGCCGCTCTACTGGCTGCTGGAGAAGATCCATGGCTATGTCGGGAACTGGGGCTGGGCCATCGTCCTGCTGGTGGTGTTGATCAAGGCGGCGTTCTACTGGCTGAACGCCAGCGCCTACCGCAGCATGGCCAAGATGAAGAAGATCAATCCCCGCATCATGGAAATGCGCGAGCGCCTCAAAGGCAACCCGCAGGCCATGCAGCAGGAGATGATGAAGATGTACCGCGAGGAGAAGGTCAACCCCCTGGGTGGCTGCTTCCCGATCCTGATTCAGATCCCGGTGTTCATTGCGCTTTACTGGGTGCTGCTTTCCAGCGTGGAAATGCGCAACGCTCCCTGGCAGCCGTGGATCACGGACCTGTCTTCTCCGGATCCGTACTACATCCTGCCGCTGGTCATGGCCGTGACGACCATGATCCAGACCGCACTGAACCCGCTGCCGCCGGACCCGCTGCAGGCCAAGCTCATGTGGCTGATGCCGCTCATGTTCTCCGTCATGTTCTTCTTCTTCCCGTCCGGCCTGGTGCTGTACTGGATCACGAACAACGTCCTCACCATTGCGCAGCAGGCGGTGATCAACAAGAGCATGGGTGTGCCGTTGAAGTTCAGCATGCCGAAGTTCACTTGACCCCCCTGCGCCGCTGACGCGGCTTCCCCCCTGGGAGGGGGGACGATGGCTTGGGCCGGCGGAGCCGGACCCTTGCCATCTCTGGTGGAGTCGCTTTCTCCGATCCGGGCCTGCTTTGCGGGCCCTTCTCTTTTATGCTCGGTCGTTATGCTCGCTGCCTCGCGTGATCCCATCGTTGCCATTGCCACGGCGCCCGGTCGGGGTGGGGTGGGCATCGTGCGGGTTTCCGGGCGGGGGCTGGCGCCGTTCGTGCAGGCTTTGCTGGGGCGTTCATTGAAGGCGCGCGAGGCGACTTACCTGCCGTTGCTCGATGGGGGTGGTCAGCCGATCGACCATGGGTTGGCCTTGTGGTTTCCGGGGCCGCATTCCTACACCGGTGAAGACGTGCTGGAGCTGCAGGGCCATGGGGGGCCGGTGGTGTTGCAGTTGTTGCTGGCGCGTTGCCTGGAGGTGGGGCGGGACGTGCTGCACGATCTGCGCGTGGCCCGCGCCGGCGAGTTCACCGAGCGCGCATTCCTGAACGACAAGCTCGATCTGGCTCAGGCCGAGGCAGTGGCCGATCTCATCGACGCGAGCACCGAGGCCGCAGCGCGCAGCGCCTCACGCTCGCTGGCCGGTGTCTTCTCAAGCCGGGTGCATGCGCTGCGCGACGCACTGGTCAATCTGCGCATGCTGGTGGAAGCCACGCTGGATTTTCCAGAGGAAGAGATCGATTTTCTGCAGAAGGCCGACGCCAGCGGGCAGCTCGATCACCTGCAGCAGGCCTTGGCGGGCGTGCAGGCGCAGGCGCGCCAGGGCGCGCTCTTGCGCGATGGCCTGCAGGTGGTGATTGCGGGCCAGCCGAATGCGGGCAAGAGTTCATTGCTCAATGCGCTCGCTGGCGCCGAGCTGGCGATCGTCACCCCTGTGGCGGGGACCACGCGAGACGTGGTGCAGCAAACCATCCAGATCGAGGGCGTGCCGCTGCATGTGATCGACACCGCCGGTCTGCGCGAGAGCGCGGATGTGGACGAGGTGGAGAAGATCGGCATCGAGCGCGCCTGGGAGCGCATCGGACGCGCCGATGCGGTGCTGTTCGTGCATGACCTGGGTCGCAGCACGGACCCTGGATACCGCGCGGCCGATGCCGCCATCGCCGCTCAGTTGCCCTCGGGCGTGCCGGTGCTGCAGGTGTGGAACAAGCAGGACCAGTGCGACGATGCCGCGCTCGCCGCTGCGCTCGGCGACGAAGGGGACGCGCTGGCGATCTCGGCGAAACACGGCGCAGGTCTGGAAGCCTTGCGCCGACGATTGCTGGAGATCGCAGGCTGGGAGCAATCTGGTGATGGTCTCTTCATGGCCCGCGAACGCCACCTGCAGGCTCTGCGACGCGTGGACGAACACCTGCGGGCCGCGCAGCAGCTGCTTGCTGCCCGTGATGAGCACCTCGACCTGCTGGCGGAAGAATTGCGGCTGGCTCAACAGGCGCTGGGCGAAATCACCGGTGAGTTCACTGCCGACGACTTGCTGGGTGAAATTTTTTCGCGTTTTTGCATCGGCAAGTGATCGCCGGGAACCGTTCACGGCGGCTCTCGAACCGCCGGGAGTGCAACTGTAAGCAGGGGTAAGAGCGCGCTTGCGTGCCGGTGGGCAGCGCGGTTAACGTGACCGCATGAACGCCCAGCTTCCCGCCTCCGTGCGCTTTGACATTCAAGGTCTGGCCAACTCCATGCGCCTTTGCAGCGCACTGGACGCCGTGCCTCTGAATCTCAACGACAGCCAGTGGCCCTTGCTTGCCAATTACCTGCAGCCGGTGGCATTGCAGCAGGGGCAGGTGCTGATCGAGCAGGGCGTCAAGGACCGCACCGTCTACTTCGTGGAGAGCGGCACCCTGACCGTGCACTACGAGGATTCCCGAGAGCGCGTGCGCATTGCCGTGGTGGGTTCGGGCTCGCTGCTGGGTGAAGGCGCGTTTTACAGCCACCTGCCGCGCAGCGCCACGGTGCACGCGGGCAGCGACTGCCGCCTGTGGTGCCTGACGCCGCTGCGCTTTCGCGAGCTTTCTGCGCGACACCCCGAGATCGCGCTCGAGCTCTCGGTGGCCATGTCGGCCGTGCTGGCGCGGCGCATGTACAACCGGCCCAAGCGGGTCGCAGTGACCTGAGTCCTGCATGCCCTCCTATCAACCTTTTCTGCGCGTGTCCCCTGCGCAATCGCTGTACATGTCCTTGACGAGCTGGTGGCAAAGCCGGAAGACCGCATTGGCCGGCAAGGGTGGCTTCACCCGTGCCCGCAACAAGTTCAGCCAGACCACGTTGCCGCTGATCTCGCCGCGCCGGGGTCGCCGCATACTGCGCCGCGAACAGTTGTTCTCCGTCGTTCGCGAGTCGCTGATCCGTGCCGGTGTGCTGTCCACCAGCTACGAATTCAAGGTGCTCACGCTGGATGCGACCGGCGACACCTTCCTGGTGCTGATCGACCTCGCCCTGCCGGCGCAGGCCATGCCCGACGAGTACCTGCTCGAGATCGAACGCTGGATCCAGCAAAGCGCAAAGACCCGCCACGAGATGGACATCCGATCTGTCTACTGGCGGCGCAAGGCGGTGCACGATCAGGTCGGGATGGCGCTCAAGGCCGCCGTGACGGCGCAGACGCGCCGCGAAACGGTGTTGATGACCCCGGGCGCAGTGCCGCCGCCGCCTTCGCGTCCCATGCCCATTCCCAGTCCCACCGCCATTCCGCGGCCTGAGATCACGCCGCCATCGCGCGAACCGGCGCAGGTGGTGGGCGACGACGAAGTGGCCGCCTTCCGCCGTGCACTGCAAAGCGTGGCGACGCCACCCTACCGCGCAGCCAGCGACGCGCAGTTGCCGGTGCCGGAGTCGCACAGCGACTTTGCCGCCCTGAGCGAAACGCAGCACGGGAAGTTATAGGAACACCCCCCGCGTCGCCTTCGGCGCCACCCCCCAGAAGGGGGCGATACCTGAGGCCCGGCAAAGCCGGTTCCTCGGTATCTCTGGATTGGACCGTTTCGTGCGTCGCGGAGTCGCTTTCGGGGGACGCCCTCAGCTGGCGAAATCCACGAGCGTGAAAAGCTTCAATCCGGAAGCGCGCAGCTTCTCGGAGCCACCGAGCTCGGGCAGGTCCACGATGGCGGCGCCTTCGATCACTTCTGCACCGAGCTTCTCCAGCAGCCGCCGGCCCGCCATCATGGTGCCGCCCGTGGCAATGAGGTCGTCGATCAGCACCACGCGGTCGCCCGCCTTCACCGCGTCGGTGTGCAGCTCCACCGTGGCGCTGCCGTATTCCAGATCGTAGGTCTCCTCCACGGTGGTGAAGGGCAGCTTGCCCTTCTTGCGGATGGGCACGAAGCCCACGCCAAGCTGGTAGGCCAGCACCGAACCAATGATGAAACCGCGAGCGTCCAGCCCCGCCACCACGGTGGGCTTCCAGGCCGCCTCCATGTAGCGGTGCACGAACGTGTCGATCAGTACCCGGAACACCTTCGGGTCTTGCAGCAGGGGTGTGATGTCGCGGAACTGAACGCCAGGCGCAGGCCAGTCGGGCACGGTGCGGATGTGGGCTTTGAGGTAGGCGGCGTGGTCCATGGGCGGGGTCCGAAAATTAGCGGCCATTATCGACGCCACCCACGGGCCAAAAAAACCCCGGCGCGAAGGCCGGGGCTGGAGACCATGGCGACCCTGCTCATGCCATGGGTGGAAAACGCGGTCCAGACGACCGAGACGATTCGATTGTGGTGGGTGCGCTGGCTCGGGCAGCCCCGCATCCGGCGTGTGGTGGCGACGGGCCGACGGACGCGGACGCGGCGCATGAAACGGTCCAACCCAGAGGTGCCGAGGAACCGGCTCTGCCGGGCCTCAGGTATCGCCCCCCCCTTCAGGGGGGACGCGCAAAGCGCGGCGGGGGTTTTCTATTTCAGCCTGAAAGCAATTTTTCTTCGGCCAACGCCAGAGCAGGCGCCTTGCCGCTGATGACGACCGTGTCGCCCCCCTCGAGCGCGACATCGTCAGCGACCGCCTGGGGCCGCCCGCTGGCACGGCGCAGGCTCACCACCCGCACGCCCATGGCGTGCAGCGCCAGCGATTCCAGCGTCTTGCCCACATTGCGCCCGCCCGCTGGCAAGGTCACCGTATTGAGGCGCTCGTGGTCGATCTCGTCGACGCTGTCGTCGTCCGCGCCATGAAAATAGCCCCGCAGCAAGTTGTAGCGCGCGTCGCGCTGGTCCTGCACCACCCGGATCACGCGTCGCATCGGCACGCCCACCAGTGCCAATGCATGGCTGGCCAGCATCAGGCTGGCCTCGATCGCTTCCGGCACCACCTCGGTGGCGCCGGCGGCGCGCAGTTTCTCCAGGTCCACATCGTCCACCGTGCGCACCACCACCGGCACGTGCGGAGCATGTTCGTGGGTGTGGCGCAGCACCTTGAGGGCGCTCGGGGTGTCGAGGTAGGTCACCACCAGGGCGCTGGCGCGGTGCAGGCCGGCGGCCATCAACGCCTGCAGGCGCGCGGCGTCGCCGAACACCACCGAATGCCCGGCCGCAGCGGCCTGGCGTACGCGATCGGGGTCGAGGTCGAGCGCCATGTAGGGAATGCTTTCGGCTTCCAGCAGACGCGCCAGGTTCTGGCCGCAGCGCCCGTAGCCGCAGATGATGACGTGCTTGTCGGCATTGATCGCCTTGCGCGCGATGCTGGTCATCTGCACCGACTGCATCAGCCAGTCGCTGCCCACGAGCCTTGTCACGATCGCGTTGGCGTACATGATCGCGAACGGCGTGAGCAGCATGGAGATCACCATGCTCGCCAGGATGGGGTTGAACAGTTGGGGGGGCACCAGGTTGTTCTTGCCTGCCAGCGTGAGCAGCACCAGGCCGAATTCGCCCGCCTGAGCGAGGTACAGACCGGTGCGCAGCGCCACACCGGTGGGGGCGCCAAGCGCTCGCGTGAGACCGGTGATCAGGAACAGCTTGAAGCCTACCGACACCGAGAACAGCAGCAGCACCAGTGGCCAGCGGTCCAGCACGAGGCGCCAGTCCAGCATCATGCCGATGGTGATGAAGAACAGACCCAGCAACACATCGTGGAACGGGCGGATATCGGTTTCCACCTGGTGCTTGAACTCGGTCTCGGAAATCAGCATGCCGGCCACGAAGGCACCCAGTGCCAGCGAGAGCCCGGCGTGCTCTGTCAGCCAGGCCAGGCCCAGCGTGATCAGCAGCAGGTTGAGCATGAACAGCTCGTCGCTCTTGCGCCGCGCCACCAGGGTGAGCCACCAGCGCATCAGCTTCTGGCCGCCGGTGAGCAGCAGGCCCAGCAGCAGCATCGCCTTCAGCGTCGCCCAGGCCAGCGCAATCAGCAGTTCTTCCGGCTCAGCCGCGAGCGCGGGAATCAGCACCAGCAAGGGGACCACGGCCAGATCCTGAAACAGCAGGATGCCCAGCACGCGTTTGCCGTGTTCCGATTCCAGCTCCAGCCGCTCGGCCACCATCTTGATCACGATGGCGGTGCTGCTCATGGCCATGACGCCGCCCAGCGCCAGCGCGGTCTGCCAGGTGATGTCCCACCAGGTCGGCAGCAGGATCGTGAGCGCCAGCGATGCCAGCGTGGTCAGCAAAACGGTGAGCACCACCTGCGAGAAACCCAGCCCGAACACGTGCCGGCGCATGGCGCGCAACTTGGGAAGGCTGAACTCGAGCCCGATCACGAACATCAGGAACACCACGCCGAACTCGGCCAGGTAACGCACGCCTCCCGACTCCTGCGCCAGGGCCAGGGCATTGGGCCCGATCAGCACGCCCACGAGCAGATAGCCGAGCATCGGTGGCAGGCGCAGCATGCGGCAGCCCACCACGCCAAGCACGGCGGCCAAAAGGTAGAGGAGGGCGATGTCGAGGGAATTCATCTGGCCGCGATGTTACTTGGCGCACTCGCCGTGGTGTCGAATGGCCGCGGCGATAATCGTGTGCATGTCGCTGCCGCCCACCTTCGATCCCGCTCGCGTTCTGGCCCTGGGCCGGGAAACGCTCGAGATCGAGGCGCAGGCCGTGAGCGCGCTGGCGCACCGCATGGACGCTGCTTTTTCCCAGGCGGTCGAGCGCATGCTCGCCGTCACCGGCCGCGTGGTGGTGATGGGGATGGGCAAGAGTGGACACATCGGCCGCAAGATTGCCGCCACGCTGGCCTCCACCGGCACGCCCGCGCTGTTCGTGCACCCGGCCGAGGCCAGCCATGGCGACCTGGGCATGATCACGGGCCTCGATCTGGTGCTGGGCATCAGCAACAGCGGCGAAAGCGAAGAGCTCAACGCCATCCTGCCGCTGATCAAGCGCATGGGCGTTCCGCTGGTGGCACTGACCGGCCGGCCCGCCTCCACACTCGGGCGCCACGCCGATGTGGTGCTCGACACCTCGGTCGAGAAGGAAGCCTGCCCGCACAACCTGGCGCCCACCGCCAGCACCACCGCCCAGCTGGCCCTGGGCGATGCGCTGGCCGTGGCGCTTCTCGACGCTCGCGGTTTCAAGGCCGACGACTTCGCCCGCTCGCACCCGGGGGGCTCACTGGGGCGCAAGCTGCTCACGCACGTGAGCGACGTGATGCGGAGCGGGCGCGACGCGCCTCAGGTCGGCCTGGACACCAGCCTCATGGACCTCATGCGCGAGATCAGCGCCAAAGGACTGGGGCTGTGCGCCGTGGTCGATGATGAAGGTCGGGTGAAGGGGGTCTTCACCGACGGCGACCTGCGCAGGCTGATCGAAAAGACCGGCAGCAGCGCCGACCTTCGCGCCCTGAGGGCGCAAGACGTGATGCATCCCCACCCGCGCACCGTACCTGCCAACGCGCTGGCGGTGGAAGCAGCCGGTGTGATGGAAACCAGCCGCATCACCAGCGTGCTGGTGGTCGACGACACCGGTCGCCTGCTCGGCGCACTCAACAGCAACGACCTCATGCGCGCCAAAGTCATATGACGCCCCTGCGCCCGGTGCTCGAATTCCCGCCGACGCTGCTGCTGCGCGCCCAGCCGGTTCGCGTGGTCTTCTTCGACGTGGATGGCGTGCTCACCGACGGCGGGCTTTACATGAGCGAGGCGGGAGAGACGCTCAAGCGCTTTCACATACTCGACGGGCACGGTATCAAGCTGCTGCAGCGGGCCGGCATCACCCCGGCGGTGATCAGCGGCCGCGACTCCGCTGCGTTGCGCCTGCGCCTTGACGCGCTTGGCGTTCGACACATGCGCCTCGGCACCGAGGAGAAGGCGGCGGCGGCCGAAGCCATCCTCGCCGAGCTCGGCCTGGACTGGAGCGCGGCTGCGGCCATGGGGGACGACTGGCCCGATCTGCCCCTGATGCGTCGTGCCGCGCTGGCCTGCGCGCCCTCCACCGCACACGCCGAAGTGATCGCCCTCGCGCACTTTGTGCCGCAGCGCGCGCCGGGCGCTGGCGCCGTGCGCGAAGTGTGCGACCTGCTTCTCGTGGCCTGCGGTGCCTACGCCAGCGAGCTGGAGGCGGCATCACGGTGAGCACGACCGACCCGCTGGACTTCTTCGACGACGTCGACACCACGGCCACCGTGCCGCGCGCGCCCCGGCGCAAGCGCAAATGGCTCGACAGCCTCTCCATCTACCTGCCCGTGCTGCTCATGGGGCTGCTCGCGCTGGCGTCCTACTGGCTGTTGCGCGCCACGCCCGTGGCCGAAATGCCCGAAGTCGATCGCCCCGTAAGCACCGAGCCCGACTACTTCATGCGCCGCTTCTCGGTGGAGGCGGTCGCTGCCGACGGCATCCTCAAGACCCAGCTCGACGGTGCGGAGGCGCGCCACTACCCGGCCACCGACACGGTGGAGGTCGACAACGGCCGCATCCGCCACGTCGGCCTCAATGGCCTGCCCACGCTGGCCAGCGCCCGGCTGATCACCACCAACGGCGACAACACCGAGTTCGTGCTCGAAGGCAATGCCGTCGTGGTGCGCGAGGCGGGCGTGAACGCGAGCGGCGAAGCCGTGCCACGCCTGGAGTTCCGTGGCGAATTCCTCCACATCTACACCGCGCCGGAGCGCGTCGTCTCCGACCAGCCCGTCACGCTTCTGCGCGGGACCGATCGCCTGCAGGCCGACACCCTGGACTACGTGGGCGACGAGCGGGTGGCGAACTTCAAGGGTCGCGTCAAGGTTCGGATGGAGCCACGGTGATGACTGCTTCTTCCTCGCCGCTGGTCTTCATCACGGGCGCCTCCAGTGGTATCGGGCAGGCACTGGCGGCGCGCTTCGCACGAGATGGCTACCGTCTCGCCTTGGTGGCGCGCCGTGTGGCCGACATGCAGGCTTGGGCGGCGGCCCAGGGATTTGACGAGGTGCAATGTCGCGTATACGGCGCCGACGTGGCCGACACGGACAGCATCGTCGCCGCTGGCCAGTCCTGCATGACCCTGCAGGGCGTCCCTGATGTGGTGATCGCCAACGCCGGGGTGAGCATCGGCATGGACACGGCAGTGAGAGAGGACATCGAGGTGATGACGCGCCTCCTGGCGACCAACAACATTGGTCTGGCCGCCACTTTCCATCCCTTCGTCGAACCGATGTCGGCGCGGGGCAGCGGTGCGCTTGTGGGCATCGCCAGCGTGGCGGCGATTCGTGGCTTGCCCGGGCACGCCGCCTACTGCGCGAGCAAGGCGGCCGTGGTGGCCTACTGCGAGAGCCTGCGCGGCGAACTGCGCAGCAGCGGGGTGGCAGTGGTCACCTTGCTGCCGGGGTATGTGGACACGCCGCTGACGCGCCAGAACCGTTACGCCATGCCGTTCCTGCTCAGTGCGGAATCCTTTGCCGATCGGGCCTTCTCCGCCATTCGTGCTCGCACCAGCTACCGTGTGATTCCCTGGCAGATGGGCGTGGTGGCCAAGCTGCTGCGTCTGCTGCCCAACGCGCTGTTCGATCGCCTCCTGGCGGGCCGCCCTCGCAAGCACCGCCAGACGCCCACCCGGCCATGAAAAAAGCCCTGTGGCAGGGCCACAGGGCTTTGATTGTCTGCTGGAGGACCAGCGCAGTGCGCTGGTTCAGGCCGACGGGTGTGGGCGATCAGTAACCGCCGCGGCCACCACCACCGCCACCACCTTCACGACGGCCACCGCCGCCGTAGGGGCTGCGGAAACCGCCTTCGCCACCACCACCGCTGCGGCCACCGCCGCCACCGAAGCCGCCGCCACCGCTGCGGGGGGGACGGGCTTCCATCGGACGGGCTTCGTTCACCACGAGGCTGCGGCCGCCCAGGGACTGGCCGTTCATGCCTTCAATGGCGGACTGAGCTTCAGCATCGCTGCCCATTTCCACGAAACCAAAGCCCTTCGAGCGGCCGGTATCGCGCTCCATCATGACCTTGGCGCTGTTGACAGAGCCGTAGGCGCTGAAAGCTTGCTGGAGGTCTTCGTCGCGCACGGTGTAAGGCAGATTGCCCACGTACAGTTTGTTGCCCATGGATGGGACTCCTAATAACACTGAGAAAAATAGCGATGGAGCCCCGTTAGCACACAAAAACCTGTAGCACGCGAAACCGACCGATCACTTGTCAAAGCGAGTGTTTCTGGCACACGCCAGCCCATTATGCGCGGAACGCGGCGGAAACAGTAACTATTTTTCAGGAGGTGCAAGCCCCCGGCCGAATCGATGCGCCGTTACAACATCGCCCCAAACTGGTGCCGACGTCCGGGCCTGGGCGCTTGAACTTATACTCCGCCCAGCGCCGATTTGATCCGGATTGCGGGCGCTTTAGAAATGCCGCTAAAGGGGAGATTCCCGGTCTCGCCTTTGGCGCTACCGGGATTTTTGTTGGGCGCTCGTCGCCCAGTCTGGACCCAAACTTGATCGTCACGCCCCGAACGTTCCGATTCAACGAGACGCTGCCCCTGCGCAGTGGTGCCGTGTTGCCGGCGTACGAGCTGGTTGTGGAGACCTACGGCACGCTCAACGCCGACCGCTCCAACGCCGTGCTGGTCTGCCACGCGCTCAACGCCTCGCACCACGTGGCCGGCTGGCACGCCGATGCCAGTGGCCAGCCCCTGGCGCGCAGTGAGGGCTGGTGGAACAACATGATCGGCCCGGGCAAGCCGGTCGACACCGACCGCTGGTTCGTCATCGGCGTCAACAACCTGGGCTCCTGCTTCGGCTCCACCGGTCCCACGCACGTCAACCCCGCGACCGGCACGCCCTGGGGTGCGGACTTTCCGGTGGTCACCGTCGAAGACTGGGTGGACGCGCAGGCGCGGCTGCTCGATGTCATGGGCATCGAGACGCTGGCGGCTGTCATGGGCGGCAGCCTGGGCGGCATGCAGACGCTTTCATGGACGCTGCAGTACCCGCAGCGGGTGCGTCACGCCGTGGTGGTGGCCAGCGCGCCCAACCTCACGGCCGAGAACATTGCGTTCAACGAGGTGGCACGCCGCGCCATCGTGACCGACCCCGACTTCCACGATGGCCACTACCTGCGCCACGACACCCTGCCCCGGCGCGGCCTGAGGATTGCCCGAATGATCGGCCACATCACTTACCTCAGTGACGACGTGATGAACGAGAAGTTCGGACGCAGTTTGCGATCGAGCAATCCGGACGAACCTGCAGCCGGGGCCGCACTGGCCTACCGATACAGCACACAGGAAATCGAGTTCCAGATCGAGAGTTACCTGCGTTACCAGGGCGACAAATTCAGCGAATACTTCGACGCCAACACCTACCTGCTGATCACGCGTGCGCTCGATTACTTCGACCCGGCCCGCGACTTCGACGGCAACCTCACCGCTGCGCTGGCGCGCGCGCAGGCGCGCTTCTTCCTTGTCAGTTTCACCACCGACTGGCGCTTTTCGCCTGCGCGCAGCCGCGAGATCGTCAAGGCCTTGCTCGACAACCGTCGCGACGTGAGCTACGCCGAAATCGATGCCCCACATGGACACGATGCCTTTCTGCTGGACGACCCCCGCTACCTGGGTGCCGTTCGCGCCTATTTCGATCAGGCCGTCGCGGGCACGTTGAACGGAGGGGTGGTATGAGCGAGCTCACCATCCTCAATTCCATCGCGCGTCTGGTGCCCCCGGGCTCGCGCGTGCTCGATCTGGGCTGTGGCGATGGCGCCCTGCTGGCGCTGCTTCAGTCCTCCCGCGGCTGCACCGGCTACGGCGTGGAGATCGACGATGCCAAGGTGCTGGCCTGCATGAAGCGCGGCGTCAATGTGCTGCAGCTCAACCTCGAAGACGGCCTGACGATGTTCGGCGACGACGCGTTCGACGTGGTGCTGCAGATCGACACGCTGCAACACCTGCGCAACGCCGAGACCATGCTGCGCGAAACCGCGCGCGTGGGCCGGCTCGGCGTGGTGGCCTTCCCGAACTTCGCGCATTGGGCCAACCGCCTGCACGTGCTGCGAGGCCGCATGCCGGTGACCAAGCGCCTCCCTTTCGAGTGGTACGACACGCCCAACATCCGCGTGGGCACCCTCGCTGATTTTGAGGTGCTGGCGCGCCGCAACGGCCTCACCATCGAAGACAGCTTCGGCCTGCACGAAGGCCGCGAGATCCGCACCTGGCCGAACCTCCTGGCCAGTACCGCCGTCTTCCGCTTTTCAAGCTGATCGCGCAGCCTCGCGCGCCGCATCCGCTGCGAAGTCGCCGTCCGGCGCCGCATCGGTCGTGGGCATGTCCGGGTAGATTTGTCTGAAGGCTTCGCACAGTTGCGGCAGCGGCAGGTCGTCAAAAGCGCCGCGTTCGTTCACATACTCCATGTGCTGTCGCCCCGCGCGGTCGAACGGGTGGTAGAGCGAATCCTGCACGCCGTCGAACGCCAGCGGCAGCAAGCCGAACTTCTCGCACAGCTCGATGTTGAAGGCCGGTGTGGCCTTGCGCCACGCGCCGTCGAGCCAGATCAAGGTGTAGCCGTGCCAGGCGAACACGTCGGTGCCCATGGTCTTGCGCAAGCGCTCGGTGGAGAGGTGGTTGCGCACGTCGGCAAATCCCAGGCGTGCCGGAATGCCGTCGGCCCGGCAGACCGCCGCCAGCAGAACCGCCTTGGGCACGCACCAACCGTGACCCCGCTCGATGGCCGTGCTTGCAGCCATGCCGCGTCCGGAGAGGTCGATGCGGTAAGGGTCGTAGCGCACGCGGTCCCGTACGCCGAGGTAGAGCGAGATCGCGCGCTCGCGAGGCGTCAGGCCCTTTGCATGTTCGCGGGCAAACGCCTGCACCGCAGGGTGGTCATGGTCGATGAAGCGGGTGGCCGCCAGATGTTGCGGGCCGGGCAAGGCAGCGGGGTTCATGGGCACAAGTTAACAGACCTGCGGCTGCGTGCGAGCCGCGCGGGCGACCACGCCCACCACACCGCACCGGAGTTGTGTACTTTGGTACTGGCGCAGGGGCGCCACTTGGGGAATGGCAAGGCTTTGTCTGGTTTTTTCGGACTTCAGCCCTGCTCGTGCTGGCCGATATTCCATGGACCAACCCGATCTTCGAGGACCGATTCCATGGAAATGCGCCGCGCCGCCCACCCCAATGCCCGCCAGGACAGCGCACGCGCTGCCGCCGGCCAGAACGCCAGTGCCGAGTTCCTGACCTTCCGTCTGGGCGGCGAGGAATACGGCATCGACATCCTGCGCGTGCAGGAGATCCGCTCGTATGAAGAGCCCACCCGCATCGCCAACGCGCCGTCGTTCATCAAAGGCGTGGTGAATCTGCGCGGCGTGATCGTGCCGGTGGTGGATCTGCGCATCAAGCTCGGTTGCGACAAGGTCGAATACAACGGTTTCACGGTGGTCATCGTGCTCAACGTGCGCGGTCGCGTGGTGGGCGCGGTGGTCGACTCGGTCTCCGACGTGCTCGAGCTGGCGGGCGACCTCGTCAAGCCGGCCCCCGAGATGAACACCAACGTGGACACGACCTTCATCACCGGCATTGCCAGTGTGGGTGAACGCATGTTGATCCTCATGGACATCGAGGCGCTCATGTCGAG
>Ga0070754_10000917_pt1 | contig 25091 bp, 16 predicted proteins | sample VirMetDEL_Sep_01_FD_75181 | JGI IMG/M metagenome (GOLD analysis project Ga0070754, IMG submission 75181) | Aqueous microbial communities from the Delaware River and Bay under freshwater to marine salinity gradient to study organic matter... | ecosystem: Environmental > Aquatic > Marine >...
CGGCGCGGTGTCCAGCTCGATGCCCGGGGAAGCGGCGACCACCTTGTCGATGTCGAAGCTGCCGGCTTTCTCCACGGCGGCTTTCCACAGCCACGGGCCGAGGTAGGCGGCCTGGGTCACGTCACCGATCACCGCGTCCTTGCCGTACTTGGCCTTGAAGGCTTCGACGAAGGCGGCGTTGTTCGGGTTGTCCAGGCTCTGGAAGTACTTCATCGAGGCGTAGAAGCCGGCCATGTTCTCGCCACCGATACCCAGCAGCTCGTCTTCGGTGACCGACAGGGTCAGCAGGGTCTGCTTGTCGGCGGTGACGCCGGCGGCCTTCATCTGCTTGTAGAAGGCGACGTTGGAGCCACCGACCACGGCAGCGAACACCACGTCAGGCTTGCGCAGCTTGATCTTGTTGATCAGCGAGCCGAACTGGGTATTGCCCAGCGGGTAGTACTCCTCGCCGACCACCTTGCCGCCCAGCACGTTCCCGATGTGCTTGCGCGCGATCTTCATCGAGGTGCGCGGCCAGATGTAGTCAGAGCCCAGCAGGTAGAAGGTCTTGGCGCCCTTCTCCTTGGCCACCCAGTCCAGACCGGCAAGGATCTGCTGAGTGGCCTCCTGGCCGGTGTAGATGACGTTCTTCGACTGCTCCAGGCCTTCATAGAAGGTCGGGTAGTAGAGCAGGCCGTTCTCCTTCTCGAACACCGGCAGCACCGCCTTTCGCGAGGCCGAAGTCCAGCAGCCGAAGACGGTCGCGACCTTGTCGCCGACCAGCAGCTTGCGTGCCTTCTCGGCGAAGGTCGGCCAGTCGGAAGCCCCATCTTCCTGAATGACCTTGATCTGCCGGCCGAGCACGCCGCCACTGGCGTTGATCTGCTCGATGGCCAGGCGCTCGGCCTGGATCGACCCGGTTTCGGAAATCGCCATGGTGCCGGTGGCCGAATGCAGGATACCGACCGTCACCTCAGTGTCGGTCACCGCCAGGCCGGTGCTGTTGACCTCGGCGCTGGCCACATGGCTGAACAGGCTGGCGGCCAGCAGCGAGAGCGCTGCCGCCCCTACCGCCAGCCGGCGAGGAAGAAGTCGAATCGGTTGAGAGTCCATGGTCGTGCTCCTGTGCTGGTTATTCGTGCCGAACCACGCCGGCTTCGCAGCAAGGATGCGTTCGCCCCGGCAAGCGGGGTATACGCAGCATGACGTAACGGCATACGTCATCTGACGTACAGCACCCTGCGCCAGCCTGGTGCAAGCTGAGCGCAGAAAAACCAGGCAGACAGAAGCTCACGCGCGCGCCAGAGGCCTCGCTGAGTCAGGGCATGGAAGTTGCTGAGATCTGCCGTAGGAGCGGCAGCAGCCGCAAAAGCGCTTCGCGGCCGAAGCCGCCCCGACAACTCGCCCCCGACCAGGATCCGCCCGTGCAGCCAACCGGCCCCCAGCGCATCATCAAGATCCGCCGCGACTACAACGCCTGGGTCGCCGACGAGACCATGGAGGATTACGCCCTGCGCTTCACGCCCAGGTCGTTCCGCAAATGGTCGGAGCTGCGTATCGCCAACACCGCGCTCGGCGCTGTGTCGTTCCTCGCCCTGGAAGCCATCGGCGGCGCTCTGGCGCTGTCCTACGGTTTTACCAACACCCTGTGGGCGATCCTCGCGGTCAGCCTGGTGATCTTCCTCACCGGGCTGCCGATCAGCTACTACGCGGCCCGCTCCGGCCTGGACATGGACCTGCTGACCCGCGGCGCCGGCTTCGGCTACATCGGCTCGACCATCACCTCGCTGATCTACGCCAGTTTCACCTTCCTGTTCTTCGCCCTCGAAGCGGCGATCATGGCGCTGGCCCTGGAGCTCTATTTCAACATCCCGCTGGCCCTGGCCTATGTGATCTGCTCGATCATCATCATTCCGCTGGTGGCCTACGGCATCACCCTGATCAACCGTCTGCAGATGTGGACACAACCCGTGTGGCTGTTCCTGCTGGTGCTGCCCTACGTGTTCGTCATCGCCAAGAACCCCGAGGCGCTGTCGGACTGGACCAGCTTCGCCGGCCGCGAGGGCGAGCCCGGCAGTTTCAACCTGCTGCACTTCGGCGCCGCCTGCACCGTGGCCCTGGCCCTGATCACGCAGATCGGCGAGCAGGTCGACTACCTGCGCTTCCTGCCGGAAAAGAACCGCGCCAACCGCGTGCGTTGGTGGACGGCGCTGCTGCTCGCCGGGCCCGGCTGGATCATTCCCGGCGCGCTGAAGATGCTCGCCGGCGCCTTCCTCGCGTTCCTTGCCCTGCAACACGAAATTCCCATCGAGCGCGCCGCCGAGCCGACGCAGATGTACCTGGTGGCCTTCAACTACGTGTTCGCCTCGCCGCAGTGGGCGCTGGCAGCCATGGTGCTGTTCGTCATCGTCAGTCAGGTGAAGATCAACGTCACCAACGCCTACGCCGGCTCGCTGGCCTGGTCGAATTTCTTCGCCCGCATCACCCACAGCCATCCGGGGCGCGTGGTGTGGCTGGTGTTCAACGTGGCCATCGCCCTGATGCTGATGGAGCTGGGGGTGTTCGAGGCGATCGAGGAAGTGCTCGGTCTCTACGCCAATATCGCCATCGCCTGGATCGGCGCGCTGGTGGCCGACCTGGTCATCAACAAGCCGCTGGGCCTGTCGCCGAAGTACATCGAGTTCAAGCGCGCGCACCTCTACGACATCAACCCGGTGGGCGTCGGCGCCATGCTGATCGCCTCTCTGCTTTCGGTGCTCGCCCATGGCGGCCTGTTTGGCGACCTGGCACAAGCGGCCTCCCCGGCCGTGGCGCTGATCTCGGCATTCCTGCTGGCGCCGCTGCTGGCCTGGCTGACCGGCGGGCGCTACTACATCGCTCGCGAACGCCAGCCACACCTGCTCTACCCGCACACCGAGGCCGGGCAAGTGCAGTGCTGCCTGTGCAACAACCGTTTCGAGGAACCGGACACCGCGCACTGCCCGGCCTACGGCGCACCGATCTGCTCGCTGTGTTGCTCGCTCGACGCGCGCTGCGAGGATCGTTGCAAGCCGCGTGCACGCCTGAGCGATCAGCTCGACGACTTCATCGGCTGGCTGTTCCCGCGGGTCTCCATCCCGCGCCTGCACAGCCGTCTGGCGCAGTACCTGGGCCTGCTGAGCCTGCTGGTGCTGATGCTGTTCGGCGCTCTGGCACTGATCTACAGCCAGGTATCGCTAAGCCTGCTGACGCAGGAGCCGGAAGTACGCCAGACGCTCTATCAGGCTTTTCTCAAGGCCTTCCTGACCCTCTCGCTGTTCGCCGCCATGCTCGCCTGGTGGCTGGTACTGACCCGCGAAAGCCGGCGCGTGGCGCAAGAAGAATCGGATCGACAGACCCTGCTGCTGATGCAGGAGATCGAAGCCCACCGCAAGACCGACGAAGCCCTGCAGCAAGCCAAGGAGGCCGCCGAAGCGGCCAATGCAGCGAAGAGCCGCTACGTCACCGGCCTGTCCCACGAGCTGCGCACACCGCTCAACAGTATCCTCGGCTACACCCAGATCCTGCAGCGTGACGCCGCCATGCCAAGTCAGCACAAGGACGCCCTGGCCACCATCCTGCGTAGCGGTTCGCACCTGCTGTCGCTAATCGATGGCCTGCTCGACGTGGCCAAGATCGAAGCCGGCAAGCTGCATCTGGAACTGGCGGAAATTCCCTTCCCGGAGTTCATCGACCAGCTCGAACGCATGTTCACCCCGCAGGCGGCCGAGAAAGGCCTGCGCTTTCGTCTCGAATGCATCGGCCGCATGCCGGCAGTGGTGCGTGGCGACGAGAAACGCGTCAGGCAGATCCTGATCAACCTGCTCGGCAACGCGGTGCGCTTCACCGAGCGTGGCGAGGTGCGCCTGCGCGTTGGCTACATGCGCGAAACCGCCACCTTCGAGATCATCGATACCGGCATCGGCATCGCCCCGGAGCAGATCGAGCGCATCTTCCAGCCCTTCGAGCGCGGCGACCTGATGCGTCAGGACAACGGTGTTGGCCTCGGCCTGACCATCACCCGCATGCTCACCGCGCTGATGGGTGGCGAGCTCTCGGTGCACAGCGACCCCGGCCAGGGCACCTGTTTCCAGGTGCGTCTGTTTCTCTCCGAAGTGCGTGTGCCGCAGGCGGTGGTGCACGTCGAACACGACATCATCGGCTACCAGGGTGAGCGTCGCCTGATTCTGGTGGTGGACGATCACCTCGAACATCGCCGCGTGCTGGCCGGCATGCTCGAACCGCTGGGTTTCGAGGTGATCCAGGCGGCCAGCGGCCAGGAGGCGATTCGCCAGGTAGCGCTGCACAACCCGGCATTGATCCTGATGGACCTGTCCATGCCGCAGATGGACGGCTGGGAAACCAGCCGCCTGATTCGCCGCAACACACAGTGCCAGGCACCGATCATCGTGATCTCCGCCAACGCCTTTACCGACGACCGCGAACGCAGCGTCGCCGCAGACTGCGACGACTACCTGGCCAAACCGGTGTACACCCCGCAGCTACTCGAACGCATCCAGCACCAGCTCGACCTGACCTGGCTGCGCCGAACCCAGGAGCAGTCGCCACCACCGATGGCCATGACCTTGCCGGGCAACGACGACCTGCAGGCGCTGCGCGAGTTGGGCGCGCTCGGCTACGTGCGCGGTCTTCAGCAACGCCTGGATGACATCGACCAGCGCGATCCAGCCTGCGCCGGCTTCACCGCCGCCCTGCGCCTGCTAGTGAAAAACTTCCAGCTCGACGAACTAAACCGCCAACTGAAGGAGGCCGAACATGAATGCGCCGCTCCACCAGACTGAGTCGGGCAGGCCAAGCGGCCTGCCGAGCGAACGCGGCATCATCCTCATCGTCGACGACACGCCGGACAACCTCGCCCTGCTCTCCGACGCCCTCGACGATGCCGGCTACATGGTGCTGGTGGCGCTGGACGGCAGCAGCGCGCTGGGACGTATCCAGCGCCGCCGCCCCGACCTGATCCTGCTCGACGCGATGATGCCCGGGCTGGATGGTTTCGAGACCTGCCGGCGGATCAAGGCCGAGCCGAGCAGCACCGACATCCCGGTGCTGTTCATGACCGCCCTGACCGACAGTGAGCACGTGGTGCAGGGCTTCGCGGCCGGTGGTATCGACTATGTGACCAAACCGATCAATCCCGACGAAGTGCTCGCCAGGGTCGCCTCGCACCTGCGTACCGCGCGCACGCTCCAGTCTGCACGCGCGGCCTCGAAGCCGATCAGCCTGAGCCTCGACGATGCCCCGGCGCATGCCAGACTGTCAGCGCGCTTCCAGCTCACCGAGCGCGAAGTGCAGGTACTGCGCTGGGTGGCCTGCGGCAAGACCAACCGCGATATCGGCGACATTCTCGGCCTCAGTCCACGCACGGTGAACAAGCACCTGGAGCATGTGTACGTGAAGCTCGGCGTGGAAACCCGCACCGCGGCCGCCTCGGTGGCCCTGGCGGCGATGAGCGAACGGGCATAACCCACCAGCGCGCATGTGTGGGCGAGCCCCCGCGTAGCCCGCATGCAATCCGGGAGAGACATAAGGGTGATTCCCGGATTTCATCCGGGCTACGGTTCTGACCCACATGCAGGGTGTGCCACGTACACCAGCGTCTTTGCCCAGGTGCGCACGGCGCACCCTACGGTATTCGGAATTGGCTTAGAGTTGCAGTAATGCAACCGTCTTCGGAATCGCCATGCCCCATCCCAATATCGTCATTCTTACCGGCGCCGGTATCTCCGCCGAAAGCGGCATCCGTACCTTTCGTGCCGCTGACGGGCTCTGGGAAGACCACCGCATCGAGGAAGTCGCCACGCCCGAAGGCTTCGCCCGCGACCCGGCGCTGGTGCAGCGTTTCTACGATATGCGCCGCGCTCAGCTGCGCGATCCGGCCATCGCGCCGAATGCCGGGCACCGAGCCCTGGCCGAGCTGGAGGCTAGCTGGCAGGGGGAGTTCCTGCTGGTCACGCAGAACGTCGACAATCTGCACGAGCGTGCTGGTTCCAGGCGCCTGCTGCATATGCACGGCGAGCTGCAATCGATGCTGTGCAGCAACAGCCAGCAGCGTTTTTCGCTGCTAGAGGACATGCCGGTCAGCCAGGCGTGCGCCTGCTGCGGGCTGGTCGGTACCCTGCGTCCGGATATCGTCTGGTTCGGCGAGATGCCCTATCACATGGAGCGCATTTATGACGCGCTGGAGCAGTGCGAGCTGTTCGTCAGCATCGGCACCTCGGGCCATGTCTACCCGGCAGCGGGTTTCGTCGAGCAGGCGCGCAGGGCCGGGGCGCATACGCTGGAGATCAATCTGGAGCCGAGCCAGGGCCACTCGCTGTTCGCCGAGAAACGCTATGGCCTGGCCACCGAACAGTTGCCCCGCTGGGTCGCGGAGCTATTGGCTGGCTGAGAGAGACCGTAGGGCGGGTGAAACCCGCCAATACGCAAATGGCTTACACCCCGTAGGAGCGGCTTCAGCCGCGAAAGCCACTCCTAAAAGGGCCCAACGCCCGGCCGTATCCCCTAACCAGCAGCGTCCTGAACAAGCGCCGCCGCTTCGGCCGGCACCTCTGGTTCCGGGTTGAACACGCCATTGCTCCAGGCGTAGTAGCCCAGCCCCAGGGCCAGCAACAACGCCAGCAGCCAAGGCCACAGCACCGGCTTGTTGGCATAGGGATCACGCAGCGCGCGGTCGCTACCCTCGGGCAATTCCGCCATCTGCGTGAGCGCGGTGCCGAAGGGAATGCTGATGCGCGCCTGGGCATTCACCGCCCAGCCGTTACCGTCGAGGATCGGTCCCAGGCTGCGGCGCCGCAGCTTGAACCAGGCCAGCAGCATGGCCGGCCCGGAGATGGCCAGCAGCACGCCGAGCAGCAGCAGCGGAACCTGCCACCAGGCCAGCGAGAGAATCCCGGTAATCACCGCCGCCAACGCCGTACCCAGGGCACCGACCGCCAGACCGATGGCCGCGAAAATACCGGCGAACTTGGCGATGTCGAATGCAGGTGTCGGGGTAGTCGCAGGCGACGCGCCAGTTTCACCGACCTTGGCCGCGGTCTTGCTGACCATGTCGGCGTCACGGCTAGCTGCAAGCTTCTGCACCTGGTCGGACACCAGCTTGGAAATGCGCCGATACGGCGACCAGAACGCCTCGCGGATGCTGACCGCGTTCTGTACCACCTTGACCACGGTGGCATCCCAGTCGTTGCCGTCGCGGTCATAGAACAGGCCATGGCGACCGGCCTGCAGGTCGCCCTCGTTGCCAGCGGTCACGGCCACCACGATGTTCAGGGTTTCCTTGCCGCGTACCGGTTCGCCACGGCGGGTGCAGGCGCAATAGAGCAGGAAGCAATCGCTGGCCGCCGCCACCTTGGCATGGGCCTCGACGTTGTCGACCTCCACCACCAGCTCGCAGCTCTTGCCATCGATATACAGCACGCCAGCCTGGAACACGGCCTTCTCGTGACGCGAATAGAAGGACTGAAAGGACACGAAGTTGCGCAGCAGCGTGACCAGGCCGTGACGCAGACGAATCAGCTTGTCCAGCTCGACCAGCCCGTCCGCCGCTTCGGCGACGGTCTTGTCCTCTTCGACCAGCGCCAGCAGGCGCGCCTCGGCGCCCTGCTCCACCAGTTCGAGGATACGCCCGCGCTGCAGCACGTCGGCAATCGCCACGTTGGGCGTCTCGGCGCGCCAGGCCAGGTAGTTACTGCACAGCGCCACCAGGTGCTGCCACTGCTCACGCGACAGGCAGTCCAGCTCCCCGTAGACCGGCATCACCACACGCTGACGGAACTCGCCGATGGCGTGTTGCCAGGCCGGGTTGAGGCCCTTGTGCAACGGCAACTCATCGCCATGCTGCACCACCGCCAGCGGCAGGTCGGCCACCTCGCTGGCATCGGCCAGCGAGAGCGCTGCCAGGCGCACCAGTTCCTCTTCCTTGGCGTTCATCAGGGCTGCGGCGCGCGAGTCGAATTCAGCCATGGCCACGCGCGTGAAGTAATCGTCGATCTTGGCGCGCACCGCGCTCAGCGCCTCGACCGCCGCCACGGTCCCCTCACCGAAGACATCGAGGCCCTGCTCGGCAGCCCGTGCATGCCAGGCATGCAGCTGGCGCGCCTGATCGAAGAAAGCGCCGATCTGCTCGACGCCGATGGCCGGCTCGCCGCTTCGGTCGGTCTGCGCGCCCAGGCAGGCAATGATGTCGGCGATGGCGGACTTGAGCTCGGCATCCTCGGTCAGGGTCGCCGGCACCAGGCCGTCACCATTGGCCTGGTTTGGTGGGAACAGCTTGGCCAGCTCGGCGGTGTCGCTGGGCGTCAGGCTGTCGCCATCGGGCCGTCCGATCACGCCCAGCAGGCGCTGTGCAGCCAGACGCAGGTGCGCGCCGACGGCATCGTCGGTGAGCGACGACAATTGCAGCGGCCCGGCCTGGAACAGCACGGCAGGATCGCGCAGGCGCGCCAGCGTCCAGTCCACCACGTCGAGAATTTCCGGGGCACGGATACGACCATCCTTGTTCAGGTCGATGTATTGCAGCATGCGCCGATCCAGTTCCAGGTTGTTCACCGGGCAGGCCAGGCTGGCCCAGAGCTTCTGGTCCAGGCCGCGCAGGGCGGCGAGATCGGCAGGCGTTTCCAGTTGCACCTGATCGAAGCCGCCGGCACGGAAGAAGCGCCAGCGATGGGCAAGAGCTTGAGTCATCTACAAAAGATCCTTTCTTTGTGAGGGCGACTGCGCCACGAAGCCGGCGATGATCCGGCCCTGTACATCGGCGCGTGGATCAGCCAACAGACTCCTACTACCCAGGCGCTGTTCGCCTCAGTGTAACCGAGGCGCAGCGCCGTGCGCCTATCGCGCCTCGACCGTCATCGGCTGCGCCTCGGGCTGCTTGATCAGCGCATAGAGCACGCCAGTAAGCAGGCTGCCGGCAACGATGGCCAGCAGGTACAGGAGCGCGTGGTTGATGGCGTTGGGGATCAGCAACACGAACAGACCGCCGTGCGGCGCCATCAGCTTGCAGCCGAAGTACATCGATAACGCACCGGTCAGCGCGCCACCGGCGATGCTGGCCGGGATCACCCTCAGCGGGTCTTTCGCGGCGAAGGGAATCGCACCTTCGGAAATGAAGCACAACCCCAGCACCCCGGCGGCCTTGCCGGCCTGGCGCTCGCTCTGGGCGAACTTGCGCCGCGCCAGCACGGTGGCGATGGCCATGGCGATCGGCGGCACCATGCCGCCGGCCATGGTCGCGGCCATCGGCGCGTAACTGCTCGAGGCCAGCAGGCCGACCGAAAAGGCATAGGCCGCCTTGTTGATCGGCCCGCCGAGATCCACGCACATCATGCCGCCGAGCAACGCACCGAGCAGAATGGCGTTGGTGCTGCCCATGCTGTCGAGAAACTGGGTGAGCGACTGCAACACATCAGCCACGGGACTGCCGACGATATAGATCATCGCCAGGCCGGTGATCAGGCTGGCCAGCAGCGGGATGATCAGAATCGGCTTGAGCGCCTCCAGGCTCTCCGGCAAGCGCACCCAGCGGGCAATGGCCTTGGCCGAATAGCCGGCGATGAAACCGGCGACGATGCCACCGATGAAACCGGCCCCCAGCGAGCTGGCGAGCATCCCGCCGATCATCCCCGGCGCCAGGCCCGGGCGATCCGCGATGGAATAGGCGATATAACCGGCCAGCACCGGCACCATCAGCTTGAACGCGGCGTCGCCACCGATCTGCATCAGCGCGGCGGCGAAGGTGCCCTCCTGCTTGAACGCCTCGATACCGAACACGAATGACAACGCGATCAGCAGACCGCCCGCCACCACCATCGGCAGCATGTAGGAAACGCCAGTGAGCAGGTGCTTGTAGGGGCCGGTCTTCTCGCCGCTGCTGGCGGCGGACTTGCCTTCTGCCGGCGCTGCTTCGCTCAGAGGACGTGCCTCGCTCAACGCCCGTTCGAGCGTCTGCTGCGGCTGTTTGAGCGCCACACCGGTACCGCAGCGGTAGATCTTCTTGCCGACGAAGCGGCTGGTATCCACTTCGATATCGGTGGCCAGCAGCACCGCATCGGCAGCGGCGATGGCGGCATCGTCGAGCAGATTGCGCGCACCGACCGAACCGCGGGTTTCCACCTGCAGCTCGATGCCCACCCGCTGCGCCGCCTGCTGCAACGCCTCGGCGGCCATGAAGGTATGCGCTACACCAGTCGGGCAAGCGGTGACCGCGACCAGCCGGCGGCGGCCGCCAGGCGCAGCCTCACTGCCTTCGCCATAAGGCTGAGCACGCTCGGCGGCGTCGCGCAAGAAACGCTGCGGGTCAGCCAACGCCTCGGCAGGCGAGGCCTGCAGCAGGCGCTTGCCGGCAAAGCGGCCTAGCGGCAGCTCACCGGTCTTGACCATCAGCACCCAATCGGCAGCGGCGATTTCGGCTTCGCTCAGCGGCGAGCCAATGGCGCGCGCGTCATGCACTTCGACGCGGGTTTGCCAGCCCAGACGCTCGGCGGCGGCCTGCAGCAGGCGCGAACACAGCACACTGGTGACCTGGCCATTGGGGCAGGCAGTGACGATCAGCAACTTCATGGTGGGTGCCTCTTATTGTTCTAGACGCTGCAGTTGCACGGCCGCCTCAAGACGGGCCAACTGCTCGCGATCATGGATACCGAAACCGATCTGGGTGACCGCCTGCGCCGCCACTGCCGTGGCCAGGCGCAGCGTGCGCTCGGCCGGCCAGCCTTCGAGCAGGCCATGCAGGCTGGCCGCCAGCAGCGAGTCACCGGCACCGACCGTGCTGGCGACCTCGACACGCGGCGGTACGGCGCGCAGGGCGATGTCCGGGCCATGCCAGTCGACGCCCTCCGCACCGCGCGACAGCAGCACGTGCTCGATCCCCTGGGTGCGCAACGTCTGCACCGCAGCGGCCAGATCGCTACCGCACACCTCGGCCAGCTCTTGCTCGTTGGGTTTGATCAGCCAGGGCGCGACACCCAGCGCCGCCTGCAGGGCCGCCCCACTGCTGTCGACCGCCAGCGGCACGCCACTGGCCTTGATGCGGCGCAACAGAGCGGCGAACCACTGCGGGGTGACGCCGCGCGGCAGGCTGCCAGCGACCACCACCAGATCATGCCCGGCGAGCAGCGGCTGCAATGTCTCTTCCAGACGCTGCAGGTGCTCGGCTTCGACCTGCGGGCCAGGGCCGTTGAGATCGGTGATGCAGCCATCGGCCTCGGCCAGCTTGACGTTGCTGCGCGTCTCGCCCGGTACGCGAACGAACAGGTCGTGAAAACCGCGCCTGTGCATCAGGCTCTCGAACGGCGCGGCATTGGCGCGCCCGAGAAAGCCACCGACGCTCAGGCTGTGGCCAAGGTCGGCCAGCACCTGAGCGACGTTCAGGCCCTTGCCGGCGGCGTGGCTGCGCAGCTCATGACAGCGGTTGATCGCGCCGGGCTGCAGGCGGTCGAGACGCAGGGTCAGGTCCAGCGCCGGATTCAGGGTCAGGGTCAGGATTCGGGCCATCAGTGCATCTCCGCCACCAGCGCGCGCACGGCGCTGGCACTGTCCAGGGTCAGGGCGCGGTCGGCCAGGGTTCGCGCCTGGCGGCTGTCCAACTCGCGCACGCAGGCCTTGACCAGGGCAATCGAACGCGGCGTCACGCTCAACTCGTCCACGCCCAGGCCAACCAGCAGCGGCACGGCCAGACGATCGCTGGCCAGCTCGCCGCAGACACCGACCCACTTGCCCTGCGCATGGGCAGCGGTCACGGTCATCTCGATCAGGCGCAGCACCGCCGGGTGCAGGCCGTCGGCCTGCGCCGACAGCTGCGGATGGCCACGGTCGATGGCCAGGCAGTACTGAGTCAGGTCATTGGTGCCGATGCTGAAGAAGTCCACCTCGCGCGCCAGCACCGGCGCCAGCAGCGCGGCCGAGGGCACTTCGATCATGATGCCGATCTGCAGGTCGCGCACCTCGATCTCTTCACGCAGGCGCTGCACCATGTCACGCGCCGCGCGCCATTCCTCCACCGAGCCGACCATGGGGAACATGATCCGCAGCGGACGACCATCGGCCGAGGCAAGCAAGGCGCGCAGCTGGGTTTCCAGAATCTCCGGGCGCTGCAGGCTCAGGCGAATGCCACGCACGCCGAGAAAGGGGTTCTCCTCGGCCGGCATTGGCCAGTACGGCAGGGGTTTGTCCCCCCCGACATCCAGCGTGCGCACCACCAGCGGCCGCCCGGCCAGCGCATCGAGCACGCGTCGGTACTAGCGTTCCTGCGCAGCGTGATCCGGCGCCTGGGCATGCTCCATGAACACCAGCTCGGTGCGCAGCAGGCCCACCGCCTCCGCACCCAGTTCGACCGCATCAGCGGTTTCGCCGCTGGCGCCGATATTGGCAGCGACTTCGACGCGCACACCGTCCCGGGTCTGCGCGCTGTCAAAACGTGCTACATGAGCCAGCTCCCGGCGTTGCTGCGCGGCCTCGCGCTCTTGCAACGCCCGATCACGTTCCTCTGCATCCGGGGCGATGCGCAACAGGCCGCTGTCGCCATCGAGCAGCAGCGGCGTGCCCTGAGCCAGCGCCAGCACAGCATCGCCGGCACCGACCACAGCGGGAATGCCCAGGGCCCGGGCGATGATCGCACTGTGCGCGGTAGCGCCACCGCGGGCGGTCAGAATACCGGCGACGCGCTGACGGTCGAGGCTGGCGACGTCCACGGCACGACCTCGGCCATGACCAGGATGTAAGGCTCGTTCGGCTCGCTGGGTAGCTCTACGCCACAGAGGTGCGCCAGCACACGGTTGCCGATATCACGCAGGTCGGCCGCGCGCTCTGCCAGCAGCGGGTCATGCAAGGCTTCCTGGCGCTTGGCAGCCGCCTCGACTTCGACCTGCCAGGCCGCTTCGGCGCTCGCGCCCTTGTGCAGGCGAGCGTCGACGTCTTCGCGCAGCGCCGGATCATCGAGCATGGCCAGGTGGGCGCTGAAGATTTCGCGAATGCTCGCCACACCGGCGCCATCGACCAGGCGCTGGATCTGTGCAGCGACGACCGCCAGGGCTGAATCCAGGCGTGCGCGCTCCTGCTCGACGCCCTGCCCCTGCTCGGTGAATTCAAAGGTCGGCGGCGTGCGCACCAGTACCGGACCGATGGCAATGCCGGGCGAGGCGCCGACCGCCAGCAAGCGACTGCCGGCGACCGGGGCAACCGCCTCTAAAGGTTCAAGCTGCGCAGCGACTTCGGGCAGGGCATCGCTCAGCGGCTCGACCGCCTCACCCAGGCCACTTTCCATAGCCGCGCGAATGGCCGGCAGGGCGCCGTTGGCAATCGCCGCTTCGGCACTGAACTCAAGCATCTGGCCACGTCGTGCGCCCAGCGCCAGCAGGCGGCTGAGGCTCTTGGCCGACACCCCTGCGCCCGTGTCGCCCAGCAGACGCACGCGAATGTCGCCCGCGAAACCCTGCGCCAGTTCGCTCAGCGCCTTGGCCGGACGTGCATGCAGACCATGGGCATTGAGCAGCGGCACGCTGAGGCTGGGCCAGTCTGGCGCGACCTCGCCGCCCAGCGCCTCGATCACCTGGCGGCTATCGCTGGCTTCGCTGAACGCCGCAGCGCGACCGCCGATCAGCACATCGCACAGACGCTCCAGGGCCTGGCGATGCGCCTCGCCCTGGCTGGCCAGACAGAACAGACCACGCAGCGCCTCACCGCGAAAAGTCAGCGGCTGCGCCGGCGTGACGAAAGCCAGGCCGGGCCGCTCGACGCTGGCCTCGCTGTGCAGCCACCACAGGCCATCGCCCAACGGCAGCGGCTCGCCACGCGCCAGCCCGAGGGCGAAACCGCTACGCGCGCAACCGGCCTGACGCAGCAGCCGTGCGCCCTGCCAGAGCAATTCGTCGAAGTCTTCGGCAGGCTGCGCCAGCGCCACCAGTTGGCCGTCCAGCGCCAGCGCCTGCGGAGCGCCCTGCAGCAACTCGAGTATCTGCGCCGGATCGCGGGCCTCACGCAGCGCCTGGCTCAGATCCCCCTCGCCCAGGGCGCGGGTCAGCAGCTGCAACAGGTGCAGGTGTTCGTCGGACTGAGCGGCGATAGCGATGGCCAGGTAAACCTGCTGACCGTTGCCCCAGTCCACGCCCGCGGGGAACTGGATGAGGCTGACACCGGTGCGCAGCACCTGATCGCGAGTCTGCGGTGTGCCATGGGGAATGGCGATGCCCTGGCCGAGAAAAGTCGAGCCCTGCGCCTCGCGTGCCTGCAGGCCTTCGAGGTAAGCCGGAGTAGCCAGACCGCTACGCGCCAGTGCATCGCCGAGCATGGCCAGGGCTTCGCCCTTGGTCGCCGCCGCCTGGCCCATCTGAATTTGGCTGGCATCAAGTTCGAGCATATGAATATCTCCGACTTATTGTTTTTGGCTCAGAGCAGGATCAATGCCCCGTTGTGCTTCGCTCATGCTGCGTTGACAGGCGGCTCGAAGGGCGAACAACGCGAGTCAAGCAGCAGGCATTTACCACGGGTAGACGGCGCGTTTTCGCCTTGCCCGGCTCTGCCTCGCGGGGCTTGATACAGGTTCTAGACTAGCTGATGAAATGGAATGCTGAAACGTTTCACCAAGTATTGGCACCTTATCCGATAATGGGTAATCCTTGAAGCCCGGTCGTCGTCGAGTCGGTGTAGACTCGCCGCGTTCGCCCGCTCGAACCCTTTTCCCTGCATGGTGCTGCGCCCGTGAAACTCAGTGACATCGCCCGCCTGGCTCAGGTCTCGGTGACCACCGCCAGCTACGTGATCAACGGTCAGGCCGAACGGCGGCGTATCAGCCCTGCGACCGTGGCCAGAGTGCTGGCAGTGGTCGAGGAGCATGGCTATCTCCCTGACCAGCAGGCCGCCAGCCTGCGCCGCGGGCAAAGTCGCTGCCTGGGTTTCATCCTGCCAGACCTGGAAAACCCGAGTTATGCGCGCCTGGCCAAACTGCTCGAACAGAAGGTCCGCGCCGCCGGCTACCAGTTGCTGATCGCCAGCTCCGATGATGATCCGGGCACCGAGCGCCAGCTGCTCGAATTGTTCCGCTCACGCCGCTGCGAGGCGCTGATCGTCGCCAGTTGCCTGCCGGCCGACGACCCGCTGTACCCCGCCATCGTGGCTGCCGGCCTGCCGGTGATAGCCGTGGACCGGGCGCTTTCACCCGTACACATCCGCTCGGTGGTCAGCGACGACGAACAGGCCGGGCGCACCCTGACCGAAAGCCTGCTGACGCCCAAGCCTCGGCATATCGCCCTGCTCGGCGCGCGTGCGGAGCTGGTCATCAGCCAGGCGCGCGAGCGAGGCTTCCATGCCGCGCTGGCCGGCTTCGACGGGCGCATCAGCGTCTACCACGGCGAACTGTTCAGCCGCGCCTGCGGCTATCGGCAGATGCAAGCGCTGCTGGAGCAGGCCGGCCCGCCCGATGCCTTGTTGACCACCGACTACGTGCTGCTCGAAGGGGTGCTCGACGCCCTGCGTGAACAGGATCGTGAGCAATGGCCGGCAGTGCGCCTGGCCACCTTCGGCGATACCCAGCTGCTGGATTATCTGCCGCTGCGGGTCAATGCCATGAGCCAGCAGCACGAACGCATCGCTGAGCGCGTATTGGCCTGGGCACTGCGCGCGGTCGAACTCAACGACTATCAGCCCGGCATCGAGGCCATCGACCGCAGCTTCAAGGCTCGTACCTGAACCTCCCTAGCCGCCCTGGATTTTCTGCAGCAATGGCGCGCACTGGCTCGGCTCGTCGCCAGCACTGGGCGCCACCAGCGCCAGCAAACCGGCCGCCGGAGCCACCGCAACGCCCAGCGCCACCAGACCGACACCACGCAGCACCAGCGGCGTGGCCTGTACCCCCGGCGACGGCTGCTTGAACGTGCCGCGCACATACAGCGGCGAGCGCAGGGAAAAGATACGAAAGCCCTTGGTCGACGGCGTGACGGTGAAGTCCAGCTGCTCGCTGGCGAAGTTGGCGCTGCCGTCGACCTTGATCACCGCATTGTCGGTGTCGATGACGAACAGTCGCGTGCTCATCAGCCCCTGCTTGATACCGAGGTCCGCTGCCGCGCAGTGAATCTTCACATCCTCATCGCCGAACAGCTTGCCCACCAGGTAGTTGCCGACGTTCAGCCCGGCGATTTCCATCAGCCCGCGACTGACCGCACCATCGTTGATCAACATCTTCAACTCGCCATCGGCGCTGCCGAGTAACGCGGCCACCGAGTTGCCACGCCCACTGACACGCGCATCGCCGTTGAGCTCACCGAAGCTGGTCTGCATTGGGGCGAAGGTGGGAAATAGTTGCTTGAGCTTGAGTTCACGCGCGCGCACGTGCATCTGCCCTTGCAACGGCGTGGTCGCGCCATTGAGGCGGATCTGCGCATCGAGCACACCACCGGCCATACCGAAGCGCAGCGGCTCCAGGCTCAACGCGCCGTCGTTGAGCAGCACATGGGTGTCGAGGTCGGTGATCGGTAACTGCTCGCCATGCACGATGCGCTTGCCGACAAAGCGCACATCGGCGTCCATCGCACGCCAGCGGTCGGTACGAAACTGCGCAACGGGCAACGCCTTGTTCGCGGGCTGCACGTCCTGCTCACCACGCTCACGCTTGTCCTCGCCGGAGTCGGCGCCGATCAGCGGTGCCAGGTCACTGAACAGCAGCTGGTTGGAAGTCAGTTGGCCGGACAGTTTCGGCCGCGGCTGACGCGCCACGAACGTCAGGTCGCCATGGATATCGCTGGCGCCGATCTGGCCGTTGAAGCCGAGGTAGCGAAAGATCGCCCCGTCGGCATTGTGCAAGTCGGCCTGCAAACGGCCATCGGTGCTGTAGGGCGGCGTCTCCGGCAGCGTTACACCGGTCAGCGGATACAAGTGCCCGAGGCTGGCACCGGACAGGCGCAAGCGCAGATCCAGAGCGCCCAGGTTCTGTGGATCGGTCAGACTGCCGGCCAGCGCGATGCGGGTCGCGCCAATGCGCAGATCGGCCTGCAAGGGGAAGGGTTGCGCGGCATCGTGCAACGCGAGCAGGCCACCGACCTTGCCGCTGCCGGTCAGCGCTTGACCACGCAAGCGGCCCTTGGCTTGCCAGGCGAACGCATAATCCTGGGCGCTGGCATTGCTCTGCGCCAGGCGCTCAGCTGTGCTCTTGCCGACGATATCGGCAAAAGCAATCGGCTTGCCCAGTGGCTCGATAAGCGCCTGCAGGCGGGTGTCGCTGAGCGCGTCATCGAGCTTCACCTGCCCCTTGTCGAAAGCGATGGTGCCGATATCCAGCGTCCAGGGGCTGGGCTGAGCCGTATCAGTCGACTGTTCCTCGCCCAGATCGAACACCCAGTTGGCGCGACCATCGGCCAGCCGCTGCAGATCGGCGACTGGTGCGCCGAGTTCGATAGCGGGGATGCTCACCGTCTTCCACAGCAGTGGCAGCGGAGACAGGTGAAAGCGCACGCTTTCCAGGCTGACGAAGGTCTCGCCCTGCGCCCAATCGGGATTACCCAGGCGCAAGTGCTCGGCGGCGAAATGCGGCCAGGGCAGCCAGGCGCTCAAGCCCTCCTCGCCGGCCTCTCGCTGCCAGACCACACGCAGATCGCCCTCGATGGCGAACGGCCGATTCAGGGCGGCAGAAACCTGCTCGTTGATCAACGGCCGCGCGCGGTTCCAGTCGAACAGCTGCAGAAACAGCAGCAACGCGGCCACCATCAGCAGAAACACGGCGAACAACAGGCTCAACAGCTTGCGTACATGGCGCACCCAGCGACCTCCTTATTTCACTACCCGAGTGAAACGCCTCCATAGCCATACGACTGAAAAGATCGGCCAACGCTCCCTCATGCTGGCGGGAAAGACGAAAATAGCCGAACCTGAACCCCCATCCGTGAGCCGACCGATGCGCCTGATCGACACCCACACCCACCTCGATTTCCCCGAATTCGATGCTGATCGCGACACAGTGCTCGCGCGCAGCCGCGCGATCGGCGTAAGCCGCATAGTGGTACTCGGGGTCTACCAGGCCAACTGGCAGCGACTGTGGCAACTGGTCGAGGAACATCAAGAGCTGCATGCCGCATTCGGCCTGCATCCGGTCTACCTGGACAAGCACAGCCCAGAGCATCTTGATGAACTGCGCGACTGGCTGGGCAGATTGGCCGGGCATCGCAAGCTCTGCGCCGTTGGCGAGTTCGGCCTGGACTATTACCTGGAGCACCTGGATCGGCAGCGCCAGCAGACGCTGTTCGAAGCGCAGCTTGAGCTGGCGGTGGAGTTCGAACTGCCGGCGCTGCTGCACGTGCGCCGCGCCCATGCCGCGACCATCGCCACGCTCAAGCGCTTTCGCCTGGCGCGCGGCGGCATCATCCACGCCTTCGCCGGCAGCCAGGAAGAAGCCCGCGAGTACATCAAGCTGGGCTTTCGCCTCGGCCTGGGCGGCGCCGCCACCTCGCCGCAAGCCAATCGACTGCGCAAGGTGGTGGCGCAGCTACCACTGGACGCCATCGTGCTGGAAACCGACGCCCCGGACATGGCGCCCGCCATGCACCCGAACCAGCGCAACAGCCCGGAGCATCTGCAGGACATCTGCAGCGAGCTGGCAACACTACGTGGTGTGACAGCCGAAGAACTGGCAGCGGCCAGCAGCCGCAATGCGGATGAGTTGTTCGGCTGGAACTGAGGCGAGATCGGTCGCCTCCGTGGGAGGGGCTTCAGCCGCGATCACTGCAAGAGCATCGCCGCAGAAGCGCCTCCCACCCAGTAACTAGACCCGGAATGCGCTGATCAACTGTTTGAGACGCGACACCAGTTCGCTCAGCTCGCGGCTGGCTTGCTCGGTCTGGCTGGCACCGGCTGCGGTGCGCTCACCCGCGTGGTTGATCTCGACGATGTTCTGATCGATATCGTGCGCCACGGCGGTCTGCTGCTCGGCCGCCGCCGCGATCTGCTGATTCTGATCGACGATCATGCCCACCGCACCGAGGATGTTCTCCAGGGCCGACTGCACCTTGGCGGACTCGCTCACCGTACCGTCAGCCATCTGATGGCTGGCGTTCATCGCCTTGACCGCCGCACCGACGCCGCCCTGCAGCTTGACGATCATCGCCTCGATTTCCTCGGTGGACTGCTGCGTGCGCTTGGCCAGGTTGCGCACCTCGTCGGCCACCACGGCGAAGCCACGGCCCTGCTCACCCGCGCGCGCCGCTTCGATGGCGGCATTGAGCGCCAGCAGGTTGGTCTGCTCGGCGATGCCCTTGATCACGTCCAGCACCTGGCTAATGGCCGCACTGTCATTGGCCAGTTGATTGACCACCGTCACCGACTGATCGATCTCGCCGGCCAGACGCTGAATCGCCCCGACCTGCGCCTCGACCAGGGCACGCCCGGTGACCGTCTCCTGATTCACGCTCTGCGCACTGCCCACCGCAGCGGCGGCACTGCGCGCCACCTCTTGCGCCGTGGCAGCCATCTGGTTCATCGCCGTCGCCACCTGCTCGATCTGCGCACGCTGGCTGGCCACGGCCTGGTTGCTCTCACCCGAGACCAGTTCGACGCGATCCGCCTGGCCGCCGACTTCGCCGACGGTGTGCCCGACGCGCTCGATCAGGTCATGGATACGCACCACGGTCTGGTTGAATACCTGGCCCAGATCGCCCAGCTCATCGCGACTCTGCGCCCGGAAGTTGACCGTCATATCGCCAGCCGCCACCTTGTCCATCACCTGACCGAGGTTCTTCAGCGTCGCACGGGTGGAAACGTAGAAGCCGCCGTAGAGATAGACGATCAACAGGAACACCACCACCAGCGCCACCACCAGCAGCAGCATCTGCGCGCGGTTCTCGCTCAGGCGCTCGCTCAACTGGCTGTCGAGAAAGGCCAGCAGGCCGTCGTTGAACGCATAGGTCTTGGCCATTTCCTGGCTGACCTGATCGTAGAACTGCGTCCAGGGCGTATCCAGGCTGTCGGCGATGATCACCTGATCCTCGAACAGCACGGCACTGTCCTTGAGCGTCTGCCGGCTGGCCTCGGCAAGACTGCCCAGGCCGTTCTGCGCGGCGACGTTGCCGGCCAGCGCGTCCTGCAGGTTCAGGCCATACTCGGCGTGGAGCTTCTCCAGCAGCAACAACAGCTCATCGAACTTGGTGCTGGCCGAGGAATTGAGGAAGCCCTGCCCCAGGGAAAAGGCGCCAATGGCGCGCCCCTGGCTCAGCGCAGCGGTGACCTGCGGGGTGACATTGGTGATCAGCTCGCTGATCTGCCGCACCTGACGCTGAGGGTCCTGGCTAAGGCCGGCCTGGCTGGCCACCAGCTTGATGAATACCTGGGAAGAACCGAGCAGTCTCTCGACGATCACTGCCTTGCTCTGCAACGACGTCTCGGTGGCGGCGCTCTGCAAATCGGCCAGCAGCTCATCGCGCTTGGCAGTGAACTCGGCACTCTGCTCGGCATCCTGGGTAACCGGCTCAAGGCCTTGCAAACCGGTATTGAGCGAGTTCTCCAACTGATCGATGCGCCCCTCCAGGTCGCCCGCCTGACCGGACTGACCGATCATCGAGTTGATCTGTACCAGATCGTTGAGACTTTCCAGGTCGCGGCGCAGTTGCAGGCTGTTGCCCAGCAGTTCGAGGCTCTCCAGGGCAGTCTGGGTGCCGACGAACTGTCGATAGGAGTCGCGCACCAGGTAGAAGTTGGTGACGAGCATGGGCAGGAAGAACAGAACACTGATCAGGCTGAACTTCATGCCGAAGCTGAGGCGATTCATCAGCGCGATGGCCGGATACAACACGGTCTTCACTAGACGTCTCCAGTTGCCATTATTGTTATTGGTGTCGCTGAACGGCCGCCGCGCCTCTTGCGGGCTGACAGCGGCGTCCTGGGCAGCCAGACCTGTTACGCGTCGATCAACGCGGTCAATACAGGCATATAAATGTGGCGAAAATCACCAAACAGGTCCGGCTAGCGCCTACTTATACCCCTTATCGACACGCCTCTCTGTAACTTAAGGTTAAACGCGCGCAGCGCGCCTCGCTCGCCCTGAGCCGGGTAAGCGTAGTTCGCCAACGCAATGACAGAAGGACGCAAGGCCGGCGCAACCTGCGACTTATGGTGTGGCAACAGGTCGCCCCGCCCGGCAAGGTGTCGCCTGGGTCAGACGCTAGATGAACAGCACCCAGACCGCATAACCGGCGTACCAGACCACCGCAGCGCGTATCAGCAGTTGCCACAGTTGATCCAGGGTATCGACGCCTTCTTCGCCCATCACTGGCGGCGGCATCTCGCCGGCTGCACGCCCGGCCTTGATCACCAGTTGCGCGGCGGAGATGTCCCAGCTCAGCAGCTCGTGCAGCAAGGCGCGACTGACCGCGACGAAGTTGCCGACCAGGGCGAAACTCGACGCCAGCACCCGCGCCGGCAGCCAATCGAAGGCATGCCGCAGTTGCTCGGCTCGTTCACGCAGGGCCGGCTGCTCGGCATGCTCCGCACACAACGCCAACAGGCGGTATGCCAGCGCAGCCATGGGCCCCAGCAGCAGGTACCAGAAGATCACCGCGAAGAAACTCTGGTAGGCCTGCCACAGCAGGTGCCCTTGCACCTGCTGGAGCAGCTCGGCGCCCTCCTCCGGTGCCAGCGCAAGGTCACGCTCGGCTACGTGGTAGGCCGCCTGACCATCACCGCGCCGCCAGGCATCACGGAACGGCCCCAGCGCGGCAAGGAGGTCACCACGACCCAGGCTGTAGATCAGTACCAACAGGTGCACGGGCAGGGCCAGCCAGCCGTACGCCAGAGGCTTGAGAATCAACAGAAGCAGCCCCAGCAGCAACACCGGCAGCAGCACCAGAAGCAGCAGACACAACCAGGGGGCTTGTTGCAGGCCACCGCTCTGCAGGCGCTGCAATTGCGCCAGCCAGGGGCCGTCCTGCTGGATGCGCAGGCGCCAGGCGGAAAACTTCTCGACCCACAGCACCAGCAGAATCACCAGAAAACTCATTGCTACCTCTCCTTCAAGTCGACATGCAGGCGCGACCAGTCGAATGCCGGCCCCGGGTCGGTCTTGCGCCCTGGTGCGATGTCGCAGTGGCCACGGATACGCTGCGTCGACAGCGCCGGGTAAGCATCCAGCAACTGCCGCGTCAGCTCGGTCAACCTGGCGTACTGAGCGTCGGTGTAGGGCAGATCATCCGTCCCTTCCAGCTCCACTCCTAGCGAAAAATCATTGCAGTTGTCACGCCCGTCGAACCATGAAACGCCAGCGTGCCAGGCACGATCCAGACAGGAGACGAACTGCGTCAGCCTGCCATCACGCTCGACGAAGAAATGCGCGGAAACCTGCAGGGATGCAATCTCGGCAAAGAAGGGATGCTCACCCGTGGGCAATCGATTCTGAAAGAACGCCTGCACCTTGCCGGTACCGAACTGCCCAGGCGGCAGGCTGATGTTGTGGACTACCAGCAGAGAAATCTCGCCACAGGGGCGAGCATTGAAATTCGGCGAAGGACAGTGATCAATGCCCTGAAACCAGCCGGTTGAGGGGTCGAGCTGCATGGAATGCTCCTGAACGAGCCCCCACTCTAGAGCAGGAGGCTACGGCGGCCAAGAGCGAGGCCGCAACAGGATGTGCAAAGGCGGGAAATTCGAGAGCATCCGCGCCTCGCGGCGCGGTTACTGCTGAGATAGGGAGCAGTGCGCTCCCCGGCCAAACGGGTCAGGCGTTCTTCAGCTTGCGCAGGTTACCGATTACCGACTCCAGCGCACGGTCGAACAACAGTGCATCGTCGAGCAGGCGGATGGCATTACGGCGGAACTCCACAGCCAGCGCGTTGCGACTCTTCTCCAGCACTTTCATGCCAGTGCGATTGACGAACACGTACTTGCCGGTCGGTTTGATGATCGCCGCCAGTTTGCAACGCAGCTTGTGCTCTTCATCTTCCTGGAACTCGACCCAGCTGCCGACGCGCAGACTATCTACGTACTGCAGCGCCTCGTCATCGTCCGGGGCCATCACGTCAGGCTCCTGAGGCCGGGTCTGCCCAGGCGCCAGGAGAATGATCTCTTCGACCACTTCGATCATTGCCGGAGCGCCTTGCACCTCTTCGGCAGCAGGCAACTCAAGCAGCGGTAGTTCGATACCGGTCTGCTCGGCGTCGCTCGTCTCCCCGGACGGCTCCGGCACCACCTCGGGCTCCGCTGTGGCACGCTTGAAACGCTGGAAGGCCTGCACATGCAGCACCTCCAGCTGACTGAAGAACTCGCTGGTGGAGAAAGGATCGAAGGCCGCGCTGGCCATGCCCTCACGCAACGCCTTGAGCAAACCGGGCACCAGCTCGAGCAAACGCAGACGTGCTTCTGGATCTTCATGCGGAGCGACGCTCCACACCAGATCATCCATGGTCTGTAGGGCGGCATGCCATTCGTCCGAGTCCACCCCATGCTTGAGACAGGTGAGCATCAGCACCTTGCTCCAGGCCTCCTGCAGCAGACGCACCACCACTTCCGGCAGGGTCTTGCCCAGCAGACGCTCGTTCAACGCGTGCTCGACCTGGCGGCGAGCCAGTTCGGCCTTGGCGCTGCCTTCCTCGGCGTCACGCGTGCGCTGCTCGAGCAGCTCGCTACGGCGCCGCTCGTCGCCGGTGAAGGCCATGAACTCGGCCAGCAGCTCGGAGAAGATCGCCGGATCATCGACGAAATCATTGAGCAGGCGCTGAACCACCTGCTCGATCTTTTGATAGAGGCTGTCGCGCTGCGCATCGTCTTGGTCGACCCAACCCAGCGCCGCAGAGGCGATCTCGTTGAGCAGTCGGCGCGCCGGATGGCTACCACGGCTGAAGAAAGTCTTGTCCAGCACAGCGACCTTGAGCATCGGGATCTGCAGGCGGCCGATAAGTGCCTTGAGCGAATCAGGCAGGGTGCGATCGTCGAGAATGAATTCGAACAGCATCGACACCAGGTTGATCACGTCCTCATCAACTTCACCGACGACTCGCGCCTTGCCGCTCTTGGCACTGGCACGCTCGAGCAGCTGTTCGAGCTGGTCGCGCAGGTCGAAATCCTCGACGTTGGCCTGCGCCGGCGCACGTTGCTGCATATGCGACAACAGGCGCATCAGGTCATTACTGGTGATCGGCAGCGCGTCGCGCGTCTGGGCACGGCGCGGCATGGCAGTTCCACGCACCTGAGAAAGGAGGTCCTGCAACGCGCCGAACACTTCCTGCACACTCTGATCGGCGCCTTCGAGCAGAGGAATACCTTCCTCACCGGCGCCTTGAGCGTAGGTGGGCGTTGTCGGGCGCTGCTGACGACGCGGCTGTGCGGATTTCAGCTCAGGCAGAATACCGGCACTGATCAGCGCCTGATTGGCCTCGGCATAGAGCGTGTCACAGCCGCCCAGCACATACTTCTCGAACAGCTTGAGAATGATCAGTTTGACCTTGATCTCCACACCCAGGCCGCTACAGGAGTCGAGAAAGTATTCACTGAGCAGGGTGGGACCGAGCGGATTGCTCTTGTCATCGAGCTTCTTGCTGATCAGCGCATTGAGACGGGTGGTGAGATGGCCCAGTGCGACGGCGTCGCGGCTCATCACCCTGGCGACCATGGCATCCAGCGCCACGGTCTCTTCCAGTTCGTCATTCTGCACCAGGCTCAGGCTATCGAACGACACCGCATCCAGCGCAGGCTGTGGTTTGCCAATCTCGTACTGATTGAGGTTGGCGAAGGACTCGAACACCTTCTGCAGGAAACCGCGCTCGATGCTCTTGCGCTTCAGGCGCAGGTCGCGCATGGCCTCGAAGAAGGCATTCTGCTCGGCATTGCTGGTCGCCCGATCCGCCATCTCGAAGAGGGTATCGTCGGCATTGTCGAACAGGCTCTGCAGATTCTGCTTGAGCTGTTGCGCGGCTTTGTCACGCACCTGAATCAGCGCCACGGGCAGTCTTCCTACCGGCGAAGTTGGCGATTGCTCTGCGGTGGCCTTGTTAAGGTGCACCACATTCGCGTCGGTCTTCATTCTAGTCTCCCGCAGACTGCCCGAACCCGAGCTTCCTGGTCTGCACAGCGTCAACCGAGCGTCGTCCGTAACGTCAAAGGCCTGGCGTCAATAA
>Ga0070754_10000919_pt1 | contig 25059 bp, 20 predicted proteins | sample VirMetDEL_Sep_01_FD_75181 | JGI IMG/M metagenome (GOLD analysis project Ga0070754, IMG submission 75181) | Aqueous microbial communities from the Delaware River and Bay under freshwater to marine salinity gradient to study organic matter... | ecosystem: Environmental > Aquatic > Marine >...
CAGCTCGCAACCGCACATGGTGAAAGTGGGGTAATCGGCCATGGGCCTGCATTTGAATCAAGGCGACGACGAACTCGTCGAGAACCACGAAATCAACGTCACGCCGTTTATCGACGTGATGCTGGTGCTGCTGATCATCTTCATGGTGGCGGCCCCCTTGGCCACCGTGGATATCAAGGTCGACCTGCCCGCGTCCAGCGCCAAACCCGCGCCGCGGCCGGAGAAGCCGATTTTCCTCAGCGTCAAGGCGGACCAGCGCCTGTTCCTGGGCGAAGAAGAAGTCAAAGCTGAAACCCTGGGGCCGGCGCTCGACGCCAAGACCCAAGGCAAGAAAGACACGACGATCTTCTTCCAGGCCGACAAAGGCGTGGACTACGGCGACCTGATGAGCGTGATGGATGCCCTGCGGGCAGCCGGCTACCTCAAGGTCGGCCTGGTCGGACTTGAGACGGCAGCCAAAAAATGATCACGACGCGCCACAAACTGACGCGTTATGGCACCAGCCTCGCCGTCGTGCTGGGCGTGCATGCCATCGCGATTGCCATCGCGCTCCACTGGTCGGCGCCGCGCACGGTCCAGCTGCCACCGGCGGCCATGGTCATCGACCTGGCGCCGATGCCCGCACCGCCGCCGCCGGCACCGCCCAAGGTGGTCACGCCGCCGCAGCCGCCCGCCCCAGTGGAAGAGCTGCCGCTGCCGAAACTGGCCGAGGCGCCCAAGCCGACGATCCAGGTGCCCAAGCCGGTCAAGCCCAAGCCGAAACCCCAGCCGCCCAAACCGGAGGAGAAAAAGCCCGAGCCGCCCAAGGAGAAACCTTCCGAGACGCCGCCAAGCGACACGCCGCCGACCAATACACCGGCGGAGAAATCGGCCCAGCCCGCACCGGGCCCGTCGCCGCAACAGGTCGCCGCCAAAGCCTCCTGGGAAGGCGCCCTGCTGGCGCACTTGCAGAAGTACAAAAAGTACCCGCAAAGCGCGCAGAACAGTGGCAAGGAAGGCATGAATCGCTTGCGCTTCGTGGTCGATGCCGAAGGCAATGTGCTGTCCTACGAGTTGGTGGGCCGCTCCGGCAACGCCGACCTGGACCGCGCCACCCTGGACATGATCCGTCGCGCCCAGCCATTGCCCAAGCCACCGGCCGACATGGTGAAAAGCGGCAGCATCGAGATCGTCGCGCCGTTCGTTTACAACATCGAGAAGCGTCGCCGCTAAAGGCACGCGCAGGGCTATGTGAGAGGGGGCTTGCTCCCGATGACGGTACATCAGTCGACACGTCCTCGACTGACCCATCGCCATCGGGAGCAAGCCCCTTCCCACATCGGGTTTTATCGCTTCAGCAAAATCTCGCACATTCCCCGCTCAATCCTTATCAAAGTTCTGATAACGTGTGTCTATCGATTGCAGCCGGTATGCTTGGCTCGCAACCTCATGGACGCCCGCTATGACTCTTACAGAATTACGCTACATCGTGACCCTCGCCCAAGAACAACACTTCGGCCACGCGGCCGAGCGTTGCCACGTCAGCCAGCCGACGCTGTCGGTGGGCGTGAAAAAGCTTGAAGACGAACTCGGTGTGCTGATTTTCGAGCGCAGCAAAAGCGCCGTGCGCCTGACCCCGGTCGGTGAAGGCATCGTTGCCCAGGCCCAAAAGGTCCTGGAGCAAGCCCAAAGTATTCGCGAACTGGCCCAGGCCGGCAAAAATCAGCTGACCGCGGCGCTGAAAGTCGGCGCCATCTACACCGTCGGCCCGTACCTGTTCCCGCACCTGATTCCGCAACTGCACCGCGTCGCGCCGCAGATGCCGCTGTATATCGAAGAGAACTTCACCCACGTGCTGCGCGACAAACTGCGCAACGGCGAGCTGGACGCGATCATCATCGCCCTGCCGTTCAACGAGGCTGACGTGCTGACCCTGCCGCTCTACGACGAGCCGTTCTACGTGCTGATGCCGGCCTCGCACCCGTGGACGCAGAAAGACAGCATCGACGCCGGCCTGCTCAACGACAAGAGCCTGCTGCTGCTCGGTGAAGGCCACTGCTTCCGCGACCAGGTGCTGGAAGCCTGCCCGACCCTGACCAAGGGCCACGACGGCGCCAAACACACCACCGTGGAATCCAGCTCCCTGGAAACCATTCGCCACATGGTCGCCTCCGGCCTGGGCATTTCGATCCTGCCGCTGTCGGCGGTGGACAGCCATCACTACGCCCCGGGCGTGATCGCCGTGCGCCCGCTCACGCCGCCGGTGCCGTTCCGCACCGTGGCGATCGCCTGGCGCGCCAGCTTCCCGCGGCCCAAAGCCATTGAGATCCTGGCCGACTCGATCCGCCTGTGTTCGGTGGCCAAACCGCCCGCTGCGAGCTGAGCCACTGTATGACTGAGCTGTCGCAGGTGTCGGTGACGGCACTCAAGGGTGTCGGCGAAGCCATGGCTGAGAAGTTGGCCAAGGTCGGCCTGGAGAACCTTCAGGACGTGCTGTTCCACCTGCCTCTGCGCTATCAGGACCGCACCCGCGTGGTGCCCATCGGTAATTTGCGCCCTGGGCAGGACGCAGTGATCGAAGGCACCGTCAGCGGCGCCGACGTGGTGATGGGCAAGCGCCGCAGCCTGGTGGTGCGCCTGCAGGATGGCACCGGCGGCCTGAGCCTGCGCTTCTACCATTTCAGCAACGCGCAGAAGGAAGGCCTCAAGCGCGGCACCCGCGTGCGCTGTTACGGCGAAGCACGCCCCGGCGCCTCGGGCCTGGAGATCTACCATCCGGAATACCGCGCCATTACGGGCGACGAGCCGCCGCCGGTCGACACCACCCTGACGCCGATCTACCCGCTGACCGAAGGCCTCACCCAACAACGCCTGCGCCAACTGTGCCAGCAGACCCTGACGATGCTCGGCCCGAAAAGCCTGCCCGATTGGCTGCCCGTGGAGCTGGCCCGCGACTATCAACTGGCGCCGCTGGACGATGCGATCCGCTACCTGCATCACCCACCGGCCGACGCGGACGTGGACGAACTGGCCCTCGGTCATCACTGGGCGCAGCACCGCCTGGCGTTCGAAGAACTGCTGACCCACCAACTGTCCCAGCAACGCCTGCGCGAGAGCATGCGCTCCCTGCGCGCCCCGGCGATGCCCAAGGCCACGCGCCTGCCCGCGCAGTACCTGGCGAACCTCAGCTTTGCGCCGACCGGTGCCCAACAGCGCGTGGGCAATGAAATCGCCTACGACCTCAGCCAGCCCGAACCCATGCTGCGCCTGATCCAGGGCGACGTCGGCGCGGGCAAGACCGTGGTCGCCGCCCTCGCCGCCCTGCAGGCACTCGAAGCCGGTTACCAGGTGGCGTTGATGGCGCCCACTGAGATTCTCGCCGAGCAGCACTTCATCACCTTCAAGCGCTGGCTCGAACCGCTGGGCCTGGAAGTGGCGTGGCTGGCGGGCAAACTCAAAGGCAAAAACCGCACAACCGCGCTGGAGCAGATCGCCAGCGGCGCACCGATGGTGGTGGGCACCCATGCGCTGTTCCAGGACGAAGTGCAGTTCAAGAACCTTGCGCTGGTGATCATCGACGAACAGCATCGCTTCGGCGTGCAACAGCGCCTGGCCCTACGCCAGAAAGGCGCGGGCGGGCGCATGAGCCCGCACCAATTGATCATGACCGCCACGCCGATCCCGCGCACCCTGGCCATGAGCGCCTACGCCGACCTCGACACCTCGATCCTCGACGAACTGCCGCCCGGCCGCACCCCGGTCAATACCGTGCTGGTCACCGACTCCCGGCGCGTGGAAGTCATCGAGCGCGTGCGCGGCGCCTGCGCCGAAGGCCGCCAGGCGTATTGGGTATGCACGCTGATTGAAGAGTCCGAAGAGCTGACCTGCCAGGCCGCCGAAACCACTTACGAAGACCTCACCAGCGCCTTGGGCGAACTCAAGGTCGGGCTGATCCACGGGCGCATGAAACCGGCGGAAAAAGCCGCGGTGATGGCGCAATTCAAGGCCGGCGACCTGCAACTGCTGGTGGCCACCACGGTGATCGAGGTCGGGGTGGACGTGCCCAACGCCAGCCTGATGATCATCGAAAACCCCGAGCGCCTGGGCCTAGCGCAACTGCACCAGCTACGTGGCCGCGTCGGCCGGGGCAGCGCGGCCAGCCACTGCGTGCTGCTGTATCATCCGCCGCTGTCGCAGATCGGCCGTCAACGCCTGGGCATCATGCGTGAAACCAACGACGGTTTTGTCATCGCCGAAAAAGACCTCGAACTGCGCGGCCCCGGCGAGATGCTCGGCACCCGCCAGACCGGCCTGCTGCAATTCAAGGTCGCCGACCTGATGCGCGACGCCGACCTGCTGCCGGCAGTGCGCGATGCGGCCCAGGCCCTGCTCGAGCGTTGGCCGGATCACGTCAGCCCGCTGCTGGATCGCTGGCTCAGGCATGGGCAGCAATACGGCCAAGTGTGACGCCTGTTTCACTTATCCGACCAACATTTGTATCAAGCTGGTTATACTCCAAAGACTGTACGAATTTGGATCAGGCCATGTCAGAAGTTGCCCACGCCGCCGCACCACTGACCGCCCCGCCGGTTATTCGGGCGCTGCTCGCGAAACTCTCCATCAGCTACACGGAAGTCGCCGAACATCCGGGCCTGAACCCTGCGCGAAAGATCCAGGCGGTGCTGCTGGAAGATGCGGTGGGCGCGCTCATGTGCTGTTCCCGCAGAACCAGTTGCTCGACCTCAACCGCCTGACCGAACTCACCGGCCGCCGCCTGACATCGGTGTCGCCGGAACGTATCGAACGCATGCTGGGCAAGCATGACCTCAGCCTGCTGCCCGGCCTGCCGGCGCTGACCAGCTCACCTTGCCTGTATGAAGGCAGCCTGCTCGATGAGTCGAGCCTGCTGGTTCACTCGGGCGAAGCCGGTTTGCTGCTGGAGATCGCCAGCGCCGACTTCAAGACCATGCTGACCAAGGCCAGCGCCGCTCAATTCGGCGAGCCGCTGAGCAACATCCGGCCCAACCTCGACCGGCCCCATGATGACCGCGAGGAAATCACCCAGGCCATGCAGGCGTTCACGGCCCGGCGCATCCAGCAACGCCTGGAAGCGACCATCGAGATTCCGCCGCTGGCCGACACTGCGCAGAAAATCATCAAACTGCGCGTCGACCCCAACGCCACCATCGACGACATCACCGGCGTGGTCGAAACCGACCCGGCGCTGGCCGCCCAGGTGGTCAGCTGGGCCGCCTCGCCCTATTACGCCTCGCCGGGCAAGATCCGCTCGGTGGAAGACGCCATCGTGCGGGTGCTGGGCTTCGACCTGGTGATCAACCTGGCGCTGGGCCTGGCCCTGGGCAAAACCCTGAGCCTGCCCAAGGACCACCCGCACCAGGCCACGCCGTACTGGCACCAGTCGATCTACACCGCCGCCGTCATCGAAGGCCTGACCCGCGCCATGCCGCGCGCGCAACGCCCGGAAGCCGGCCTGACCTACCTGGCCGGTCTGCTGCACAACTTCGGATACCTGCTGCTGGCCCACGTGTTTCCGCCGCACTTCTCGCTGATCTGCCGACACCTGGAGGTCAACCCGCACCTGTGCCACAGCTATGTGGAGCAGCATTTGCTGGGTATCAGCCGCGAACAGATCGGCGCCTGGCTGATGCGCTACTGGGACATGCCGGACGAACTGTCCACCGCCCTGCGCTTCCAGCACGACCCGTCCTACGACGGCCAATACGCCGAGTACCCCAACCTGGTGTGCCTGGCCGTGCGCCTGCTGCGCAGCCGGGGCATCGGCTCCGGGCCGCACGAAACCATCCCCGACGAGCTGCTTGAGCGCCTGGGCTTGAGCCGTGACAAGGCTGAAGAAGTCGTGGCCAAGGTGCTGGATGCCGAGGTGCTGTTGCGCGAATTGGCCTCGCAGTTCAGCCAGGGCTGAATCGGTAGCTTGTTAGATCGCTATCGGGGGCAAGCCCCCTCCCACATTTTGATCTGCGAACACGGTCAAGTGTGGGAGGGGGCTTGCCCCCGATGAATCCACCTCGGTCTACTGCTTTTTCTTCGGCTTCAAATACTTGGTCAAGCCCTGGAACCAGATCACCAGCGCCGGGTTGCCCTTGATCTGGATCGACTTGTCCTGAATCCCCGTCATGAACGCCAGTTGCTTGTTCTTCGCCTGCATCGTGGCGAAGCCATAGGCGGCGTCTTTAAAGGCAATGGCGAAGGCCGGCGCAGGGTGGACACCCGAGCGGCTGGTGATGCGCTGGTCTTTGACGATGAAGTGACGGGCAACCTTGCCGTCGAGAGTCTGCAACTGGAACGCCAGGTCTTTGTCACCCAACTGCTGCTGGAACGCAGGGTTGGTGCGGCTGGCTTTGCCCATCATCAGGCCCAGTACCCAGAGGAGAAGACGAAATTTCATGCACACGGCCTCGGTGTAATTATTGAGTGGCCGCAGCAGTGTAACGAATTGCCGAAAGAACGCCACCGATCTCGCGCTTTAGCCGGAGATCGGTTGGCGTTTACCGCTTATAGCAACAACTTGCTTATACGTTAGGGCACGGCACCGGCGCCCAGTCGGCCAGGTTCGGATCGCGGCAAGTGCCTTCGATCTGTGCTTTACCGGCGCTGGCGACCTTCTTGCTTTCATCTTGCTTGGTCTGGGCAGTCTGGAAGGTTCTTTCGGTGGCGACCGCTTCTTTCGGCACCACAGGCAGCGGCGGACGCTTGGTCACGACTTTGCTGGTCAACTTACCTTTCTTGGCCGGTACGACCGCCGGAGTGGCATCCGCTGTCGCCACGGTGACTACGTCGTTGCGCTGCACGCCCACCTGTTGCAGGTCTTTCTCGTAAGCCTGGGTGTAGTTGTTCAGGTCTTCGCTGGCCTTGCCGTTGACCGCGACGATCAGGTCATTGGATTCCTTCAGGCCGGAGACGATTTCCGCCAGGCGCTTGCGGCCTTCGGTGTCGTTGACGGTCTTGGCTTTACGGTCGGCCACCAGCTTGGTGAACGCGCTCTGGTAGCACTGCTGGGAGGCCTTGGCGTAGGCGGTGCTGCGGTCGATGTCGGAGGCGCTTTTATTGACGTCGGCTGCGTAGGAGCCAATACGCTGGTTGTCATCGGCGATCTGCTTCTGACGCTCGGTGTAGTAACCCGCCGCGCCGCCAGCCAGGGCGCCGCCCGCGGCACCGATTGCGGCGTTACGGCCGCGCTTCTCGGAGTCGCCGGTCAAGGCGCCGAGCAATGCACCGCCGGCAGCGCCGATGGCCGCGCCGGTGACGACCGACTTGGTCATGTCCGAATCGGTCGCGCGCAGGTGCTGCACCGGCTCGTAGCAGTTCGGGTAATACTCGACCTTGGTGCTCGACGCGACTTTGGACGTCGGCGACGTGGCACAACCAGTCAACACGGTGCTGAAACCGGCTGCGATCAGCAGCAAGTGACGCTTGGAAACCGCCTTACGGGAAAAAAGCATAGGTGTGTTCTCTTTTAAGTTTGACTTGCCCAGCACGGCCCACCGCCGCCTGAGTCCCTTCCAAGCTCGCTCTATAGCCAACGATCAAGACCGCTGACCACTGGCTGCGAGCAATTCCTTCAAGATCGTTGCCGGGTCGGCCCGCTGTTGCTTGCGGTAGTTGCCGACATGGCGAACGAACAGTGTTGCGCGCGTCACCAGGCTTTTGCCGAGCACTGGCTTGCGATCCAACTCTTCCTTGATCCGTTGAAACTGCGCCTGGATCACCGCATCGGTGTAACGCGTGCCGGTGGCCAGGTTGTCGATATAGATCGCCACTGCGCCGTCGAGGGCGCTGCGCCCGTTGGCAATGGCTGCGGCAAACAGCTGCGCGCTGGCCTCGTCCTTGGCGTCCACGGCCTGCTGGCGGCTCTTCTGCAGATTGGTCAGGCGGATGTTGTAGTTATTGATGGTCTCGGCCACCAACGCCGCCGACTGAATCAGATTGCCCGCCGCTTCTTCGCGTTGCTGGGCGATCAGCGAGACGTTGCGCTTGAGCTCTTCGTTGACCAGCCCCAGCTCGGCTTGCAGGCGTGGGTCGACGCTGGCGGCGATGATGCTGTCCAGGCGCTTGGTCGGGTCCTGGGCGTCATCGATGGCATCGGTCAGCGAGGCCAGGCGGCCTTCTTTCTGCCACTGCGCGAACAGCTCCTTGTAGCGCGAACGCGGTGCCGACAGCGCGCCGATCGCCACGCGAAAACCGGTGGTCTCGTTGCTTTGCTCGGTGCCGTCGGTGGCGAACAACGGGTACTCGCGGCGCATGCCGGTGAACAGCGTGCCTTCGCCCTCCAGGTAATTGCCGCCCTTGACCACAAAGCCGCCATAGGCGCCCTGGCGACGCCCGGCGTGTACCAGCTGGAAGGATTCCTGGACCATTTCCGCCGCGTTGCCGATCACATCGAACAGGCCGATCGGGTTGGGCAATTTGGTGCCGATGGGCATCAGCCGCGCGGCCTGGCCGGTGCCGCCGGCGACTTGGTTGAACACCGCCCAATCGGCTAGCGGGCCGTCGCTTTCGCTGCCTTCGATGCGCCGCGGGAACAGGCGCCCTTCCAAGTCCTGGCGGCTCACGGCCTGGGCCCCGCGTGCGGCGAACTCCCATTCCACTTCGGTGGGCAGGCGCACAAAACCCAGGCCGCCGTCGTCCGCCGAAGCGCCACGCCCGCTCACCGGCAGCAACTCGCGGTGGTATTTCATCAGCCAGGCGCTGTACACCGCCGAGAAGCGTTCGGCTTCAAAGCGCGACAGCTTGACCTTGGGCAAACGCCCGGCCATGCCGCTGGGCGCATCGCACGCGGGCGCCGGTTCGCCACTGGCCAGCGATTGCGCCTGGGACATCACCAGGGCGTATTGGCGCGCGGTCACTTCGTACTTGCCGATGAAGTAGAGCATCGGCTTGAGCGAGGTCTTGGCGTCGGTCTTCGGCATCAAGGGCGTGATGACGTTGTTCCAGTCTTTCGGCAGGTCCTTGAGGCTGAACTGGCCGTTGATGAAGTCGCGGCGATAGCCGGAAATGAACGACTGCTGATAGCCCGCTTCGCCTTCGGCAAAGGGGTAGCCGAGGCTGATCTCGCGGTCGTCCAACGTGCCTTGGGCCAGCACATAGACGTAACGGAACACCATGTTGCCTTCGCACGGCAGCGGCAGGCTGACGTCGTCCGGCAACGGCTTGGGGTTGTCGAGCTTATCGCTTGCCTCATCGGCCCACGCCAGCGAGGCGAGGCTCAGCGCCAAGGCGGCGCCCAGTAACTTATACATCTCGGATTCCTTCAGAAGCCTGGATACGCGCCACGCGCCAACCGCCACACGCTGCCGCCACGGCGCTGACGCCGAGCACAGCCACCAGGGCCAGGCCGTAATGACGCGCCAGCAGGTGGCTGGCGTGTTCGCCCGGCACCTGCACGAATAATTGACTCAAGCCCGCCTCGGCCAGGCCATACAGACCCGCACTGAACACGGCGGCCAAGCCGGCGCTGTAGAGCGCCTGCAGCACCACAAACAGCAACAGCGCGGCGGTGGAAAAGCCCAACAGACGCAACACCGACAACTCCCTGCGCTTGCGCGCCACGGCGGCCAGCGCCCCGGCGAAGATCGCCGCGAACGCCCCCGCCAAGGCCAACCCGGCGATGATCCAGAACACGATCGACAGGTTGCGGCTCAACGACTGCACCTGGGCGATGCTCAATGCCTGGGTCGCCACCAACAGATTCTGCTCGGCGAAAAACACCCGCAGCGGCTCCACATCGGTGAGGTTGCGCGCATACAGGCGAAACGCCGGATACACCCGCTGCTCGCCCGCGCCGACCGCGTCGCCGTCCCAGCCCAGCGCTGGCACGGCACGGCCGTCGCGGTAGTCTTCCACCGCTTCCAGCAGGCTCAATTCAGCAAACAGGCCGTCGCGGGCGAAGGCTTCCAGCGGCAGTACCGCGAGCACCTGCAAACGCGTGCGCCGGGTTTCGACGCGCCCCGCGACCTGGCGCGCAAAGCCGGTCTCCAGCCAATCCCCGGGCCGCGCCGCGAGCTTCTCGGCGGCGGTGTGGCTCAGCACGATCTGCGCTAGGCCCTGGGGCACCGGCAAACCGTTGAGCAGTGGATCGCCCGGCGCGGTCGGCAGCATTTCCAGGGTCAATGTGCCCACCTGCGCGGTCGCCGCGATCTGCCGCGTGCGCGGGATGGTGAACGCCACATCGCCGCGCTGACCCAACTGCTCGACAAAGGCGCGGCTGAATCGACCACCGCCCAACGGAATAATTTCACGGGTGGCCGGGTCGTTCTCCAGGCGTTCGGTCAGACTGCTGACCAGCCCTAACTTCAGGCCGAACAACACCAGCAACGGCGCGACGACGGCGACCAGCGCCAGCACCGCGCAGGCCGACAGCCACGCATCGTTGCGGTAATCCTGCCAAGCCAGGGAAGCCACCAGGCCGAGGCGCATCAGCACACCTCCCCGAGGGTGGCGGTGATGCCGCCATCAGTGTCGCGACGGCAAGCGATACGGCGCACCTGCAAGCCGCTGGCGCGAGCCAGGGGTTCGTCATGGGTGGCGATCACGCAAGCGGCGCGGTGTTCGCGAGCGCGGGCCAACAGCGCCTGCATCACCCGTTCGGCGTTAAGCGGGTCGAGGGACGCGGTCGGCTCATCGGCCAAGACCAATTGCGGCGCATGGGCCAGGGCGCGGGCGCAGCTCACGCGCTGGCGTTGGCCGACCGACAGCGCCGCCGGTTTCTTGGCCAGTTGATCGCTGATTTCCAATTGCTCGGCCAGGCGCGCCACGCTGCCATCGTCCTTCAACCCCAGCAGTTGCCGGGATAAGGCGATATTGCTGCGCACATCGAGAAAGCCCAGCAAGCCGCCGGTTTGCAGGACGTAACCGAGGTGCCGGCTGCGCAGCTCGGCCAGGGCGGTCTGCCGATCGGCGCGCCACAACCCGCCGATATCGGTCTGATTGAATTCGAAGCGGTCCACCTGATCCGGCGCGAGCACCAGGGCCAGCAGGTCGAGCAAGGTGCTTTTGCCGCACCCGCTCGGCCCGACAATCGCCACTTGCTCCCCCGCGCGCAGGTGCAACGCCGGAATCACCAGGCTATAGCGCTGGGCACCGACGCCCCGGCTCTTGTGTACCGCGTTCAGGTTCAGCATTACGGCAGCGTCGACAAAGGGACGCGGTACAACGCATCGCCCGGCTCGGCAGCGCCGAAACGGACCCAGTTGGCCAGGTCATTGTGGAAGGTTTCATAGAGGCGGATCTTCGAATCCAGCTCGTCGATAAAGTCTTCCTGCTCGGCCACGCTCAACGACAGCCATAGATCCTGGGTCATGTTCAGCGACTTGCTGCGGTACGGCAGGCCTTCCAGGTATTCGCCGAGAATGCCGCCATCGGCCAGGTTGCCGCCCTTGCGCAGGGCCTGCGGGTCGCGGCTCATATAGGCCGAGGCGCTGGCGATTTCCTGGAAGAAGTCTTTGGGCGAGGTCTGGGTTTTGCGGGCGGCGTCGACGATCAGTTTCAGCGACTGCTGCAGGTCGTTGAGCTGCAATTTGGTCAACATCACGCACACCTGGAACGCCGGCAGCGCCGGGTTGGTCAGGTCGCGGTCGGCGGTCCAGGCGCTGACCAGTTGCGGCGCCTGGCTCGCGGCTTTGCGCCCGAGGAAGTCCATGTGCATGGCGTAGCCGATGGCGGCGGATTTATCCGCCAGGCTTGGCGCGGCGCTCAGCAAGGGCAGCGGCTGCGGCGTGTCATTGCGTACCTGATGCACCAGGTTGGCGAACACCGTACCGATCTCATCGACGCGCTCGCCCAGCTTGCGTACATCGCCACCCGGCACCTTCGTATACAGGTCGCCGATCTGCGGGTTGGCGTCGGCGGTGAGGATGCGGTACTGGCTTTCGGCGCCGGCGTGGGTTTTCTTGCCGGCGTCGGTGCGCAGGTGCAGGGCGTAGATCTTGATCTGCTTGCCCAGCGCCGCCTGGCGCACTTCGGCTTCGTTCATCTGGGTGGCGGCGAACGGGTCGTTCTTGCGCAGCGCGCCAGCGTCGGTGACGAGCAAGATGATACGACCGCCGTAGCCGGACCAGTCCATGCCCTCCACGGCCTGCATCACCCCGGCAAACGCGTCCTCGTTGAAAGAGTGACTGGACACGGTCGACGCCTTGACCCCGCGCGCCAGGTCGAGGAAGCGCTGCTGGTCGCGGCCCTGGTCGAGGGTGATCAGGGTCTTGGCCACGTATTCCAGGCCCGGGGTTTTCTTGATGCTGTTGCGAAAACCCACCAGGCCGAAGCTGACGCTGTCCAACTCGCCGCGTTCGGCGATACGGGTTTGCAGCTCGTGGACCACATCGCGGATCTGGTCGATATACGGCTGCATCGACACGGTGGTGTCGACCACCAGCACCACCGCCGTGCGGAAGGCATCGGCATTGGCGTTGATCAGCGCGGTCGCGGGCTTGGCGACCGCGCTGCTGCCAGGGTCGATGGACGCGACGTTGAGCAACTGCACCGGCTGGCCGTTGTCGTCGAAGCTCTCTTTGGAATCGAAGATCGGCAGCAGGTAGAACTGGTTCTGCGGCACCGCGCTGGCGGCCGGCTCCAGGGCCAGCACCTGGCCGTTGTCGTCGCGGTTGTTCTGCGCCTTGGCCAGCACGCCTTTGGCAGCGGCGGGGTCGGCCAGCAGCTTTTCCACTTCGCCGGATTGGCGCAAGAACATCACCGGCGCCCGGCCGGAGCGTTCGGTGAACTTGAGCACCAGGCTTTGCTTCCAGTCGCTGACCTGGGCGGCCGGCAACCAACCGTCGCTGCGCCCATCGGTGGCGGCACCGACGCGTAGCCATGGGCTGCCGTCGACGTCCTTGCGCTGATACACATAGAGCACGGAAAACGCCGGCAGGGCTTTGCCTGGCGCGCTGCCGGCAGCGCTGGCGAGTTTCGCGCCGGGTTTGCTGAGCACGCGCTGGAACAGGGTTTTCTTGCCCGCCATCAGCAAGGGCCGTTGACCGCCGTCCACTTCGGCAACCGCCACCGGTGGCGTCACCTTGGGCACTGCCGCAGCCGGTGGCTTGGCAGGCTGATCACTGCCGCTCAACCACCAGTAACACGCGCCACCTATGGCCAAGGCAACCGCCACCGCCACGGCGGCCAACGCCAACACCGGCCCACGGCGCTGCTCGGACACCGTGTGCCGCGGGGTTGGCGGCACCACCGGCTGGCGCGCCGGTTGCGGCTTGTCGGTCGGGATCTCGATGGATTGCGGAGTGATGCCGGCCAGATCGAAACTCAGCGGAATCGGCAACGGCCGCACCTGCGTGGCGTCCGGCGACTCGGTCGGCAGTTGATCCAGCGCCAGCAGCAACGCCGCCGCATCCGGGAAGCGCTCATTCGGGTCCTTGGCCAACAGTTTGCGCAGCACGTCCTGATAACGCCCGTGATGCAGCGGCAGTTCCGGCAGCGGCTCGGTCAGGTGGGCCAAGGCCGTGGAGAGCGCGTCGGTGCCGTTATAAGGCAGCTTGCCGACGAGGATTTCATAGAGCACCACGCCCAGCGCATACAGGTCTGCGCGGCCATCGATTTCCTGGCCACGCGCCTGTTCCGGGCTCATGTAGCTCGGCGTGCCAACGGCGAAACCGGCCTGGGTGAACTGGGTGCGGTCGTCCAGGGATTTGGCGATGCCAAAGTCCGACAGCACGGCGGTGCCGTCGGCGCGGAACAGAATGTTCGCTGGCTTGACGTCGCGGTGGACCAACCCCTGCGCATGGGCATAACCCAGCGCCGAAGCGATCTGGCGGATCAGCGTGAGGCCCTGCTCCGGAGTGAGGCCGGCGGCGATGCGCTCCTTGAGCGTGCCGTTGGGCAGGTACTCCATGGCCATGTAATACAGCTCGCCGACATTGCCGATGTCATGGATGGTCACCGTGTGCGGGTGCGACAGCCGCGCCAGGGTCTTGCCTTCGCGCAGGAAGCGCTCGCAGAAACTCGGGTCCGCCGCCAACGCCGCCGCCATCACCTTGAGCGCGACCTTGCGCTCCAGCGAGCGCTGGGTCGCCAGGTACACGCTGGCCATGGCGCCTTCGCCGATCTCGCCTTCGATGTCGTAGCCCGGGATCACGATGTTCATGCCGATACCTTCACGACGATGGCGGTGATGTTGTCCGGTGCGCCGCGGTTCAGCCCCAGGTGGACCAGGCTGCGCACGATTTCATCCGGGGCGTCATGGCTGAGCACCTCGCGGATCTCGTGGTCCTCGACGGTCTTGTTCAGGCGATCGCTGCACAGCAGGTAACTGTCGCCGGGGGCGATCAGCAGGTCGACCACCGCCAGTTCCAGTTGGGCTTCCACACCGATGGCGCGGGTGACGATGTTGGCGCGCGGATGCACACGGGCATCGGCCTCGCTGAGCAGGCCGCTGTCTTGCAGGTCTTGCACGTAGCTGTGGTCGCGCGAAATGCCGTCGAGCACGCCGTCGCGCAGGCGATACAGGCGACTGTCGCCGGCCCACAGGCACACGCCGCGCAAGCCGCGTGCGGCGAACACCACCACGGTGCTGCCCATCATGGTCACGCCACGGTTGGCGGTTTCTTCACGCACGGCCGCGTTGATGCGGATCAGGTCGTTGCGCAAGGCCGCCGAGTATTCCTCGAGGGAACGCCCCAGCGGCACACTGCGCAGGCTGTCGACGATCAGGCTGCTGACGTAATCCCCCGCGGCGTGCCCGCCCATGCCGTCGGCCACCACCCACAGGCGATTCTCGGGCAGGTCCAGGCACGCGTCTTCATTGACCTGGCGAACCATGCCCACATGGATTTTGCTCGCGGATTTGTACGTCGACCCCATCTACATCACACCTTCTTGTCCGAGCAAAAACTGCGCAAAATCGCTGGTGGCGGGCAGGCCCTGACACCGCAATAAACCAGGGGAAATCGTCTGCGAACCACGCCCCCACCACAGGCTGGCGCCTTCGCAGGCCTGTTCGGCGAGTGCGGTCATGCGCGCATGGGGTTCCGTGGCGGCTACCCGCTGCAGCCCGGCGAAACGGCTGTCCACCGCGCGCGGTTCCGTCGCCGGCAAGCCCAGGCAGTCGAGGCCGGCGTTGAAATTTTCGAAGGTGGCACCGGCATCCAGGGTGCCGAGCAACAGCTCTTCGGCCTCTTCAAACCAGCGGTCCGGGCCGCCCACCAGGGACGCCGGATTGGTGTCGTGATCGAGCAACGCGACCACGGCCAGCGGAAAATACCGCCCGACCCGGTCGATGCTCGGCATCACCACGCCCGCCGCCGCGTTCGGCCCGCACACGCCGGGCGCCAGCACAAAGCGCCACAGCGGGCTGACCAGATACACGTTGAGCCAACCGGCGCCGAGGCTGTGTTGACTGGCGAGCAGGCCCGCCGCCAGCCAGCTGTCCCACGGGCCGATAAAACTCTGCGGCAAGGCGCGGCTGACAAAATCGCCGCGACTGGCCAACTTGCCGTAGAAGCCCAACGTCGTCATAACCGCTCCGGCAGGCTGAAGCCACTGAGCACGCGGCTCTTGAACGGGTTGAAGGCGCTGTTGGCACGCAATTCGTAGGCGATGCTCGCACCGTCGACCCGCAGGCGCAGGTTGAAGCGGTCCGGCGCATTGCCGGGCGTGAGGTCCGATTGTTCCAGCAGGCGGAACCAGGCCCACGGGCCGTCCAGGGTCACGCCGGAGCGACCGCTGGGCGACGGCGGCATGATCGAAATACGCACCACGCCAATGCTGCCGGGGTTCGGCCATTGCATCGCCACCGGACGGCTCGGGCCGTGGTCGTAGCTCAATTGCTGGCCGTCGAGGTCGAGCAGGAACTGGGTGATGCTGGCGTCCATCGCCACCGGCTTGAGCTCGAAACGCACGATCGGCTGAGTACCGCCTGAGCGAAAGAACGCATCGCGGATCGTCGCCGCGCGCTGGAAGGTTTGCAGCACACCCGGCGCAATCCCGAGTTTCTGCGCCGCGCCCGGCTGCCAGCGCCAGGTCTGTGCGGAGGTATCGACGTAGGGCTGCAGATATTTGCGGAAGTAGTTATCCATCACCCCGCCCACGCCGAAGAACTGGCCGAAATCATCCAGAGTGGCGTCACGCGCGCTGCCCGGCGACATCGGATAACGCCCGGCCAGGGACTGGCGATACACGTTCACCACTTCGCTGACCCACGCCGCGTTCAGCTGGTTGCGCACCCCGCCCATCATGCTGTTGGTGGTCGAGTTGACCACCGACTTGACCATGCCCTGCACCAGCGGCGGCTGGCGCTCGGCGTTCAGGCTGACCCGCGTGGCCGCCGCTGCCGCCTGGTTCTTGGCCTCACCGAGCAAGGCATCGCCGCTGGCGCCGACCATGGCGCTGACTTGCACGTACAGCGCGTTCATATCCGCCAGCAGGCCATCGATGGCCGCCGGCTCGCCTTCGTTCTTGCTGACGATGCTGTTGAGCTCGGCGAAGTGCGCGGTCACCGGGTCGTCCGCAGCAGCCGGCGCATCCGCGTTCGGTTGCGCCTGGCCGAGCAGGTTGCCCAGGCGTTCCTTGAGCTTGTCCACGCCGCCTTCGACCGGCACGCCCTTGGCCGCCAACTGGCGTTCCTCTGCCTGCAAGTCGGTTTCCCTGGCCACCGCCACCAGCAGTTTTTTCAGCGGCGAGGTCGGCCCGGAAATCACCCGCAGCACGTCCGCCGCCTGGGCCACGCTGGTGATCGGTACAAAGTCGATGTCGGCAAGCAACGCATCCCACTGGCGCTGGTAGTCCTGGAAGTACAGGCGGCGCACGTCGGCGGCCAGGCTGACCACGTTCTGCTGGTCGGCCTGCTCATGGCCGAGCACCCATTGCTCTTCGGCCAGGGTGCCGGTCTGGTTCAGGCTGCTCAGCAGGAACGCCTGGCGATAGCCCTTGGCGGTGAAGAAACCACTCAGCGGCTCGCCCAACGGCTTGCCGCTTTTGCGGCTGAACACCAATGCGGCGTCGCGGCCGGCGGCTTCGTTGAGGCGGAAGTCTGGAATGCCGTCGGGCAGTTTCTGGCGTTTGACCCGGTCATACACGCGCTGGGCCACCGGCAGTTGTTGCAACTGCCGACGCAGGTCGTCGATCAAGCGCGCATCGAGGCGTGCGCTCGGCGGGTGACGTTCGAACAACGCCTGCAAGTGTTCGGCCAGCGCCTGGCGCTGATCGGCGGGTAGGTCGCGTGGCAGGTTGCGGTCCCAGTCGAGGGCGATCCAGGCCTTGATGAAGTCCGCGTCGTAATGCTCGGTGTCGGCGAGCATCAGGTAAGCCTTGAGGCCTTCGTAGAGGAAGTCGGAGTTACCGCCGCCGTGCAGTTGCTCCTCGATGCGCGTCACCAGGCGCTGCGCGAAGACGGCGATCAACAGCTTGCGATAGACGCTGGCGGATTCGGCTTCGAGCATATCGCCCTGATACAGGCCCAGACCCTCGGACCAACTTGGCGAATCCCCGGCGAGGTGTTTCACCGCGTTGAGCAACGGCAACACGGCGAGCACTTCGCGCTGTGCCGGGCTGAGGTTCTGTACGGCCTGGCCCAGGGGCGCGACCTTCTGGTCGACCTGGGCGATATACGCCTGGTTGGCGCGATAACTGACCCACCACAGGCTGCTGACCACGATCACCAGCGCCACGGTGGCCGCGAGCACGCCGCGTGCGATCCATTTGCGCCGCCGCTCGACCTGCGGGTTGACGCCCACCAGCCCGCGCTCGGCAAAGGCTACTGCGCTGAACAGTTTCTCGATGAAGTAACTGCGCCCGCTGCCGCTCTGGCGTGCCAGGTGCTGGCGGTCCAGGTTCATGCTCTGGGCCATGGTGCCGATCAAGCGATCGATCGGGCTGCCTTCCTGGGTGCCGCTGGTGAAGTACACGCCGCGCAGCAAGACGCGCTCTTCAAAGGCGTTGGGTTTGAACACGCCTTCGAGGAAGCTTTGCAGGCAATCTTTCAATGCGCCGAACTGCTGCGGGAAGCCGTAGATCAAGTCGCGCCGCGCCGGGTCGCGTTCCTGTTGCAGGCGTTCGACCAGGCGTTCGTTGAGGCGCTGTTCGAGGCCGGCGAATTCGCTTTGCAGGTGCGCCAGGGGGCTGTCGCTGTGCTTGCCGTCGTCCAGGGCAAAGGTCATGCCCCACACCTGGGCGCGTTCTTCCTTGCTCAGGTTGTCGAAGAACTCCATGAAACCCGGCACCAGGTCGAGCTTGGTCAGCATCAGGTAGATCGGGAAACGCACGCCCAGCTGGGTGTACAGCTCCTGGATACGCAGGCGAATCGCCGCCGCGTGGGCAGCGCGTTCGGCTTCGCTGCCCAGCAGCAGGTCCGACAGGCTGATGGCGATAAAGGCGCCATCGATCGGGCGGCGCGAACGCTGCTTTTTCAACAGGTCGAGGAAGCCCAGCCAGGCGGCTTTGTCCACCGGGGAGTTGCTGTCCTGGGTGGTGTAGCGGCCGGCGGTATCGAGCAATACGGCCTGGTCGGTAAACCACCAGTCGCAGTTGCGCGTGCCGCCGACGCCCCGCACCGCCCCGGCGCCCAATTGGGCAGCCAGCGGGAAATGCAGCCCGGAATTGACCAGCGCGGTGGTCTTGCCCGAACCCGGCGGGCCGATGATCACGTACCACGGCAGCTCGTAGAGGTTGCGCCGCTCATCCCCGCCGAGCTTGGCTTTTTTCAGCAGGGCCAGGGCTTCGTCCATGCGCTGGCGCAGGCTGGTGAGTTCTTCGGCGGTGGCGACGCTGTTGGGGTCGGCCGGGGTTTGCGCGGCCAGGCTGCGCATCACTTCGGCGGCCTGGCGACGGGCCTGGAGGATGCGGAACACACGGTAGGCGAGCCAGGCCGCAAACAGCAGGACGATCAGCGCCCAGCGCCGCCCTTCGGGCACCAGCACGTCGAGCAGGGGCCCGACAAACCAGATGATCAAGCTCAGGGCGATCAGGCCCAGCAACGGGATCACCCAGCGAATCATGAAACTGAAAAACGCCTTCACTCGACGCCCTCCGCGAGTACGGTGATTTCAACCCGACGATTGCGGGCTCGGCCTTCGGCGGTGGCGTTGGTCGCCACCGCCTCGGTGTCGCTTCTGCCCTCGGCACTGAAGCGATCGCCCTGGCCGGTCTTGGCCGCGAGGATCTCCAGCACCGACTTGGCCCGCGCTTCGGACAAGGCCCAGTTGGACGGGAAGCGCAGCGTGGCAATCGGGCGGTTGTCGCTGTGCCCGGTGACGCGCACCTGGCCCTTGACTTTGCGGATCGCGTCGGCGATGCGCAGCATCAGCGGCTGGTAGTCGTCGACGATGCTGGAGCTGGCCGACGCAAAGAGCTCATCACCGCGGATCGTCACGACGGAACGGTCGACCTTGTCTTCCACCGCGACGCGCCCGGCCTTGATGTCTTCCACCAGAAAACCGGCCAGGCGCGGGCGCTCGATCACTTTCGGCTGCGCCACGGGGCGGTCGATGGCCTGCACCGGGATCTCGCCCAGGGCATGGATATTCTTGAACACCGGCTCGGCGTCTGCGGCCAGCTTCAGGCGCAGGCCGAACAGCAACGCCAGCAGCAGCGCCAGGCCGATGGCCACGGCGATCCACGGCGGCATGAACTGCGCCAGGCGATCGCGCGCCACGGTCACGCCGCGCCAGTGCGGCGACAGCTCGCGCTCGTGGTCGCCCCGGGCGCTGCGAATCGCCGCGGCGGTACGTTCACGCAGGGCTTCCAACTGGCTGCGACCATCGTTCATCACGCGGTAGCGGCCTTCGAAACCCAGGCACATGCACAGGTACAACAGTTCCAGCAGGTACAAGCGCTCGCGCGGGCTTTGCAGGCAATGGTCGAGTAGCTGGAAGACCTTTTCGCCGCCCCAGGCTTCGTTGTGAACGGTGATCAGCAGGCTCTGCTTGCCCCAATCGCTGGTGCTGCCCCACGGCGTGCTCAACACCGCCTCATCCAGTGCGGTACACAGGGCGTAACGCGCCAGCAGCACTTCGTTGCGCGCCACGCCAGCAGCTTCGGCGCGCTCTTCGAACTGGCGCAGATAGGCCAGCAACTGCGCACGCAAACTGGCCGGCGCCGGGTGGGCGATGGTGTTGCGCAGGCGTGTCAGCAAGGCCAGCAGCGGGCCGGCGGCGCTTTCCAGCGGGTTCAGGCCGTGGCTTTTGCCGGTCAGGATCGGCGCGGCCGGCATCGACAGCGGCGCCGGTTCGGCACGCGCGGGTTCGGGCGCACGGCCACCCGGGCGCGGCATGAACTGGGTGCGGTCATCATCATTGGGGTGCATCGCGGATTATCCTCGGATCGCCCAGAAGGCCAGGTTCAAGCCCGGGAACTGCCCGGCGATATGGAAGGCGAAGCCGCCGGAATTGCTCAACTGCTGCCAGTGCTCGCTGCCCCGGTCCAGCTCGTAATAGGTCGAGCCTGCGTGGTACGGCAGTTGGCGCGGCGCCACCGGCAACGGCAGCAGGCCAATGCCGGGCAGTTGCAGGTTGACCAAGTCGCGAATGTGCTCCACAGAGCCGACTTTGATCTGCTGGCCGAAGCGCGCGCGCAGGGTCTCGCCGGGCACATCGGCGCGTACCACGAGGATGAAACTGGCGCTGTCGATCAAGGTTTTGTCGGCGAGCATGGCCACGTGGATGCCGTAGGCTTTCTCGACGATCGGGATCGGCGTGGCCTTGCTGTCGATCAACATCGACAGCGCTTCACGCAGGGCCTGCATCACCGGGGCAAAACTCAAGGCCAGGTCGCCGTGCTGGTACTGCGGGTATTCCTGGGGGCGCCGGCCGGTGGTGGAGAAGGTAGCGAACTCACCGGCCAGGCTGACCAGTTCGCTGAACAACCGCTCCGGGTGCAGCGGGCTCAGTTGGCTGAGGTGCTGGATCAGCGGCTGGGCACGGTTGACCAGTTGCAACAGCATGAAGTCGGCAATCTCCGACGCGCCGCCCGCGCCCGAGGCGACCACACGCCCGGCCAGGGCTTCGCCGCGCTGGTGCAGCAGGCCGAGCAGTTCGCTGCGAAACGCGGTCAGCGGTTTGCTCGCGGCCACATCGAGGACTGGCGGGATGTAGCTGTCGTCGAGGACCAGCGCACGGTCGGCGCGTTTTTCCTTGATGCGTACCAGGCCGATCGCGGCGTAATCGCTAATGCCGTCCTGCGCGGTCAACAGGCGCAGCGCACGGGAGCCGACGGCCACCGGGGCGCGATTCTCGAACGGTGCGTTGTCGTCACGCACTTCGCGCACCTGGCTCACGTAGCGGGCGGCGCCAAGCGCTTCGCCGTCGTCGACGGTGTCGCGGGCCCCTGCGCGCTTGAGCGGCAAGGCCAGGTAGACGAGGCCGTCACGCAGGCTGTCGTCGATATTCAGCGGGCTGGGCGCCAAGTCATCCTGGGGGATATTGAACGGCGTGCCGTCGGGCAGCAGGCCGCGTGCCGACACAATCGCCAGCTTGCCCTGGGCCAGCAGGCCCTGATCGATCAGCAGCTCGGAAAACCCCCAGGCCCCGGCCGACAACGGGCGACTGCGGGCGTCGATCAGGTTTTCCAGGTAACGGTCATGCTGCTGGAAGTGCTGCGTTCCGATGAACATGCCTTCCGACCAGACCACGCGATTGTTCCAGGACATGGGGGCTCCGATTGCTTGTTATTGGGCTGGGCTGGATGGGGAAACCACGACGTCCGCACGCACGGCGCGCACATCGAGGCTGATCTGGTATTCGGTGTATTGGCGCGGCGGCACGTTGAGCACCGTGCGCCATTGCGCGCGGTCCAGCTCGCGGTAGCCCACCAACAGGCCGATCTGGCGGGTGGACGGGTCGAGGTCGCGCTGGATGCTCAACTGCTGGCCGGGCTGCACCATCACTTCGTCCTGGTCCAGCAGGTCGAGACCGAGGGTGGATTGCGCACGGTCAGCCAGGGCGAAGTAATCCGAACGGCCGAAGGTGGCGGCGTTTTTCAGTTCGAAAATCTGCACCCGCACCGGGGCGGCCTGGCCGTTGGCGCCGGGGTTGAGCCCGGCAATCGCGTGAAAGTGCAGCTCGACGGCAGCGCTGTTCGCTTCAACCTCGGCGGCGCTGGCCTGGGGTTCGGCGACATCCTTGGTACACGCCGCCAGCATCAGCAGGCTGGCCACTGCGAGTAAAAACCTGGGAATCATCCTTCGTCCTCAATGACGTACTTAGCTTTCCGTTTTATCCATGCGTTGCGGCTCAGCGACGCTGGCGTGCGCTGTGCTCTTCGTAGGCTCGGCTGAATTCGCGGCCGAACAGGTCCTGGAAATCTTCCTGGGCCTCGCGGGAAATATTGCTGTAGAGCTCGGTGAACTGCTGCCAGTACTGGGCCTGGCGCGAGCCGCTGAACAGGCTCGACAGCCCGCCGGGCTTGCCCATGCGTTCTTCCAGCTGCGCCGGTTCGAAGCGGCTGAGCAGGTGTTTGATCGCCGCTTCCACACCGGCCATCACCGCCAATTGGTGAGCGCGCAGGTCGTCGAAACTGTCGCGCACCGCGATGTCCGGTGCCATAAACGCTTGGTTGCCATGACGCAGCAGCAGCTGTAGCGCTTCGTCGGCATTCGGGGCGAATTTCAACGGATTGTTTTCCGCGGGCTGGATCATCGTCTGCTGCATGCGGAATTCGCCCTTGAGGCTGGCGCGGGCACGCAACACGTCGATCAGGCCTTCGACCATCAGCCGGTAGCTGCGGCCGATGCTTTCCATCTGGGCTTCGGCCTGGGCCTTGTCCAGGCGCAATGGGTCCAGGCCGGCGCCGCGCAGGAAGGCGTGCAAAAGATCGGGTTGCTGGGCGGCGGCCACCGGGAGCACAGGCTCGACCACAGGTGGCGGCGCGATCACCGGCTCAGGCGGTGGCGGTGGCGGTGCGCTGACCACCGGCGCCGGCGTGTCGCCAAACAGGTCCCAATCCTCAGGGATGACCGAGCCCGACGCGGCCGGCGGCTCGACCACCGGCACGGCCACCGGGGTCGGCGGGCGGAAGTCGTGTTGCTCGGACGGCACATGATCGGCCACGGTCGGCGGCGGCACGGCGGTCGGGCTGAGAAAATCGAAGAGGTCCGGCAAGGTATCCATCGACGACGCGCCCTGGAACTGCGGCGCGATCACTGGCGTGGCTACCGGCTTGCTGGCGACGGCGCCCATCAGCGCTTCAAAACTGTTCGGGGAATCCCCGGCAAACGCCTGGTTATCCACAGCCTGTACGTTGAAATCGATGCGCGCCTGGATTTCGTAATCACCGATGCGGATCAGCTCGCCATCCTGCAACGGCTCGCTATTACCCCGACGCAGACGGATGCCGGCGTTAACCAACTCCACACCGTTTGTACTGTTATCGGTTAAATAATAACGACCATCTTTGTATTGAATTACGCAATGTTTCGAGGACACCAGACGCTCAGGATCAGGCAATACCCAGTCATTATCCGAGCTGCGGCCGATAGCCATCGAGCCCTGGTTCAAGGACTTTTCGGCACACTGCCCAGGGGTAATCTTGTGATAACTAGTGATAGTCAAACACAGCGACATCTTGCCTCCTTGCTGATACTTCGCGCGCAATCGATTCCCGGCGAGCGCCTTTCCCGAGAGATCGCGCCAGGCGACGCAAACCACGGTCATAATCTGCTTTTTGCCAGCATGATCGCAGATCTTAACTGGCCTCAATGACAAAAACCCTATCGTGGAACACCACTCGACTCACCAGTCGCGCAGGTTGTTAAGTACCGCACATCTGTCACAGAGGGCGAATAGCTTACCTTGACAAGCCATAACTACTACACCAAAAATGCACAACTTCTTGAATACCAGTGATGGCACATTAGTGGCGCCACACGTATATGACCAAGAAAACATGCAAAGTTCATCACGCAACTAATGCATGAATTGCCCGTCATCTAACGGGCCGATAGGGAGATCGATTTCAGTGGATGTGCCGTTGCTGCTCGCCGCCGTTTCCGCGACTTCGCCATGTGGCGAAGACATGGAATATGACGCGCAATTTCTACAACTGGAGCGTGATGCCAAGGGGCAGCCCGAGCGCAGCATGGGCGACGCCATCCTGCCTGCCGAACCGCCGGACTGGCGCAGCATCCAGCAGCAAAGCCTCGACCTGTTGCAACGCAGCAAAGACCTGCGCATCACCCATTTCCTGCTGCAAAGCGCCCTCGCCCTCCAGGGTGTGGCCGGGTTGGCCGACGCGCTAACGCTGATCAACGCGCTGCTGCGCGAATACTGGGCCGACCTGCACCCGCGCCTGGATGCCGACGACGATAACGACCCCACCGTGCGTATCAACGCCCTGTCCGGCTTGACCGGCGACGCGACGATCCGCCTGCTGCGCGAAAGCATCCTCACGCGCTCGCGCACCTTCGGCGCCGTGAGCCTGCGCGCCGCGCTGAACGCCAGCGGCCTGATGAGTTTTCCCGATGAACAACTCGGCGCCCAGCAGCTCAACGCCGCGTTCCTCGACAGCGACCCCGAGCAACTGCAAGCCACCCGCGACGCCTTGAGCACCGCGCGTGCCGCCTGCGAAGCCATCAAACAACAGGTCAGCGACCAGGTCGGCTCGGCCCAGGGCGTCGACCTCAGCCTGTTGAAGCAACCGCTCAAGCAGGCGCTGCAGATCCTCAGCCAATTTGTACCGAACGGTGAGACCAGCAGCCGCGAACCCGAGGCCGTCAGTGACGACAATGCCCCCTCGGCCGACTTCGCCGCCGCCCCCACCGCACCGCGCCCCAGCGGCGACATCGCCAACCGCGATGACGTGCTGCGCAGCCTCGACAAGATCCTTGCGTACTACACCCGTCACGAGCCTTCGAGCCCGCTGCCGGTGTTGTTGAACCGCGCAAAGCATCTGGTGCATGCCGACTTCGCGGCCATCGTGCGCAATCTGATTCCCGACGGCATGTCCCAATTTGAAAACCTGCGTGGCCCGGACGGCGAGTAAGCCGCCCGACTGCGCAGTAACAACACCGTCGCTCAAGCGACCAGGAGCAGCAACGTGGCGAAGCAAAGTTCTCAGAAATTCATCGCGCGCAACCGCGCGCCTCGAGTGCAGATCGAGTACGACGTCGAG
>Ga0070754_10000920_pt1 | contig 25050 bp, 4 predicted proteins | sample VirMetDEL_Sep_01_FD_75181 | JGI IMG/M metagenome (GOLD analysis project Ga0070754, IMG submission 75181) | Aqueous microbial communities from the Delaware River and Bay under freshwater to marine salinity gradient to study organic matter... | ecosystem: Environmental > Aquatic > Marine > Coastal...
TATACAAGATGCATAAAGTACAAGAGCTTGTTAAAGAGTTTCCTAATGATGCTGACTTAGGAAGAGAAATAAGAAAGTTGATAGTAGGGCAGTAATGCCCTACTATTATCTTTATTTATTCTGTTGCATATATTTGATAGCATTTTCAGGGTCAAAATTAGTTCCTGATATGCCTCCAAACTTCAGAAATGCTGCTCCTAATTTACTATCACCCTTTTCAAATATACCTGAACCTCTTTCATATTTTTCAAAAGGGTCTTTCAATTGAGATACTACATTTATTCCTCTTTCTATAACTGATAAAGATACTGCAGGATTCTTTACAAGTTTTAAGGTTTCTCTTAAATTAGGTAATCCTAAGTTTTGAGGGTCCCCAAATGTTCCATATACTCCTAAATCTTGGTTTAATCTAAGTGCAAAGAATAAAGCATACTTATAAACTGCTTTTTCATCATCATCTGCATCAGCATATAAGTTAGATAAAACCATAACAAGTATTCCAGTAGCCATTACCCACATCATATCTGCTATAGATTTCTTTAAGTTAGCTTTATCCAAAGGAGTTAAGTTACTATCAGAATTGTAAAGTGCTTTAACCATATCTTTAGTCTGTGTTAAAGCTAGCCTTAAGAAAGTAATGTGGAATCCTTCTGTAATATCTCCAAGTTCTTCATCCCTAGATATACCTTTAAATCTCCTTTTAAAGCCTGGAGCTACGTGTTTTTTATACATTATTATAAGTCTGCCATACCAATACCTTGACAAATTTACTTCATCAAATTTGTTATAGATACCAAACATTCTTTTATTAATAGCATGAACCCTATTCATGGTATCAAAATCTAGTATACCACTTTCATCAGTTCTTCCTTCCAACTCCACACCCTCCTTAAGTTTTATTTTACCGTTGTTGCCCATTTCATAAGCATCAATTAAGGAGATTTCTTCTGTTTTACCATTTACAGTTCTTTTGACTTTAGTCTTTTTAAGATGTGCTAGTAGAACTTGAACTTGAATACTGTAGTCAGTTTGATGCATTAAGAAAAACCAGGAGTCTTGAGACCATAGTTTCTTAAATACAGAATGAGATACCTTTCTTCCATATTTATCTCTAAACTCTCCTTGCATAGGGTCATAAAGGTCTATAATCTGGCCAAGAAAAGATTTGTTTTCTGGCTCTGTAAAATCTTTAAGAAGAGCTCCAATTTCTCTATTAAAAGTATATTTGGCCCAATTTAATTGTTTTTGTGTAAACCATTGTCTACCTGCTGCTTCTATATTAACAGATACATGGTTAATCATAGAGTTAGCAACATTACCTACTATATTAAGACCACCAATCTGAATCTTAGAGGTGAATCCCATTAGAGAGTTTGCTAATTTATTAGCATCTAGATTAAATAATAATGGATGTGGTACATTCATTTGACCATAAATCTGCATCTCTAGAAAAGCTTCAAAAAGTGCTGCAACATTATTACCATTATGTTTTTTCTTGAACCTTAAAAAGCTATCTTTAATTCCTGCTTTTTCAGCAGCTTCATCAAGATATTTATTTCCTAGAGAATCTTTTTTGAAAGGTACATTTTCTTTTAAAGTTTGTAAAGTAGCATCACCTAAACCAGCTAAAGATGACTGAGCTTCAAACTTTAATGTAGCATCTTCAAATCTTAGTACTGAAGATATAAGGTCTAAGCTTACATTACTTGCATCCATAGTTTGATGAAATAATAGTGGAACTACTTTTTCACCTTCTACAGATTCACCAAACATATCTACATCTTCTTCTACAACTTTTATAGCCCTACTTGCTTCTCTTTTTACAGTTTTTAAAAGTCCTTGTTCTCTTAGTCTATCATTAGCATTTTTACTTATTGAAGGTAGAGTGTAGCGTAATCTTGAGTTTACAGGTGTTCTTTCTTGAGCATTAAAATATGAAGCTATAAGGTAGTCATAGTATTTCTTTTGAGCAGGATTACTTTGTATTGAGGTGTATTTAGCATTAGGAAATACTCTTCTGCTGGGTCTAGTAAATTCATTTTTAAACTCCACAGAACCATCTTCCTTTTTAGTCATATTACTTCTCAGCCATACATCATAATCAAATTTAGTCCATACACCACTTTCTACTTTTTCTAAAGCTTCTAGTATTAAAGTCTTTCTTCCTTTTTGAATTACTACAGAAGAGTTATTGTAAGGGTTAACTACTACTTCATCTTCTTCTGGTAATGTTTCATGATTATCATTATACCACTTTCTCCAAGCACTTCTTCTTTCTTGAAAAGATAGTTTTTCTACAGATTGTTTAAACTGAGCTTTAGCATTAATATAAGCTTGTTCATTATAAGGCTGTACAAACTTTGCAACATTCTTAACTATCTTTTCACCTTTATCATTAGTGTATTCTCTTGAGATTACTTCGTAAAAAGGTTTATTAAATTCAGCAGGGTTATCACTACCCTTTTGAATTTTTTTAAAGTCTTGGAATGCTTTAATACCTTCAGACCTAAACTTAATAAGTTTAACCCTAGCATTTTCAAACTTCTCTTTAACTTTTTTAGCAAACAATGCTACCACACTATTACTGCTTGAAATAGCTGGAGATAGCCAAAGGTCTAATAATGGGATATCTTCATTTGCACCTTCTCTTAAGTTCTCAAGTATAATATCAGCTGTGACTCCTTCTTTTGTAACATTCCTAGCTTCCATTTTATTAATGATGGAAGTAAGGTAAGCTGCTCTTTTAGTATGGCCTTGAGCTAAAAGAGCATCTCTTCTTTTAACCATTGCTTCATACTGAGTGCTGCCTGCTACATTAGCACTTTGAGAAGCACTTTCTGCTAGTAAGTTAGCTATTTCAGGTAGTATCTCTTTATTGTATACTGTAAGCACTGTTTGTTGTGCATCAACAATCTTTTGGATTTTATCTAATTCAGAACCAGGAATAACATTCTCATTAAATCCAATTTCTCTTTGATAAAAATCTCTTATTTCATTCATTATAGGCATGTAACTTTCTACCATTTTTCTATAGTAGTTAAGCTCATCTATAACTTTTAGTTTATCTTTTTCCTGTCTTAGAGCTTTAATCTTATTTCTAATTTCATAAGCAAGCCCAGGAAACTTATTATCTCCTACTGTCTTTGATACAAATAGTCCATATGCATCATCAATAAACTTACTTAAAGATTTTATATACTGAGCATCCTTAAGCATTTTTTCAAGCTTTTCAATTTCTTTTTTCTTGAATGATGATGCTTTAACTCCAGTACTTCTTTCTAGAGTAAGTTTTCTTTGTGCTAAAGTCTTTAATACTTTATCAATAATACTTTTTGCAGTGCTAAGTGCTTCTTCATTATCAGCAAATGTTTCACCTTTATAAGTATTATCAACATCTAATGATGATACTACATCTTGTATTCCATTAACTTCTATTTCAGGTTCTAGTTCTACTTCATCTGCAAAGTTATTTTCATCAGTACCTTTAATATAAGTAGGAATAATTCCTAAATCATCATTGTTAAACTCATATCCTTGAGATAAGAATAAACCTTTATAAGCAGAAACCTGTGCAGAGTGTCTAAGTTTTTTAGATGCTCTAGGGCCCTTAGCTGTAGTATATTCTTTAGCATACTCAAATCCTTTAGTACTTGTAATGGATGACTTAAGGTCAATAACCTTAATAGTTCCATCTTCAAAAACTGCTACTGCATCTGCCCTTCCTGCAATCTTTTTTTCTTGGTTGAATATAACTACTTGAGGAATGATAATAGCATTAGAATATTCTTTTTCTTTTAGGTTAGTAAAGTCTTTAAAAAGTCTTCTAGCTACATCTTCAGAAATAGCAGCAACTGAAAAATCAGAATTAACCTTCCATTTATTTATAGCTTCTTCTTCAGATGACCCTTCTAAAACAGATTCAAAAATACTGTCTATTTGATTTCCCCATTCTCTGTTATGAGCATAATCATCTTCATTACCATCAAATCCAAAGAAATCTACTACTCCTTTATAGATAAAGTTTTTAATGAAGTCAGATATCCTTGTATAAACATTTCCTGATTTATCTGTGTATTGTTCAGAACCTTCATCATATGTTACAAAAGCACTATCTTGAAATAACTTATTAAGAGTGTTATGCATACTTTCAGGAATCTCTTCTCCTGTTCTACTTTCATAATCTAGCATTTGATTAGTGTAAGCAGTGTTTGCAGTAAGGTTATAATATATTTCATCAGTAAACTCTTGGGTAAACTGCAATCCTTCAGTATTTAAAAGAATAGCTACTTCTCCTAGTGTTAAACTTGACTCTAACATATCAGGAGAAATGTATACTTCAGGCTCAGTAATTATAGAGTTAAACCATTCAGCTAGCATATCTAAGAACTTTCTAAAAAAGTTTTTAGTTTCTTCTACTGTTCTAGTGTCATTATTTTCATACTCTAGATTTACAGATTTAGATAAAGCTTGTGTAACAATTTCTAAGTTTACTGTAGTTTCTCCTCTGCCTTTATACTCTCTAGCTATTTGCTTTGCTAATGAAGGATATAGTCTTTTAGCTTCTTCTAGCAAGTTATTAAACAACTCTGTATTTTGTTTAGCAACAGCAAAAACAAAAGGGTGAAGCATTTCCTCTATAGCTGTTTCTTCTGTAACTCTATCACTAAATAAAATGACATTACTGCCATCAATCATAGAGTTAGAATTCTGAGGAAGTTTATTTTTATACATAGCTTGAGCTTCTGCATAAGTCATAGTGACTACATTAATTCCTGGAAGCTTTTGAGCTAATCTTTGAATAATCCTATCTACTTTAGGACTAACACTTAAAGTATCTATATTTAGTTTCTCTCCTTGTGTAGTAGCTAGTACTACTTTATTTTGACCATTAGGCATACTAACTATGTCTGCCTTTACTCCTTTATTACTATAAGAGTCATTGATTAATCTAGATAATCTTTCAGCTTGATACTTATCTAAGTAATTAATTAGTTCAGGGTATTGAGATACAATTTCAAATCCTAAGTCATTAGTTATTACTTTTGATTCTAATAGTTCTTGTACACCTGGTTTGATAGTAGTAGGTTTACTATAACCAAAGTCCTCCATTACAGAACTTATTGCATCTAAAGTAGGTTCTCCTAAAGAATCAGTTTCAATTTTAATATTAAAAGCTTGCTTAGCTTCTTCTATAGTTTTGTACTCTCCTTTAATCCAAGACAACCTAGCTAATGGCCAGTTTCCATATCTAGATATAAACTCAGAACTCCTAGCCTTATAGTAAATATCTATTACTTTTTTTCTAGGGATTTTTAAATCCTCGTATAAAGTTTTAAATAGTTTACTATCTACACTTCCTGTAGGAGTTTTAACTTTTAATATAATATCACATGAACTCATAACTAGTTTTTATTTTTATATGTATTAACACAATGAATTAGCTTCTGCATCATCATCATTAAACAAACTACTACTACCAAACTTCTTTTTAAACTCTTGTTCTACTTGTTTTTTCTTTTTCTCTGCTTCTTTTATTTCTTCTTCAGATTTTTCTTTTGCTTTTTTAGTTCCCAACATAGCTCCTAAACTACTAGATTTAGAATCTGAAGTTTTTTGTTTTTTAGCAGAAGGTTTCTGTGAAGTTTCCTCAAAAAAGTCTGGAGCATTTTCATCAGCTTCTTTCTCCTGAGCATTAATAGTTCCATTATTATTATCAAAACCAAACTCTTCCTGAAGCCTTTTATTAAGATAAGCAAATGTCTGAGGAGCTTTTGTAGCAAGTGCTGCTAATCCAGTACCAAGTCCTTCTTTAGGAAGAACAATTGTTTTACCTTCTTTAGCCGCTTTTTGTTTTGCTTTATAGATGTCATCATTTATAATTGCTTTATTACTAGCCAATTCAGTATCAGACATAAATGCGTCAGGTGTATTTTTAGGTAATTTTTTTGTAGATATACCCATAGCATTAAGCTCATCTCTAATTATAGCTTGCCCACCTTTACCTGTTCTAGTATTATTATCTCCAAATAAAAATAGCTTATCAGGGTTTGCTCTTAGTAATTCTGATGTATAATAGTTAGCCTCTACTTCAACTTCAATATCTGATTTTTTTTCCTTTTTTGACTTTATAGCCATTTGTGCTCTAACAATATAAAGAGCATGTTCATCTAAATCAATAGCATATGGAAGAACTTCCTTAGTACCTATTATAGCTACAGGAACATAAGTAGCTTGTGAACCAAACTCATAAGGAGAAGTTGTTGTTAAAGTTTTGTCTTTTTTAGGTTTTACTACTTTTGTTAATTTATATACTTGTCTACCTTCTCTAGAGCTAATAGATATAAACTCAGGATATCCAATTCTATTGGATGTTTTTTTAGTAGCAGGGTCAAGAACTGTAATAGGTTTAACTAAACCAGTAGAAAGTATAGCCTTAAAGTTAGCTTTCATTATACCTGTATTTTTCTCTTTTGACCCTTCTATGTCAAATATATCTGTAGGCTTAGTTCCTGCAAATATATTAAAAGTTAAGATACCAGTCTTTTCATCTATAGCTAAAGGCATTAAATCCTTCCTAATCTTATCTAAGGATTCAGTATCTTTAATAGCTCTTAAAGCTTTAATCATTTCAGATGCAGACATGCCTGAGCCATCTATCTCTGAATCTACAGATCCCTTAAATACTTCTGCGATAACCTCTTCTTTAATATTTCTCATATTTCCAATGATGTTCATATAAGAGTTAGATATAAGGTTAAACACGTTACCTTGATACCTTGAAAACTTTTCTACAAACTCATCTTCTAATTCTTGTTCTGATTTACCAAATACTTCTTCAAAAGTTTTTTTACCTGATAGTGCATCTTGAACACTGAAAAGACTTTCAGATACTAATTTAAAATGTTCTGGGCCTATTTCAGATATAAATGATTTGTTTTTAAATAGTAAACCATCTTTAACAAAAAGGTATTCTCTTAGTTCTGCTGATAAGGCTTGTGCTAAATCTTGTGTCTCTTGACTGCTGAAGTTTCCATTAGTTAGTTCAGTAAAAGCATTCATAAGTTCTCTCTTGTAGTCAGGACTTTTCTTAATCCTACTTTGACCTGAGAACTTTTGAAGCTTTTTACCATAGAACATACTACTTTCTCTGGTAGTGTAGTCTGTTAGCTCAGCTGTTAGATACTTTATAAACTTGTTGTTTCTTAGCTCTGGATTAGAGTAAGCATCTCTCATAAGCTTGCTAAGTCTAGTTAGTTCACCAGGCTCAGCAAATAAAGTATCATAAGAAAACTTCTTACCTTTTTTATACCCAAATGCTTTAGCAGAAAGGAAAGCTATAAATTGATTTTTAAGAGCTTTTGCATTATCAGTATAATTTAAAACACTACTATTTTTTCTTTCCTTAAATGAAAGCTTAACTCTATCAAATGTTTTGAGGGCAAACTTTGTTTGAGTTATAACAAACATTTCAGATATTTTCATAATAGCTGCAAATGTTTTTAGGTTAGAACTCACTAAGCCATCTCCTTTTAAGATAGGAAGTAAATCATATGGAATATCTAAATCATCAAAATCTTTAGTATGCTTTATTTCATAATCATTAGGGTCTAAACCTCTAGTACCTGATTTAGCTACAACCTCAATACCTAATTTTTTAAGGCTTTCGGTTATACCATTCATTTCTATGAAGTCTGTTTTACTACCTTTAATTAAACTTAGTACATTACCTAACTCTCTTATAGTTTCTGATTCTTTTGTAGCAGCATCTATTGCCAGCAAAGATTGAAGTTGTATTTCTAAATACTGCCACCTTTGCATTGTACTAGGTTTATCCTCTGCAAATAGTTTAGCTTGTATCAGATTTTCAGGAGTAAGTTCTACATTTCCAGCTCCTTCAGGTTTGATTTTTTTAAGTTCCTCAGAGTACTCACTAATTAAATCAAGAATAGCACCTGCTTTGGTAAAACTTTTTTCTTCTTGAGTTTTCAGTTGACCTCCAACAACTTTAGCTGCCTTTTCATACTCTAATACAGCAGGCTGGATATTGATTAGCATTGCTCTATCAAAAGACATTCCTTTGCCTGTCATAACTAAAACAGGTCCTAAAGTATTAGTAGACAAGTTAAAATATGCAGCATACTGAAACTTAGCGTTATCCACAGCAAATGTAATTTGAGTAGAGTTAATGTGCACTATCCTAACACTATTTCTAGTTTCAGTTGTATCTCTAGTGTAATCAGTATCAAAAGAATAGTTTAAGATAGTTTTTACTGCATTATCAAATCCCATAGCACTTAATAGTAAGTTCCTATCATCTAAAAATTGCTTTCTTAAACCTATTGTATTTTGTCTTAGATATGCATAGGCCACATTCCATATAGCAGCTATACCTACGTTATCCTTACCAATACTGTTAGCACTATTAGCTTTTACAATATCTGTTGGTGTAAATATAGTAGCAACACTAGAAGGGTTGTTGAATTTATTACTAGAATCTTCTTCTTCAGCATTGTAATTTTCCTTCATAAAATCCTGACCTAGTTTATCATCAGCAGGTGATGTAGCTATGTCAGCATTTCCTTCATTATAAATTAAACTCTTTTCAATTTCTAAAGTCATATTGTTGCCTTCTCCAATTGTCAGAGGAGTAATACCAGTAATATCTCCTTTATTAAAGGCTTCAATGTTATCTTTAATTTGTTTTCCGTATCTATAATCAAAGTCTTCTTGAGTGTTAGGATAACCATTTTTATCCAATACAGCTAGTAGAATTTCTTTTTTAACTTTCTTAATACTTTTATTAAGAGTCTTTATCTTTTTTAAAATTTCCTTTTGCTGGTCAGATATTCTCTCATTTCTTTGGGCTTCATATTCTGAAAGTAAAGCATCTAAGCCTTCTTCATCATCTAAGAATTCTTCTAAGTCAGCATCTGATAAATCAGAAGCAAGCAAGGAAACACCTAATTCATCTTCTAATCTCTTTAAAGAATTTTGTAAAGTAGCTTTCTCATTAACTAGCTTTATGTAATCTTCATTTTGACTTTCAAAGTCTTTAATGTCTTTCTTAACTCTCTTATCTTGCTTCTTAATAGAATTGATAAACTCTTGGAAAGCTACCTGATTAGGATTTTTACTTTCTAAGTAATCTCCATATACTCTAATCTTTCCTTTTTCATCTCTATAAAAGTCAGCAGTCCTTACAAACTCAGAGTCAATGTCAAAGTCAGCACCAGACAAGTCTAAGATATCTGCAGGCATAACAATTTGATTACCTGTTACACCAGGAAGAATATCTACCACCTTAAGAAAAACCATAGAGTGTTTATCCTGTGTAGGAATCCTAACACCTACTAATTCTAACATGTATGGTGGGATTTTATCACCTGGCTTTAAACCTAGTTCAGTTGCTAACTGTGCTGAAATCATACACTCAGCATAGTATACATTTTTAGAATCATCTTTTTTGTGGTATTGTAATCTACTAGGCTCTCCTAATTTAGAAGGTAAAAGTAAGCTTGCTTCTTTACCAGTATAAGGTTCACCTTTTTTATCTCTATAAATTTGATATCCATCATCTGATACTAAGGTAAACTTATGTCCTGGTACCTTTTGACTTAATACACCTTTACTCATAAAAGCAAGGAACATATTTTCAAACTTTTGCTCTATGCTAGGTAAGTTCAAATTATATTCAGGCATATCAGCACTTTGGTAAGCACTACTAAACATTTCCATTAGTAATGGGTCACCTCCAGATTCAAGAATAGAACCTCTAAAGCTATCTAGTAAATACTTATACTTAGGAATATCTTCGTCTAGAATAGCTTTACGCATCATTTTAAAGCTATCAATAACTCTATCACCTAGAAGCTTACGATAGAACTTCCTTAAATCACCTATAGTAGTATTCTTCCCTTTGAAGATAACTGAAGTATCATCCTTATGCTCAGAAGATATTAATTGCATTAACTGAGTACCATGAACAATTTTATCTTTCATAGAGTCAGTAGATACTTGCTCTCTTACAAATTGATTGTTAATTACTGTAGTTTGGTACTCTTCATCTTCATTAGCATTTAGATTTGTAATAGCTCCTTTAATAGCAGAAGCATGTATTACAAAAGGAACATTTTCAAGTTCCATTTTATTTAACCTATTATGAAGAGTTTCTCTTCCACGTATAGGTTTCCAGAATTTATGAATCTCTCTTAGTGTAGCTTTAAACTCATCACTAGATTGGTCAAGGGTTTTAAGGTTATCATAAAGAGAATCTACATAAGCTCTATCTCTAGAGCTTCCTTTGAACTCTGATGTTTCTTCTCTTATTAATAGCTTAATAGATGTTTTACCATATAGGTATGTATCAAAAAATGCAATCTTTCTAGGATTAGCTAAAGCACCTTGCTGTTTTAATAAGCTAATCTCTTCGCTAGTTAAAGGATAACCTTTAATTATTCTATCGTAAATCTTTTTAACTGCACTTGTATTTTTACCTAATGCAGGTAAATAAGTCCTAGTATACCAAAAAGGATTGGAGTAACCTTGAGCATTTGTAGTTTCTGTTCCTTTAGCATTATATACATCATCAAGTATAGCAACTTTAGATTCTCCATAACCTATAGCAGGTCCAGCTGAGTTAGGCCCTGCCATTCTTTTTACAAAGTCAATAGGGTTTTTAAAGTTATAAGCTATATCCCCAAACATTAAGTTATTATAGTTTAAGGAGTTCATGCTAGAGTTAAAGAAAAACTCTGCTATATTGTTCATGTTTAAAGTATTACCTTCTGTCCTATAGAACATAGGTAGAATGTTTACTTTAATCTCCCCTTCTTTATTTTCATAAACAAGTTTCTCTGATTTAAGAAGCTCAACAAATTCTTCTAGCTGAGAATTAAAGGCATTTTTAATAAGGTCTTTAATTTCTGATTGGCTTACAGGAAGATCATTATTACTTCTAGCAGCTTCAACTAGTTTGCCATAAAGAAGAGGGTTTGTATTTTTAAGGAATTTAAAGTTAAAGAAGTCTGTACCTCTATCTCCTAATTTAGTATTGTACCCTTTTACAATATCTCTTTCTGAGTTTTCTTGAATTTCCTTTGTTACTTTTCTAATCCTTTCATACTCTTGCATGAAATGAGTAAAAGCTATTTCAGCACCAGCATTATTTAAACCATTATCAGCAGTTGAAAGTTTACTCACAGGCATACTAACAGCTACTTGAGTATTCTTAGCTTCAATGTGCAGAGGAATAAATGGTGCAAATCTTACTTCTTTTCCACCTGGGATGGTTGTTTTTTTGTTGAAGGTATTTTGACCATTATCAACAAAGTAAGTCATCATAGTGTACAGAGTAGCTCTAGCATCTAAGTCTGCATATACAGAACCAGATGATTCTTTATAGTTCTCAGCAACTACTTGAGCACCACCATCTGCTGAATCAATACTCTTCAATGATTTGTTTCTTAAACCATCATTAAAGAATAACTTAAAGTTTTGGAAAATGATATTAGTAACTCTAGAGTTATCAGATTCTATTGCAGTAGAATTAATAGGAGTAATCATGCTATGAAGCAGAGGATTGTTTTTTACAGAATCATAGAATGATTCAATCTGATAGTCAGTAAATGACTTACCAAACTGCTGTAAAACATCTTTAAGCATTGAAATGCCATCCTCTCTATTTTCTGCATTAATCCAAGACCTAAAGTTTTTATCTTGGAAAGCTAAAGTTTGAATTAAAAAATAGTTAGGTGCTAAGTGAGTATATTGAGTTTCACCATCAGCATTTTGAACTACAGTAGAACCTACATTTTCATCAAAGTAGCTATTACCTAGTGCCATATTTTTTAACCTACCTACAGCTCCTGCAGTAACTGACTTAGCATTTTTTACATCTTCTAAGTCTTCCATTTCATCAAAAGCAGTGATTGTTGAATCAACCAAAAATGGACTACCTGTTTTTAATGAATCTAATATACCTTGTATATCATCTTCTCCAAATACCTCTACACCTATAAACAAATCATAGTTATCTTTGATTTCATCTAGGTATTGTTTTAGTTCAGGTGAAGATTTTAAGTAAACTTGTTCATACTTTCCTTTTTGAATAGCAGTATCTAAAAGAACATATTCAACATAATTTTTAGATAGAGATATTCCTAAGCTATCGAATAACCCTTGAACCTTAGCAACATAAGCAGGTTTCTCATCTGGGTTTAGCATTTTGCTATAATCTTTTAAAGAACGCTTAATTTCTTCAAGGATGTCTCTAGCTGCAGTTTTGTTTTCATCAAAGTTTTTTATTCTCCAGTTTTTTGCCCATTCAGATATCTGCTTTTCTTGGACATCATACATATTTGTTCTAAATACTTTGAATAGTCCATTACTAGGGTCAGCTAAAGTTGTAATTTGGTTTGACTTATATTTGTTAAAGTTGGCTATAAATAAGTTGTACTTGTTGGATTTAAACAAAACAGAAGAATGCATGTTAGCAATATCTTCATTGGATGCATTAATCATTCCTAGTTCTGTTTTAATATCCTGCATTAAAACATTAAAGAAGTTTTGAACCTTAGGATTACTCTTAGCTTGGAAAGCTAGTTTCTTTAACATGTCCTCTCTTCTAGTGTTAGTCATAATAGCCTCTACACTAGTGTATAGTTCATTAGGGTCTATGTAACTATTAAATAGCCCTGATGCTAATTGTGCTTCAGTAAGACCAATGTTAAATTCATCCACAGGCATTTCCATTAGAGACATATATTCTCTCATCTGTTTAGATGTAGAACCTAGTCCTCCTAATGTTCTATTATCTTTAATGGCTAAATCCATTGGGGTATCATCTTCTTGATACTCTAACCCATCAGGGTCATCTTCAAATTGGACAGATTCTAGTCTTCTTCTAATTTCTTTTGCAAATTCAATACTTGCTTTAGAGCTTAAAAAAACAAGGCTATTATATATCTCTTTAATTTCTAGCTCAATTTTAGTAGCTTTAGCTGCATCAATATTAGCTAGTATATCTCCATAGATGAAATTATCATTATTTATATCATAGTAATTATCTATTACGTTTAATAATGCTTCTTGAATACTATCATCTGTTACAATCCCTTCTTCCTCTCTTATTTTAAGTACTTCTTTTAGTACTCTATTGTAAACTCTCAAACTAGTTGTAGAGTCTAAATACCCTAGCGTACGTTTTGGAATTAACTTATATACTTCAGTATCTGCTCCATAGAAAATAGGGAAAGCTCCAGTTTCCTTAGATGCTTTAAAGTTTCCATGGTAGATGCTATCAAATAGAGCATCTATATCAGCCTTATTATTTGTTACCCAATTGGCTAATGCTTTTAGTTTATCAAAGAATCTTTTGATTAATCCTTTTATTCCAGTATACTCTTTGTCTTTTCTTACTGCATAGCTTTGGAAATCATCAGCCATCTTCTCTTCATACCACAAAAGCTCAAGCTGTCTATCATTTAAGTTTTGATTTTTAGGAGCTTGGTTTTTTAACTTTTTTAGTTGAATAGATGTAGGCTTTCCATATCTAACTTTAGCTTCTTTAAACAATAAGTTAAGTTCTGCATCACTTAAAAATGTTCTTACTACTGCATGGAATGCTTCATGATACTCTACACCTTTAGAAGCATTTCTAGCTAAGTAGATAACTTTCTTGAAGAAAGCTCCAGAAATCTGTCCTTTATTTTTAAGGTTCCTTTTGATAGTTTCAAACTCTCTAAATGTAATTACATTTGGAGGCAGCATTCTTTGAAGGTTAGTAAAGGCTTCTTCTAAATCAATATTATCTTCAGAAGGGTTCTCTTCTATTTTAAAAGCTGATGATGTTTTTGAAATAATTTTTGCTTTATTTTCTTCTAGTTGTTCTATTTCTGCATCTAGTTTCTGTAAATCTAGATTGGTTTTTCTAGCTTTTCTAATTGCTTTATTGTCTCCTTTATTTTCTTCTCTTATCTTTTCAATTATTTTTGCTGCTTCATCTTTTTTCTCACCTATCTGTTTATTGATATCAGCAAGTTTAGCATTAAGTTCTTCACTTTCATCTTCATTAGTAAACATAGAAGGAGTCATAGTAGTAAATTCCTTATCTATGTAATCTTGTAAATAGGGTATATATATTTGAAGTGCAGTTGCTAGACTAGAGTCTTTTTTAATTTCTTGTTCTATTCTTTTCTTTAAGTCTTTAGCTTCATCTTTATCCTCAGCAGTATCAGTATTAATCTTCCTTACTGCTTCAACAATATCGCTAACTAAATTAGTAGTTTTAGAACTAGCTGGTGGTTTTGGTTTTGAAGCAGCTGCAGATAAACTCTTAGGCCTAAAGCTTAAAGAAGCTAGCATATCTATTCTAGCTTGCAGGTTATCTGTTTCTAGACCTACTACAGATGTTTTACCATTTTCATCAGTTTCTTTAATCTCAGCAGATTGTTGGAAAGAAGATACTTCAATATTTTCTGTAAAATAAAAAGAAACTACTTTAGATATAGCCTCAGCAAGTTCTTCATTTGATTCAATTATTTTAGGTTTTACAGAACTATCTTCACTATTAAAGATTATTAGGTTTGTCTCAGGATTTACTAGAATGTGTGGTGCCTTTATTTTTACCTTATTTTCAGATACATAAGGCATATTAATGTACATCGTTTTATCCTTTTCTGATGTAGCATTAGGATTATATACCTGTATAACCAATCTAGGATTAGCTTTAACAACACTATCTTTATCTTTTTGGTAAGTGCTATTATACTTGCTAAATAATAAGTTTATCCTAAGTTTAACATTATCTTTTAATGCAATAAATCCTGTGTCTACAGGAAAAATATCTAGCTCATCTCTATTAGTAGTATTTGCATTTTTAACACTAGTCTCAAAATCAGAGTAAGTATCTAGAATAGCTACTTTAAGAGAATCTTCAACTGGCCTATCTGGATATGTTAAACCTATAGTATTAATAGTTTCTTCATTATTACCAATCAATATATATTGGTTAGTAATTACATGGTCAATTTTATCTCTATTAGGTGCTACATAAGTATCATAATAAAAATTATAATCATCATCAGCAACTTTTTCATAGTTACCTGAATCTTCAGAATAAAGAAAAATACTTTGGTCATAGCTCCTATAAATAATAGGTCTAGTAGGTTTGCCTTCCTTATCTGTAATCTGTAAATTAGGATTAGAAGATAAAGATTCTAAAGACTCAATAGTACCTGTAGTGTAATTTAAAGATAAGTTAGGGAATAAAAAGTTATCCAAAAATTCAGATGGAAGAGTTAGGTTATTCTTAAATGCTTCATCTGCAACTGTCCAGAAATTTTGTAGAGCATTGTAAGTATTAATAAACTCTGTGCCTAATCCTGATGGTACTAGTGCACCATTATCTGTCATTACAAAATCAGGATTTAATCTTTCAAGGTCTTCAGCAGTACCATTGAAATTTCTTAAACCTCCACTACCATCATCAAACTGATATCTATTAGGGTCATATATATAACCTATGATAGTCCCTTCATATTTAACAGCTAATTGTTGTTGCTTTCCATTATACCCTTTTCTAATTTTAACACCTTGGTTAGTAACCTCTTGGTTGTTTTCATCAGTAGGGTTAACTATTTTTCCACCTTCAGTATCAGTAACTAACTCAATAGTTATTCCTTCAAAGTTTTTAACCTTATCCTTAGTTAAGGATTTTAAAATCTCAACAGCATCTGGATTTTTTAAATCAGGTTTAACTGTAAATAGCTGAGAGGCTTTTACAATAATAGGAACAAACCCTTTACCTTTTTTAGGTGCAGGTTGATTAGTCGCTTTTAGTTGTTGTTTTAAATTACTAATAATATTTTGTAACTCATTAGAATCTAAAAACTCTTTATAGTTATCTCCTTCTTGTGTGCCTTTAAAACTATCAGCAAACTTTTTAGCTTCTTTAAGTTTTTCCTCTAAGTATTTAATTAACTCTGGAAGAGGAGTTTCACTTTCTAATAAGTCTGTGTATTCTTTACTAAATTGGTCTATCCAAGATTTAAATTGAGCACTAGCATTACTATTTTGAACTACTCTGTTTAATGAATCTAAAGCTTGATTATTTTGAACAATTCCAGTTTCTTGTTTTACTGCATGGGTAACAAACATATTACCTCTAATCATAAAGGCAGCTTCTTGAATTTCCTTTACTTTAGTTTCTTCAGTAATAGGTGTAGTAGAAGATGCCATAATAAACTCATCAGAAATTCTATCTTTCTCAGCGAGCTGATTTATATTTTCAATAGATTTAGTAAAGTCTTCTCTACCTTGTTCAGATAAGAACATATTATATTCACTAATAACTTGTTCTCTATACTTAGCAAGTTTCTTTAAATCCTCATATACTTTTTTAGGATTTTGAGCAGTTCTTTCTGCAGAAACAGGTAACTGAGCTTGTAAGTTAATTTGGTCTTTAAAGTCTATAAACATTTCCATGTCTTGACCAAAAGCATCTACATCATTATTATACTCAAGACTAGAACCTCTTCTAAGAATCTGTAGCATTTCTCTAGCTACTCTCTTTCTTTCTTTTTCAAGCTCTATAATTTCTTTTTCAATTCTCTCAATCTTTTGTCTATCTTTAATTAAAGTCTGTTCTCTTCCAGCCCAGAGTGTACTGTAACCAGCAAACTTAGCTTCTCCATTTATAAGTGTTTCCCTTCTTAAATTCTTTTTATTTATCTCAGCAATAATTCTTTTATACCCTTTGATGGTTTGGTCATCTAATGCTAATCCTAGTTGAATATATCTCTTAACATCTGCATCATTAATTAGCTTTCCAGAGTATTTAATAGCCAAATCAGATAAAGATTTTTCTCTTTCATCAATGTTATCTAATGTACTAATAGTCCAAGCTAACCCATGATTAAGAGCTATGTTATCTGAATTTGTAATGTTTTTGGCTGTCAGTAACCCATCTCTAATTTGTTTTGCTCTAATCTTTGTTTGAGATATAGCTTCATTCTTTCTTTGAGTTATCTCTTCATCAGTCATGTTTTCATAACCAAACTCTTCAGCAAACTCATCATTTGTCATTGAGGAAACAGTCTTAATAATATCTCCCTCAATAGCATCATACATTCCAGCTTCTGTTCTTCCTAATACATATCCAACAAATGCATCATTCTCAGCATTTTTATATTTGAACATATCATTAAGCTCAGCTGCTTTATCCATTTTTTGAGTAGCTACAAGTCTTTGCTGACCTGCTAAATACATTCCTTTGAATATATTTCCAAAGTCTTTAGACCTGTTAACAGTATCTACTAATCTATCTACTTGTTGCTGATTAGCTTTATCTGCTTTATAAGAACCATATATACCACCTTGCCAACCACCAGGTCCTGCAAATCCAGTTAATCCTAATATAGCACCAATTAATACTTCTTTTAATCCTTCTTTACTGCCGTAGGTATCTTCCATACCTTTAGCAAAAGCAGACATAAGACCTACACTAGTATCTTTAGCTTCTGGGTCATAGTAGTTTGTTACATATTCTAATGCTCCTCCACTTAAAGAACCCTGCATACCTTCTTCCCATACACCTTCAGCAAATGCTGATTCTGTTCTTCTTCCTACAGTTCTTAGTGTATTTAATACTTTATCTGTTTTAGTAGTACCTCTAATAGCTTTTTTACTTACTACATTCATTGCCTTAACTTCATCGATAGATACTCCTAAATTCTTAGCAGCATTCTTAAGTTGTTTTGGAGTTAAAGACTTAGTAGCAATAACATTGGCTTCTCTTGTACCAAAGATTCCTTTACTAAATGCTGCTTCATTAGCAGCCTTATGACTAGCACCTGCACCAAACCTTTTAGTTAGTCCTGGACCAAAGCTATTAGGTAAAGTAATCATATTGTTTAATGAAACTAATGCAGCATTAGCAGCAAACAAAGCATTACCTACACTATGAGCATTATCCATAAATGCAGACATTTCTTCTGGCAAAGGGTCTCTACCTTCTCTGTTTCTGAAATCTTCAATATAGTTTCTTCTAGCTTCATCTACAAAGTGTCTAGCTTCTACACCAGCTTCATAGAAAGAGCCTACTGCCATTTGTCTAGAAAACTTTCCTAGCTCTTGCAGTGTTTTACTATTTACTCCTATTGCAGTTTTAGCACCAAAAGCAGCAGTTTGGTAACCTTTCAGAACATCAGAAGCTCTGTCTGTATATTTTAAAGCTTTGGCTGCTCTAGGAACAATCATAGCTGATGCTAAACCTGCAGTTAAATACTCAGAGATAACAGCTCCTGCTACAAATGACATACCTCCAAGCATATCATTTGCCCAGAAATTAACAGTTCCCATTTGTTGTAATAAGCTATAATCTTCTACTTCCCTTCTTACATAATTAGGAAGATATTCATCCATAGCTTCATTAGCACTATCTAATGCTCTTTGAAAATCATTGTCATAGAATGAACTAAAAGACCTATTAGCTATAGCAGCTCCTATTCCATATGCTGTACCTATAATACTTCCAGCTACATTAGTAGTAGTTTTACCTGCCCACTTAATTACACCATTAGTTATTTGAGATAAAGCTGATTGGTCTTCTGCTAGTAAGTCTTGAGTATCTGCACCAATACCAGGATTATATCCTAGTTCTTCAGCAGCTTTTTGATAATTAGCAGCAGCTTCTCCTTTTATCTCAGGAGCTTCATAACCTGTAGATATACCTCCTGGAGTGTACTCTGGAGTTTCAAACATATCATCATAGGCATATCCTTCTTCTTCTAATGCTTTTTTAGTTCCAGATTGTCTGGCTAACTCAGAAAGCTGAGAAGGACCTACACCCATAGACCTAGCTATTGATCTTTCTAAGGATGCGTCTTTTTGAGATTGATATTGTTGTGCTTGAGCTTTAGTTTTAAATTTAGGGTCTTCCCCAAATTCCCAAACTCCTTTTTGTTCGTTGTATACTAAAGGCATGAAATTATGTTTATATTATATACGTCAAATTTAAATAAAAGTTGCTAAAAGATTAACTAGAATAGAATTCATCATATATTTCTTTAGCGTTATTTATTCTTTTATCTAAGTGGGGTACTCCTGGATTCTCAAATATTTCCATAAATATTCTAGCAATCTCTTGAGGATCATCTAAAGTAGCAATAGCTTCTTTAAGTTCTTTTCTTTTTTCAGCACTCATCATATTCACTCTTCCATTGATTACATCATCCATATAATCAATTTGGGATTGTATACCATCCTGCTTATTATTATCTTTTAAGTACTGCTCATAGTACTTTCTCATAAAGTCATACTGAAATATTCCATAACCATTACCACCTTTCTGTTGTAATGTTGGGTCAAAAGTACTACCTGTTTCTACTGCAATATTACCCATTATACCAGCAACTGCTGCTGGAGAATATCCTTTAGATTCAAGATAAGATTTAACAAGAGCTTTATTTTCAGTAGGGTTTGCTCCTTTTGGTACTGTTACTACATCACTCATTTGAGGTTGTTTTACACCAGAGTATCTTCCTACATATCTTCTTTTAGCTTTTTTGTCAAACTCTTGAATGGCTTGGTTTAAAGGCATTATGTTTACACCTCTTGATGAATCAGACTGGAAAAACATTAAGTTTCCATCTTTACCTTGTATAACCATACCTACATGGTCAATACCATGTTTTCTTCCTTTATCCCAAGTCTTATCACCAGTATCTTCAAATAGTAAATCACCATGTCTTAAGTCTCCTGCTATTTCAGCAAAAGAACTAAATCCTGAAAACTTTTCAGTAGCTTGTTCATATATATTTTCTGATGTGCCTGAAGCATTAATACCATCTGCTTTAAGTAATTCACATACTGCACCAGAGCAGTCTATACCTTCTGCATTTTTTTTAGTTCTCCACTGCATATCATAAGGCTTACCTAATAGCTGATTAGCTTTATCTAGAACAGGAGTTCCTTCTCCTATTCCACCTTGTACTTTCCCAGGCTACCTGTAGAGCCTCCCACTCCAGATGAAGATTGATTAGATGCATTACTTGAGTACATTTGGGTTGCACTAGGTATTGCAGATATTTGTGCTTCTCTTTCTGCTGCAGCTTTCTGTCTGTCCATATCCCCTTGTGCTTCTAAGTAGGCCATTTGGTGATATCCCATAAACTTCAAGAACTGACTAAAGTTAGATACATTAACAGGAAGATCAACTCCACCTTTAGTTTTAGTATTAGATAAAGGAGCAAATGCTCCAGTTACATCATTTATTAGTTTTCCAATAGTAGCGCTATTTTTGCCATTAATTTTTAGTGCATAAGGTTCTTGTCCTAGTTTAAAATTAACAATTTGACCTTTTAGTCTACCTGAGTTTTCTGTGATAGCTAATGCTGTAGATACGCTAGATATTGAAGAAGGACTTAATAAAACCCTAGCATAAATTTCTGCTCCTTTGTCTTGAACATTAGGGTTGTCATCTTGAACAAAAGAAGTAATAAATTTAGCTAAATCGTGTTTATTCATATCAGGCAATGTTATTGGGACAGTAGATGAATTGCCAGATTTATCTTTTACAGTAAAGTATAATATTGGTAGAGAAGACTCACCAAGACTGCCTAAATTAACATCTGAAACTTCAACTTTATCATCTTCAGCTAAAGCAAAATTAGGACTTTTTAATATAGCATTGTTAAATACTTCCCTTACATCATTTAAGTTTAGATTTGTTTTTCCTATCTCTCTTCCACCTGTGTACCCATAAGTTTGAAATAAACTAAGTAAGTTTTGAGGGTTATCATTATAGAAATCTTTTTGTTCTTCTAAAAAAGTTTTAAATTCAGACTTCTTAGAATCTGTACTTCCTAAGTCTCTTATAAATGTTTCTTGTTCAATTTTAGCATTTACTGGTGATTTTTGTCTAAACCTGTCAAGTGCAGAATAAAGCTTATCATATCCAAATTGTTTAGTTAATTCTCTAGCTTGACCTAAATATTGTTGTTCAAGGTCACTGCTAAATATACCTTTAACATAGTTTCCAACATCAGGATCAAGTATACTTAGTTCATATTTATCTCCTCCTAATGCTTTATAGAATTGTAAAGCTGTATTATTATCTCCACCATTTTCTTCTAAAGCTTTTATTACATTGTTTCTTACATTAGCATCTGGATAAATATTTTCTAACTCTTGCTTAAACTCTGGATCTTTTAAAGCTTCAGATATAATAGTCTTACCTATTTGCTCTTCTATATTTTGAAGATTCGCTAAAACTAACTTTTTGTCAGTTATCTCAGTATTAAGTTTAAAAAACTCTTCTGCTATAGCTTGAGTTGAGGCATTAGGAGAATCTGCTAAACCATTCATTAAAGTAAAAAACTTCTCTCTAGCTTCTTTATATGCAGATTTATTTTGCCCTTCTTCACTTAATTCATCCATTAATGCTGCTAAAACTTTATCTGCTCTTCCTGCTTGTTTGTCTTGCAAAATTGAAACAAGAGTATAGTCATTCCCCTGAGCATCTCCATCTCTAAAAAGCTCAATTGCTCTATTTTTAGTATTTATTGTAGCATCAGCTAGTAGTTCATTTAGTATTTCATCCATGCTCATTAAAAGATCATAAGCTGGTCTTCCTTCTACTGTGTTGCTAGCAGCTACTCCAGCTAATTCTTTCAAGTACTGATTAAATGCTGTAGCTTCAGCTCTTTCAATATTTAATTGTAAATCACCTATATTTTGAGAATAGTTAGAAGTTCCAGTTACATCTACTACTGGTCCAGAAAACGTAGTATAATTATAATCCTCAGGTTCAGGAGTAACTCCACCAGCTGTAGCAGGGTCCAAAACAGTTCCTTCTGTTTTTACAGTAGTCTCAGCTGGATGTTCTTTGTAGTCTATAAATGAAGAAATATCAAGAACTTCAGATATATATTTATGAATATCTTCATATGTATCATAACCTTTTCCTGCTTCTACTTTTACTGATCCATCAGGATTTTGAATTCTAACTGCAGGTTTATTTTTATTATCCTTAAAAGTTTTAAGAAGCATAGCTTGTCCTGAGTTATCATCAAGAATTAAACTAGCAGCACTTTGAATAGCCTGATCTATTACTGGATCACCTTTTATAATTACTTTTTTTGTTCTACCTCCAGGTTTATCCATAATGATAAATGCTCCAGATGCTTTATCTTGGAATACATAAGCATTAGGCACATCGTATGTTGTCCTAGCCTGTTCTTTTAGTCTTTCAATTACTTGCTTATAAACAAAGTTTTGAGCATCATCATTGATAGGCTGTACAATATCTTCATCATTAATTTCTCTCCAATTTCTAAACTTAATCTCTTGAGTTATAGGGTCTACATATTGTAATGTAGGAAAGTATGCTGTACCTCCTGCAATCTTAGTTAAATCCAGTTTATCTGCTAAATCTTTTTGTCTAGCAAGTTTTTTAACATCAGGGTCTTCTTTAAAAGCAGTACTTATCTTACCTAAATTAGATGCTATACCTGTAAAGTTACCTTTGTCTTTTTCTAATTGTGCAGACAACTCGTTAATTTGTGCTTTATACTTATTAACAATTGGCTCAACAGCTCCTTGTTGTTCAGCCCAAAAAGGTGCTTTAACAGGTATATCTGGATTATTTAAAGCAGTCCTAGTTTCCTCAAGACCTTTCTGTTTAGCTTCTATATTTGAATACATAAAATCTAAAGGCAGTGGTACAAACTGACTTTGATACTCTGACTCAACAGGTTTAATAAATTGGACTGCCATAATTATTGAATTTTTCTTATTGTTCCATTAGGTAATACTTCGTATGTATTACCTTCACTATCTGTTACTACTTTGTTAGTTCCTTTAGAATTCATATAATATTCAGCTCCTCTAGGACTTAAAACTTGTCTCCATCTTCCTCTAGCATCTCTTTCAAACTTAAATGGACTAAAATCTTTGGTTTCCAAAGCTCTTAGGATTTCTTCTTGTCCTCTAGTTTTAGCAACATCAGTTATAACACCTTGGCCAATTTCACCTAGTCCAGCTGCACCTTGCATTCTTAATTGGTTTCTGGCAGCTTCATCTCTAGCTTGGTTCAAGATATTAAACTGTCTAATTCTATCATTATACATTTGTTCTTGTCCTTGGATTTGTGCTCTTCTAGTATCAATGTTAGCTCTTTGTTCAGCTACTTGTTTTCCTACATTAACACCCATAGAAGGAGCTGTTACTGCTAGGTTAGATAAGTAAGCTCCTGCAGTAGGACTTCCTGCTCTTAAAGCACTTCTATATGTACCTAATGCTTGGTTACCAGCTTGTCTTGCTAAAGCTACTGGCTCATAACCTGGCCTTTCAAATTTAAGAGGTGCTGCTGCTCTAGTATCTTCAGCAGTAAAAGAAGTTACAATATTAGCTAAAGGTGCAGCTGATGCTGCTAATCCTCCTGCTACAATAGGAGCATAGTTAGACCTCCAAGGAATATATCTTTCATCTTCTCCAGGACCAGTTTCTGTTTCATCTTTTCCAGAACCAGTTGGTGTTGCTGAAACCTGTGGCCTAGGTCGATTAAAGTTTCTTAGTGCTATTTCAGTAGGGTTTAAAAGAACACCAGTTCCTGGAGCAGTTGGTGAGGCAGTACTTGTTGTGTTAACAACTGGTTGTGAAGTAGGTGCTTGTCCAGTAGATGATTGTGTATTACTCCACATATTTATTCTAGGCAAAGAAGTTTTTTGATATACATCAGGTGTACCTTTAGTTGTCCAAGTATTTTTGTAAACTTCTCTTTTTGCTTGGTCTAATAAGTCTGTATATCCAGGTTCATTCATTCCCCTAATAATGGCATCTTTAGAAATAGACCATAAATTAGCATCATATGGTTTATTTTGGATATCCTCAAGTGACCTTACACCTCCTGTATATAATAATAAATCTTCAACACTCCTTCCTGTATTATATGCGTAATCCATTAATCTTTTTTGAACTTCTTCTGGGTAGCCTTCTACTAAAGGTTGGTATTCTTTAGATAAAAACTCTAAAGCTTCATCTTCAGTAATTTTATTATCAGCCCACATATCAGGATATTTCCCAGCATACTTACTTTGATTTATTCCATAATTAGGCAATCCAGTTCCTTGTGAAGAACCTTGTGTAGATTCATAATTTAAAATCTGATTATACCATGAAGGGTATTTACTACCAGGAAGAACATCTCCATCTTGATAATACAACTTACCACCATTTCTTCTCATCAAAGGATTATATCTCCCACCATATCTCATAGGAGGTTGACCACTTCCCATCATTCCTTGTTCATAAGGAGGTTGAGGTTGTTGTTGTTGTCCTTGTTGTGATTGTTGCATTACCATTTGAACTGCTTGTATAGCAGCTTCTTGAGGTAATCCCATTTGTACAAGCTGAGCTACAATCTCTTCAGGTTGCATACCTTGTTGTAACATCTGCATAATAGCTTGAACTATCTGTTCTGCACCACCTTGAGCCTGTTGTTGAGGAGCCATTTCTCCACCCATTTGATACATATATCCACCACCTCTCATCATAGGAGGAGCTTGTTGTGGTTCCTGTTGTGGAGCTTGTTGTTGTCCTTGCATTTGTTGAACAACCATTTGTACTATTTGAATAGCTTGTTCTTGTGGTACACCCATTTGAACTAGTTGTCCTACAATTTCTTCAGGAGACATACCTTGCTGTAGCATTTGTGCTACTTGCTGAAGTATTTGCTCTTCACCACCACCACCTTGAGGTTGACCTTGTTGTGGGGCTTGCATCATTTCACCACCCATTTGATAATATCCTCCATATTCTTTTGCAAAGTTTTCAGCAAAGATAGCTTTTTTTATCATAGCTGAAGAATATTTACCTTTAGGTGCATTTCGAATAGTTCTAGCTGCCTCTTGTACACCCATTCCCATTTTAGAAGCTTGAGCTTTAAAAGTACCTCTTTTAGCAGGGTCAATGTGAATACCACCTTGAGCATACATCATAGGACCACCATAAGCATACATAGGTGCTTCCATATCTGGAATATCAACATTTGCA
>Ga0070754_10000925_pt1 | contig 24949 bp, 43 predicted proteins | sample VirMetDEL_Sep_01_FD_75181 | JGI IMG/M metagenome (GOLD analysis project Ga0070754, IMG submission 75181) | Aqueous microbial communities from the Delaware River and Bay under freshwater to marine salinity gradient to study organic matter... | ecosystem: Environmental > Aquatic > Marine >...
ACCATTTAACTGTGTTTGAATATCGCTTGAAACACCATTTAAGTATTGAAACTCTGTATTTGAAATTGTGCCATTAGCAATTTTAGTAGAATCGATATTACTTGGAAGTCTTGCCTCCGCAAGTGTACCGCTTGATATATTGCTTGCATTAGTTGTATCGGTTGTTGCGGAAGCTGCTAATGTTGGTTTATTTAATATTTGTGCATCACCACTAACAGCATTCCAATCGGCATTTACATTTACTTCGGCTCCAGCTTCTATACCATCTAATTTAGTAAAATTACTAGCTGTAAAATGCTTATTTGTAGCTGTTTCTGATATATCATCAAGAGTTAGTCCTCTCGTTTCTACTTGATTACTAGCATTGCCTATAAATACATTTCCATTATTAAGGTTGGGAACGTCATTAGTACGTCCTGCCCCACCGACTTTGATTGATCCTACAGTGGCATGACTTCTTATCACCTTGCCAATATTTTGTATAAATGAACCCTCTCCAGTCGGTTTAGTTGCGGTTAATGTGCCATTTGTAGAAATATACAAAATATTACCTTGATTAAAGGATGATGTATCTAGTCCACTTAGGGTTCCAAACGTCACTACGTTTACATTTGCATTTGCACTAACTGTTTCTGCGGCTAATCCAAAACAAGGCATTTTGTTAGAATCGTCCGAATCCGCAATTGAGACGATAGGTTTATTACCAGAAATATTATCTCCGCTAATATATACAGGATTACCTTTAGTTAATGCCTCACCAGCCTTAGCCTGAAATATGCTTGCTCCACGCAAATCTCCAATAAACGTTGTGGCTGTTATTTCACCAGTAATATCAATGTTACCAGTACCAATGATATCGTTATTGTTTAAGTCTAAATTACCACCGAGTTGCGGTGTATTATCTTCTACTACGCTTTCTATACCGCCATCAGGATTATATATTTGTGTCATGCTTCAATACCCACTAGATTTTTACTTCCACTAGAACAAATTGCATTTACAATACCTGTGTATTTTGGGTCATCGAGTGTTAACGAGCCACCTTTTTTATTAAGTCTTATTCCACTATTTAATATTGCTGTTGCTCCCAGCGCTATATAAATATCTTCGTCGCTATCATTAACTAATATTAGTAATTTTCTGCTAGAGTTAGCGGCTAAAACCTGCGTATTGCTAGAGCCTACTGATACATTAAAATTAGTAATACTAGTTACTTCATTAACAGTAGTTATTGCTGAAATTTGAGGTATAAAAGGGTCTGCATCCGTACCAGTGCCGGACGATTTAAAAAATTTTATACCTGTTTGCGCTTTAATATCTTGAAAGTTAGACATAATTAAAAATGGGCAGTGGCATATAGCCACCACCCAAGAATATTATTAAGATGCTGCGATCTTAACCTTATTTCCAGACAATACAATAGTAGCTGATCCACCGCTTGTAGCAGTAGAAGCAATTCCTACAGATTGTGCGCCTTCAGCAGTAGAACCAGAAGAACCACCGTCTAATTTAAGACCAGTTCCAGCATTAAGTACTTCTGCATAGTCGCCTGCAGCAAATGTATCAGTAGTTGTTACAGTTACACTCCCTTTGTACGGTACCCAGCAATAGTAACCAGAAGTTACTGCAACTTGTGGTGCAACTACAGTTGCTCCTGAGTCAGTTGTCGCTGGTGCTTTTGAAATAACTTCACTACCTGCGGTATTAGAAGCAGAAAGCTGGTACGGTTGATACTGTGTAAGTGCTGCGTGTGACTTAATGTAAACATATTCTGGTTTAATTGCACCAGAAAAAGATACATCAACATATTGCGCTCCTAAGTCGTATTTACGAGTTGAGCTTGGACTTGTTAAATCGTCTGTGTCGATTGATTGAATAAATGCCATTGATTTTCTCCTTACTAATTAATTTTTAAGATGTTAAAGATTTAAACACACCGTTATAACGACGAGCGGTACAAACCATGTTACCAACTAAGAAAGTTTGGTTAGTCTGTATTGCTTGGTTAGGGATTCTAGAGTTAAAATCCATTGGTGCAGTTTTACCTTCAAAGCCATACTTGTAGCACATTTTCAACGTTGGAGTTGATAAGATATACAAGTCGTTGTCAGCAGTAGAACCATCAGCTGTACCTGGGCTGTATTCGTCTACGAACCAGTTGATGTTATTAAACTTGCATCCAGCAAACCCAGCAGCTAAATCTTCACTGTCGATAAAACGCTGATTTGATTGCTGAGAAGCTAAAAACTTTGATTGTACGAATGAGTTTGAAACCATCATGTCTGGTGCATAAGAACCGATGTCGTTACCATATCTTTGACCACGAGCAACTAGCTTACGCACAACTTCGTTTATGTTGGCGTAGTTGATTGTGTTTGTAGATGTGTCGATTTCCGTTAACCAAGTAGTGCTGTCATCTAAGTCAGTGTTAGTGATTCCACCATAAGCTGTCCCTGAAGCTGCGAATATATCACCGAATCCGTTTAAAGCGTTACCGCTAGAATCTGAACCAGAGCCATACATCGCTGATGATAATGTACGAGTTGCTTTGTTTTTAGCACCTTCGATTTTAGCAACGATCAAAGACTTAACTGCGTTTGCTGTGTTGTCAGTCTTAGTGAAGTCTTCCAAAGTGAAAGATACGTTGTGGTAAAAATATTTGAAATCGAAAGTAGCAAAACTTAATTGCTGGTTAGCTGAGGTATCAATAACACCAAACCCACCGTCGTAGAAACCTTCAGATTGATTCTCTGCGATTTCAACTGGTTGTTTAATTTGTGTACCGCCCGATACATATTCTAAGTTTGGTTTTTTTGAAAGCTTATTAAAAAGTGCGTTTGCCTGTCCAAATTGATCTGGAATTTCCGTACGTATTGCATCATGCGCTACGGATAAAGCTTCGTTTAATTGGTCTGCTGATAAAGCCATTTCTTCATTCTCCTTTTATTGATTTAAAATCTTATCCAGAGCTGATTTATAAGTAGATTCCCCACCGATAGCGGATTTCTGCTTATTAGTGCCAGTAGCTAAACTTTGTGTATTTGCTGATTTTTTTAATGCATTTTCTGCTGATATTGCAGAATTTGCTGTTAATATTGTTGGCAAAGCTTCAGATTTAAAATAACGAGCCCAATATTCACGAGGTATATTCCCTTGATTCATGTGCTCAATAAACTGCTGCTTATCATATTTTAGGTTATACTTGCTTGCTAGTTGATCTATCTCAGAAATTTGAGCTTCTTCTTGCTGCTTGTAATAACTGTTTAAAGCCTGTTCTTCAATATTAGATTTCCAGCTTACTAACTCATTTAACTGCTTTACGTTTGGGTCTTCTTGTTTAATCGCTTGCTCTGGTTCGACATTATTATATTTATTTATGACACCTAAAAGTTCGTTTCCAATTTGCTCATGATTGAACAACTCTTCAACTGCATTATAGTCGTCACGAACCTTAGAAAGATCTTCGACTTGCTTCTTATAATCATTAATTTGCCTGTCAAAGTCACCTTGCCGTTTTTCGTGATAGCGTAAAGATTCATACATTTTATTAGGGTCTTTTGACCAATGCTCTTCGTATCTTTTATCGCCTTCCCATGAATTTGTGCTGCTTTCAACTTGTCCAGCATTATCACTTAAAGTGTCTACGTCATTACCTTGCCCAAAGCTAATTTGGGTGGATTCTTGTTCGACTTGCTCCTCTGTGACTTTTTCTTGGATGTCTTCTGCCATTAGTGCCTCCTAAGATTTATTTAAGACAACGCTTTATCAAGTTGGTATTCGTACCCTCGATTAACAGCTGAATCTTTTTCCTCATCAAGCTTTTTGCCTGAGATTCTTACAATACAACTATCAAGAGCCATCATCGCCTCTTTTGCGTTACCTTTACTAATAGCGTCCTTGGCTTCCTCTAGTTTAGAAACCAATTCCATAGGCGTGTACCCACCAAAGTCTTCAAGAGTGAACTGTAGTTTGCCTTTTTTCTCTTGAACTACTCCCTCTTTTTCTTCTATCACTTTTTCTTTATTGTCTTTTCCTACAATAATCATAAATCCGTCTTTTTTATCATCATCCATTTTGTTTGATAGCCTCCTGCCATTATTTCGTTTTCAAAGTAATCAATTGAATTTTTAAAAAAATCCACTTTTCTCAATAAAAGCTATTAATTCGCTTTTTTTTAATTTAGTTAAATCACCGCTTGAATCAATTTGTACTGCTAATGCAATAAGATCATCCTTATTCATTTTTTTAAGGTTGCGAGCCTGAGAGGTGTTTTCAGGCTCTTTAGTATGACTGTTATTTACAACCTTTTCTTCAAAAAGAACTTTAGCAAGTGAGTCAGCAATAACTAAATATGCTTCGTCGAATAGTATTTTATAATGCGGCTCTTGGTATCCTAATTGTCCTGCTGGATATATAGCATCAACATAAAACTTCAGCTTAATGTCATCTTTGAGTTTTAACGGCTTGCCATATATAAATTTCATAATTAAATTTTAAATTGCTTAGTGCTTCACAGTCATTTTACTGTATATAACTAAGGATTCGTTTTATGCACTAATAATAAATTATAGTGAAATGTGTAAGACACCTTTGTGAACTAATATATAGATATGGATAATCCTTTTTTGGAATACTTAAACAAGCTAAAAAGTAAGGCTACTGGTGTCTCTACGCACAAAAAATTTGCAAAGTTTGAAAGATATTTTAAGGGCAACGTTGCTCCTACTGTTGGTTATGGCAACGATGGTATGCCATTAAAGGGTAGTGACGCTTCTTATTATAATATTATTAAACCCATCATAGAAACTAAAGCAACAACTGCGCTTGATGCAATGATTACGACAAATGTAAAACCTGCTAACTTAACGCATCAAACATTTGATAATTTAAAACAATTAGAATCAATTGCAGATATACTTAACGATTGCTGGGAGAACGTTAAAAAAAATACTGGCATGGATAATATTTCACAAAAAATTATACGTGACGGCCTTATTAATGGAATAGGAATTGCAAAAGTTTTTTGGAATCAATCAGTAGATAATGGATTAGGTGATGTTCGTATAGAACGAGTAAACCCAATTGATTTTTATCCTGAGCCAAACGCAACAACAATTGAAAATTGTAATTATATTTTTGTAAAACGATACATTAGTCGATTCGACTTAATTAATGAATATAAAAATAGACCTGATGTGCTACAAAAAATTGATAAATTAACTTCAGAGTCTACAAAAATTACTGACACTGATGAAAAGCAAACTGACTTGGTTGTGAGTATGGAGAACTCAGAAGGCAACACAAAAAATAATGCTCAAGGCTATATGAATGAAGGGTCTTTAGTTCCTTCTAATACGACTGAAAACATTGTTTTATGGGAATGTTATTTAAAAGACGATACTGTTCTTGTTCCATTAAATAAAGACAGCGGACAAGAAAAAGAAATGAAGACAAAAGAGCGTTTCAAGTATCCAAATGGTCGTTTAATTATATATTCTGAAAAAGAAATATTAGACGACAAACCTATTGATTACCCTTTTGGATTTCCGTTCGAAACGTTTAGTCCTACACAGTCAGATAGCTTAGTTGGGTTCGGCGATGTGGAAGATCTTTGTAGCACGCAAGATAAAATTATTGATGCGTATTACAAGTTGCAGCAGTTACTAATGAAATACAAATCTTTCTTACTTGTACAAGAAGAATCTATTCCTCGTAATACATTAGAAAAGAATTTCGACATTGTTTACTCTGTTCCTGGTAGTGCTGGTACACCTCCTATCCTTGTAAGCAATAAACTTACACAAGATATACAAATTGTAAGACAGCATATACAAGACTTAAAACAAGATGCATACAAAATTGCTCGTATTAATGAAATTATGCTTTCTGGAGAGCGTCCAGTTGGTGTTAATAGTGGACAAATGGTAAGAGATCTTATCGAATCGCCAATGTCATCTATTAGAGAAATACAACGCAACTTTAAAATGTTTTTAACTGGTATAAGCAATAAAGCAGTTACGTTAATACAGTTGTATTATAACCAGCCTAGAATTATACGTATGGCAAGTGGTAGTCAATTTGCATCTATGCAGCCAAATGAAATGGGTCAAATGCAAATTAATATATATGACAGAGATATGATCACTAATGAGTTGTTAGCTATCGACACAATTAAAAGCGATTTAACTCTAGGTGAATATGAAGTGGAAATAACTGCTGGTAGTTCATTACCTCAGTCACAATCTGCATTAGCAGCTACGACATTACAGTTAGCTAGCCAAGGTATATTTGGCGATATAAATGACCCTGACGTAAAAGAATTAATATTGCGTACGTTGGATTATCCAAATTACAGAGCAATTATTAATAAACAAAAAGAACAAAGAGACGAAGCAATGCAGGTTCCAATTCCTGAGCCTGATTTTAATAATTATATCAAAAACGTAAATATGTCTTTAAAAGATATTGTCGAATTAATATCTTTACTTCCAGTAGAACAACAGGCATCCGCAATTAATACTATAACTGACTCACTTGGACTTTATCAGCCGGTAGTTCCTCAATCTCCTTCTAGTGAATATCATACTATTGACACTACTGGCACACCTCCATATATAACCGGTATAGGGTAATGCTAAGTGCTGAAGTTTAATTTTTTTATCCGCCTATAAAATGTAGGCACGGAAACACCTCTAAAAGAACACGCTTCACGTATATCAATGCCGCTTTCAATATCTTGAACTACAAGCTTAACTCTATCGTTACTTATTTTTAGTGGCCGACCTGTTAACCTTCCTTCACGCTTTGCTTTTTCTCTCCCTGCAGCTGTTCTTTCTAATATACATTTCCGCTCATGTTCAGCCATTATTGCCAAAAACTGTGCGAACATTATTCCAGACGTGGTAGCTGTATCAATGCCTTCATGAATTGATTTAATATATATTTTATTTTTACTTAGCGTATCCAATAATTTTATTGTGTCACTCGTACATCGTGATAGTCGGTCAAGTGTAGTTACAAGTAGTGTGTCGTGCTTTTGTAAGTTTTCTAAGCAATCTTGCAAAGCTAATCGTGAAAGGTCTTTACCTGACTTTTTCTCTTCATAAATGTATCGAGCACCGTTTTTAAGTAATGCTTTTTTTTGGATGCTCAAATCTTGATCAGTTGTGCTAACTCTTGCGTAACCAATAATCATAAAGTTCCCTTTAAATTTAAAATAAAAGTTTCCACTTTATTTATAAATTCACTAACATTAATATCTTCAGCATATGGCTGCTGTACATTACCTACATGGTATTGCTTTTTTTCTTTAAATAAAAATGCTACTAATTCTCTATCTATTAATTTAACGTCTTTTACTTTAAATCCTGGGTTTTCGTAAATATACCGATTTATCTCATTCTGAAAATCCTTATGCTCCATGTAATCATTATCGTTACCTGGCTCAAGGTTACTTATTATTTTTATCATATGCAATCACTCCTTACCTTTATGATAAGCCTTTTTTTGTTTTTTGTAACTTCTATTATCATAACTGGTGCTTTTTTATGACTTATGAGAATATACTTATGATAATGGCTTATGAGAATGATATTTACGTATAAAAAAAATATATATGAATTTACTCTGTTATTTATCAAAAGTTATAACTTTTAAGAAACAAGTGATTGCATATGATAAAAATAATTTCTAACCTTGTTCCGGGTAAGGATACCAAGTATCAATGTTTTTTGCGTTCCCCAAAAAAAAAAAACCCGTCCAAAATGCGCATTAGTCCGAAAACTAAGAGGCGTGACGGGTGTGTTATAAAATGCATTATCAAATAATTTATCTTGTATGGGCAATGCTATAAAATGAAACAAGGAAAAACATTGCCCACAAATATGCTTAGATTTTTATTATAAGTTTTAATTACCTGTATATCAATTATACATAATACTTAAACCAAGTGATTTAGTTATATTTTTAACTTCATGCCAATAACCTTTAGGAATAAATAAACTATCACCTGGACACAAAGTAATACAATCATTTTTAAATAATTTGCAATCAATCGTATCGCAAGCAAAATGTTTCCAATCTTTATTTTTTTTAGTTTTAATATGTTGGTCAGGATCTATTAAAATAAATTCTTTTCTGCCTCGCAAATTACAATAAATGTTATCCCCGTAATCATAATGTAGTTTTGTGCCAATATTTTTTGGACCATAATACAAACTTACTTGTGGCAGTTTATTTATATAACCTGGTATCTCAACATCATCAGCTAATTTATTACATGTTTTTAAAATGTTTATTTGTGCTAAGTAAACACTATTTTTATCTATTATTTTTGTGTAATTTTTAAAAGTTGTTCGTTTTGTTTTTGTTTTAATTATGTCACTACTATGTTCGTAGTCTTCATATGTTAAATCTATATTATCAAATGTATTACTTAAATATTGTAAATTCCACTTACTATATGCTGGCATTTTATTAGCGTAGTTTTTAATTATTGCAGGACATTTTTTAGTGTGTCCTAACACATTAATAAAAGATTCTAAATCGTTATATTTTTTTATCATCGTACACCCAATAATGCTGTTTATTATTTATTATAACAGTATCATTCGGTTTTAACGGATTGAAATAGTAATTATTTTCACTGTTAAATATAGTAGTGCTTTTGTTTTTGCAAAATAATATTGCTTGCTGTCTTACTATTCCTTTTTTTAATGCTTTACATAAACTTGCTTGATGATAATTTTTTACTATATTTTTATCTCTATTTTTAAATATAATTGCATTGTTTTTTTTGTATTTAACCTCTTCCATAACTGGAAATTCTTCTGGTAAAAAAGGCCCATTGCTTTTTTGTGGTAATTTCTTATTTTTTTCACCTAATAAAATAGAATACCTATCAACATTACCTGTTTCAGTTAAAGGCAGCGCAACAGTATAATTACATACGTCACAATGCATTTCAGCTGGCATAAAATATTTATCATGATTTATATAGTCGGCCTGTATCCTAAATTCGTATTCATAATTCATAAAATCAATATTATTTTTTAAACTAAACTCTCTAAAAAATAAAACCATATTTATATATATGTCATATGGCACTAAATTATTAATTAATAATAGTTCATCCTGTATTTTTTCATGTTTTAAAAAATTACCTGTTTTTATATAAAATACTTTTTGATGATTTGAATCTTTATTAATTATAAATGTTGGGCTTTCCTCTAAATCAATAAAGTCTTGCTCAGTAATATTAATATCTATATTTTTTTCGTCTAATATAAAATTACTCATAATTCTTCACATATATATCACTTAAAGTTTTTATTGCTAAATTACAGTATTCAGTTCTAGTACTCGTTAAGCTGTTATTCTCACTCAATTTATTGCCAGGTGCTCCACCTCCACATATTGAATACAAACTACATTCATTCATACAGTTTTTAACACCCGTAAATATTTTTTTATACAATTCGATAAATTTTGTATTAAATAATAAATCGTTAAATGTATTTATATTTTTGACATTATCAATCATAAATTCACTTCCTGCACTTTCAGGCGTAAAAAGATTAATATTGCCATTTAAATCTATAGTTACAAGTTCAAGAGGCTTGTTTTCTTGATTTCTAAATATTTCATGTTGATTTTCATTTGAAATATACTGCTCTAATGTGTCAAATTCTCTAAAACGAATATCTAAATTATTTTTTTTAATTTTTTTATAAATCTCATATAATTCAGTGTAAAAACTTTTATAAAGTTGATTGTATTCATTATCAACATTATTTTTTACATTTCCAACAGTCTCAAAAATATTAAAGGCTATATTACTTGTATACTGAGCTAAATACGTAAAAACTTCTTTGGGGTTTTTTAAAACTTGTTTAGTTAGTACAGTAATGCAACCAAAATTAAAATTATTTTCTAACATCAAGTTCATGCCTCTTTCTGTAAGAGCATGAGTAGATTTTTTATTCCAAGATTGTCTATAAGCATCGTGTATTTCTTTTGGCCCATCTATAGAAACACCTACGCCAATATTATAATCAATAAAAAAATTAATCCATTCTTGATTAATTAAAGTTGCGTTTGTTTGTATAACATATTTATGCCGGTGACCTAGTACATCTATAGCCTTTTTATAGTAATCTATAGGTAGCATTAAAGGCTCACCAGCATGAAAGTTTATTGTTAAATCTTTAATTATACTGTTATCTATAACCTCACTAATTTTTTTTAAAGTTGCAATAGACATACCATCATTTGTACTACGAGGCATTCTTGATTTCTCGCTTAAATAACAATATGAACAATTCATATTACATTGTGGCGTCGATTGTAAAATTAAAATCTTAACTGACATTACTTAAGTTTCATCAACATTTATAGAATCAAGAAAATCAAAATATGGTTTTAAATGACATATACTATTTGGTTTATACTTATCTCTTTCTTGATAAATTATATGCAAAGCTTCTCTTTTAGTGCAAAATCTCTCATACATAATTGCTTCCTCTGGACTTGGCTTAAAAGTTCTCTGCTCATACCCGTCAACTATGGTGTAATGATATGCATTACACCATAAAGATCTTTCATCAAGATTTTTTAGTGAGTAACTATCTTTTGGGTCAAATTCTTTTAGTTTTCGATCTAGTTTAGCGTTTATGGATTGCAAATTTAATTTTCGTGGCTGTGCTTGAAAATTGTTACCACTACTTATACCTTGCATAAAAATTAGTTTGCTTTAATTAATAAAGATTTTATTTCGTCGTTTTTTAAAAGTTTTACTGAGTCACATGTAGAATTTACCCAGTTTTCCCAATTTTTCCATGGCATTTTTTTCTGTTTATCTTTTGCTTTATCTTTAGATTTATCATCTAAATCTTTTTTTATATTTTGTAAATTTAAATTATTCGGTGTTGCTTTAAAGTTGTTAACTTTCATTTTTTTTCTCCTTAATTGTGAATATAAAGATTATAAGCATTAGTATAAATTCATGTCAAATTACTAAATTTTTGTAAAATAATCCAGTTTTAAACGTATTGCCGAGTTCAGCAAAACGATAAGTATACTTAAAGTTGTATAAAATATAGTATATACGGTGTATAGTTTATTTTATAAAATATAAAAAAAAGGATTCACACTATGAAAATTTTACTTATTCTTTTGTTAACAGTAACATCTTTAACTTATGCTTCTACATACGTTAATGGCTATTACAGATCTGACGGCACTTATGTTAATGGCTATTATAGGTCTGATTCTAACGGAACTGTTAGAGATAATTACTCTTACAAAGGAAATACAAATCCTTATACAGGTAAAAAGGGTACAAATAAATATAAAAACGATAAAAGTAGCGGTTATTATTACAGCTATTAATTAATAACTGCTTAATATTTGTAATAATAATAGTATTGTAAAAAATAAAAACGTTATATATATTTTTGCAATAGAAGTATTTTGCGTCTATAATTATATACAGTAAATTGTTGTCATAATTTGGCATGTAAATGTTATATAGAAATAACAGCAATCTTTTGGCCCAGTAAAATTAAATCGCAATCACTAAAACTGGGCCATCAACTTTTAATAAATATATTCTAATAAAATAATATTTACAATCTATTTAGGATCAAAAAGTATAAGGTTATTGCTATTTGTATATCTACAATCGATGTGCAACCAAGAAACATTACGCTCAATTGCTTTTATGTAGGGATACTCATACTTGTTGTCAAATATATGCTGCCTCATCTCCTCAGCCGACATATCTTTACTAATAATATCAACAGCTCGACCTGAAGCATGTTGACTTGTAGGGCTATAGTTTTTCATACCCTCAACACGTAATCCTGACTCTTGCCTATCCCCACCGTAGTACCAGTTGTTTATTGTAAGCGGAATACCTAAGTTATCTCTTAGCTTTTGACATGTTTCTATTATACGGCTATCTATTTGCCATAGTGCTCTATGGCCATATTTATCCCATGTCTCTTTAGAAATAAATTCAGTAAGTTTAAAATTTTTTGTTAAGTTTTCCATTAGTTTACATTTAAGAATATCATATGTAGCGAAATTAAATTACCATTTTCAAATTCAATTACTGCTTCATCTAATATATCTTCAGACTTAGCATAAAAGTCATAATTTCCATTTTGAGGACTTATATAACATATTTTAATGTCTCTTAAATCCCAGTATTCTAAGTCGTCTAGTTTAGTCTTTATCATACAGTTTATAAGCTGCCCATAGTGCGCCAGCACCTGTAATAATTTGTCGTGCCAAATCCTCTGGTAACCAATTACTAAGTAATAAAACTGCTATGCCTGCTGCTTCAGTACTTTTCTTTTTACCCTCAATTACAACACGATCTAACACGCTGTTTAATAATTTATTTAAATTCATTTTTATATCCTTAGTGATTCCATTTATTAATTAGTTTTTTCGTCGCCTTTTCAGCAATGTCACGATTTTTTTGTTTTGCTAAAGCTTCTCGACGTTTTTTATTTTTAGCTATTTCCTTGTCATGTTCCTCATGCGACAAGTAGGTTAGCCCTTCTTTTCTTTCAACATCTTTAATTTGAGCCATAGTTAGACGTTCACTTCCGCCTCTAGGGTCAATAAACTTAGTAAAACCATGAACTGCTACGTTTGAGTTACCAAAATACTGTTTACAGTTAGTTGATTTACAACTACTACAATTTACATAATGTGAGTCCGTAAGACTAAAATAAAAGTCTTGTATGTTATTACATGAAAAACACTTATAACTATATAGAGGCACTTTGTACCTCATATATTTTTTTTAGAAAAAACTGTTTCATTTCGTGTTTTCTTTTCTCATTAGGGTTTACTTCTTTTCCGTTAATGACTTTATAAAACATCTCTTTACTTATATTAAATTGCTTCGCTACATAGTCCGGTCCTAGATCTGATTTTTGATAAAGGTCTTCTAACTCATCAGGGCTTATACCTGCCTCAATATATTTATTAGCTACCATTTGATTAAGCGTGTTTTTGACCCAACTAAATTCTTTACGCATTTCTTGAAATTGGTTACTTATAACTTGCATTTGATCGTATAGGGCATAATTTGTGGTGTTGTTTTTAATATCATTTATATCATTAAACAATTGTCTGTAAAGTTGTGTTAATTGATCTACGCTAAGAGGCGCTTTAACTGTAATATCTTCTAACGCCTTTTTTTTAGTTGCAATATGAAAATCAATAGATTTGTTTAATACTTGTTCTACAACATTATTTATTCTTCCGTCGATAGATTTATTAACACTCTTCAACACATCGCCGACCTCTGCTCTAAGGTTTTGAATTGCTACAGCTGTATTTGGGTCTTTCATTTTTTCTCCTTAATATTTTTTTGGTTTTTTCTTTTTATTCATTTATGCTCGTCCTTCCACGTAATCACGTAATGTGGGTCTATCGTCAGTAATTCTAAATGCGTCTGCTGGCGACTTAACTTTTATGTTTATCATATGCCTAATAGCATACTGCACTGCGTCTACACTGTGATCGTCTTTCTTAACCACTTTAAACTCATCATTGTTAGAATGTAGCGTATCTACGTATCTATAATTTTTATGTTGATCAATAACGTAATTTAGATGATCAAAAAACATTAACTTGTTTTGCCATAACAATTTATTGATTAACAATATGTTTCCAGACTTTTCTTTTTTAGCCTCAATTAATCTTAAACCTTCTGCCTGTAAGTCTTTCCACCAAGAACCGTAGTCTCGATCTGCTACCTTCATACTGTAATCAGCAATGATTGGCATTGGACCATATTTATTACAAGCCTCCACAATCTCACTAACTAATGGCTTAGTTTTATGCCATTCGTCATAAATATAAATATTATTTGATTCATCTTTAGCTAGAAAAACTATTGATGTATCTACACGTGTACCATGATCTAAACCAATACATTTATACCAGTGCTTTTGTATGCGTTGTTTTGGGATTATGTGATGGTCCATTAAGGTATCATATACAGCATTTTGTACGCTATCCCAGTTCCCCTCTAAAAACTGTTTAATATAGCTGGGTGGGTAGTTCTCTTCCATATTTTTAATGTAATCAGAAGGAAGGTTTTTTCTATTACTGTAAGTACTTGCACGAATATACATACAATCATTTGGTAAGTCTTGGTCATGATATCTCTTTTTACACCAACCAAATCTAGGGTTACCCTCAGTAAATATAAGTTTTTTAGGTAAGGCTGTACCTCTTAGCCGACCTAACGCACCTAAGAAATGCTCTTCTTTTAATTCTTCAGCCTGACACATAATCACTACGTCATAACTAGATGATAAAATCTTTCTTGGATCATCAAAAGATCGAAATATTATACGGCTATTATTATTAAACTGAAACTCATTGTCTGCCTTTGCATGCACATAACCATATTCATCGGGCGGATAAACCTCTTTGAATTGTACGATACAAGTATCTTTTAGCTGTCTATATGAATAACGAGTCATAAGTAACTGAACGCCCTTATGCTGTGAACATAGATTATACGCAATGATAATAGTAATATAACTTTTACCTGAACCATAACCACCCCAGAAAGCAATTTCTCTAGGGCAATCTTCACGCATAAACATTTCCTTAGTAAAAACGTTAGCAAATATTTTACTCTGATTTTCATTAAGTCTAATTTTCATTAATTAAATTAATCTGTATATTTTTTAGCTCACCACGTTTAAATTGTTTCCGTTTTTGATTAGTACGGTCAAAGAACGTGTATGTGTCGTAAGCTTGTCCATTTGAACACTTACCAAGAAACACCCAATCAATAATGCTACCATCAAAGCGGTATTTTTTGCCTTTATTGAAAACATTCATAGTCTATTCCCTGCAACCTCTTCTTGTTCTTGTGAGAGATCGTAAATATCTTTTAATTTTTCTTCTTTCTTCAATGCGTTTATAGGATCACGGAAAGACTTCCAATAAAAGGTCATGCGCAGCGTAAGTAAGGTATTTACTATGATTGTTGCTGTAATAACTACACATAAAAGTAATACATAAATTACATTCCATAAATCAAAAACAATACGATCACTTAAATTTAAAATCATTCTATCTCCTTTGTTTCAGCATCATAGGTAAGAACAATTTCTTGCTTAGGTTGTATCATTAATTGCTCACCTTCTTGATAGCCACGTTTTTTTCCACGCGTCTTTAAATAAAATATTGTTGCTGCTGTATTACCTTGATTAATTTGCTTAAACAAAGATGACTCTGCCATATCTAGAACGAGATCATTAGTAGATTCAACTGCGATCTTATATTCTTTATCATTACGCAACCAATCATAGTGTGTACTCCTATGAATACCAACTATTTTACAAGCATGACTTACTAGACCTAATGTTTTATTTAGCGCCTCAATCATGGCCTCTTTTTTTATAGTGTCGAATTGTGTCGACTTCTTACTCATAAATATTCCCGTCAATAATATCTATAAAATTATTAATTAATTCAGGCTCGTTTTTATTTTGTACTATATCTTTCAACATACGAACTAATGACTTAAGCATAATAGGATTATCTATGCGTTCATTCGCTACTTTTATAAATTCTTCTAAGACTCTAACGTAATTTTTATTGTCTGTTTCACTCATACCAAAAAGACTTCATTACTAATTAACTCCCCATTACGATAAACTTTAGCGTCTTTATTATTCTTCACGCAAAACTCAATGTAACGCTTAACGATAACATCGCAATACTTCTCGTCTAGTTCCATGCCATAGCATTTACGGTTTGTTTTTTCGCAGGCGATTAGGGTTGAGCCTGAGCCTAAAAAAGCATCGTAACATACTGTTCCACTTAGATTGCTAATCCCTCTTTCAGGAATTTCAACAGGCTTTTGAGTTGGATGCTTATAACTCCCTGTATTTTCTCTTTTGCATTTCCAAACATTAGATTCAGAATTATGATCTAATTTCCCATAAAACAATATAAATTCATGCTGATTACGATGCCCTGCTCCTAGCCCAATACTTTCTTTATCCCACACAATTAATGCATTAGGCTTCCCCAGCGCAGTCTCGAAATCAATATATGATTGCCAATTACAGCATATATACCTATTGCAAGATAAATGGCCAACACTTTCATATAGAAAATCCCATAAACTTTCATTTTTTAAATTATCATTTTTAATTTCGCCCCAAGGTTTTCTTTTATTCTTATCCACACGAGATGTGTAGTTTACTCCATAAGGTGGATCAGTAAAAACCATATCAGCGTTTGTCCCATCCATCAATTTCTCAACATCATCAATCATGGTGCTATCCCCACACAACACACGATGTTCCCCCAATAGATACAAGTCACCTTTAACTGTAATTGCTGGTGCCGATTCTGGCACTTCATCATCGCCTTGAGTTTCTTCGGGTATTAAATCAATATCTAATTCTGGTAATTCCACACCCCATTCAAGCAAATCTTCAACATTAAACATGTTTGCTAAAATGTCCTCATCGTGAGAGCCAAAATGGCTGTTATCTGTGATAATGATTTTTTGGTAAATTTTTATATCCAAACCATCGCATAAAATAAAACACTTAACACTTTTATATTTTAGTTTTTTGTAAGCTCTCAGGCGTTGATTGCCACCGAGGACTATATATTTGCCATCGTGTGGAAGCACATGAAGCGGCTTAACGTCATTTAAATCAGAATCTTGAATACTCTTTAAAAGCTTTTCAAATTCATTCTTATTAATACGTCTAGGATTTTCAGGGATCCCGTAGGATTCATATAGTTGCCCTGTATTATTTATCAATTTATTAATTGGAATGTCTTTGATTGCGTCTAATATTTTTTCGGTCATAATTATAAAAGTACGCAAACACTTATATTAATAATTTAAACAAAAAAAAAATTAAAATCAAATTAAAACTATTTTTTTATGTAATCATATACAATAATTTCATCAAAGTTATTTTTAATCCAAGTTATAATGCTTGTCTGTGGGATCTGTAAGTGCGTAGCAATATCAGCCCAGCTCATTCCTTCATTTCTTAATTGTTTATAAAAATCTATGTTGTGGATATGTTTTGTCATCACCTATATATTATCACATAAAAAATACATACGTTCAATATACGTATATATGCAATTATTTCAATACAAAATATCTTGATTTATACGTTTAATAAACGTATTATATAGACATGCTTAAAACAAGGAGAAATAAAATGAAACAACAAATAGTAAATGCAGAGTTGGTAGATTTTGATTATGAAATCACAGAAATCAACCAAGGTATTATAACTTTTAATAAGGTATTTAACTAATGAAAACACAAGTACTAGACAACATTGATGCTTTAGCTTTTGGCGACGCCGCGACCAAAGAAAAGGCATATAATTTTTTGTATGACTTTGTCAAAAATTTAAATATATAACGCCAGGTGTGGGTAGCCCTAGTTTGGGGAAGACATTAGGGCTATCCGAGTGCAATCATAACAGATTAGGTATAAATAAAGGAAAAAAAATGAAAGATATTGATGAACAAATAAAAGAAGATAATGAATTATTAAAAAATTATAAAAAAGAAGACTTAAATACAACCAGTTCAATAACTATAGTTATAGTAATATTAAGCGGCTGGGTATTTGCATTAATTTTATTTTTTATCGATCTTTTCGTTGCGTAACGGGATATACCCGGATATAATGTATAAAAAGGAGAAAAAATGAAACTTTCACAAATTAACACCCCAGCCAATAAAATAAAAATCAACATGCTGAGCATGAAAAAGTTAAACTTGTATATTAGTGATATGAGTTTCTACAACTGGGCAAATGGACATAAAATGCCAAGTCGGCCGTATGCAGTTATATTGCGTAATGCAGGTGTTGAAGATATATGATAACAAAAAAAAGAAAGGATTGTTGGGAACTATATTAATAAAAAGTCGAGTGTAACAGCACCCGACTCTAAAAATAAAAATTGTTAATAATCGCAACCACTAAAAAGCTTTTATTAACGATAAGGATAAATAAATGATAACGACAAAAACTAAAAAAATCAAACAGCCGTATAACATCTTTTTGGAGCTTACACATGGATTGGGATAGGGATTTAGATTTTATGACCAATGAATATAACAACAAATACGACTGCATTCAATGTAGGGATGGGGTATATGAATGCACATGTTGAGAAGCCATTTTAGGAATGTGCCTATACTACCTGAGCCTAAGGATATAGACATTGCTATTACTGCACTATTAGAAGCAATTGAAGGAGCTAACTAAAAATGAAACAAGAATACACACACATCAACACAGGTTATGACGACATAATTTATGACAAAGACGGACGAGCTTATATATACAGCCCACAGATAATTACACAAAACATAAAAATTAATGACGAGGTTCCATTCTGATGGGCCCTGTAAGAATGTGGGAGAAGGAAGCACGTCAGCTTATTGGTCTACAAGAACGCTATAAAGAAGTTTTAAACGCTATGTCGTATTACAAAGACCAAATAGAAAATAAGAAACACACTTTAGTTCCGTATTTGACGAAAACCTACGATAACGAAATGCATTCAAGCGGACACACACTGCGCTTAGAATCTAAACTAAAATTTAATTTATCTAAGTTTAAAAAACAACACCCAGATATGTACGCATTATACTGCGATGAGGATTACAAAATTAAAATCGAGGTAGAAAAATGAATGAAATTTTAATCGAAATGAAAAATATATTTGAAACGTTTAATGAAGAAATAACTGAATTTTTAAATAAAATCGAGGTAGAAAAATGAGTAAATCTATTTATGAAGGCCTAGCTAAAATTCAGCGTGAACTAAAAGCTCCAAAAGGACAAACAAACAACTTTGGAAATTATAAGTATCGATCCTGTGAAGATATTCTTGAAGCATTAAAGCCACACCTAAACGGGTATACGTTAGTAATAACTGACGACATTGCCGTGGTTGGCGAACGCTTTTATATTAAGGCGACGGCAACAATATCTGACGGTAAAGAATCAATCAGCGCAACAGGTATTGCAAGAGAAGCCTTAGCTAAAAAAGGTATGGATGACTCCCAAATAACTGGGTCAACTTCTTCATACGCTAGAAAATATGCACTTAATGGCCTTTTCTGTATTGACGATAACAAGGATTCAGATTCAACTAACACTTATGGTAAAGATTCAGCACAAACGGCCACTTCACAATCAAAACCAGAATATACAAAAGTAGATAAACCTAAAGATAAAGCTGATGATATAATTAAAGCTAAAAATTCTATACACGATCTTTTAAAAAACCATACCGCAGAACAGAAAAAAAATCTTTTAAAGAAAGCGACCTATTGGGAGAAAATGGATAGTTGGTGTGATGATATTAACAATCTAACAATTAAAGGCCGAGATCCAAGTGTCGCTCAAATGAGAGTTTGGTACAAAAAACTACAGGAAGCAATGCTAAGTGAAGTCGCTGGTGATTATATTCAGGTAGAAGAATTTGACTAAAGAAAATCCTAATTACTACAGCATATTAACCGCCGATGTGCGGTATCACGATAAATTGTCACCATTTGATAAATTATTATATAGCGACATAACAGCCCTAACAAACAAAAAAGGATACTGTAATGCCTCAAATAAGTACTTCTCAAAGGTGTTTAATAAATCAATTAGTACTATAAGTAGATCAATATCAACACTTAGTGAAAACAATTTTATTGACAGCATATTAATACGTGATGAAAACAATGAAATAGTTGAAAGAAAAATATATCTAAAACAAACAGTGCGTATACCTATGGGAGAAAATGAGCATACCCCTATATGCAAAAATGACGATAGGGGTATACGCAAAAATGACAAGTATAATAATACAAGTATTAATAATATAAATAATGAATATAAAAAAAATATATATACAAAAAAAAGTTTTATCGATTTAAGTCTTTTAGGGATAGAGGATTGTGATAACGTCCACTTAGAGCAAAAAGAATATGACAAGCTAATTACTGACTTTAACTTACTGACAGTGCACACACACATAAAGCAGCTAGACAGCTACTTAGAAGATCATCCGAATAAATATAAATCACACTATAAAGCCTTACGGAGCTGGCTTTTGAAAGACGCTAAAACTAGCAAGCCAAAATACGAAACAGCTACAGAATACAACACACGCCTGCTTAAAGAAGAAATGCAACAAGCTTTAGTCGAGGGCAGAGGTAAAATTAATTTTGAGGATTTTACACCATTTTAAACGAAAGGTACAAAAATGAATAAAGAAAAAAGATTTAATATTTCACTAAAAAAAATGTTTGTAGATAGGAACTTAAAATTTAATGAGCATATGGCACAGACGTTCTGGTCTGAGCTAAAAGACGAATCAAACGACAACTTGTCACGATTATTTAAAAAGCTATACGATCGTAATTTTTATTCAGATTACAACAAGACCATCCCTAGGATGCCTATACTACCTGAGGTCAAAGAGACACTAAAAGCTGTAAAGTCAGATGCATATATAACACCAGATGAATTTACATTAGCTATGCCAAAAATCGAAAGAGAAACGAAGGCCAAAGTCCATTTGGATATGAGCCTAAAAATTAAACAGTTTCTAAATAATGGGGCTAAGGAAGATCAATTAGATGCATTATTTGCCAAGAATTAAATTTTTATTACCAGTGGCTATAATGACATTAATTGGACTGAAATTTTTAACCAGAAAGCGAAATACATATGGATAAGATGAAACTAGAAATGACGATAACCGGTAGTAATAGAAGTCAAATAATCAAACGAATGCTTACAATGACTAAATATTTGATTGATGAGATGGGTGAATATGACGCTCAAAGCGTTAAATATAAGCTCAAGAAAATTTTATAATGATTTTTTATTTTTTAACGAATAAAGATGAATTAATACCCTGTATTGGGGTTGATGAATATTTAAAAATATGTGATAAATATGGCTACATTAGAAAAAAAATTCAAAACTCTAAAATAAATGTTAACAATACAAACATAAATATCAACACTATATTTTTACTTTTTTGTCACGATAATTCCAATTTTAGTTCGCCTATGCAAATTAGAAAAAAACCACTTATATTTGAAACAATGGTATTTGAAGGCATTAATGACTATTATATGGAACGTTATTACTGTATTAATGAAGCCAAAAAAAGGCATAAAGAAATTGTAGATTTGTGTGTTAAAAATATAAAAATAGATGAAAATTAACGAAGATCTAAATACATGTGTTAAATATAAATCAATCATTTACAAATGGATTCAGACGAATTATGCATTGGAAAAAAAGACGGTATACACCGCAAAGAGAAAAAAGAAAAAAGGGTAGTAAAATGGATTTTTTAAACAAAGATATAAAACGGTATATCAGAGACGAGGAAAAAGTAGAGCTAAACGAGACTTTCTCTAGTGCTTTCTTGGTATGGGTTAAAATATGTAAAGTGTTTTATGCTTTTTTAGGATTGATTATAGCCATAATAGTGATGGAGGAAAGAAGCCCTGAAGCGGGATTAATTACCTTTGGCATTATTGCTTTTGTTTTATGGCTTTCCTATTTACAGCTAATATCTGAAAGATATGTAATAACAGATAAAAAAATTTCAATTTTGTCAGGGCTATTAAATAAAAGCATTAAAGATATTCCTCATAGTAAAATTACAGACTCTCAGATTACACAAAGTTTTTTTGAAAAGTTATTTTTTCAATCGGGAACTATTTTATTAAACACAGCGGGAAGCGACGGCTATGAGGTAAGTATTAAGCATGTAAACAACCCTTTTGAAGTTAAAAAGATTGTAGACAAGCACATAAAATGAAAATTAATGATGAACTAAATAAACATTTATCGGAAGCTCAACAACTTCAACGATGCATGGCATTACTTAACACATGTAAAGTAAATGCTTGGCGTAACAATACGGGCATGACTAAGTACGAATCTAATCGTGGGCCACGTGTAGTTCGCTACGGGCATAAAGGCTCTTCAGATATTATTGGCTACACTCACGACGGAAGATTTTTTGGATTTGAAGTAAAAAAATACAATAAAAAGCCAACACAATTACAATCTAACTTTATACATAATGCACAAGATTTTGGCTGTGTTATTGGTTACGGAACAGCCAATGATCTCGTAGATTTGTTAAATAGTAACGATTTATTGTGAACGGCCCTCAATATGGCTTAATCGTGTGTTAATTTCTTTGTACTCCGCACGAATATTTTCGAGCGCAACATTTATTAGTTTGTGTTGATTATTTACTGTTGAAGCAACTTCTTTAACTAATGCTTCGATTTTTTCTACTTGTGACTCAACACGAATAACTCTTACGGTTGTTTTGTTTTCTAAATTGGTCAATTTATTATTTAACTCCAGTATTTTTAGATTATACTTATCAATTCTAACGAAAAATTTACTTGAAAAATAAATAATGCTTGCAATCAATATAGGATAATATAGTACATTCATTGACATTTCATTAGCAACAAGGGCATTAAATATTGGTATTAGTTCCATTATGCTATCAATTTAGGATATCTATTTTTAACGTCTGCAATATGATCTTTCCATGCAGTTGTACTATTAACTAAATCCCAGTATTGCAAATCTAGCTGCTCACCTAATGACAAGTACCCATCATCTGCGTTTAATCTTGCGTAAAAATAATCGTAATTATTATGAGTTTTATCAATTTTTTCTTGATATGGGGCTTGTTTTTTAAGCTCTAACAAAAAGTTATCTGCAGAAGTCTCATCATAATTTTGATTGTCAATTTGCTGATCATTTTGATCTACATAATATTTTATATATGGCTCTAAAATGTCGTTTATGTCAGATACATTTGTATATTTATTAGCTAATATGTCGTTTTTTGTATAAGTTTTAATCATTTAATATTCCTTGAGATAAAATTGTACTGAACGCACTGTATAAGTTCCGGAAGTTGAACTTCCACTAGTTCTTTTAGCTTGTAGTGTCCATCGAGTTGTAGTTGAGCTACTGCTAGTCGTTATTCCGTATAATGGGGTGCTTCCGATATTTAAATTAGTTGAGTTTCCTGTATCGAGTCTCCAGTTATCTGTTCTTATTGTAGTAGTGCCTGGATTACTTATAGATATACCATTTGATTGCCATATTGTAGTTCCTGTGTCATCAATTATTTGGAGCTCGTAACCATCTCCGCTGCTACCACCACCATTTATTTCAATCATTAAATAAGCTACAAATTCACCACTTGTTATTTTTGATGCGGGCCACAATGTTGGACTTGAAACCCCAACTCTTTCTGGGGTTACATCAATCCATAAACTATTTGAATCAAAACCAGTTCCAGTCGAAAAATATGTTCTTCGATCTAGTATAGTAAATCGTGGACTTACAATATCAAAATTAATTCGAGTAGTTGAAACAGCAACGCCTAATTCGACAATATAGGTACTTGGTTTAGTAGATGTAATTCCTCCGCTGGTACCTAAATAGTAAAGTGTACCTGCAGTTAACGACGAAAAGCCATTATAAAAACCATAATCAATTTTTACTGTTCCGCCACTAGATACGGTGGTATTACAAACACCAACAATTGCAGTAACCCCAGCCTCTGTAGTGTTGTCGGCCTTAAATGCTTGTCCACTGCTTATTCTTAGTACATCACCTGCACTTAAATTTTCACCTGCTGTTATTGTGCTAAATTGATCAGACGGTATACCTACATAATTTGAAGCCGTTACTTGATTTACATTTAAATCGTAGTTTCCGTTTGCTAATATTTCGACAGTTTTGTCTACATTGTCATCCCAGTCAGTATTTGTAAATTTAGTTCCATCCCATTTATTAAAGTCGCCAGCTGTTGGTACTCCCATATTATTTTATTTTCCTTTCTTGTTTAATCTCTTCTAAAGATTGTGGTCGCAAAGATCCTGATTCTTGTCGTTGTATTGGTGTAACTGCTTGTGCTGCAACTTTTGGTAATGGTCTTGCCACTGTTTCTAAGGCAGTTGTTACACCAGGTAATGCGCTTATAGCTGTTCTTTGTATTACAGGACTAGTTAAAGGCAGTGTTGCTCCACCAGTTGTTACTCCTAGTCCTACACGTAACAAATTAGCTATTCCTTCAACATTACCTGTTCCTCCACCTCTACCTGGGAACACTTCGCTAAATTGCTCTTTAATTCTTACGTTTTGTGCACGATCTAAAAATTTATCTTTTTCAGGCAATAAATCATTTAATTTTTCGAGCGCTTCTGTAGTAACAGCGTCTTGTTTTCTTGTAAGTAATTTACCAGCATCTTTTGTTTTTGCTAGTTTTTTACCAAGTATTTCTTTAAGTTCGATAACTTCTTTTGATTGCTCTCTTATATCAGCTATTCCTGATATATCTGTTTTTAAACGTGATCTTATTTTTCTACTAATTTCTTTTAATTTAGTGTCACCTTTACCTGTTCTTTGAGCTCTTGTCATTGGATCTCGATATAAACCACGTGTAGAGTCAATTTCATCCATAATTTGTCTTAGCCCAACAGGGTTGCGTTCACCTTTTACTCTGTCTAAAATATCTTTAATATCAACTTTCTCTTGCTCAGTATAAATATTCTGCTTACCTGCTTTTGCTTCAATAAGCTTTTTTTGTCTATTAACAAAAGATCCTAAATCCAGCTCTTTATCTGACTTTTTTAAAATTCTTGTTTCTTGTTTTTTTCTTGCACTGTTTTCATCTAATAACTTTTGCAAACCTTCTTTAGCTTTATTTCCTAAATTAGTGAAAGTGTCTTTCGTTTTTAAAATTTTAGGATTATCCAAAGCTTTCTCTATGCTTTCTCTAGGTACAGAGCTTAAAATATTACCTGCATATGCAGTAGCTTCTTTAGTAAGTTTTTTAACTGGTGCC
>Ga0070754_10000926_pt1 | contig 24946 bp, 19 predicted proteins | sample VirMetDEL_Sep_01_FD_75181 | JGI IMG/M metagenome (GOLD analysis project Ga0070754, IMG submission 75181) | Aqueous microbial communities from the Delaware River and Bay under freshwater to marine salinity gradient to study organic matter... | ecosystem: Environmental > Aquatic > Marine >...
CAGCTCGCAACCGCACATGGTGAAAGTGGGGTAATCGGCCATGGGCCTGCATTTGAATCAAGGCGACGACGAACTCGTCGAGAACCACGAAATCAACGTCACGCCGTTTATCGACGTGATGCTCGTGCTGCTGATCATCTTCATGGTGGCCGCTCCATTGGCCACCGTGGACATCAAGGTTGACCTGCCCGCCTCCAGCGCCAAGCCTGCGCCGCGGCCGGAGAAACCGATCTTCCTCAGCGTCAAGGCGGACCAACGCCTGTTCCTGGGCGAAGAAGAAGTCAAGGCCGAAACCCTGGGGCCGGTGCTCGATGCCAAGACCCAAGGCAAGAAGGACACGACGATCTTCTTCCAGGCCGACAAAGGCGTGGACTACGGCGACCTGATGAGCGTGATGGATGCCCTGCGGGCAGCCGGCTACCTCAAGGTAGGCCTGGTCGGACTTGAGACGGCAGCCAAGAAATGATCACGACGCGCCACAAACTGACGCGTTATGGCACCAGCCTCGCCGTCGTGCTGGGCGTGCATGCCGTCGCGATTGCCATCGCGCTCCACTGGTCAGCGCCGCGCACGGTGCAGTTGCCGCCGGCGGCCATGGTCATCGACCTGGCCCCGATGCCTGCACCGCCGCCGCCGGCGCCGCCGAAAGTGGTAACGCCGCCGCAACCGCCTGCACCGGTGGAAGAGCTGCCCCTGCCGAAACTGGCCGAGGCGCCCAAGCCAACGATCCAGGTGCCCAAGCCGGTCAAGCCCAAGCCTAAACCGCAGCCGCCCAAGCCGGTGGAGAAAAAGATCGAGCCGCCCAAGGAGAAACCCTCCGAGGACCCGCCGAGCGACGCTCCGCCCACCAAGGCACCGGCTGAAAAATCGGCCCAGCCCGTACCTGGCCCGTCGCCGCAACAGATCGCCGCCAAAGCGTCCTGGGAAGGCACCCTGCTGGCACACTTGCAGAAGTACAAGAAGTACCCGCCAGGTGCCCAGGCCCGTGGCAAGGAAGGCCTGAACCGCCTGAAGTTCGTGGTGGATGGCGACGGTAACGTGCTGTCCTACGAGTTGGTGGGGCGTTCCGGCAACGCCGACCTGGACCGCGCCACCCTGGACATGATCCGTCGTGCCCAGCCGCTGCCCAAGCCGCCGGCCGACATGCTCAAGGGCGGCAGCATCGAGATCGTTGCACCGTTCGTGTACAACATCGAAAAACGTCGTCGCTGAAAATGATGGTGGCGAGGGACACCCCTCGCCACTCTCAGCAAAATCCCGCGCATTCCCCGCTCAATCCCCAGCAAAGTTCTGATAACGTGCGTCTATCGATTGCAGCCGGTATGCTTGGCCCGCAACCTCATGGACGCCCGCTATGACTCTTACAGAATTACGCTACATCGTTACCCTCGCCCAAGAGCAGCACTTTGGCCACGCGGCCGAACGCTGCCACGTCAGCCAGCCGACGCTGTCGGTGGGCGTGAAAAAGCTTGAAGACGAACTCGGTGTGCTGATTTTCGAGCGCAGCAAAAGCGCCGTGCGCCTCACCCCAGTGGGCGAAGGCATCGTTGCCCAGGCCCAGAAGGTGCTGGAACAGGCGCAAAGCATTCGTGAACTGGCCCAGGCCGGTAAGAACCAGCTGACTGCACCGCTGAAAGTCGGCGCCATCTATACCGTCGGCCCGTACCTGTTCCCGCACCTGATCCCGCAACTGCACCGCGTCGCGCCGCAGATGCCGCTGTATATCGAAGAAAACTTCACCCACGTGCTGCGCGACAAACTGCGCAACGGCGAGCTGGACGCGATCATCATCGCCCTGCCGTTCAACGAAGCGGATGTGTTGACCCTGCCGCTCTACGACGAGCCGTTCTACGTGCTGATGCCCGCCTCCCATCCGTGGACGCAAAAAGACACCATCGACGCCGGCCTGCTCAACGACAAGAGCCTGCTGTTGCTCGGCGAAGGCCACTGCTTCCGCGACCAGGTGCTGGAAGCCTGCCCGACCCTGACCAAAGGCAACGACGGCGCCAAGCACACCACCGTGGAATCCAGCTCCCTGGAAACCATCCGGCATATGGTCGCTTCCGGCCTGGGTATCTCGATCCTGCCGCTGTCGGCAGTGGACAGCCATCACTACGCCCCCGGCGTGATCGAAGTGCGTCCACTGACGCCGCCGGTGCCGTTCCGTACCGTGGCGATTGCCTGGCGCGCCAGCTTCCCACGGCCCAAAGCCATTGAGATCCTCGCCGACTCGATCCGCCTGTGTTCGGTGGCCAAGCCGCCTGCTGCGAGCTAAGTAAACGTATGACTGAGCTGTCGCAGGTGTCGGTGACGGCACTCAAGGGTGTCGGCGAGGCCATGGCCGAGAAGCTGGCCAAGGTCGGCCTGGAAAACCTCCAGGACGTGCTGTTCCACCTGCCCCTGCGCTATCAGGACCGCACTCGCGTGGTGCCCATCGGCCAACTGCGTCCCGGGCAGGATGCCGTGGTCGAAGGCACCGTCAGCGGCGCCGATGTGGTGATGGGCAAGCGCCGCAGTCTGGTGGTGCGCCTGCAGGATGGCACCGGCGGCCTGAGCCTGCGTTTCTACCATTTCAGTAACGCACAGAAGGAAGGCCTCAAGCGCGGCACCCGCGTGCGCTGCTACGGCGAAGCGCGCCCCGGCGCCTCGGGCCTGGAGATCTACCACCCGGAATACCGTGCCATTACCGGTGACGAACCGCCGCCGGTGGACACCACCCTCACGCCGATCTACCCGCTCACCGAAGGCCTGACCCAACAGCGCCTGCGCCAATTGTGCATGCAGACCCTGGGCATGCTTGGCCCGCGGAGCCTGCCCGACTGGCTGCCCCTGGAACTGGCCCGCGACTACCAACTGGCGCCACTGGCCGATGCGATCCGCTACCTGCATCACCCCCCTGCGGACGCCGATGTCGACGAACTGGCCCTGGGTCATCACTGGGCCCAGCACCGCCTGGCCTTCGAGGAGCTGCTGACTCACCAACTGTCCCAGCAACGCCTGCGCGAAAGCATGCGCTCCCTGCGTGCGCCGGCCATGCCCAAGGCCACGCGCCTGCCTGCGCAATACCTGGCCAACCTCGGCTTTGCGCCGACCGGTGCCCAGCAGCGCGTGGGCAATGAAATCGCCTACGACCTCAGCCAGCACGAGCCGATGCTGCGCCTGATCCAGGGCGACGTGGGCGCGGGCAAGACCGTGGTCGCCGCCCTCGCCGCCCTGCAAGCCCTGGAAGCCGGTTACCAGGTGGCGCTGATGGCGCCCACCGAGATCCTCGCCGAGCAGCACTTCATCACGTTCAAGCGCTGGCTCGAGCCCCTGGGCCTGGAAGTCGCGTGGCTGGCCGGCAAGCTCAAGGGCAAGACGCGCGCGGCCGCGCTGGAACAGATCGCCGCCGGTGCACCGATGGTGGTGGGCACCCATGCGCTGTTCCAGGACGAAGTGCAGTTCAAGAACCTGGCCCTGGTGATTATCGACGAACAGCACCGCTTCGGCGTGCAACAGCGCCTGGCCCTGCGCCAGAAAGGCGTGGGCGGGCGCATGAACCCGCACCAGTTGATCATGGCCGCCACCCCGATCCCGCGCACCCTGGCCATGAGCGCCTACGCCGACCTCGACACTTCGATCCTCGACGAACTGCCCCCCGGCCGCACACCGGTCAACACCGTGCTGGTCACCGACACCCGGCGCGTCGAAGTGATCGAGCGTGTGCGCGGCGCCTGCGCCGAAGGCCGCCAGGCGTACTGGGTGTGCACACTGATCGAAGAGTCCGAGGAGCTGACCTGCCAGGCCGCCGAGACCACTTATGAAGACCTCACCAGCGCCCTGGGGGAACTCAAGGTCGGGCTGATCCACGGGCGCATGAAGCCTGCGGAAAAGGCCGCGGTGATGGCTGAATTCAAGGCCGGTAACCTGCAGCTGCTGGTCGCTACCACCGTGATTGAAGTGGGCGTGGACGTGCCCAACGCCAGCCTGATGATCATCGAAAACCCCGAGCGCCTGGGCCTGGCGCAATTGCACCAATTGCGCGGCCGTGTTGGCCGAGGCAGTGCCGCCAGCCACTGCGTGCTGCTCTACCACCCGCCGTTGTCGCAGATCGGCCGCCAACGCCTGGGCATCATGCGCGAGACCAACGACGGTTTTGTCATCGCCGAAAAAGACCTTGAACTGCGCGGCCCCGGCGAAATGCTCGGCACCCGCCAGACCGGCCTGCTGCAGTTCAAGGTCGCCGACCTGATGCGCGACGCTGACCTGCTGCCCGCCGTGCGCGATGCAGCGCAGGCATTGCTGGAGCGCTGGCCGGATCACGTCAGCCCGCTGCTGGATCGCTGGCTGCGCCATGGGCAGCAATACGGCCAAGTGTGACGCCTGCCTCACTTATCCGACCTACAGGTGTATCAAGCTGGTTATACTTCGGTGACTGTAAGAAATTGGATCAGGCCATGTCAGAAGTTGCCCACGCCACAGCCCCATTGACCGCCCCGCCGGTCATTCGGGCTTTGCTCGCAAAACTCGCCATCAGCTACACGGAAGTCACCGAACATCCGGGCCTGAATCCTGCGCAAAAAGTCCAGGCCGTCTTGCTGGAAGACGCGGTGGGCGCCCTTATGGTGCTGTTCCCGCAGAACCAGTTGCTGGACCTCAACCGCCTCACCGAACTCACGGGTCGCCGCCTTACAGCCGTGTCGCCGGAGCGCGTCGCGCGCATGCTGGGCAAGCACGACCTGAGCCTGCTGCCGGGCATGCCGGCACTCACCAGTTCGCCGTGCCTGTACGAAGGCAGCCTGCTCGACGAACCGAGCCTGCTGGTGCATTCAGGTGAAGCCGGGCTGCTGCTGGAAATCGCCAGCGACGCGTTCAAGACCATGCTCACCAAGGCCAGCGCCGCCCAGTTCGGTGAACCGCTGAGCAACATCCGCCCGAACCTCGACCGCCCCAATGATGACCGTGAGGAAATCACCCAGGCGATGCAGGCGTTTACCGCCCGCCGCATCCAGCAACGCCTGGAAGCGACCATCGAGATTCCACCGCTGGCCGACACCGCCCAGAAGATCATCAAGCTGCGCGTTGACCCCAATGCCACCATCGACGACATCACCGGCGTGGTTGAAACCGACCCGGCCCTGGCCGCCCAAGTGGTGAGCTGGGCTGCGTCGCCGTACTACGCATCGCCGGGCAAGATCCGCTCGGTGGAAGACGCCATCGTGCGCGTGCTGGGTTTTGACCTGGTGATCAACCTCGCCTTGGGCCTGGCCCTGGGCAAGACCTTGAGCCTGCCCAAGGACCACCCGCACCAGGCCACACCGTACTGGCACCAGTCCATCTACACCGCCGCCGTGATCGAAGGCCTGACCCGCGCCATGCCCCGCGCCCAGCGCCCGGAAGCCGGCCTGACCTACCTCGCCGGCCTGCTGCACAACTTCGGCTACCTGTTGCTGGCCCATGTGTTCCCGCCGCACTTCTCGCTGATCTGCCGCCACCTGGAGGTCAACCCGCACCTGTGCCACAGCTATGTGGAGCAACACTTGCTGGGCATCAGCCGCGAGCAGATCGGCGCCTGGCTGATGCGCTACTGGGACATGCCGGACGAGCTGTCCACTGCCCTGCGTTTCCAGCACGACCCGACCTACGATGGGCAATACGCCGAATACCCAACCTGGTGTGCCTGGCCGTGCGCCTGCTGCGCAGCCGGGGGATTGGGTCCGGGCCGGACGAGACCATCCCGGACGAACTGCTTGAGCGTTTGGGCTTGAGCCGTGACAAAGCGGATGAAGTCGTGGCCAAGGTGCTGGATGCCGAGGTGCTGCTGCGCGAATTGGCCTCGCAGTTCAGCCAGGGCTGAATCTGGCGCCTGTCAGATAGCTATCCAACTCGGTCGACCTGAAAGCCTACTTCTTTTTCTTCGGCTTCAAATACTTGGTCAACCCCTGGAACCAGATCACCAGCGCCGGGTTGCCCTTGATCTGGATCGACTTGTCCTGAATCCCCGTCATGAACGCCAGTTGCTTGTTCTTCGCCTGCATTGTGGCGAAGCCGTAGGCCGCATCCTTGAACGCAATGGCAAACGCCGGCGCCGGGTGGACACCCGAGCGACTGGTGATGCGCTGGTCCTTGACGATGAAGTGACGGGCAACCTTGCCGTCGAGGGTCTGCAACTGGAACGCGAGGTCTTTGTCACCCAGCTGTTGCTGGAAGGCAGGATTGGTGCGGCTGGCTTTGCCCATCATCAGGCCCAGCACCCACAGGAGAAGACGAAATTTCATGCACACGGCCTCGGTGTAATTATTGAGTGGCCGCAGCAGTTTAACCAATTGCAAAAAGAACGCTACCGATCTTGCGCATTAGCGGAAGATCGGCTGGCGTTTGACGCTTATAGCAGCATGTTACTTAAACGTTAGGGCAAGGCACCGGAGCCCAGTCGACCAGGTTAGGATCGCGGCAAGTGCCTTCGATCTGCGCTTTACCGGCGCTGGCGACCTTCTTGCTTTCATCCTGCTTGGTCTGGGCGGTCTGGAAGGTTTTCTCGGTGCTCACGGCTTCTGTTGGTACGGTTGGAAGCGGTGGCTTTTTCGGAGGCTTGGTGCCGGTACCTTTCTTCTTGCCCGGCGTCACAACGGGCGTTACATCGGCCTTGGCCACGGTGACCACGTCGGCACGCTGTACGCCGACCTGCTGCAGGTCTTTCTCGTAGGCCTGGGTGTAGTTGTTCAGGTCTTCGGCGGCTTTGCCGTTGACCGCCACGATCAGGTCATTGGATTCCTTCAGGCCCGAGACGATTTCCGCCAGGCGCTTGCGGCCTTCGGTGTCGTTGACGGTCTTGGCTTTGCGATCCGCCACCAACTTGGTGAATGCGCTCTGGTAGCACTGCTGGGACGCCCTGGCGTACGCGGTGCTGCGGTCGATGTCGGAGGCGCTTTTGTTCACGTCAGCCGCATACGAGGCAATGCGCTGGTTGTCATCGGCGATCTGCTTCTGACGCTCGGTGTAGTAACCCGCTGCGCCGCCGGCCAGGGCCCCGCCCGCTGCACCGATGGCGGCGTTACGGCCACGTTTTTCCTTGTCGCCGGTCAGGGCGCCGAGCAGGGCACCGCCGGCCGCGCCGATGGCCGCACCGGTCACCACCGACTTGGTCATGTTCGAATCGGTGGCGCGCAAGTGCTGCACCGGCTCGTAGCAGTTGGGGTAGTACTCGACCTTGGTGCCCGACGCGACCTTGGAGGCCGGCGACGTGGCGCAGCCGGTCAGCACAGTGCTGAAGCCGGCCGCGATCAGCAGCACGTGACGCTTGGAAACCGCCTTACGGGAAAAAAGCATAGGTTGTGTTCTCTTCTAAGTTTGACTTGCCCAGCACGGCCACTGCCGCCTGAGTCCCTTCCAAGCTCGCCATACAGCCAGCGATCAGCGCTGACCGCTCGCTGCGAGCAATTCCTTCAAGATCGTCGCCGGGTCGGCCCGCTGTTGCTTGCGGTAGTTGCCGACATGGCGAACGAACAGTGTTGCGCGCGTCACCAGGCTCTTGCCGAGCACGGGCTTGCGATCCAACTCTTCCTTGATCCGTTGAAACTGCGCCTGGATCACCGCATCGGTGTAACGCGTGCCGGTGGCCAGGTTGTCGATATAGATCGCCACCGCGCCATCGAGGGCGCTGCGTCCGTTTTCGATGGCCGTGGCAAACAGTGCCGCGCTGGCCTCTTCCTTGTTGTCCAGGGCCTGCTGGCGACTCTTCTGCAGGTTGGCCAGGCGGATGTTGTAGTTGCTGATGGTCTCGGCCACCAGCGCGGCCGACTGAATCAGGTTGCCCGCCGCTTCTTCGCGTTGCTGGGCGATCAGCGAGACATTGCGCTTGAGTTCTTCATTGACCAGCCCGAGTTCGGCCTGCAGCTTGGGGTCGACGCTGGCGGCGATGATGCTGTCCAGGCGCTTGGTCGGGTCCTGGGCGTCATCGATGGCGTCGGTCAGCGAGGCCAGGCGGCCCTCTTTCTGCCACTGCGCAAACAACTCCTTGTAACGCGAGCGCGGCGCCGACAACGCACCGATTGCCACGCGAAAACCCGTGGTCTCGTTGCTCTGCTCGGTGCCGTCGGCGGCGAACAGCGGGTATTCGCGGCGCATGCCGGTAAACAGCGTGCCCTCGCCTTCGAGGTAGTTGCCGCCCTTGACCACAAAGCCGCCGTAGGTGCCCTGGCGACGACCGGCGTGCACCAGCTGGAAGGACTCCTGGACCATTTCCGCGGCGTTGCCGATCACGTCGAACATGCCGATGGGGTTGGGCAGCTTGGTACCGATAGGCATCAAGCGTGCGGCCTGGCCAGTACCGCCGGCGACCTGGTTGAACACCGCGTAATCACCCAGCGGGCCATCGCTTTCACTGCCTTCAACGCGGCGTGGAAACAGGCGCCCTTCCAAGTCCTGGCGACTCACCGCCTGGCCACCGCGTGCGGCGAACTCCCACTCCACTTCAGTGGGCAGGCGCACGAAACCCAGGCCGCCGTCTTCCGCCGACGACCCACGACCGCTCACCGGCAGCAAATCGCGGTGGTATTTCATCAGCCAGGCGCTGTACACCGCCGAGAAGCGCTCAGCCTCAAAGCGCGACAGCTTCACCTTGGGCAAACGCCCGGCCATGCCGGTGGGCGCATCGCACGCCGGTGCCGGTTCGCCACTGGCCAGGGATTGCGCCTGGGCCATCACCTGGGCGTACTGGCGGGCGGTCACTTCGTACTTGCCGATGAAGTACAGCATGGGCTTGAGCGGGGTCTTGGCGTCGGTCTTCGGCATCAACGGCGCAATGACTTTGCTCCAGTCTTTCGGCAAGTCCTTGAGGCTGAACTGGCCGTTGATAAAGTCGCGGCGGTAGCCGGAGATAAATGACTGCTGGTAACCCGCCTCGCCTTCGGCGAAGGGGTAGCCGAGGCTGATCTCGCGGTCATCCAAGGTCCCTTGGGCCAGCACATAGGCGTAGCGGAACACCATAGTGCCTTCGCACGGCAGCGGCAGGCTGACGTCGTCGGGCAACGGCTTGGGGTTGTCGAGCTTGTCGCTCGCTTCATCGGCCATGGCCAGCGAGGCCAGGCTCAGCGCCACAACGGCGCCCAGTAACTTATACATCTCTGATTCCTTCAGAAGCCTGGATACGCGCCACTCGCCAACCACCACAGGCTGCCGCCACGGCGCTGACGCCAAGGACTGCAACCAGGGCCAGGCCATAGTGACGCGCCAGCAGGTGGCTGGCGTGTTCGCCCGGCACCTGCACGAATAACTTGTTCAACGCCGCCTCGGCCAGGCCATACAGCCCAACGCTGAGTAAAGCGGCAAACCCTGCGCTGTACAGCGCCTGCAGCACCACAAACAACAACAGCGCGCCGGTGGAAAACCCCAACAGGCGCAACACCGACAATTCCCGGCGCTTGCGCGCCACAGCGGCCAACGCCCCGGCGAAGATCGCCGCAAACGCGCCCGCCAAGGCCAACCCGGCGATGATCCAGAAGACGATCGACAGGTTGCGGCTCAGCGACTGCACCTGGGCGATCGTCTGTGCCTGGGTCGATACCAACAGATTCTGCCCGGCGAAAAATACCCGCAGCGGCTCCACATCGGCCAGGCTGCGCGCATACAAGCGAAACGCCGGATACACCCGCTGCTCGCTCACACCCACCTCATCACCGGCCCAGCCCAACGCCGGTACCGCACGGCCATCGCGGTAATCTTCCGCCGCTTCCAGCAATCTCAAATCGGCAAACAACCCATCCCGGGCGAAGGCTTCCAGCGGCAGCACCGCCAGTACCTGCAAGCGCGTGCGCTGGGCTTCTACACGCCCCGCCACTTGCCGCGCAAAGCTGGTCTCCAGCCAATCCCCAGGCCGCGCCGCAAGCTTCTCGGCAGCGGTGTGGCTCAGCACGATCCGGTCCAGGCCCCTGGGCATCGGCAGGCCGCTGAGCAGCGGATCACCCGCAGCGGTCGGCAGCATTTCCAGGGTCAGCGTGCCCACCTGCGCCGTCGCCGCAATCTGCCGCGTGCGCGGTAAGGCGAACGCCACATCGCTGCGCTGGCCAAGCTGTTCGACAAATGCGCTGCTGAATCGACCACCGCCCAGCGGAATAATTTCACGGGTGGCCGGATCGGTCTCCAAACGTTCGGTCAAACTGCTAACCAGTCCAAATTTCAGGCCGAACAACACCAGCAACGGCGCGATCACCGCCAGCAGCGCCAACACCGAACAGGCCGACAGCCAGGCATCGTTGCGGTAATCCTGCCAGGCCAGGGACGCCACCAGAGGGATGCGCATCAGCACGCCTCCCCAAGGGTCGCGGTGACGCCGCCATCGGTATCGCGACGGCAACTGATGCGCCGCACCTGCAAGCCACTGGCACGGGCCAAGGGTTCGTCATGGGTGGCGATCACACAGGCGGCGCGGTGCTCGCGGGCCTGGGCCAGCAGGGCCTGCATCACGCGCTCGGCGTTCAGCGGGTCAAGGGACGCCGTCGGCTCATCGGCCAGCACCAGTTGCGGTGCATGGGCCAGGGCGCGGGCGCAGCTCACACGTTGGCGCTGGCCCACCGACAACGCGGCCGGCTTCTTGGCCAACTGGTCGCTGATCTCCAGCTGTTCCGCCAGGCGCGTCACGCTGCCGTCGTCTTTCAACCCCAGCAGTTGCCGGGACAGCGCGATATTGCTGCGCACATCCAGAAAGCCCAGCAGCCCGCCGGTTTGCAGCACATAGCCCAAGTGCTGGCTGCGCAGCGCGGCCAGGGTGGATTGCTGATCGGCGCGCCACAGTCCACCAATGTCCTGCCGGTTGAATTCGAACCGGCCCACCTGATCCGGCGCCAGTACCAGCGCCAACAGATCCAGCAAGGTGCTCTTGCCGCACCCGCTCGGCCCGACAATCGCCAATTGCTCGCCGGCACGCAGGTGCAGCGCCGGGATCACCAGGCTGTAACGCTGGCTGCCGACACCCCGGCTCTTGTGCACCGCGCTCAGGTTCAGCATTACGGAAGCGTCGACAACGGCACGCGGTACAACGCATCGCCCGGCTCGGCATCGCCGAAACGGACCCAGTTGGCCACGTCATTGTGGAAGGTTTCGTAGAGGCGGATTTTCGAATCCAGCTCGTCGATAAAGTCTTCCTGCTCGGCCACGCTCAACGACAACCACAGGTCCTGGGTCATGTTCAGCGACTTGCTGCGGTACGGCAGGCCTTCAAGGTATTCGCCGAGAATGCCGCCGTCGGCCAGGTTACCGCCCTTGCGCAGGGCTTGGGGGTCGCGGCTCATATAGGCCGAGGCGCTGGCGATTTCCTGGAAGAAATCCTTGGGCGAGGTCTGGGTCTTGCGCGCCGCATCGACGATCAGTTTCAGCGACTGTTGCAGGTCATTGAGCTGCAGCTTGGTCAGCATCACACACACCTGGAACGCCGGCAGCGCGGGGTTGGTCAGGTCGCGGTCGGCGGTCCAGGCACTGACCAGCTGCGGCGCCTGGCTGGCGTTCCGGCGCCCGAGGAAGTCCATGTGCATGGCATAGCCGACCGCTGCGGATTTGTCCGCCAGGCTCGGCGCGGCACTCAGCAGCGGCACCGCTTGCGGCGTATTGCTGCGCACCTGGTGCACGAGGTTGGCGAACACACTGCCGATCTCGTCGACACGCTCGCCCAGCTTGCGCACATCGCCACCCGGCACGGGCGTGTACAGGTCGCCGATCTGCGGGTTGGCGTCGGCGGTGAGGATGCGATATTGGCTCTCGGCGCCGGCGTGGGTTTTCTTGCCCGCGTCGGTGCGCAGGTGCAGCGCGTAGATCTTGATCTGCTTGCCCAGTGTGGCCTGGCGCACTTCGGCTTCGTTCATCTGGGTGGCGGCAAACGGGTCGTTCTTGCGCAGCGCGCCCGCATCGGTGACCAGCAGGATGATACGACCGCCGTAGCCGGACCAGTCCATGCCGTCCACGGCCTGCATCACCCCGGCAAACGCGTCCTCGTTGAAGGAGTGGCTGGACACGGTAGACGCCTTGACCTGGCGCGCCATGTCGAGGAAGCGTTGCGGGTCACGACCCTGGTCGAGGCTGATCAGGGTCTTGGCCACGTATTCCAGGCCTGGGGTTTTCTTGATGCTGCTCCGGAAACCGACCATGCCGAAGCTGACACTGTCCAGCTCGCCACGCTCGGCGATACGGGTTTGCAACTCGTGCACCACGTCGCGGATCTGGTCGATGTAGGGCTGCATGGAGACCGTGGTGTCCACCACCAGCACCACGGCAGTGCGGAAGGCGTCGGCATTGGCGTTGATCACCGGGGTCGATGGTTTGGCCGCAGCGTTGCTGCCCGGGTCGATGGAGGCGACGTTAAGAAACTGCACCGGCTGGCCGTTTTCGTCGAAGCTCTCCTTGGCGTCGAAGATCGGCAACAGGTAGAACTGGTTCTGCGGCACCGCGCTGGCGGCCGGCTCCAGGGCCAGGACCTGGCCGTTGTCGTCGCTGTTCTTCTGCGCCTTGGCCAGCACGCCTTTGGCGGCGGCTGGATCGGCGAGCAACTTTTCCACTTCGCCGGATTGGCGCAGGAACATCACCGGCGCCCGGCCGGAGCGTTCGGTGAACTTGAGCACGAGGCTTTGCTTCCAGTCGCTGACCTGGGCGGCCGGCAACCAGCCGTCGCTGCGGCCATCGGTGGCGGCACCGACGCGCACCCACGGGCTGCCGTCGACGTCTTTGCGCTGGTACACATACAGCACGGAGAACGCCGGCAGGGCCTTGCCCGGCGCGCCGCCGGCGTCATCCGACAGCTTGGCGCCGGGCTTGCTGAGGACGCGCTGGAACAAAGTCTTCTTACCGGCCATCAACAACGGCCGTTGGCCGCCGTCCACTTCGGCGGCCGCAGTGGGCGTTGCCGGGGGCACGTCGGCGACCGCCGCCGGGGGCTTGGCCTGAGGCACGACGGCAGCCGGCGGCTTGGCCGGTTCATCACTGCCGCTCAACCACCAGTAACTGCCGCCACCAATGGCCAATGCGACGGCCACCGCCACGGCGGCCAGTGCCAGCACCGGCCCACGGCGTTGCTCGGACACGGCCTTGTGCTGGGTCGGCGTTACCACCGGCTGGCGTACCGGTTGCGCCTGGGGCCTGTCGGTCGGGATGTCGATGGTGACCGGGGTCATGCCCGCCAGATCAAAACTCAGCGGGATCGGCAACGGCCGCACCAGCGTGGCCTCCGGCAACTCCGCAGGCAGGTTATCCAGCGCCTGCAGCAGCGCCGCCGCATCCGGGAAACGCTCCGCCGGGTCCTTGGCCAACAGCTTGCGCAGCACGCCCTGATAGCGGCCGTGGTGCACCGGCAATTCCGGCAAGGGTTCGGTCAGGTGCGCCAGCGCGGTGGACAGCGCATCGTTGCCGTTGTACGGCAGCTTGCCGACGAGGATTTCATACAGCACCACGCCCAGCGCGTAGAGGTCGGCACGGCCATCGATCTCCTGGCCCCGCGCCTGCTCCGGGCTCATGTAGCTCGGCGTGCCCACGGCAAAGCCGGCCTGGGTGAATTGGGTGCGGTCGTCCAGGGACTTGGCGATACCGAAGTCCGACAACACCGCCGTGCCATCGGCGCGGAACAGGATGTTTGCCGGCTTGACGTCGCGGTGCACCAGCCCCTGGGCATGGGCATAGCCCAGCGCCGAGGCGATCTGGCGGATCAGCGTAATGCCCTGCTCCGGCGTCAGGCCGGCGGCGATGCGCTCCTTGAGCGTGCCGTTGGGCAGGTATTCCATGGCCATGTAGTACAGCTCACCGACATTGCCGATGTCATGGATGGTCACCGTGTGCGGGTGGGACAGCCGCGCCAGGGTCTTGCCCTCGCGCAGGAAACGTTCGCAGAAGCTCGGGTCGGCCGCCAGCGCCGCCGCCATCACCTTCAACGCCACCTTGCGCTCCAGGGAGCGCTGGGTCGCCAGGTACACGCTGGCCATGGCGCCTTCGCCGATCTCGCCGTCGATGTCATAGCCCGGAATCACAATGTTCATGCCGATACCTTCACGACGATGGCGGTGATGTTGTCCGGCGCGCCACGGTTGAGGCCCAGGTGCACCAGGCTGCGCACGATTTCATCCGGCGCGTCGTGGCTGAGCACTTCGCGGATCTCATGGTCTTCGACGGTCTTGTTCAGGCCATCGCTGCACAGCAGGTAGCTCTCGCCGGGGGCGATCAGCAGGTCGACCACCGCCAGTTCCAGCTGGGCTTCCACGCCAATGGCGCGGGTGACGATGTTGGCGCGCGGGTGCACGCGGGCATCGGCTTCGCTGAGCAGGCCGCTGTCCTGCAGGTCCTGGACGTAGCTGTGATCGCGAGAGATGCCTTCGAGCACGCCGTCGCGCAGGCGGTACAGGCGACTGTCACCGGCCCACAGGCACACACCGCGCAGACCGCGCGCGGCGAGCACCACCACCGTGCTGCCCATCATGGTCACGCCACGGTTGGCGGTTTCTTCACGCACGGCGGCGTTGATGCGGGTCAGGTCATTGCGCAGGGCTGCCGAGTACTCGTCGAGGGAACGGCCCATCGGCACGCTGCGCAGGCTGTCGACGATCAGGCTGCTGACATAATCCCCCGCCGCGTGCCCGCCCATGCCGTCGGCCACCACCCACAGGCGGTTTTCCGGCAGGTCCAGGCATGCGTCTTCGTTGACCTGGCGAACCATGCCCACATGGCTTTTGCTCGCGGATTTGTACGTCGACCCCATCTACACCACACCTTCTTGTCCGAGCAGAAACTGCGCAAAATCGCCGGCGGCAGGCAGGCCCTGACACCGCAATAAACCAGGGGAAATCGTCTGCGAACCACGCCCCCACCACAGGCTCGCACCGTCGCAGGCCTGTTCGGCGAGCGCGGTCATGCGCTGGTGCGGCACGCTGGCCGCCACGCGCTGCAGGCCGGCGAAACGGCTGTCCACCGCACGCGGCTCGGTCGCCGGTAAGCCCAGGTCGTCGAGGCCAGCGTTGAAGCGTTCAAACGTCGCGCCGGCATCCAGGGTGCTGAGCAACAGCTCTTCGGCCTGCTCGAACCAGCTGTCCGGCCCGCCCACCAGGGACGCCGGGTTGATGTCGTGATCGAGCAAGGCGACCACCGCCAGCGGGAAATAGCGCCCGACCCGGTCAATGCTCGGCATCACCACGCCCGCCGCCGCGTCCGGCCCGCACACGCCGGGCGCCAGCACAAAGCGCCACAGAGGGCTGACCAGGTACGCATTGAGCCAGTCGGCGCCGAGGCTGTTCTGGCTGGCGAGCAACCCCGCCTCCAGCCAGCTGTCCCACGGGCCGATAAAGCTCTGGGGCAAGGCACGGCTGACGAAATCTCCGCGGCTGGCCAGCTTGCCGTAGAAACCCAGCGTCGTCATAACCGCTCCGGCAGGCTGAAGCCACTGAGCACGCGGCTCTTGAACGGGTTGAAGGCGCTGTTGGCGCGCAACTCGTAGGCGATGCTCGCACCGTCGACGCGCAGGCGCAGGTTGAAGCGGTCCGGCGAGTTGCCGGCGGTGAGGTCCGACTGTTCCAGCAGGCGGAACCAGGCCCACGGCCCGTCCAGGGTCACGCCCGAGCGGCCACTGGCCGACGGCGGCATGATCGAGATACGCACCACGCCAATGCTGCCGGGGTTCGGCCATTGCATCGCCACCGGGCGGCTCGGGCCGTGGTCGTAGCTCAATTGCTGGCCGTCGAGGTCGAGCAGGAACTGGGTGATGGTCGGGTCCATCGACACCGGCTTGAGTTCGAAACGTACGATCGGTTGGGTGCCACCGGAGCGGAAAAATGCATCGCGGATCGTCGCCGCGCGCTGGAAGGTTTGCAACACGCCCGGCGCAATCCCCAGCTTCTGTGCCGCGCCCGGCTGCCAGCGCCAGGTCTGTGCCGAGGTGTCCACGTACGGCTGCAGGTATTTGCGGAAGTAGTTGTCCATCACCCCGCCCACGCCGAAGAACTGGCCGAAGTCATCGAGGGTCGCATCCCGCGTGCTGCCCGGCGACATCGGGTAACGGCCGGCCAGGGACTGACGGTACACATTGATCACTTCGCTGACCCACGCCGCGTTCAGTTGGTTACGCACCCCGCCCATCATGCTGTTGGTGGTGGAGTTGACCACCGACTTGACCATGCCCTGCACCAGCGGCGGTTGGCGCTCGGCGTTCAGGCTGACCCGTGTGGCCGCAGCCGCCGCCTGGTTCTTCGCCTCGCCAAGCAAGGCATCGCCGCTGGCCCCGACCATGGCGCTGACCTGCACATACAGGGCGTTCATGTCCGACAACAGACCGTCGATGGCCGCCGGTTCACCTTCGTTCTTGCTGACGATGCTGTTGAGTTCGGCAAAGTGCGCGGTCACCGGATCATCCGCTGCAGCCGGCGCATTGGCCGTCGGTTGCTCCTGGCCGAGCAGGCTGCCGAGGCGCTCCTTGAGCTTGTCGACGCCACCTTCCACCGGCACGCCTTTGGCGGCCAATTGGCGCTCTTCGGCTTGCAGATCGGTTTCCTTGGCCACGGCCACCAGCAGTTTTTTCAGCGGCGAACTCGGCCCGGAAATCACCCGCAGCACATCGGCCGCCTGGGCCACGCTGGTGATCGGCACAAAGTCGATATCGGCGAGCAGCGCATCCCACTGGCGCTGATAGTCCTGGAAATACAGGCGACGCACATCGGCGGCCAGGCTGACCACGTTCTGCTGATCGGCCTGCTCATGGCCCAGCACCCATTGCTCTTCGGCCAGGGTGCTGGTCTGGTTCAGGCTGCTGAGCAAAAACGCCTGGCGATAACCCTTGGCGGTGAAAAAGCCACTCAACGGCTCGCCCAGCGGCTTGCCGCTTTTACGGCTGAACACCAGCGCAGCGTCACGGCCAGCGGCTTCGTTGATACGGAAGTCCGGGATGCCTTCGGGCAGTTTCTGGCGCTTGACCCGGTCGTAGACACGCTGGGCCACCGGCAGTTGTTGCAACTGGCGACGCAGATCGTCGATCAAGCGCGGGTCAAGGCGCGCATTCGGCGGATGGCGCTCGAACAGCGCCTGCAAGTGCCCGCTCAACGCCTGGCGCTGATCGGCCGGCAGGTCGCGCGGCAGGTTGCGGTCCCAGTCGAGGGCGATCCAGGCCTTGATGAAGTCCGGGTCGTAATGCTCGCTGTCGGCGAGCATCAGGTAGGCCTTGAGGCCTTCGTAGAGGAAGTCGGAGTTGCCGCCGCCGTGCAGTTGCTCCTCGATGCGCGTCACCAGGCGCGGCGCAAACACGGCGATCAACAGCTTGCGATAGACGCTGGCGGACTCGGCTTCAAGCATATCGCCCTGATACAGCCCCAGGCCTTCGGACCAGCTCGGCGAATCCCCCGCGAGGTTCTTCACCGCATTGAGCAGCGGCAGCACCGCGAGCACTTCACGCTGTGCCGGGCTGAGGTTCTGGACGGTCTGGCCCAGTGGCGCGACCTTCTGGTCGACCTGGGCGATATACGCCTGGTTGGCGCGATAACTCACCCACCACAGGCTGCTGACCACGATCACCAAGGCCACGGTGGCCGCGAGTACACCGCGTGCGATCCACGTGCGCCGACGCTCGACTTTCGGATTAACGCCCACCAGGCCACGTTCGGCAAAGGCTACGGCGGTGAAGAGTTTTTCGATGAAGTAACTGCGCCCGGTGCCGCTCTGGCGCGCCAGGTGCTGGCGGTCCAGGTTCATGCTCTGGGCCATGGCGCCGATCAGGCGATCGATCGGGCTGCCTTCCTGGGTGCCGCTGGTGAAGTACACGCCGCGCAGCAATACGCGTTCTTCAAAGGCATTGGGCTTGAACACGCCTTCGAGGAAGCTTTGCAGGCAGTCCTTCAATGCGCCGAACTGCTGCGGGAAACCGTAGATCAGGTCGCGCCGCGCCGGGTCGCGCTCCTGTTGCAGGCGCTCCACCAGGCGTTCGTTGAGGCGCTGCTCGAGGCCGGCGAATTCGCTTTGCAGGTGCGCCAGGGGGCTGTCGCTGTTCTTGCCGTCGTCCAGGGCAAAGGTCATGCCCCAGACCTGGGCGCGTTCTTCCTTGCTCAGGTTGTCGAAGAACTCCATGAAGCCCGGCACTAGGTCGAGCTTGGTCAGCATCAGGTAGATCGGGAAACGCACGCCCAATTGGGTGTACAGCTCCTGGATACGCAGGCGGATCGCCGCCGCATGGGCCGCGCGCTCGGCATCGGTGCCCAGCAGCAGGTCCGACAGGCTGATGGCGATAAAGGCGCCATCGATGGGCCGGCGCGAGCGCTGCTTTTTCAGCAGGTCGAGAAAGCCCAACCAGGCGGCTTTGTCCACCGTCGAATTGCTGTCCTTGGTGGTGTAGCGGCCGGCGGTGTCGAGCAATACCGCCTGGTCGGTAAACCACCAGTCGCAGTTGCGCGTACCGCCGACACCACGCACCGCCCCGGCGCCCAACTGGGCCGCCAGCGGAAAGTGCAGCCCGGAGTTGACCAGCGCCGTGGTCTTGCCCGAACCCGGCGGGCCGATGATCACGTACCACGGCAGCTCATAAAGGTTGCGACGTTCGTCGCCACCGAGCTTGGCCTTTTTCAGCAGCGCCAGGGCTTCGTCCATGCGCTGGCGCAGGGTGGTGAGCTCTTCGGCGGTGGCCACGCTGTTGGGGTCGGCCGGGGTTTCGGCCGCCAGGCTGCGCATTACTTCGGCCGCCTGGCGCCGCGCCTGGATGATGCGGAACACGCGGTAGGCGATCCACACCGCAAACACCAGGATGATCAGCGCCCAACGGCGCCCTTCCGGCACCAGCACGTCGAGCAACGGCCCCACAAACCAGATGATCAGGCTCAGGGCGATCAGGCCCAGCACGGGGATCACCCAGCGAATCATGAAACTGAAAAACGCCTTCACTCGACGCCCTCCGCCAATACGGTGATTTCAACCCGACGATTGCGGGCACGGCCTTCGGCAGTTGCGTTGGTCGCCAACGGCTCGGTGTCGCTGCGGCCCTCGGCACTGAAGCGATCAGCCTGGCCGGTCTTGGCCGCGAGGATTTCCAATACCGACTTGGCCCGCGCTTCGGACAATGCCCAGTTGGACGGGAAACGCAGCGTAGCAATCGGGCGGTTGTCGCTGTGCCCGGTGACGCGCACCTGGCCCTTGACCTTGCGGATGGCGTTGGCGATGCGCAGCATCAGCGGCTGGTAGTCATCGACGATGCTGGAACTGGCGGACGCAAACAGCTCATCGCCACGAATGGTGACCACGGAGCGGTCGACCTTGTCTTCCACCGCGACGCGACCGGCCTTGATGTCTTCCGCCAGGAAGCCGGCCAGACGCGGACGCTCGATCACTTTGGGCTGTGCCACCGGACGGTCGATGGCCTGCACCGGGATCTCGCCCAGGGCATGGATGTTCTTGAACACCGGCTCGGCCTGCGCCGCCAGCAGCAGGCGCAAGGTGAACAGCAAGGCCAGCAACAACGCCAGGCCGATCGCCACGGCGATCCAGGGCGGCATGAACTGCGCCAGCCGATCACGCGCGACGGTGACGCCACGCCAATGGGGCGACAGTTCGCGCTCGTGGTCACCGCGAGCACTGCGAATCGCCGCCGCCGTGCGCTCACGCAAGGCTTCCAACTGGCTGCGACCGTCGTTCATCACGCGGTAACGGCCTTCGAACCCCAGGCACATGCACAGGTACAACAGCTCCAGCAGGTACAGGCGCTCCCGTGGACTTTGCAGGCAGTGGTCGAGTAACTGGAAGACTTTTTCGCCCCCCCAGGCCTCGTTGTGCACGGTGATCAACAGGCTCTGCTTGCCCCAATCGCTGGTGCTGCCCCACGGAGTGCTCAACACCGCCTCATCGAGGGCGGTGCACAGCGCGTAGCGCGCCAGCAGCACCTCGTTGCGGGCCACGCCAGCGGCTTCGGCGCGTTCTTCGAACTGGCGCAGGTACGCCAGCAACTGCGCGCGCAGGCTGGCCGGCGCCGGGTGCGCGATGGTGTTGCGCAGGCGCGTCAACAGCGCCAACAGCGGGCCGGCGGCGCTTTCCAGCGGGTTCAGGCCCTGGCTTTTGCCGGTGAGAATCGGCGCGGCCGGCATCGACAGCGGGGCCGGCTCGGCACGCGCGGGTTCCGGCGCGCGGCCACCCGGGCGCGACATGAACTGGGTGCGGTCGTCATCATTGGGATGCATCGCGGATTATCCTCGGATCGCCCAGAAGGCCAGGTTCAAGCCCGGGAACTGCCCGGCGATATGGAAGGCAAAACCACCGGAATTGCCCAGTTGCTGCCAATGCTCGCTACCACGGTCCAGTTCGTAGTACGTCGAGCCTGCGTGGTACGGCAGTTGGCGCGGCGCCACTGGCAACGGCAGCAAGGTGATACCCGGCAGTTGCAGGTTGACCAGGTCGCGGATGTGCTCCACCGAACCGACCTTGCTCTGCTGGCCGAAGCGCGCACGCAGGGTTTCGCCGGGCACATCGGCACGGACCACGAGGATGAAGCTGGCGCTGTCGAGCAGGGTCTTGTCGGCCAGCATGGCCACGTGGACGCCGTAGGCTTTCTCGACAATCGGGATCGGCGTGGCCTTGCTGTCGATCAGCATCGACAGGGCTTCGCGCAGGGCCGCCATGACCGGGGCGAAGCTCAGGGCCAGGTCGTCGTGCTGGTATTGCGGGTATTCCTGGGGACGACGGCCTGAAGTGGAAAAGGTCGAGAACTCACCGGCCAGGCTGACCAGTGCGCTGAAAAAGCGCTCCGGGTGCAGCGGGCTCAACTGGCTGAAATGCTGGATCAGCGGCTGGGCGCGGTTGACCAGTTGCAGCAGCATGAAGTCGGCGATCTCCGACGCACCGCCGGCCCCAGAGGCAACCACGCGGCCCGCCAGGGCTTCGCCGCGCTAGTGCAGCAGGCCCAGCAGTTCGCTGCGAAACGCGCTCAACGGCTTGCTCGCGGCCACGTCCAGCACGGGCGGGATGTAGCTGTCGTCGAGGACCAGCGCACGGTCGGCGCGTTTTTCCTTGATGCGCACCAGGCCCACGGCGGCGTAGTCACTGATGCCATCCTGGGCGGTCAGCAAGCGCAGGGCCCGGGAACCCACGGCCACCGGCGCGCGGTTTTCGAACGGTGCGTTGTCATCGCGCACTTCGCGCACCTGGCTCACGTAGCGCGCGGCTTCCAGGGGTTCGCCTTCATCCACGGTGTCGCGGGCCCCCGCACGCTTGAGGGGCAAGGCCAGGTAGACCAGGCCATCGCGCAGGTTGTCGTCGATGTTCAGCGGGCTGGGCGCCAGGTCATCCTGGGGAATGTTGAACGGCGTGCCGTCGGGCAACAGGCCGCGCGCCGAGACGATGGCCAGCTTGCCCTGGGCCAGCAGGCCCTGGTCGATCAGCAATTCGGAAAACCCCCAGGCGCCGGCGGACAACGGGCGGCTACGGGCGTCGATCAGGTTTTCCAGGTAACGGTCATGCTGCTGGAAGTGCTGCGTTCCGATGAACATGCCTTCCGACCAGACCACGCGATTGTTCCAGGACATGGGGAGCTCCGATTGCTTCTTATTGGGCAGGGCTGGATGGGGTGACCACGACGTCGGCGCGCACGGCACGCACATCGAGGCTGATCTGGTATTCGGTGTATTGGCGCGCCGGCACGTTGATCACCGTGCGCCATTGCGCGCGGTCCAACTCGCGATAACCCACCAGCAAGCCGATCTGGCGCGTGGAGGGGTCGAGGTCGCGCTGGATGCTCAGTTGCTGGCCGGGTTGCACCATGACTTCGTCCTGGTCCAGCAGGTCCAGGCCGAGGGTCGATTGCGCACGGTCGGCCAGGGCGAAGTAATCGGAGCGGGCGAAGGTGGCGGCGTTCTTCAGTTCGAAAATGCGCACCCGCACCGGCGCGGCCTGGCCGTTGGCGCCGGGGTTAAGCCCGGCAATGGCGTGGAAGTGCAGCTCGACGGCGGCAGTGTCCACTTCAGCCTCAGCAGCCGTTTCGGGTTTGACCGCATCCTTGCTACACGCGGTCAGCAGCAGCACGGTGGCGACTGTGAGTAAAAACCTGGGAATCATCCTGCGTCCTCAATGACGTACTTAGCTATCCGTTAATCCATAGGTTGCGGCGCGGTTTTACCGACGCTGTCGCGCGCTGTGTTCTTCGTAGGCCCGGCTGAATTCACGGCCGAACAGGTCCTGGAAATCTTCCTGGGCCTCGCGGGAAATATTGCTGTAGAGCTCGGTGAACTGCTGCCAGTACTGGGCCTGGCGCGAGCCGGCGAACAGGTTCAACAGCCCGCCGGGCTTGCCCATGCGCTCTTCCAGTTGCGCCGGTTCAAAGCGCGTGAGCAGGTGCTTGATCGCTGCTTCCACCCCGGCCATCACCGCCAGTTGGTGGGCGCGCAGGTCATCAAAACTGTCGCGCACGGCAATGTCCGGCGCCATAAACGCCTGGTTGCCGTGGCGAAGCAAAAGCAGTAACGCTTCGTCGGCATTCGGTGCGAATTTCAACGGATTGTTTTCGGCAGGCTGGATCATGGTCTGCTGCATGCGGAACTCACCCTTGAGGCTGGCGCGGGCACGCAATACGTCGATCAGGCCTTCGACCATCAGGCGGTAGCTGCGGCCGATGTTTTCCATCTGCGCCTCCGCCTGGGCCTTGTCCAGGCGCAACTGGTCCAGGCCGGCACCGCGCAGGAAGGCTTGCAAGAGATCGGGCTGCCGGGTGTCGGCTACAGGGGGCGCTGGCTCGACCACGGGTGGCGGCTGGATGATCGGTGCGGGTGGCGGTGGCGGAGGCGCACTGGCCAACGGTGCCGGCGTGTCGCCAAACAGGTCACAGTCTTCGGGAATCACCGAGCCCGAGACCACAGGCGTCTCGACCACGGGTACCGCCACCGGGGTCGGCGGGCGGAAGTCGTGTTGTTCGCTGGGAACATGGTCGGCCACGGTGGGCGGCGGCACGGTGGTGGGGCTGAGGAAGTCGAACAGGTCCGGCAGCGTGTCCATCGACGAAGCGCCCTGGAATTGCGGGGCAATCACCGGCGTCGGCGCGGGCTTGTTCGCCACGGCGCCCATCAGGGCCTCAAAGCTGTTCGGCGAATCACCGGCGAACGGCTGGCTGTCGATGGCCTGCATGTTGAAGTCGATCCGCGCCTGGATCTCGTAATCGCCGATGCGGATCAGCTCGCCATCCTGCAACAGCTCGCTGTTACCCCTGCGCAAACGGATGCCGGCGTTAACCAACTCCACACCGTTTGTACTGTTATCGGTTAAATAATAACGACCATCTTTGTATTGAATAACGCAGTGCTGCGAAGACACCAGGCGCTCGGGATCAGGCAATACCCAGTCATTATCCGAGCTACGGCCGATAGCCATCGAGCCCTGGTTCATGGACTTTTCCGAGCATTGCCCGGGGGTAATCTTGTGATAACTAGTGATAGTCAAACACAGCGACATCTTGCCTCCTTGCTGATACTTCGCGCGCAGTCGACCCCAGGGACAGCGACGCCCGGGAGATCCCCATCAGGTCGTGCAATCGACCGTTCAAAACCTGCTGATGCCAGCATGATCGCTGATCTTAACTGGGCTCCATGACAAAAATCCTATGCCGGTGCGTCGTTCGACCCACCAGTCGCACAGGTTGTTAAGCACCGCACATCTGTCACAGAGGGCGAATAGCTTACCTTGACAAGGCATAAGTACTACACCAAAAATGCACAACTTCTTGAATACCAGTGATGGCACATTAGTGGCATCTTGCTTATATGACCAAGAAAACATGCAAAGTTCCTTGTGCAACTAATGCATGCATTGCCCGCCATCTAACAACGGGCCGATAGGGAGATCAATTTCAGTGGATGTGCCGTTGCTGCTCACCGCCGTTTCCGCCAGTTCGCCCTGTGGCGAAGACATGGAATATGACGCGGATTTTCTCCAGCTGGAGCGTGATGCCAAGGGCCAACCCGAGCGCAGCATGGGCGATTCGATCCTGCCCGCCGAGCCGCCGGAATGGCGCAGCATCCAGCAGCAGAGCCTCGACTTGCTGCAGCGCAGCAAAGACCTGCGCATCACCCATTTCCTGTTGCAAAGCTCCCTCGCCCTCCAGGCTGCGGCCGGGCTGGCTGAAGTCCTCACGTTGATCAATGCGCTGCTGCGCGAATACTGGGCCGACCTGCACCCGCGCCTGGATGCCGACGACGATAACGACCCCACCGTACGCATCAACGCCCTCTCCGGCCTGACCAGCGATGCGACCATTCGTCTGCTGCGCGAAAGCATCCTCACGCGCTCGCGCACCTTCGGCCCTGTGAGCCTGCGCGCCGCGCTGAACGCCAGCGGCCTGATGAGTTTCCCCGACGAACAGCTCGGCGCCCAGCAGCTCAACGCCGCGTTCCTCGACAGCGACCCCGAACACCTGCAAGCCACCCGCGACGCCTTGAGCGCCGCACGCGCCGCCTGCGAAGCCATCGAGCAGCAGGTCAGCGACCAGGTGGGTTCCGCCCAAGGCGTGGACCTCAGCCTGTTGAAGCAACCGCTCAAGCAGGCGCTGCAGGTGCTCAACCAGTTTGTTCCGAACAGCGCTGCCAGCAGCGAACCCGAGGCCGTCAGTGACGACAATGCCCCCTCGGTGGACTTCGCCGCTGCCCCCGCCGCACCTCGCCCCAGCGGCGACATCAGCAACCGTGATGACGTGCTGCGCAGCCTCGACAAGATCCTTGCGTATTACACCCGGCACGAGCCTTCGAGCCCGTTGCCGGTGTTGCTGAACCGGGCCAAGCATCTTGTGCACGCCGACTTCGCGGCCATCGTGCGCAATCTGATTCCCGATGGGATGTCCCAATTTGAAAACCTGCGCGGCCCGGACGGCGAGTAAGCCGCTCGACTGCGCAGTAACAACACCGTCGCTCAAGCGACCAGGAGCAGCAACGTGGCGAAGCAAAGTTCTCAGAAATTCATCGCGCGCAACCGCGCGCCTCGAGTGCAGATCGAGTACGACGTCGAG
>Ga0070754_10000934_pt1 | contig 24736 bp, 21 predicted proteins | sample VirMetDEL_Sep_01_FD_75181 | JGI IMG/M metagenome (GOLD analysis project Ga0070754, IMG submission 75181) | Aqueous microbial communities from the Delaware River and Bay under freshwater to marine salinity gradient to study organic matter... | ecosystem: Environmental > Aquatic > Marine >...
ATTACTCGCTGCGCTCGCCCTGCGGGCCGTCCTGCGGACGTTCAGTGACAAGTCACTGTCCGAGCCTGTTTTTAACGCGGCAGGGCCGACGCGCAGCAGACTTTGAACAGGCTCTTACCAGGGTTCGACCACCGGCTCGGCATCCCAGCCTTTGAGCGGCGCCTTGGACCAGGTGCCATAGCCGGCATTGGGGAACACGATCCACTCAACGCCCCACTTGCCCGACTCTTCGGCAACGGTCTTGCGCTGCGCGTCGAGCGGCGTCTTGCGGAAACGCGCGTCGAAGTCATGCAGCGTATCGCCCAGCAACATGATGATCTGGTGATCGGCACTGACGATGGCACGGCGCTCGACCTTGGGCGGCCCCAGCAACAGCACGCTTTGCTCCGATACCTGCGGCAGGCCCAGCTTGCTCAGGGTGGCCAGGGTGTATTTCTTCTGCTCGTCGGCACGGTCGGAGATGTAGCGGATGGTCACGCCGAGCTTGTCGGCATGCTCGAGAAACTGCTTCGCGCCGGGGATCAGCTCGGGCGTGCCATCACGCTCCCACGGCAGCCAGGTGTCCCACGCGTCGTACTGGTGACAGTTGGCCAGATCGCGCGCCAACAGGGCGCTGTTGTCGATCACGGTTTCATCGAGGTCAGTGACGATGGCCAGCTTCGATGGATCCTTGGCCGCCGCGACGGCCTTGTCCAGCTTCTCCGTGGCGATGTTGTAGGCCTGCAACTGCAGCGCCTGGATTTCTGCGGACTGCTGCTGAAAACGCAGCCCCATGGTGAATTCCGCCACCGCGCAATCGGGCTTGGCAGACGCAGTGTCCGCCGCCTGCACCGCGGGAGCGCTCAACAGGGCAGCAGCCAGCCCCAGCCAGATGCGGCGATGTGCTGATTTCTCGGTCATTGAATGTCCTCTTTCCTTGGGTGATGACCCATGCCGCGCGCTTGCCACGAGGCGACGTGAGCCGAAGACAGCAGCCTGATGCTAGCGTGCTTCGCCGAGGACTTCATGCCCGATGTCGACCGAAACTGGTCGATTCGGCCAGTACAAACGACAAAGGCCCGTAACGGGCCTTTGTGGGGAGCGCCGACTGCCAGGCAGGGCGCTGGGTGATGCCGATCGATTCAGGACAGTGCGGCCAGGGTCTTCTCGGTGATCTGCTCGACGCTGCCAACACCCGGAATGTGGCTGTATTTCGGGGTGCCGGTCACAGCGGAAAGCTTCTGGTAGAAGTCCACCAGCGGCTTGGTCTGCGAGTGGTAGACGGACAGGCGATGACGCACGGTGTCTTCCTTGTCGTCTTCACGCTGGACCAGTTCTTCACCGCTGATGTCGTCCTTGCCTGCGACCTTCGGCGGGTTGTACTCGGTGTGGTAAACGCGGCCGGAAGCCGGGTGCACGCGACGACCGGACAGGCGCTTGACGATTTCTTCGTCGTCCACGGCGATTTCCACCACGTGATCCAGAGCGACGCCAGCATCACGCAGGGCTTCAGCCTGGGGAATGGTGCGCGGGAAACCGTCGAACAAGAAACCATTGGCGCAATCGGCTTGAGCGATACGCTCCTTGACCAGATTGATGATCAGGTCGTCGGAGACCAGACCGCCAGCGTCCATCACGCTCTTGGCCTTCAGACCGAGCTCGGTACCAGCCTTGACCGCAGCACGCAGCATGTCGCCAGTGGAGATTTGCGGAATGCCGAATTTCTCGGTGATGTAGCGAGCCTGGGTACCTTTGCCGGCACCGGGCGCTCCCAGCAGAATCACGCGCATCGATGTGCTCCTCAAGAGTTATGTAGTAATCGGTCGGACTCGCCTCGTGGGGCCAATCTCTTAAGTGGTAGGCGGCAGCTGTAGCGGCCAAAAGGCTGATCAAGATACACAGCGCACCCCAGGCGCACAAGCCGCCAAAAGTCGGATAAAACCCCTCCTCCTGGCGGCCTGGACCTGGCATCAGGCGCCGCTTGGGCACCTGTTTTTCAGTGCACTGGCGAGCTCAGCCGGTGTTGCGAAGCCCCGCCGCGATACCCGCCACGCTGACCAGCAGCGCCTGCTCCAGAGGGCTCTCCGGCGCCTGCTGGCGTTGCCGGCAGCGCGCCAGCAGCTCGGCTTGCAGCAGGTGCAACGGGTCGAGATAGGTGTTGCGCACGCTGATCGATTCCAGGGTCTCCGGACTGTGTGCGAGCAGTCGAGTCTGGCCGGTCAACTCCAGCACGGCAGCACACGCCTGCGACAATAGGTCGCGTAATTGTGCACCCAGCGGTTGCAGCCCCGATTCGACCAGATGCTCGTCATACAGCGATGCGATGCTGGCGTCGGCCTTGGTCAGCACCATTTCCAGCATGTCGATGCGCGTGCGGAAGAACGGCCACTGCTCGCGCATCTGTTTGAGCAGCTCGGCATCCCCACCTTTGAGCGCCTGCCCCAGCGCCTGCTCCCAGCCAAGCCAGGCCGGCAGCATCAGGCGCGTCTGGGTCCAGGCGAAGATCCACGGAATGGCTCGCAGGCTTTCCACGCCGCCCTCACGCCGCTTGGCCGGGCGACTGCCGAGAGGCAAGCGCCCCAGCTCCTGCTCCGGCGTGGCCTGGCGGAAGTACTCGACGAACTGCGGATGCTCGCGCACCACACCGCGATAGGCCTTCACACCAACATCGGCAAGACGATCCATCATCGCGCGCCAGCTCGGTTCCGGCGCCGGCGGCGGCAGTAACGTGGCTTCCAGCACTGCCGCCAGGTACAGGTTGAGATTCTGCTCGGCGATATCCGGCAGGCCGAACTTGAAGCGGATCATTTCGCCCTGCTCGGTGGTGCGGAAACGCCCCGCGACCGATCCAGGAGGTTGCGAGAGGATGGCCGCATGCGCAGGGCCACCACCACGACCGACGGTGCCACCGCGACCGTGAAACAGCAGCAGCTCGACCTGATGCTCACGGCACAGCCGCACCAGCTCCTCCTGGGCGCGGTACTGCGCCCAGGCCGCTGCGGTTGTGCCGGCGTCCTTGGCCGAATCGGAATAGCCGATCATCACCTCCTGCGGGCCGTGCAGGCGCGCACGATAGCCGGGCAAGCCCAGCAGCTGGTCGATCACCGGCCCGGCGTGGTCGAGATCAGCCAGGGTTTCGAAAAGTGGCACCACTCGAATCGGTCGGCGCAACCCGGCTTCTTTCAGCAGCAGTTGCACGGCCAGCACATCGGAGGCGGCGCCGGCCATGGAGATCACGTAGGAGCCCAGCGAAGCGGCTGGGGCGGCAGCCACCTCACGGCAGGTGGCGAGCACTTCGGCGGTGTCGGCCGAGGGTCGATAGTCGTCCGGCAGCAGCGGCCGGCGGTTATCCAGTTCGCGCTGGAGGAAGCTCAGGCGGGTTTGCTCATCCCATTCGGCGTAGCGACCGAGCCCCAGGTAGTCGGTGATTTCCGACATCGCCGCCGCATGCCGGCTGGAGTCCTGGCGAACATCCAGACGCACCAGAAACAGGCCGAAGGTGGCCGCACGGCGCAGGCAATCGAGCAACGGGCCATCGGCAATCACGCCCATGCCGCAGGCATGCAGCGATTGGTAGCACAGCTGCAGCGGCGCCAGCAGATCATGGTTGTCACGCAGCACTGCGGCGCTCGGCGCCACATCGGCACTGAGTGCCTGCTGCGCCCAACTGCGCGTTTCACGCAGGCGCTCGCGCAGCTGCTTGAGCAATGCGCGGTACGGTTCGGCGCTGTCGCCAACCTGCGCGCGCAGTTCGTCACTGGCCTGCTGCATGGACAACTCGGCGGCCAGTTGGTCGATATCACGCAGATACAGGTCCGCCGCCATCCAGCGCGCCAGCAGCAACACCTCGCGTGTCACCCGCGCGGTGACATTGGGGTTGCCGTCGCGGTCGCCGCCCATCCACGAGGCGAAGCGAATCGGCGCTGCCTCCAGCGGCAAGCGCAACCCCGTTGCACCATGCAGACTCCGGTCGGCACGACGCAGGAACTGCGGCACCGCCTGCCACAGCGAATGCTCGATGACAGCGAAGCCCCACTTGGCCTCATCCACCGGGCTGGGCCGGCTACGACGGATTTCCTCGGTGTGCCAGGCTTCGGCGATCAACCGCTGCAGGCGCTGGGCAATGGCTTCACGCTCGGTGGGTAGCAGGTCGCTGTGATCCAGTGCCGTCAATTGCGCCGCGATGGCATCGTACTTCTGGATCAGCGTACGGCGCGCCACTTCGGTGGGGTGAGCGGTCAACACCAGCTCGATGTCCAGGCGCCCCAGTTGCCGCGCCAGCTCATCTACGCTCTGCCCGGCAGCGAGCAGACGTTCGAGCAGTTCGTCGAGCACCCGCAGCTCGAAGGGCTCGGGCTCATCCGCTCGGCGACGACGCACGCGATGCTGCTGTTCGGCGATGTTGGCCAGGTTGAGGAACTGATTGAAGGCACGTGCCACCGGCAGCAGCTCATCGTCGCCCAGATCGCCAAGGGTGCTGGTCAGTTGCTCGGCACCTGCGGCTGAACCACGACGACCGGCCTTGGCCGATTTGCGTATACGCTCGATCTTGTCGAGAAACTCATCGCCCAGCTGGGTGCTGATGGTATGCCCGAGCAGATCGCCGAGCAGGTGCACTTCTTCACGCAGACGCGCATCGATTTCCGCCATGTCGCACTCCTTGTCCCATCCAGTGTCAACAGAGTGCCCAGCGCGCCAACTTCTTACAAGCGTGCGACGCACACCGAGGTAAGCCTGCGTGCTGGGTCTAGGCTAATTGTTGGGCGCTGCTGATTCGCCAACCGGCACCATCGGCGCCCCCGTGAGGAGCTACGACATGAGAATTCGCGAACTGGCAAAACACTGGGAACAGAACGCCAAGGGTCACCTGACCCCGACTCGCTACCACATTCATCTGGACATCGAATCGGCTGCTCGCCTGGCGGCTCTTACCGAGATGTATCCCAAGCATCACAGCGAAGAGCTGCTCGGCGAGTTGATTGGTGCGGCGCTCGAGGAGCTGGAAGCCAGCCTGCCCTACGTACGCGGCAGCAAGGTGGTGGCGCTGGACGAACAGGGCGACCCGCTGTACGAGGACATCGGTCCGACGCCACGCTTTCTGGCGCTCTCGCGCAAATACCTGCGCGAACTCAGCGACATGGGCAATGAAACGAGCCATTGACGCCTTGAACGGCCTTTGACGTTCGACATATTGCTCAATATCGGATGTTCAGGGAGAAAGCGCCTCTCCCACTCAGCTCTTCACGCACCCGCGAAGGGCTCCTCCAACATCAGCGAGCGCGTCTGCGTTACGGCCTGTCTTCGCCCCACGAAAACCAGCCAAACCCTCTAAATCAGAGGACTCCATGAGCATACCGAGCGAACGTGAAAAGCGGCTCGCCGTTCTTGCCGAATACAAAAATCTGACCAACCGGTCATCCTGAAAATCGTAAGCAGGCTGTGTTTTTTTCTGAACCATTCGAAAAAACGACCGGTCCCAACTGCAGGCCAGCGTGACATGCCGACATCGCCAAACCACTTGGTTGACGGACAACACGACAGGCCAATCACTACGGATATCGTCGTTCATAGGAGTGTTTCAAATGGAGTTAGCCGCCATGAAGACCCATACCGAAAAAGCCCCGCGCAGCCGCATGCACGGCATCAAACTGGCTGCCCTGGTGCTGGGTAGCAGCCTGGTACTGGCTGGCTGTGCTGGTAACCCGCCCAGCGAGCAATACGCAGTGACGCAATCTGCCGTGAACTCGGCGATCAGCGCCGGGGGCACCGAATTCGCCCCTGTCGAGATGAAGGCCGCGCAGGACAAGCTCAAAGAAGCCGAGTTCGCCATGCACGATGAAGAGTACGAGAAAGCCCGTCGCCTGGCCGAGCAGGCCGAGTGGGACGCTCGACTCGCCGAGCGCAAGGCCCAGGCCGCCAAGGCCGAGCAGGCTTTGCAGGACGCCCGCCAGGGTGTTCAGGAGCTGCGTGAGGAAGGCATGCGCAACGCTCAATGAGCGGCATGTCACCCACCCATTCGCTGACAGATCAAAGGATGAACGCCATGCGTAAACACGTGATGATCCCCGCCCTTCTGGCCCTGAGCGTCGGCCTGGCCGCCTGCTCGCACCAGCCCAATGCCAACCTGGAATCTGCGCGCAGCAACTTTTCCTCGCTGCAGAGCGACCCGCAGGCAAACAAGGTGGCCGCGCTGGAGACCAAGGAAGCCCAGGAATGGCTGAACAAGGCCGACAAGGCCTACATGGATAAAGAAGACGAGAAGAAGGTCGACCAACTGGCCTACCTGACCAACAAACGCGTCGAGGTCGCCAAGCAGACCATCGCTCTGCGCACTGCTGAAGCGGAACTGAAGAACTCCTCGGCTCAGCGCGCCCAGGCCCTGCTCGACGCTCGCGACGCACAGATCCGCAAGCTGCAGAACAGCCTCGACGCCAAGCAGACCGAACGCGGCACCCTGGTGACCTTCGGTGACGTTCTGTTCGACTTCAACAAGGCCGAACTCAAGAGCAGCGCACTGCCCAACGTCACGCAGCTGGCGCGCTTCCTCCAGGAGAACCCGGAGCGTCAGGTGATCGTCGAGGGCTATACCGACAGCGTCGGCTCGGCCAGCTACAACCAGAGCCTGTCAGAGCGTCGCGCCGAGTCCGTGCGCCGCGCGCTGATTCGCGCCGGCGTAGAGCCGACACGCATCGTCGCTCAGGGTTATGGCAAGGAGTATCCGGTTGCGGACAACTCCAGCGACTCCGGTCGTGCGCAGAACCGTCGCGTGGAGGTGACCATCTCCAACGACAACCAGCCAGTTGCTCCGCGCTCCTCTGCCGGCGCCTGATCGCAGCGCTGCAAAAAAGAAACCCGCCATCAGGCGGGTTTCTTTTTACGCGGGGTACGCCTGGGCATCACTGCTGCAGCGCCGGGGTTTCCTGGCCCATGCAGCGCACCGCCTGTTTCTTGCTGTCGACCAGCACACCGGTCAGGCCCTTCTGCTCCAGATCGAACAGCACCAGCACGCCATCGACGCATTGCGCTACCTGGCTGGCCGGTTTCAGCGAAACCTTGTAGTCCTCGCCGGGAATGGTCTTGAGCATGGTGAACTCGGACAACAGCAGCGCGTCTTCCGGCTTGGCGAAATGGACGTAGCCGTAGTACCAGAGCACAGCGACGGTGCCAAAGACGCTGGCGACACCCGTAAGGATCAGAGGGATAGGATTGCGTTCGGTCATTGCGGACTCTCTGTTGCGGATTCGGTCATCGGCGCCTGGCGCTCGACATAAGCCTGCGGCGCGCTGAAGAACGCCAGCAGTGACTGGCGCCAGACGGGCTCGGCAAAAGTTTGCACGTGCGGGCCACGAGTCGCCTGAAAGGCACGTGGCGGGCGCGCAGCTTGATACAAACGCTGGCCATTGGAAAGCGGCACGATCGTATCGTCAACACTGTGATAAATCAGCAGAGGCAGCCCTTCGAGCCGTTCGATGCTGTGAATCGCACTGTCACCATCCGGCACCAGCCAGGACAGCGGCACCTGCAGCGGCCAGGTCAGCCAGGAGTTGCTCAGGGCATAACGAGCGACGTCACGATAGCTGGCCGGCGCACCATCGAGCGCCATGGCCTGCACGGCAGACCGGCGCTCGGGGTGCTGCGCCAGATAATGCACGGCCAAAGCACCACCCAGGCTCTGTCCCAGCACGAAAAGCGGCGCCCCCTGTACCGGCGGTGCCTGTTCGAGCCAGGCAAAGGCCGCATCGATATCCTGATAGACCTCGGGTAACCGCGGCTTGCCTGCAGACAGACCATACCCCCGGTAATCCAGCATCAGCACCTGATAGCCCTGCTCCGGCAGCCAGTGCACGCCGCCCAGGTGCCAGGCCAGATTGCCACCATTGCCATGCAGATGCAGTACCGTGCCCTTGACCTTCACCCAGGCCTTGGCCGGCAGCCACCAGGCATGCAGACGCGTGCCATCGGCGGCATGCAGTTCGATGTCGCGGTACTCCAGCCCGGCACGCTCGGGGGTGATCGGCAGCCCTGGCTCCGGGTAGAACAACAGGCCACTGCAACCAGCCAGCCACAGGCCGGCCAGCAGCAACGCCAGCGCTCGCAGACTACTTGCCACCGGCTCGAACCTCTTCACGCGCCTGAACGGTTGCGGCATAGACACGCTCGGCCAGGCGCGAGAACGGCAGGCTCTGAATCCACACGGTGCCAGTCCCCTTGAGCGTGGTCAGCAAGATACCTTCGCCGCCGAAGAGCATGCTCTTCAGTCCGCCGGCCAGGGCGATGTCGTAATCGATGCCGCCGCTGAAGGCGACCAGGCAACCGGTATCCAGACGCAGGGTTTCATTGTTCAGCTCCTTGCGGATCACCGTGCCACCGGCATGCACGAACGCCAGGCCGTCTCCTTCGAGCTTCTGCAGGATGAACCCTTCGCCACCGAAGAAGCCGGCGCCCAGGCGTTTGGCGAAGCTGATGCCGATGCTGGTGCCATGCGCCGCACAGAGGAAGGCGTCTTTCTGGCAGATCAAGCGACCGCCGATCTGCGCCAGGTCGATAGGCACCACGGTGCCTGGATAAGGCGCCGCGAAAGCGACCCGCGCCTGACTCTTGCCGGCATTGCTGAAGTGGGTCATGAACAGCGATTCACCGGTGAGCATGCGCTTGCCGACGCTCCACAGCTTGCCCAGCAGACCGCTGGACGAGCCGTCCCCCATGCGCGTTTCGAAACGCACGCCGTCGGTCATGTAGTTCATCGCCCCGGCTTCGGCGATCACCGTCTCGCCGGGGTCGAGAATGATCTCCACTGATTGCGCCGAAGCACCGAGGATTTCGTATTCGAGTTGATGGCTGGGCATGGGCGGAGCTCCTGGGTTCATCGGGACTCAACGGTCTGGGCGGTTTCCCGCGTCAGCAAACAGACACGGCATCCGCCAATCATTTACGGCCGAGTATGCGCAGGATACGCAGGAACAGATTGATGATGTCCATGTACAGCGCCGCTGCGCTGTCGATCGCATTGTCCAGCGTCTTCGGAATCTGGTTGGCGCGCCCCCAGTCGTAGCCGATATAGCCGCAGAAGATAAGCACCACGACCCAATCGAGGATGCCGTGATGGGTGTGGAACACGAAGATTTCCACCAGTTCCACGACGATCACCAGCAGCAGCGCCACGGTCAAGGCCGAGGCGATGCGCCTGAAGAATGCCGGAAACAACGTCCCCAGAATCATCATCCCCACCGTTACCAGCGCGGTGATACGGATCGCCTCCTGCACCAGTTGCGGGTCGTAGCGGTTGACCACCAGATTGACGACCAAGCCGAACGGCACCACCACCAGGTTGTAGCCGACGAAGCTCACCAATGGGTTGCTGGAACGCGCGAACAGATAGACGCCGAGCATGCACGAGGCGAAATAGCCGCCATAGAACACCCAGGGATTGAGGCTGCGTATCCAATCGGTGCTGATGTTAGCCACCATCCACCAGTTGCACATGAAACCCCAGAGCAGGGCCAGACCGATGACCAGGTTGTAGGCAGCCGGGCTGATTAGCCTATCCGTGAGCTGTCCTTGTCGCTCGAAAACCGAGTGTTCCATGAGATAAGTCCTTTTACGGAGGTGGTCTGGCGCCAGCGCGGCGCCGATCAGAGGATATTGGCGTAGTCCGCTTCGATGCGATCCAGGCTCAAATGATTGAGGAAGTTGGAGAAGCACATCCACGCCGACAGCGCGTTCATGTCCTGGAACTGCGGCGGCAGGTACTTGGGTGGCTGCACCAGGCCTTCGTCCACCAGCTTGCGCAGGGTACGCATGTCCTCCAGCGTGGTCTTGCCGCAGAACAGCAGCGGGATCTGCTCCAGCTTGCCCTTGCGCACCGCTAGCTGGATGTAGTTGTAAATGAGGATAAAACCCTTCAGATACGACAGGTCCTTGGTAAATGGCAGGCCATTGGGCAGCGAGCCACGGAATACCCGGCTGGCGTTGCTGTAGCCACCTTCCAGACCGTAACCCTGCTCGCGGAAGAACTCGAACACTTCCAGAAAGTCCGCGCCCTCCTCGGCCATGTGGATGGCGCGGGTACGATTGGTCAGCTTGCGCAGGCGAGTCGGGTACGAGGCGAAGGCGATCACTTCCATGAGGATCGCCAGCCCTTCCTGGGTCACGGTCGACGAGGGCGGGCCCTTGGCCAGGAAGGTGCAGATCGGCTGGTTGAGGCCATTGAGCGTGGTGCCGACGTGCACCAGCCCCTCGTGGACTTCCAGCGCCTTGACGTCGCGCTCGTTGAAGCGGGCATCGCTGCGAATCTTGATGTAGTCGGCGCCAGCGGCGGCATCGGCGAGAATGCCATCGGACTCCAGCACCCGTACGGTGTCATCACCGAACACGCCGGCCAGGCGCTGCTGCATGATGTTGACGGCATCGCTGGCGGCAAGGGTCTTGGGCTCGTCTTCCAGGTCGCCACGTGCGGCGATGTTGTTGAGGTAGTCCGAGAGCATCAGGCCGAGGTCGGCCAGGGTCGGATCACCGGCATGGAAGGCGTCGGAAGCCGCGCCGTAGAGTTCCTGGCTGATCAGACCGAAGTCCTCGGTGCCACGCGCTTCGAGCATGCGGATGACCATGCGGTACTCGCGGCACATGCGCCGCATGATCTGCCCGACCGGGTTGAACTGGCCGAGTTGGCGAGTGATGTCGCGCTCGATGTTCTGGAACTCCAGGCGCTTGGCTGCGGCATCGAAGCCCAGCGGCCGGCTCAGGTAGTAGTCGCGGTCGACCGCTGGCAGAGCCTTGCCCTTGGCCTTGAGAAAGGCATCGCGGACGCCGTCGTCCCATTTCACCGCATCCAGCACTCGGATCGGGGTCTGCGCTTCGACGATGCGGTCGCTGAGCGCGCGTATGCAAATCTGATAATCGTCCAGTTTTTGCTGGCTGTTCATTGCGATTCCTACTCGGCCACCCGCTGGTAGCGCGCGACCTCGACGAACAGGTCGGCGTTGGCCGGATCGTCGAGATAGGCGAACACCTTGTCCAGTGGGCTGGTGATCAGTGCGCCGTCAGCTTCCGGCATGGAGACGGTCTGCCCTTCGAGCAGGCCCTTGTCCATATCCTGAAGAATGCGGTCGGTGTCGAGGTTGTACACCACCAGTTCGTTGTCCTTGGTCAACTCGAAACCGGCGATGGCGAAGTTGGCCCCCAGGCTCTTCGGCAGGCCCGCCGAGAGATACCAGCGGCGGCCATGGTGGGCGACGGTAAAGCCGAACTCCTCGAGGTCGCTGGCGTTGTCCGGACTGCCTTCGTAGATGCGCGCCTCGTAGAGGTTGGAGCCGGCACGGGTGATTTCCAGATACAGCTGATCACCCCACTCGTCCTGCCGGGTCCACTCCCCCAGCAGCGGGATGGGTGCCGCCTCGTTGGCCGGGATGGGATCCTTGAAGGTGACCAGGCAACCACTCAATAGCAGGAAGGACAGGGCGACCAGTGCGCGCCAGGCTTTCATTACGCTCTCCTTGTGAAAACCACCAGCCGGTCGGGCATCAAAGCCCCAGAACCAGATTCATATAACGTTTAAGGATCGCCAGCATTCCCTGGCTGTCCAGATTCTCGACACCGTCAAGCAGGCCCTGATACTCCATCCGCACGATGGTGGCCGTCAACAGCACCGCATCCTGCTCGGGCTGGCGCGAGCCCAGCACCTCGAAGAAGTGGGTAACGCCCTGCTCCAGGATCTGCCGATGGGCGCGCATCAGGTCACCGAGGCGCGGATTGAGCAGGGCCTCCTGCTGGAACGCCTGCTCGGCGACCAGGTGATCACGGCGCTCGCGTAGCTGGCGCTGCACGTACTGCACTGCCATAGCGGCGATTTCGTCAGCCAGCTGCCTGCGCGCCCGCTCGCTGCCATCCAGACGCCCGACCATCTCCTCCAGCACCCCCTGAGTGCTGGCCCAGAACGCAGCCATCTGGGCGGCACTGCGCTCGACGAACAGAGAGAAGGTATCGGTGATCAGGTCATCGATGTCCTTGAAATAGTAGGTCGTGGCCGACAACGGAACCTGCGCCTCGGCAGCCACCGCGCGGTGGCGTACGGCGCGTACGCCTTCGCGCACGATGATGCGCATGGCGGCATCGAGAATGGCCTGGCGACGCTGTTCACTACCCTGACGGCTAGCCTTGCGCCCCTGGTACTGAACACTTTCGGCGACGGCGTTGGCGGCCCGAGTGGCATTCGGGGATGCAGGTACGGTGCTCACGATGGGTCGACCCTCGAGGTTCTAGTTATGACTAGCAGAGTAGTAGCTTGAACAAACAACCAAAAGGCCCCGCTTCGCTTGCAGGCGACGAGCCAAGCGAAATTGCCAGGCAATCGACACGGACAGGCAGCAAAAAGCCGCCCGAAGGCGGCTTTCTGTGAGGCATCAGGCCTGCGGGCGCATATGCGGGAACAGGATGACGTCACGAATCGACGGCGAGTTGGTCAACAGCATGACCAGGCGGTCGATGCCGATGCCTTCACCGGCGGTGGGCGGCATACCGTACTCCAGGGCGCGAACGAAGTCGGCGTCGTAGTGCATGGCTTCGTCGTCACCGGCGTCCTTCTCGGCCACCTGGGCGAGGAAGCGCTCGGCCTGGTCTTCGGCGTCATTGAGCTCGGAGTAGGCGTTGGCGATCTCGCGGCCACCGATGAACAGCTCGAAGCGGTCGGTCACAGCCGGGTTCTGGTCATTGCGACGGGCCAGCGGCGACACTTCGAACGGGTACTCGGTGATGAAGTGCGGCTGCTCCAGCTTGCTCTCCACCAGCTCTTCGAAAATCATCACCTGCAGCTTGCCCAGACCTTCGTGGCCAAGCACCTTGGCGCCGGCTTTCTTGGCGATGGCGCGGGCTTTCTCGACGTCGTTCAGGTCAGCCGCGGTGATGTCCGGGTTGTACTTGAGGATCGAGTCGTACACCGACAGGCGCACGAACGGCTCACCAAAGTGAAACACCTTGTCGCCGTAGGGCACGTCGGTGCTGCCCAGCACGGCCTGGGCCAGCTCGCGGAACAGTTCCTCGGTCAGGTCCATGTTGTCGCGGTAGTCGGCATAGGCCTGGTAGAACTCGAGCATGGTGAACTCGGGGTTGTGCCGGGTCGAAACGCCTTCGTTACGGAAGTTGCGGTTGATCTCGAAGACTTTCTCGAAGCCACCGACCACCAGACGCTTGAGATACAGCTCCGGCGCGATACGCAGGAACATGGCCATGTCCAGCGCATTGTGATGGGTCTCGAACGGCTTGGCCGCGGCGCCACCTGGGATGGTCTGCAGCATCGGGGTTTCCACTTCGAGGAAACCGCGCTCGTTGAGGAAACGACGGATATGGGCGATCACCTGCGAGCGCACGCGGAAGGTGTCACGCACTTCGTCGTTGACGATCAGGTCGACGTAGCGCTGGCGGTAGCGCTGCTCGGTGTCGGTCAGGCCGTGGTGCTTGTCCGGCAGCGGGCGCAACGACTTGGTCAGCAGGCGCACGTTGTTCATGTGCACGTACAGGTCGCCCTTGCCGGAGCGCGCCAGGGTACCTTCGGCGGCGATGATGTCACCCAGGTCCCAGGTCTTGATCGCTTCCAGGGTCTCGGCCGGCAGGCCCTTGCGGTCGACGTAGACCTGCAGACGACCGGAGGTGTCCTGCAGCACCATGAAGGCGCCGCGATTGAGCATGATGCGCCCGGCGATCTTGACCGGGATAGCAGCGGCTTCCAGCTCTTCCTTGCTCTTGCCCTCGTACTGTTTCTGCAGGTCAGCGCACAGGCTGTCGCGGCGGAAATCGTTGGGGAAGGCAATGCCCTGCTCACGGACGGCAGCAAGCTTTTCCTTGCGCTGGGCAATCAGCTTGTTTTCTTCCTGTTGCAGTTCGTTCTGGTCGAGTTGTTGGTCGCTCATGGTCGCTTTATCTGCCTGGCGTATCGTACGAAATTTGAGCAGGCACCGACTGCTCGGTGCCCACGGATGGATTACTGGGCTTACAGGCCCTGCTTGAGGCTGGCTTCGAGGTAACCGTCGAGGTCGCCGTCGAGCACCTTCTGGCAGTCACTGCGTTCGACACCAGTACGCAGGTCCTTGATGCGCGAATCATCGAGCACGTAGGAGCGGATCTGGTGACCCCAGCCGATATCGGACTTGGTGTCTTCCAGGGCCTGTGAGGCGGCGTTGCGCTTCTGCATCTCCTGCTCGTACAACCGGGCCCGCAGCATTTTCATGGCGGTGTCCTTGTTGGCGTGCTGCGAACGTTCGTTCTGACAGGCCACCACGGTGTTGGTCGGCACGTGGGTGATACGTACTGCCGAGTCGGTGGTGTTGACGTGCTGACCGCCGGCACCGGAGGAGCGATAGGTGTCGATGCGCAGGTCGGCCGGGTTGATTTCGATCTCCACCTTGTCGTCGATCTCGGGCGAAACGAACACCGCCGAGAACGAGGTGTGGCGACGCGCGCCGGAGTCGAACGGGCTCTTGCGCACCAGGCGGTGCACGCCGATCTCGGTGCGCAACCAACCGAAGGCGTACTCGCCCTTGATGTGCACGGTGGCGCCCTTGATGCCGGCGACTTCGCCTTCGGACAGCTCGACGATCTCGGCACTGAAGCCGCGCTTGTCGGCCCAGCGCAGGTACATGCGCAACAGGATATTGGCCCAGTCCTGGGCCTCGGTGCCGCCGGAGCCGGCCTGGATGTCCAGGTAGCAGTTGTTCGGGTCCATCTCGCCACTGAACATGCGGCGGAATTCCAGCTTCTCGAGGATCTCGCGCAGGCGCTCGACTTCGGCAACGATGTCGTTCACCGCGCCTTCGTCGTTCTCTTCGGCGGCCATGTCCAGCAGATCCTTGGAGTCGGCCAGGCTGCCGGTCAGGTCATCGATAGTTTCGACGATCTGCGCCAGCATGGCGCGCTCACGGCCCAGCGCTTGCGCGTACTCGGGCTTGTTCCAGACGCTGGCGTCTTCCAGCTCGCGGTTTACTTCGACCAGGCGATCATGCTTGTGATCGTAGTCAAAGATACCCCCGAATTGACTGGGTTCGCTCGGACAGGTCCTTGATGGCGTTGAGGATCGGATTGATTTCCATGGCGGACGGCACTCATTCAGGCTGAAGGGTGGCGGCGACGACGCTAAGGCTGGGCTGCTGGCCGGCCGCGACCCGAAGTTTGCGGAAAAGCCCGCAAGTATACCTTAGAGCGCCGCCCGGGGATAAGGGCCAAGCGGCAGGCGGTACCATCTGCGCAAGCCGCCATGTGCACACCCACTCAGCGCGTTTGCGCCGTGATAACCGTTGCCGTGGTCACGGCCAGCCAGGGCCCCGCCGAACGGCCACTGAGCGCTGCCCAATACCAGGCGGACGTGTCGCTGAAGCTCTGCCCCGCGGCGTCCTCGATGTATTCGCACACGCGCTGCACGGACTGCCCGTCGCGGGCAGTGAAGCAGCGTTGCAGCCCCGGATTGCCGACCCGGCGCTGCAGGCTGATGCGTTCGATGACAAAGCCCAGCGCGCGGTAGCAGTCGGTCGCCGGATGCAGCTTGCGGCTCGGCCGGGTGACATGGCGCAGACTGAGCAGCCGCTCGCCATCATCAAAGCGCGCGATGGCGCCAGGAAAACCGGCGGCGAAGCGCTGCTCCACCTCCGACAGAGCCAGGGGCTGCAACGGCCGCCCCTCGAACTGCTGCGGCCATTCGACGAAACTCGCTTGCGGCGCTCCTGCACTCGCCTGCTCGCCCAGCAACGGCCAGCACGCCAGGCCGGCAAAGGCTGCCAGCAGCAAGGGGCGCCCTGGCAGTGCCTGCACAGTTTGCAGCGCTTGCGCAGGCGAAGCCGCCTGCGGCGCGCCAGCCATCAGCCGCAGCACCAGCAGGCAGACCACCGCGAACACCAGCAGCCCCACGCCCTCGTGCAACCACGGTGCGCCCTGCCACTGACCACTTTCCAACATCACCAGCACGCTGTTGCGCAGGATATTGCCGACCAGCACCAGCGCGCCGAGTAGTGGCAGGCGCCGCAGCAGGCTGCCATCGCCTACACGCCACCAGGCCGCACTGAAAAACGCCGTGAAGTAGGCCACCCAGATCATCTGAATGCCCGAACAGGGCGCATCGACCATCACCAACTGCCCCGCCACCTGTAAGGTGCTGCCACGCCGTTCGACCGCCACGCCACCCAATTGCAGCAGCCAGCTGCTGACCTCGGCGGTAATCACCCGCAGCGGATACCCCAGAAAGAACTGCAGCGATGCCAGCAGCGGCAGCGCCAGAACGGCCAGACCGAACCACGCCAGGCGCGGCTGCGCGGGCTGGCGCAGCGCCTGAATGCCCGCCATCACCGCGCACACGCCTAACGCCGCGCGCAGCAGCATCGGCCAGGCAGCAGCGCTGAAGGTGGCGCAGGCGCTGAGCAGCAACGCTCCCAGCAACCAAGATGGACGCGGCGCCGGCAGCAGCCGTGCACGCTCACGCCCAAGCAGGAGCAGCAGCGCCAGCAGGGCGAGAATGCCGAACGGGTCGTCCGAACCATCGAACAGACGGCTGGCGCTCCATTGCCACAGCGGCCACAGAGCCACCACCGGCAGCAACAGCCAGACGCCACCCGGCAATTGCCACCTAGCGTGCATCACGCTGCCTCCAGCACATCCAGCCTCCCAGGCAAGCAGCCAGCAGCAACATTGCCCACACGCCCGGCTCCGGCGTCGACGGCACCATAGCCCCCACCGCCTGGTTGCTCACGCCCTGCGGCAGCGCCAGCGGCTGGTCGACGGTCGCAGTCTCAGCGGCCTGCGGGTTGCGTACCTGCTCGTCGACCGCCACGAACGAGGTGTAGGGAGTCAGCAGGCCGTATTTCAGCCCCAGATCGAGAATGGCCTGGCTATGGGCATAACCCCGGCTCAGGTTCTCCTCGTCCATCAGCGCCGCCACCTTGTGCCGGGCCCAGAGATGGCGCAGCGCCTGTCCACTTTCCAACACCTGCGCCGGGCCAATCGGTACCTCGGTGTGAAAGCTGCCCTGGCTGCTCAACCCGCCGGCCTGCAGGTAGCCCTGCGGCTTCCCGCGCCATTTGCCGAACATCAGCAACGGACGGTCGGCGAACAGATCGGGCAAGGCCGCTGGTTCGACGTCATACACATCCAGGCCATGGAAGCTCATCTGCGCCTGGGTCAGCAGCGGCGCCTCGATCATCCGCCGCAGGCGCTCAGCCTCCAGCTGCGCATCCTGATTATTGAGCACCACGAACGGCTCGCCCTGCCCGGCCCGGGCCAGGCCCTCAATCAAGGCACGGTTGACCGAGCTGCCGATACCGAAGGCAAACAGGTTGGCCTGCCCCAGGTTCTCGCGCACCTGGCGGAAGGCATCGCTTTCGACAGTGACATATCCATCGGTGACCACGATCAGATTGCGCGAGCGCTCCGGGTCACGCGGCATGGCCATGGCCTCGCGCAGCGCCGGCAGCAGTTCGGTACCGCCACTGCCCATGCGCGTTTCCAGCAACTTGAGCGCCTTGTCGATATTGTCCTGGCTGGCTGCCAGCGGCCGCGGCGCCAAAACGGTATTGCTGCCGGAAAACAGCAGAACATTGAAGCGGTCCGTCGGCTGCAGTTCACCGATCAGATTGCGCAGCAGCGCCTTGGTGGTGTCCAGCGGAAAACCGTGCATGGAGCCGGAGATATCCACCACAAAGATGTACTCGCGCGGCACGACCATGCTCGCTGCCGCCCGTTTGGGCGGTGCGATCAGCGCCAGAAAGAAGTTCTCCTCGGCGCCCTGACTGAGCAGCACGCCGCTTTCCAGGGCGTCGCCGGCCAGGCGGTAATCGAGGATGAAATCACGGTTGTCCGCCGGACGACCGTCATCGGCTAGGCTCACCTTGACCCGCCCTTCCCCCAGCACCTGCTGCTCGATACGGTGAGTCGGCGAGACCACCGAGGTCAGCGAGGTCGGGCTGGCCAGCTCCACCTGCAGACTGCAACCGGTTGCCGGCGGCACACCCTCTGGCAGATGTGCGGTCGCCGTCCAGCCCAGCGGCTTGTGGCTCGCCATACCCGGCGCGCCGTTGTAGCGCGGCCCCACCACCGTCGGATAAACGAAGCTGTACACACCCTCGCGCGGCACCAGCAGCTCGGTATAACGCAGCTCCACATCCACCACATCACCTGGCAGGATGTTGGCCACATTCATCTGCAACACGTTTTCTCGCTGCTGGGTCAGCAGCGCCGCGGTCTTGCCCTCACTCTTGGCCTGCTGGAATTCAGCCTGGGCCTTGTGCTTCTCGCGGATCTGCGCCTGGAGCACGCGCTCACCGATCCGCACCTGCATGTGATGCACTGCCGCGCGGGTCGAGGCAGGGAACACGTAGCGCGCCTCCAGGGCACGGCTGCCTTCATTGCGGTACTGCTGGACCACCCGCACATCAGCGATCATGCCCAGCACCTGCACTTCGACCGCCGTGGACTTGAGCGGCAGCCGGTCCAGCTCGGGGTCAGCGCCATCCAGCGCGAAATAAGGGCTGAAGCCCTGCTCATCAGCAAGTACCGCTGGCGGCACCATGAGCAGCAGCACAACACAATGAATCATCAGACGGCGTAGCATCGCAGGCATCCTTGTAGAGGGAATCAATGCCCGCGATGCTGCAACGCCACTGTGGATGCAGTTTGCAGATTGTGTGGTGTTTATGTGGAATACGCCCTACTACTCTTCGCCTGATGCTTCAGGAATCGCTTTACATGCCTTTCACCTACAGCCTGCGCAGCATCTTCGCCCTTTTCGTCGCCCTGCTGGTGTGCGCCCTCAGCTGGCTGCTGGGCACGCTGATCGGGCAGCACACCAGCCAGCAGATTCGCCAGGACGTGGGCCGTGACATGGCCGAACTGTCCTACTCGATGGTCGATCGACTGGATCGCGACATGGCATCGCGCGCCTCGGTGCTGCGGGTGCTCGGCAACCTCCAGGCGCTGCGCCAGCCCGATGACATCGCCGAGGTACGACGCCTGCTCGACAGCCTGCAGCAGGAAATCCCGAGCATCGCCTGGATCGGCTTCACTGACCCGAACGGCCGGGTTCTGGCGTCGAGCAACGGCATACTGGAAAACGTCAGCATCGCGCACAGGCCCGTCTATCTGGAAGGACGCAACGGGCTGTTCATCGGCGATGTGCACGAAGCGGTCATGCTGGCCAAGCTGCTGCCCAACCCCAGTGGTGAGGCGATGAAGTTCGTCGACATCAGCCTGCCGGTCATCGCCGACGACGGCAGCCTGGCCGGCGTCCTGTCCAGTCACCTGTCCTGGGCCTGGGCAAACGAGATCCGCGATTCGATCCTTGGCCCCAGCCAGGATCGGCACCTGGTCGAATTCTTCGTGATCGGCCAGGACCACGACATCCTGCTTGGCCCGCAGGACCTGATCGGCCAGAAGCTGGAGCTGCCAGCCCTGGCCGGACTGCAGCCCGGGCAGAGTCGCTGGCAGGTGCAGCAGTGGCCGGACGGCAACGAATACCTTACCGGCCTGACCCTGAGCCAGGGCTATCGGGACTACCCCGGGCTGGGCTGGACGGTCGTAGCGCGGCAATCGCTGGAAATCGCCGATGCCCCGGCGCAGAACCTGCTGCGCAGCATCCTGCTGTGGGGCAGCGGCCTGGCGCTGGTGTTCGCGGTGATCGGCTGGCTGGTCAGCAGCTATTTCACCCGGCCGCTGCGCGACATCGCCAATGCAGCGGACCGCCTCAGCGCCGGGGAGATCACCGAGATACCCGAACTGCGCGGCAGTCGTGAAATTCACCAGTTGAGTCAGTCCATCCGCCACCTGGTGGAAAGCCTGACCCTGCAGCAGACAGCACTGGGCATGATGGAAAGCCTCGCCCACCACGACGCACTGACGGGCCTGCCCAACCGCATGGCGCTGGAGAAATTTCTACCCCAGGCCCAGCAACGCAGCCACCTGCAACATGACTGTCTGGCGTTGCTCTATCTCGACCTCGATGGCTTCAAACCGGTCAACGATACCCACGGCCATGCCAGCGGTGACCACCTGTTGAGGGAGATCGCCCAACGCCTGCGCGGCTGCCTGCGTGACGGCGACATGGTTGCGCGCCTGGGCGGCGACGAGTTTCTCATGGTGCTGCAAGTGCCCGGGCAAGATGGGCAAAGCCACGCGCGCCTGGTAGCCGAGCGCGCCATCGCCGCACTTGGCCAGCCGGTACTGCTGGAGGTCGCCGAGGTGCGCGTCGGTTGCAGCGTCGGCGGCGCGCTCTGGCCTGTGGATCACGCCGAACTCAGCGTGGTCCTGCAACTGGCCGACGAGGCGCTATACAAGGCCAAGCACGGCGGGCGCAACCGCGCCGTATTCCACGACGGCCAGGACATGCGCCTCAACTGAGCGCAGTCTCACGCACCGAACTCGCCTGGTGCTGACGTCGCGCGTCCTCGGTGATCATCTGCGCAGCCTTCTCCGCGATCATCAGCACCGGCGAACAGGTGTTGCCCGAGGTGATGCTCGGCATGATCGAGGCGTCGACCACGCGCAAGCCAGCGATGCCGTGCACGCACAGGCGCGCATCGACCACCGCTTCACGCCCCTGCCCCATCGCGCAGGTGCCCACCGGATGGAAGATGGTGGTGCCGATCTCACCAGCAGCGCGCTGTAGATCCTCCTCGCTGTCATAGGCCGGCCCCGGCTTGTATTCCTCGGGCCGGTAGCTCGCCAGCGCAGGCGCGGCGACGATACGCCGGGTCAGGCGAATGGCATCGGCGGCCACCTTGAGATCCCGCTCATCACTCAGATAGTTGGGACGGATCAGCGGGGCGACGCTGGCATCGACCGAGGCGATGTCCACACGGCCGCGGCTGTACGGGCGCAGGTTGCACACCGAAGCGGTGAAAGCCGGGAAGTCGTGCAAGGGCTCACCAAAGCGCTCCAGAGACAAGGGCTGTACGTGATACTGCAGGTTGGCGCGCGTCTGCCCGGGGTCGGACTTGGCGAAGGCGCCGAGCTGACTGGGCGCCATCGACAAGGGGCCGCTGCGCTTGAGCAGGTACTCCAGGCCCATGCCCAGCTTGCCCCAGGGCGTGGCCGCGATGCGATTGAGCGTCTTCACGCCCTCGACCCGATAGATCAGGCGCAACTGCAGATGATCCTGCAGGTTGCCGCCGACGCCGGGCAGCTCGTGGCGGACACCGACACCCAGCTTTTCGAGCAGCGCGCGCGGGCCGATGCCGGAGCGCTGCAGCAAGGCCGGTGACCCGATGGCGCCAGCACACAGGATGATCTCGCGACGCGCCGTGACCCGCAGCGCTCGCCCCTGGCAGCGCAGGTGCAGGGCACTGGCACGCCCATCGGCCAGCTCCAGACGCTCGGCTTCGGCGCCGGTCAGCACCTGCAGATTGGGACGCTGGCGGATGTCGCGCAGAAAGGCCTTGGAGGCATTCCAGCGCACACCGCGTTTCTGATTGACCTGAAAGTAGCTGCAACCTTCGTTATCGCCACCGTTGAAATCATCGATGCTGGCGACACCGCTCTGCGCCGCCGCCTCACGGAAGGCCTCGAGAATCTCCCAGGACAATCGCTGGCGTTCGACCCGCCACTCGCCGTCGCCGCCATGCACTTCACTCGTGCCGGCGAAATGGTTTTCCGAGCGTTTGAACAGCGGCAACACATCGCGCCAGGCCCAACCGGGATTGCCGGCGCCAGCCCAACCATCGTAGTCGGCCGCCTGACCACGCATGTAGATCATGCCGTTGATCGAGGAGCTGCCACCGAGCACACGGCCGCGCGGATATTTCAGCGAGCGCCCGTGCAGGCCGGGATCGGCCTCGGTGCTGTAGCACCAGTCCGTACGCGGATTGCCGATGCAATAGAGATAACCGACGGGAATATGGATCCAGGGATAGTTGTCACGACCACCGGCTTCGATCAGCAACACGCTGACGCCAGGGTCGGCGGAGAGCCGATTGGCCAGCAGGCAACCGGCCGGTCCGGCGCCGACGATCAGGTAGTCATAAGTGTCCTGGAGCAACTGCGTCATGAGTATCCTCGCGACCTGCGAATCGGAACCTGGAGACTAGCCTGCCCGCAAGCCAGGCAGAATGATCTTTTGGTCTGATGCCCGGGATGAATGTTCGCCCATGCCCCGGCAATACCTGTGGTGAAACAGCGGCGCTCTGCGCTTTACTTGCAGTTGTTTCCGTCCGAGCCCCGCCGCGATGCCGCCAAGCCCATCGAGCCCCACGCGCAAGCCCTTGCCCGTCGTCCCCAAACAGAGCGGCTGGCAACGCTGGCTTCCCGGCCTGCGAGTACTCAAGGACTATCGCCTGGCGTGGCTGCCCAGGGATATCGCCGCCGGCCTGGTGCTGACCAGCATGCTGGTGCCGGTGGGCATCGCCTACGCCGAAGCCTCCGGCGTACCGGGTATCTACGGGTTGTACGCGACCATCGTGCCGTTGCTGGCTTACGCATTGTTCGGCCCCAGCCGCATTCTCGTACTGGGCCCCGACTCGGCCCTGGCGGCGCTGATTCTCGCAGTGGTGCTGCCACTCTCCGGCGGCGATCCGATGCGCGCGGTGACCCTGGCCAGCATGATGGCCGTGGTGGCCGGTCTGACCTGCGTGATCGCCGGGCTCCTGCGCCTGGGCTTCATCACCGAGCTGCTGTCCAAGCCCATCCGCTACGGCTACATGAACGGTATCGCCCTCAGCGTTCTGATCAGCCAGACGCCCAAGCTGCTGGGCTTTTCCATCGACAGCCAGGGCCCGATCAGCGACACCCGGGCAATCATCAACGCGGTGCTGGCTGGCCAGGTCAATGGTTACAGTCTGGCCGTGGGCGGCGGCACGCTGGCGCTGATTCTGCTGCTGAGCCGCTTCAAGCAACTGCCCGGCATTCTCATCGCCGTGACCCTGGCAACACTCGCGGTCGCCCTGCTGGATCTCGATGCAAAGGGCGTCCAGGTGCTCGGCGAACTGCCGCAAGGCTTGCCTGATTTCACGCTGCCGTGGCTCAGCGGTATCGATCTCGCCAGCGTGGTGCTGGGTGGCATCGCCGTCGCCCTGGTGGCCTTCGCCGACACCAGCGTGCTGTCGCGAACTTATGCCGCCCGCACCGGGCGCCCGGTGGACCCCAATCAGGAGCTGGTCGCCCTCGGCGCAGCCAACCTGGCGGGCGGCTTGTTCCAGGGCTTTCCCATCAGCAGCAGTGCGTCACGCACGCCCGTTGCCGAAGCAGCAGGTGCGAAGACGCAGGTCACCGGCGTGGTCGGTGCCTTGAGTGTCACCCTGCTGCTGGTCGTCGCCCCCAACCTGATGCAGCACCTGCCCAGCAGCGCACTGGCCGCAGTCGTGATCGCCGCCGTCATCGGCCTGTTCGTCATCACCGATCTGCAGCGCATTTTCCGCGTGCAACAATGGGAGTTCTGGCTATCGATGGCCTGTTTCGCCGGCGTGGTGGCCTTCGGCGTCATCCCCGGCATCGGCATCGCCGTGGCGCTGGCAGTGATCGAATTTCTCTGGGATGGCTGGCGCCCGCACTACGCCGTTCTCGGCCGCGTCGGCGGTATCCGTGGTTTCCACGACATCGAGCGACATCCCGATGCCCGGCAGATCCCCGGCCTTTTGCTGTTTCGCTGGGACGCCCCGCTGTTCTTCGCCAATGCCGAATTGTTCCAGCAGTGCCTGTTGCAGGCGATCGCACAATCACCCGCCCCGATACGCCGTGTGGTAGTCGCCGCCGAGCCGGTAACCAGTATCGACGTGACCTCGGCCGACATGCTGGGCGAACTGCAACAGATGCTGACGGACGCCGGCATAGAGCTGCACTTCGCCGAGGTCAAAGGACCGGTCAAGGACAAGCTGCGCCGCTTCGGCCTGCTGCCTGAAGCGTTCGAGCGACATCATCAGCCCACGGTAGGCGCGGCTGTCGATGACTACCTGAGCGACCACGGAGCAGAGGCAATGCCAGGCCACCAAACCTGGCATGCGGACTGAGGTGAAGAGCGTGCGTCAGACGCCGGCCGGCAGCGCCCGGACCTGAGCTTCGAGTTCGGATTTGAGCGCCGCTGGAAGCTGTAGCTGGCGCGCCAGCTCCTCGAGGTAGGCACGCTCCATGAAATGTTCCTCGTCCACCATCAGCACGCTGGCCAGGTACATTTCGGCGGCCATTTCCGGGGTGGAGGCGGCGCGCGCCACATCGGCCGGGTCCAGCGGCTTGTTCAGCTCGGTATGCAGCCAGGCCTGAAGCTCGGCATCCTGCGCCAGCTTGCCCAGTTCGTCCTCGATCAACTGACGCTCACGATCATCGACATGGCCATCGGCCTTGGCCGCCGCCACCAGTGCCTTGAGAATCGCATGGCTGTGTTGCTCGACCTGCGGCGCCGGCAGGCGATCCAGGGTCTGCGGTTCTACCGGCTGCGCCCCGCCCTGCGGGGCCTGCTGCGCTTGCCAGTTGCCGTATGCCTTGTAGGCCAGCACGCCGAGCGCAGCCAGACCACCATAGACCGCCACCTTGCCCCCCACCTTGCGCACCCGCTTGTTGCCCAGGAGCATGGCCAGCGCCGCGCCGCCACCGGCGCCCTTGAGCATGGAGCCGAGATCGCTGCCGCCGCCCTTGGCCTTGCCTGCGCCACCACCGAGCAGACCACCGAGCGCGCCACCCAGCCCGGAAGAAGCGCCACCAGCGCCCTTCTGTTGCAGCATGTCCTGACCGGATTTGAGCAGTTGATCGAGCAAGCCACGGGTATTCATCGAGCATCCTCCAAAGGAAATCCCGCCCGAGTGTAGGCCTC
>Ga0070754_10000935_pt1 | contig 24719 bp, 29 predicted proteins | sample VirMetDEL_Sep_01_FD_75181 | JGI IMG/M metagenome (GOLD analysis project Ga0070754, IMG submission 75181) | Aqueous microbial communities from the Delaware River and Bay under freshwater to marine salinity gradient to study organic matter... | ecosystem: Environmental > Aquatic > Marine >...
ATAATCAAACTGTGTATGTTAACCAAACAGAACGTGCTCATGTTAATATTAATGGTAGACACAACTATGTACGTTTTGAAATCAACCAGTACGGCAAAGATGCAACTGCGACGAGTACAGTAAACAATGGTGCAGTTAGCAGTGTAACTGTAGCCAATGGCGGAGATCAGTTTCTTGGCACAAACGTACAACCAAATGTAGAGATCAATGGATTAGGAACAGGTGCGACAGCTACTGCAACAGTTGATGCAAACAGCGTTAACAGTATTACATTGACTGGTACAGGACAAGGTTACATGCAAGCACCAAATGTTAAGATTAATTTAGCTAGCATTACAAGCATCGTTTATAGATGATCACCCGCATTGTAGGATTTGGATGCAGCTGGATACACGGTGACGAAATAGAACATCCAACTGCCGAACCTTGTACCAAACCAGATCGTGTTTATCGTGAAACCAATTGTACTCTTGGGCAGTTTGCACGTCTTGCTGGTATTCAACAAGTTGAAAATTATGGCATAGGTGGTGGAAGTTTACAAAGCACACAGTGGGAGTTTGGACGCTGGGCCCAAAGAGCTAGCAATAAAAATACATTGGTTGTCATTGGTCTTACAGAAGCAAGCAGAATGAGCTGGTGGAATGGTCCAAACAAGCACAAAGAAAAATTTGGCGGAAGATACATGCATAATCATTGGATCTACCCTGGGCACCCTTGGGAACAGTTTGTAAAATTTTATTATGGCACAATTGATGAACACAAACTATGGGCAAACAATTATTGGAACGCTGTGACCTTTTTTAGCAACTATTGTAGTGTTAATGACACACCGCTGTTTATGTTTAATGTGTTTCCTGCGCCTTGCGATATGGAAGAAGTTGTAGATCCTGGGTGGAATGCCAGAGGATACATGCACAAGATACAGTATGAACAAGGCAATGTACTTGCTCCTGGAAAACATCCAAACGAAAAAGGTAGTATTATTTTAGCAGAAAGGTTGTACAATATGGCCAAAGATGCTAAACTAATACAATGATTGATCTTCTAGCATACTTGCCAGCAAAACGCAAACAGACATCTGGTGGATGGATAAGTTTTAATGCACCCTGTTGCGTTCATAATGGCGAAAGCCAAGACAAGCGTGGACGTGGCGGAATAAAGTTCAATGAAGACGGCTGGAGTTATCACTGCTTCAACTGTGGATTCACTGCTAGTTTCATAATGGGACGTAATCTTAGTTTCAAAGCCAAACGTTTGCTAGGCTGGTTCAACGTACCGCAAGAAGAAATAGAACGCATCAATCTCGAAAGCCTGCGGCATCGTAGCATCGAAGGACTTGCACTAGAGCGCCAGCAGATTCAACAACGTTTAATGAACATTGAGTTCGAAGAACGTGAACTGCCCAGTCGTGCATACAAGATTGAAAAAGACACAGCATTGTGGAACTATGTTGAGGATAGGTGTTTGCCCGAAGACTACCCATACTTAACGCAAGATGTAGAACACACTGCCCGTGTTGGATTCATTATACCCTTCACACACAATAACACCATAGTAGGACATGCCACTCGATACATTGATGGCAGAATACCCAAGTACATACAGGAAATACAACCAGGTTATGTGTTTGGCACAGACTTGCAAAAGCCTGATTGGCAATATGCTATTGTGGTCGAGGGTGTGATCGACGCACTGTGTATCAACGGTTTAGCCGTGTTGCATAATAACATCAACGAAGCACAGAGCAGACTAATACGCAGTTTGGAAAAAGAAATTATTGTTGTTCCTGATCAGGACGAAGCTGGACTCAAATTGATTGACAGTGCAGTTGAATACGGGTATAGTGTAAGCATACCAGACTGGCCCCAAGACGTAAAAGATGTTAATGATGCTGTTTGTCGTTACGGAGAGATAACTACACTGCTGATGATAATGGAAAGCCGTGTAAGCGGTAAGATCAAAATTGAAATGGCTCGAAAAAAACTGAAAGCAAAGGTTAAATGAAAGATTACTCACCTGAAGTACAGCAACTATTTTTAGAAATCATGATGCAGGATGCACAAAGTTTCTTGCGTGTGCAGAATATATTCAACAGTGAAAACTTTGATAGACACTTGAAAGAAACTGCACAGTTTATCTATGATCACGCCAATGAACACAAAACATTGCCAGGTCGAGAACAAATAAGTGCTGTGACAGGCATAAAACTACAAGAGATTCCAGAACTCAATGAAGGGCACTTGGATTGGTGTTTGCAGGAGTTTGAAGGGTTTACCCGTAGAAGAGAACTTGAACGTGCTATTTTAAAGAGTGCTGACTTGTTGGAAAAAGGCACTTATGAGCCAGTGGAAAAACTGATCAAAGACGCTGTACAGATTAGTCTTACAAAAGATCTGGGTACAGATTATTTTGAAGACCCACGGGGCAGACTTTCGGCACTCAAAGACAACAACGGACAAAATTCAACAGGCTGGCCTGCGCTGGACAAACTGCTGTATGGTGGATTCAATAGAGGCGAACTACAGATCTTTGCAGGCGGATCAGGATCAGGTAAGAGTTTGTTCATGCAAAACTTGGCTGTGAACTGGATGGAAGCAGGACTCAACGGAGTGTACATTACACTGGAACTCAGTGAAGGATTGACTGCTATGCGCCTTGACAGTATGTTAACCAATACAGCCGCCAAGCAATTGTTTAGAGATCTTGACACAGTAGAAATGAAAGTCAAGATGATGAAAAAGAAAGCAGGTAATCTACAGATAAAATATATGCCAGCACAAAGCACAGTAAATGATATTCGTGCATTCTGCAAAGAGCTACAAATCAAAACTGGACGAGGCATTGACTTTATGTGTGTTGACTATTTGGACTTGTTGATGCCGGTAAGTGCAAAGGTTTCGCCAAATGATCAGTTTGTTAAGGACAAGTATGTTTCTGAAGAACTACGCAACTTGTCCAGGGAAATGAACATACTGTTTGTAACAGCATCGCAGTTGAATCGTAGTGCTGTGGAAGAGATTGAGTTTGACCACAGCCATATTGCAGGTGGCATATCCAAGATCAATACAGCAGACAACGTGTTTGGTATTTTCACAAGTAGAGCAATGCGTGAGCGTGGACGCTATCAGATACAAGCAATGAAAACACGTTCAAGTAGTGGTGTAGGGCAAAAGGTAGACTTGGAGTTTGACATGGAGAGCCTGCGTATTCGTGACCTAGGTGAAGATCAAGATTACCAAGAGTTCAAAAAGCGTAGCAGTAGTATCTATGAAAGCATCAAGAGCAAGAGCACAATGACCGGCGAAGAAGCTAGTGCCGCAGTTGAAGATGAACCAGGCAAGATACGAGCTGATGTTGAAAGCACCAAGCTTAAACAAATGCTGGCAGGCCTTAAAACTAATAAATGAATAAAAGTCAATGCACACACCAATTACAAACAGCAGTTAATAAGTCTCCACAACTTCTGCCGCATCAACTTTATCTATTGGATAACGTTTTACCAAACGACGTTAGAGCAGAACTTAAACAATGGATCAAAGATCCTATCAATGATTTTTACTGGCAACAGATTAAATTTAGTAATAAAACACATGAACGTTATTCAGTTAATCTCATTGAAAACTGTGTCATTGAGGACTTGTATAATATTTTTCCCACGATAACTCCCCAGATCCAGGAGAGATTAACATTACCAAAAGATTGTGAATTTAAAGGACTTTCTTTGTGGCGTGATTTAGCTGGATACAACATGGATGGTCATACAGATAATCCAGTAATATATGCTGCAATGCAGATATATTTATTTGATACTGTGGACTCTGAATGCGGAACTATGTTTGATGTTAATAGCGAAAACACCCTAGTTCCGTTTAAAGCAAACACTGGTTATCTCCTTAATAACACTGTACTGCCACGACTAAAACATTGGATTGCCATTCCTGTTCCTCCTGGACAAGAACGAGTCAGTATCTATGCCATCTGGACTGGTAGTAAGTCATGATAGGCTATGATGAGATCAAACATATAGAACTAGAACTCAGTAGCTATTGTAACGCCAGTTGTTCCTTGTGCCCACGAAATCTTTTTGGTTATAACACCGATCTTGGTTATCCTAAAAGGAATCTCAGTCTGGAAGAAGTTAAAAAAATAGTATCAGTGGATTTTTTACAGCAACTAGAGCATGTAAAGTTTGAAGGAAATTTTGGTGATCCACTGTCTAATCCAGAAGTGCTTGATATTATAAAATATTTCAATGTTCCTGTAACAATCACTACAAATGGATTCTATAGGAACAAAGAGTTTTGGCAACAACTTGCTAAACTAGACGTTGAGGTTCAGTTTGGCATCGACGGCATTGATCAGTCTACACACAGTCGTTATAGGCGCGGAACAAATTTTGACCGTATATTGGCAAATGCATGCACCTATATAGAGCACGGCGGTAATGCAACGTGGAAAATAATTAAATTTGATTTTAACGCAAGTCAAATTCAAACAGCAAAGACCTTATCGCAGAAACTTGGTTTTAAAAAATTTATTTTAATTGAGCATGGTAGAACCAGCGGTCCAGTTTTTGATCAAAATGGTAAACTAATAGACATCCTAGGCGATTGGCAGGGAAGCACAAGTTTTGAAAAAATAAAACACCAAGTTGACAGTGGGGAAGTTTTGTTAGCCGATATAAACCAACCCAAGGTTGATTGTATTTCTTGCCAGAGTGTTAATCACAAAAGTATCTATATCAGCAGCGATGGCTATGTCTACCCTTGTTGTTTTATGGGGTTTTCTCCCAGCACATACGGCCGCGGAAGATGGCATCAACCTGTAAATCAACAACTTGTGCCGCTGATTAAAGACAATAATGCACTAGTGCATGGACTAGAGCATGCTGTAAAATGGTTTAACAGAGTAAGTCTAGTTCCAGGTGATTTGGTTGTGTGCGATGCTAGTTGTGGACATAATCAGTGATAGGCATAACCTTTACTGATTTGCGTTTTACCTTTAGATATTCACTGTTATCCTTGTGATGCAGTTCCCCTTCACCTAACACCACACTGCCATTTGAATACTTTACAGGACGGTCTACAACTATGTCCACATACTTGCCCTCGCCTACACCCAATGTAATAAAGTGTATGTAACTTTTAGCATCGCATTTGAATACCCTGCTGTTTGCAACTATACCAGCAAACTGAAACCGATCGAGATAGAGTTTTTGCAAGCCCATACCTGGTAAAAAGCCTGGGCTATTCCAAGCACCTTTGTCCAAGAAACTCTGCACAGGATCTTCTGTTACCCAATTATCAAATCCTAGGTCACGTAGATCCCAGCCGGCACGTTTTGCTTCATTGCGATACACCCAACGTGCATAACTTCCTTGACAGTGCATCAAGCAGGCACGCCAGAACTCTTTGGGATTGTGTACCTTATGATATGCTAGTGCCCATATAAGTCTGCCTAAGTTTACAGCGTGTGCTCTACACAAGCCAAAGCCTGACAAACTTTGCATTTGATCATAGATCTCATATTTGTCAGGATAATCGCCTAGCCTGCCCATGAACTCCATCATCTTTTCTTCATTCTTTTTAGCAAACGCCCTACGATACATATCCGCTTCGTACGGACTTATGCCAATCAGTTTCATAATCTTGTCTATGGCATCGTCCTCATACACAATGGCGTTTTTCTTGATACCTTCTTCTGTCCAATCACGGAACCAACTTGCCTTGCGTCTACCTTCCATTGCAACAGGACGCACCAATGCACTAGCAAACACACAGTCCTCCACGCCTGTGGGTTGCAGGGCACGGAATAATCTTTTCATTGTAGGACTTTCGCCTTGTGTAACACCCAGCACATCACCGCGGCACAGCAAGTCTGCTGTGGCATCATCCTGTTTAGGATATTCGTGCAGTGGAGTATGAGGATCTATCTCTAGCAGTTGGCTGAGTCCTCTGTTGGCCAGTATGTCCACCTTCAAGTGTTCCAGGTCCTCTACTTCGTTTTTGTCTAGTAATATGAGGTTATCATCACGGAATAGACTTTTGGGTAGTGCCCTATCAAACACCAGTACACCACCACAGTGTTTGCTGATGCAACGTTTCTTGCCTAACAGTTTGCGTTCTATGCGAGTTGCTTCTTTGACATCCACTCCTAGTTTTTCATAGTCAATGTCTCTGGGCAAGCGTCCTTTTGCACCTAACCGTTTTGCTGCTTCTCTTTTTGCACTCTTTTCTCTGTACAACACATAGTTTGATATTCTTGCACTTTGCGTAGGCCAGGTGTCAAACACCCGTTGCATTGCCAGTTCTTGTTTGTGATGAGGCACGTCAATGTCCACGTCGGGCAAGTCGTCTCTGTGTGGATTTAAGAAACGTGCCAGTGGAATATTCCACTCTATTGGATCTACATCCGTTATACCCATGAGATAGCACACCAAACTGCTACCCGCACTACCGCGGGTCATGTGTGGTATGTCATCATTGAGGTCCAATATTTTGCGTATCTTTAGGAAGTAATCTGTGAAACGTTGCTGTAGTATGATTTCAAACTCTTCAGCAAGTCTATCTTGATATTGTTCACCGTTTGGTACTGGTCGTCTAAATTCTTCTAATAAACTTTGTATCTGTTCTAATTCGTTTGCCATAATGTGTGCCTATATTTGCCTTTTGGTATTTACTGTTGGGTAACAACAAAGTATAATTTTGTTCACTGATTGCCATAAATATCAAAAAGAGATCTATATTTAAATGCAGAAAAAAACCCGTAGCATCTTAGAAGAACTTGACAGCATTTATAGTGTTCGTTATGCAGAACAAAATGAGCGCCGTTATATTGTAGAAAGTCGAGCTAGTAATGTTATAGCAAGTGCTATTCGTTTATTAGAACAGATTGAAGAACTCTATGATGCCGAAGAAGCTGAAAATCTACAACGCAAACTGCTCAATAGCATTAGATTAAAAGATCCACGCAAATTTACCCGTTCTGTGAGGAGAGTCGATGAGAGCAAGTGAATTTATAGGTGAAGGCTTCTTTGGAGATATAGCCAGTGGTATAAGCAAGTTTTTGGATAAAAAAGAAAAAAATACCTACGAAAAGTTGAAAAAACTCTACCCTACAGCAGACGAAAAAACTTTAGCAACAATCACAAAGGGACTGGAAAATCCTGAGTTAATGGCAAAAATAAAGGATCCTCAAGTTCGTAAAAAAGCAGAGCTGATGAAGAAATACGGCCTCAGCTCAGATGATCTTGCAGCAAAAGTTCAACAAAGAGCCGAACGCAAGCCCGTTGAAAAAAGCATACGCAGACAAAAAGAAAAACTTAGAAAGCAAGGTGGCCAACAACCTACAACACAGAAAGTTAACACACCACCAGTTGGAGCAGTGTTACCTAGTAAGCAGTATGGTGATATAGTATTCAACGGAAATATGTGGACCAGTCGCGATGGCGTAGTAAAGTTTAACAGCCCAGACGCAATCAAAAACTTAAATCGTTCATATCTTCAAGCTAAACAAGCTGGAGTGATCTAATGCTCACAGAAGGTGGAAACGTATTTAAAACAGCAGACGGCGAACCTGCAACCACACGTATCACACAGATGGACGTAGCACCCACAATATCTTGGTTAGAACAGCTCACTGGTATGCGCCTACGTGATAAAATGCTAGGCAGCACAGGTAAGGCTCCTACCAGTGGTGATTTAGATCTAGAAGTAGACGCAAGCAAGGTCGATAAAGCACAGTTTAAAGCAATGCTCGAAAAGTGGGCCGAGAGCCACGGCGAAAACCCAAAAGACTGGGTTGCAACTTCGGGAATAAATGTACATCTAAAAACTCCGATTACAGGGCGTCCGCAGAAGGGCTATGTGCAAACTGATTTTATGTTTTTGAAAAAGCCTGACTTTCAACGCTGGTATCTAACACAGGATGACGACAGTAACTATAAAGGAGTTACCCGTGCTATTTTGATGGCAAGCATTGCAAAAAGTTTAGGATACAAAATTGATCAAAATGTTGGATTGGTAAAACGAGACACAGGTGAACTTGTTACGGACGATATAAACAAGATTGCTAAAATTCTTTTAACTCGTGGTGCAAGTGCAGAAAATCTCGGTAGCGTAGAAAAGATACTTGCTGCACTGGCTCGTGATCCTTTTAAAGATCAAAAACTAGCAGACTTCCGCGATTATGCAAAAAAACAAGGCATCAAATTGGAAGAAACGGTTGACACAGAGGATGAAAATAGTGTACACTGGTTAGCTAGACTGAGAGACAGAGTTGTTAATCAGGGCATGCAGGTTATTGTTGAAAGCGAAATCCTGGAGGAAGGTGTGCGCATAGAGCATCCGGAAGACCTAGTGTTTGATCGAGGTAGTGCAGGAATTGCAACGGCTATTCAAGGTTTGCAAAGGTTAGCTGACAAACCAGAAAGCGCCACAATCAAATGGGACGGCAAGCCAGCAATCATATTTGGGCGCAAACCCAATGGTGAGTTTGTGCTCACAGACAAAGGTGGGTTTCTCAAATCTGGTGGTGCTGGGTTAGCAACAACGCCTAAGCAAATGGCAGATGTACTAGCTCAACGTCGAGGCGGCGGTAGAGAAGAACTTGCACAATTGTATGCTCAACTCTTTCCTATTCTTAAAAGAACGGTACCAGCAGACTTTACTGGATACATTCAAGCAGATCTGTTATTTCATCCTCAAAAGCCTTTCAGAGAGCAAGATGGCAAGTATATTTTTACACCTAATACCGTTACCTACAGTGTGGATGCTAACAGCAAAATGGGCAAACAGATTGCAAAAAGTCAAGTTGGTATTGCGGTGCATACAGCTATTGCTGAGCCTGGGGCTGAAGCAACGCCGATTACTTCTGATATCATCAAAGACACAAAAGGATTATTTAAAGTTGATCCTACTATTACACAAACTCCAGACCTTGCAGCCGATAAAGAACAAATTAAAAATCTAAAATCACTTAGCTCACAATATGGTTCACAAATTGATGCACTGTTCAACCCACAAGAGTTGCGAAGCAGACGTATTAGTAATTTCCCTGACCTATTCAAGCAATACATCAACAGCAAAGTTCGAGCTGGTAATTATGACAACATGATAAAAGATTTTGTGCCTTGGGTACAACAAAAAGCTCCTACAAAAGCACCTCGTATACTTGATTGGATAAAGCAGAATCAGCAAGGTATAACTGCACTAGTACAAACCTTCCTACTGATCAGTTCTGTTAAAAATGATATGATACGCCAGTTAGATAATGCTGATCACACAGTGCAAGCAAAGATTGATAACGAGCCTGGTCATGAGGGCTATGTAGGCCAGGACCTAAAGTTTGTAGATAGAATGCGTTTTAGCCAAGCAAACTTTGCTAAGAACAATCCGGATTTGTCATGAACCTACTTCGAGATTTAAGTGAAAGCAGATTATACAAACGCCTAGGCCAGATAGAAGGCATGAACATACATGCCATTGCAGAACGGCTATTTGAACATTTGTTAGCACTACAAATTTTGGTACATGAAGATCCTGTTTTTGCAAAAAAGTTAGCAACACAACTTATGAAACAACAACACTTTGATGGATTTAGAACCAGCCAAAGCGATCTCTTTAATCTAATCAGTCTTGTTTTAAATCAGGAAACATATAGTCATTTAATTGGTATTGATAGTTCAGTTGGCATTCCAGAACTACGGTTGAAACGTAATCTGCGAGACATAAGCAATGGTAAATTCAGCAACAATGATTACAGCAATATGATGTATTTGATACAGCAAAGATTTAAAAAACTTCCAGACAGTTTGTTTGCATTGCGTAGACAAACCAGTGACTATAAACGGTTAAGCAAAAGCAATAAAACCATGCTTATTAAACGTCTACGCCTACAAATGCGCGAACAAGGTATACAAAGCGAACTTTTTCAAGCTCTTGGATCTGCGCTAGAAAAACTAGATCGATAGCACTCGATATTTGCATTTTGGTATAAATAAAAGTAAGGACAGCAAGTCCTACTATATTAGGAGATATTAAAAATGGCAAGTTTTACTCGCTCAAACGGTAATGCACAACAAGTTATGCACATGGACACCGACAACGGTGCTAAGAGTGGAGCTCTAACAGCAGACGCTCTTGTAAACTCAGCAGGTCCAGCTCTTGACTTTTTCGGTCTAGTAGTTGAAAATGTTTCAAACCAAGCAATTGACCTTCAGGGAGAACTAGACGCAGGTGAAGCTGTTGAAGCTATCCTTCGTGAAATTCAACAGACTGCTACAGTTGCAGTTTACCAAGTTGAAGACACAACTGCTGGACAAATCAGCCTAGCTGTTTACCCACAGGGTGCTTACACATCAACTACACTTACCCAGGCTATTGTTGGTCTTGGTACTAGCGTTGGTTCAAACGGCGTTGACGTATCTGGTTCACAGGCTACAGACTTTGGCTTCAAACTAGCACTATCATAAGTTTTAATAACTTATACCGTAAAAACCCTAGTTTTCTTAACTGGGGTTTTTTTATGGATTAAATAAGGACATGTTAGAAATCAATGAATTCAGCGTTCCCTTTTATGGCTTTGAATGGGAAGATGCTGACAAACACAAAGACCGACTGAAAGAAATTTGCCATCTACTTGAGCAGAACAACAGCACCAGTGGAGTTGCTCCTGGTGCAAAACATGGCTTGTACGAAAGTGCATTTAACTTTTTGAATCTTGAAGATCCAAGCGTAATAGCCCTTGCTGAGTTTGTTAATCAAAGTATTTGGAAAAGTGCTAGCAAGGCCAACGAAGGCAAGTGGGACGCAGGCATGCAACTTGCTGTAAAAGTACACGAAAGTTGGTGCCACATTTGCCGTCCTGGTGCGCATCACGACAAGCACATACATGGTAACAGCAGTTGGAGTTGTATCTACTACATTATATTGGCGACAGCAACAATGAAACCAAAAATGGACTTACAAGGTACTATAATGCTCTTAACAGCAGTTACTTTGACATAGGCACAATGTGGATGACTGCAAAAAGCAGTATTGACATCAACAACAAGGATGGATTGTTATTGGTGTTTCCTAGTTTTATCTACCATAGTCAACTTCCATACACCAGCGCAGATAATAAAAATCGTTACGTGGTAGCAGCAAACAGCAAAATTGTAGAGGTAAAAAATGATTGAAATTGATGTAGCAGACAATTGGTTAAGTGAAGAGCAAGCAGAAGAAGTGTTTGTAAAAACAAGATATGCAAAAGGGTGGCATTTTGGACAGCGCAGTGTTAGCAGTGGGCTAGGCTTTTGGATGCTGGACCTCGACGATGATCCATTGTTTACAGACACATTATTAAAACAAATTGAGAAAGACGCAGGCAAAAAATTTGAACTCAGCAGGGTGTACGCTAATGGACAAACCAGTGGACTCTGCGGTAGTTTACATCAGGATGTAGTTGATGCACCAGAAGGCAAATACTACACTGTCTTATATTATGCAAATAAAAACTGGAATCCAGTTTGGGGCGGAAATACTGTGTGGTTTGACAAAGACGGATTGGAAATACGTCAACAATACCCAACGCCGAACACAGCAGTGATGTTTGATAGCAAAATACTACATGCTGGTATGGAACCAAGCCGTCATTGCACAGAACTTCGTGTAACAGTAGCATGGAAACTTAAGGTTGCCGACGCCTAAATACATTTATGAATCACCAGATCACGGTAAAACTTTATATCGGCGTCTGGTTGGCGAAACTCAGAGACATCTTATGAATGGCAAAACAGAAGTTATTACACAGTTTGATATTACGCCCACTGGCGTAAAAAGTTATAGACGCAACAGTGAGCTCAGTGATGCTGACTGGAACTATCAACGCAATCAACAACGAAATTTTGAGACTTTACTACAGTGCATTAGTCTTAGGTGTCAGCCAATGAACATTTCACCCGTAACAACTTTCTTCATTGAAGATCAGAAAGTATGGTGTTTTACGTTTGAAACAGAAATTGAAGCAATATTTTGGAAAGACAACGATCCTGTTGGCATACTTAAAAGTGATTGCGATGGAGTACCAATGATTGTAGGACTTGGTGAAACTTATAAGGATGGGTTTTTCCATCCTTACCTAATCACAGAAGGTATAAGTGCTAATATATCCTTCTCAGTAGTGTAAAATAAATACTTCATGAGCGTAGAAACCACAGCAATAGAAAAAAAGAGCCTTGAAAGCCATGTTGAGCTGTGCGCTGAACGTTATAAATTTATGGAAGCAAAACTTGAAACACTCGACGAAAAAATCACAGAGGTCGAAGGTGTTGTTAAAGAAGTACACCAATGTGTACATAAACTTACAACCAGACGTAATGATCAAGTTATGCAATGGGGCGGCGGAATAATACTCACATTAGTAGGAGTAATAGGATGGCTTCTCGCAAATTACGTTCTATAAAAAACAAAAGGAAAGCCGCAGACAATCTTGCTAGGCTTGCACAAAAACATCTAATAGATAATCCTAATCTAATCATTGATACTGGCAATACCATCAGTGTGTTCGGCGTATATACTATTGTAAAAAAACTTGAAGAATACACCATATATAAAAATAAAGTAGAGCAAACCGTATTAGGCTCAGCTAAGAATGCTCTTAGCTGGTGTATATTTGACAAATATAAATTGGATTATCTCAAGCACACCATTATAGAATGCGATAAACAACTTTGTTATCGTAGAACGGAAATAAGCCATTATGTAAACTGTATAAAAAATAGCGCAGATAAGTTTCAAAAGGGTATTTTATTTGATCGTTTATATTATAGTAAAGACCGAGCATTACAAATAAAGAAACAATTAGATAAATGTGTTAATTTGGCTAAATACTGGCAACAAAAGGGATTCGAGAATGAAACTTCAAGACTTGGAATCAAGTAGCGTACAAAAATCACAAAAAGTTTTTGAAAGTTACTTTGAAAAGAAAATTGATCTTAGTGCTATCGATCAATCTCAGGCACTAAGCATGCTAAAAAAAGTAAGAGCAGCAATTGCAGAGCATCGCAATAGTAAAAATCTTCATACCAGTGAACGTAACCCAACATATCTTAAGGCTGTGTTTATGGAGCAGGCGTTGTCAAGTTATATTGCTGAAATGGATATGCCAATGGCAGTTGACATGAGTGATCCTAAGACCAAAGCCACACTCGACAAGGCCGCCAAAGGACAAAATCTTACTCCAGACGAGCAAAAAACTGTAACTGCAATTGCTACATTGAAAAAAGAAAGCAAAAAGAAGAAATACAGCAAAAAAGTGATGGAAAGCGAAATTCAACAAGCACAGGTAGTTCTTGCAGCACAAGATATGGTTGATCGTGTTCAAGGCATGATTGAAGATATTACTGAAATGGAATACAAAGATCTTCCAGCATTAGTTGAAAGCATTCGCAATGAAGTTGGAACCAGTGAAGCACAAAGTTATCGCGAAACTGCAACTGCAAGTTTAGAAGGACTAGTAGAAGCTCTACAAAATGCAAAGGGACAACTCGAATCTGCCCAAGGCGTTTTAACAGGGCAAGAACCAGTTGTTCCAGGCGAAGGCGAGATGGATATGGACGTTGACGTAGATGGCGATACTGCTGATGTTGATGTTGATATTGAAGAACCAGCAGAAGAGCCAGGATCAGATCTAGAGGCAAGTCTCGGAAGAGCTCGTAGATAAATGCGCATCCAGGAGTTCGCTGATACAGAAACGCAGAAGTTGTATGCAATCAGCGAATTCTTGCTTGGTCGTGCAGACGACACAGATACACAAAAAAGCATAAGCATACCAGCCTTTATTGGCATGGCTCGTAGTATCGGATTGAATCTTACAGATCAAAGTTTGCGCGACCTAGCAACTAAACCTCCCCTAAATAACATCATTGTCAATGTTACAGATGATAGTGTTATCTTTGCCGGAGCCGGCGAGGCTACCAAAGTTACAGACAAGATGACAGTTTCGCAAGCACAAGACACAGTTGCTAAAATGGCAGATAGAGCAAACGAGATATAAACATACATGGCTGTAAATCTTTGCCGTGTATTAGAAAATAGACTCTACAACAATCCAATTGATTTATATCAACATATCGTCGATCAAATTGAAGATAATCATTTAGCTATATCAATAGAACCGGAAGGGTGGGATTTAGAATACATTGGATTTTACCAATTTTTAGATTTTATTAGAAGGTATTTGCATCCGGGCTTACAGGTTACGATTGAAACATGCAACATAGGCCAAAAACATCCACAGTATGTAACACTCGTCCAAAAAGTTCCAGGGTTCTTAGGTATGGCAATGAACTGGTGGAAACCAGAATATCTTCGACCAAAACAAATAGAAAAAACTTTTGGTTTATTTGTTTGTAGGCCAGATATTTCACGATTGCATTTTTTAAGTCATTTATACTCCATGTATGGAGATAAATCAATACTGACTGCTAATTGCAGACATGCTGATATTCGAAGAATGCTACATCATAATGAAGCAATGACCATTGAATCATCGCCTGCTCTATATGATTTACTAAAAATATTGCCAATATCTGGTCCTAATAGTGAACACTTCAATTCTCCAGGTAAGTTTGATGCTATTAATATTCCTTTGTATCACAGATTTTTTTGTGAGATAGTCTGCGAAACAAACTTTACACAAGGATTTTTCCCAACTGAAAAGATCTGGCGACCTATGCTCTACAAAACTCCTTTTATAGTTGTAGGCGCACCAGGTTTTGTAGAGAACTTGAAAGCACTTGGTTTTAGAACTTTTGACGCCTATTGGGACGAAACATATGATACTATTTCAATGGGAGCCGAAGATATATTTAAATGGAGTTGGTTACGTCAGAAACACAATAACATTAACAGTACAATATCAATGCTTGCTTCCAAAAATAATTCAGAGTTACAAGAAATGTATGACAGTATGCAAGATATTTTGGATCATAATTATAACCTTCTGAGCGAAAATTTTGGAGATCGGGTAAGAGGAAGATTGCATGATCTGGGAATGTCTGCTAAACTATAGTCTATGATACAGAAATTTAATTACCAACCTCTAAGTCGTATAAATATCAACGGTAAACGTCATTATAATACACCAACTGGCGATCCTGTACCCAGTGTTACAACAATTCTGGATAAAACCAAACCTGAAGAAAAACGGCAAGCATTAGCTAACTGGAAAAAACGTGTAGGGGAAACTAAAGCACAACAGATCACCACCGAGGCTGCAAATCGTGGTACAAGAATGCACACCTATCTTGAACACTATGTACTGGACGGAGAAATTAAACCAAGAACAAATAATCCTTTCAGCTGGGCAAGTCATGCCATGGCAGAAACTGTTATCCGTGAAGGCTTGTGCAATGTAAATGAATATTGGGGTGTAGAGGTTCCGCTGTACTTTCCTGATGTGTACGCAGGAACCACTGATTGTGTAGGTTTACACAAAGGCGAAGAAAGTATACTGGACTTCAAGCAAAGCAACAAACCTAAAAAAGAAGAATGGATTGAAGACTACAAACTACAATTGTGTGCATATGCAGAAGCACACAATGAAGTGTATGGTACAAGCATACACAAAGGTGTTATATTAATGTGTGTTAAACCAGACACTGACGATATGGGTAATATCAAAAGTGAACCAGTATATCAAGAGTTTGTGGTGGAAGGCAATGATTGGGAATACTGGCGTCAGCAATGGTGGAAACGTGTTGAAGAATATTATACCAAAGTTCTTTAGCGAGCAACAACTGCAAGCAGTTTGGCACGAGTTTAACACCAATCCCAGATGGCAGTACCGTAGAATGAGCGGAGGCAAATGGTTCTGGTGGTACATGTTTTTTGGATCTGATCAACAATTCCACGGAGCCAAGCCTGAACAATGGAACAACGTTACTGCTCCAATTTGGAGAGAATTATATGATACGGTATGTAATTTTGCAGGACCAGGTTTTATTCCAACACGTTATATTATAAATGGACAAACACTAGGACAAGAAGGGCATCCGCACAGCGACTTTGCAAGAAATTTAGAAAACCATAGTACATTTTTAGGATACTTAAATCAAGAATATGATCCTACCTGGGGTGGAGACACAGTGTTCTATCATAATCGCGAAATGATTGAAAGACATAGAATAACTCCAGAACCTGGATTACTGGTAGAATACGATAGTAGAATTGTGCATCAAGGTACTCCGCCAACACAGCCAAACATACTCCGTGTGACTCTTGCTATACAAGGCAAATATGAATAAATACATCATCGGAGAGTTTTAAATGGCAATAGTACAAGTATCACGCATTACCCATAGAAAGGGGTTAGAAGAAAACCTGCCACAACTAGCAGGTGCAGAATTAGGTTGGGTTATTGACCAACGTAAACTTTATGTTGGTAATGGAACCTTGCAAGAAGGCGCTCCTGCAATTGGTAACACAGAGGTTCTCACAGAATACAGTGATATTCTTGCGCTTGCAGATAGCTACACCTATAAAGGCGAATCCGCTGGCTATACTGTAGTTACAGGAACAAACGCAAGCAATAACATCACCCGTACATTACAAAGCAAACTTGATGATTTTGCCAGTGTAAGAGATTTTGGAGCAACTGGTGACGGCACCACAGACGATACTGCGGCTATCAATCGAGCATTGTTTCAATTATTCTGTCGTGCAAGTAACTCCGAAGTGCGCAGAAGTTTGTTCTTTCCAGCAGGTACATACCGCGTAACAAATACCATAAACATTCCTCCTTTTGCTAAAATATACGGTGAAGGTTCTGACAGTAGCATTATTAAATTAGAAAGCGCCGCTGACTATGTTGCTCGTACAGCAGATAGTTTACAACAAACCGGAGCTAATATTGGAAACAATGGTGCTGTGGCTCCGAGAAACATTGAAGTATACGGTATGACTTTTTGGTCAAATGAAACAACAAGCGAAGTTATGCTGGTGCAAGATACTGAGCAGATGTATTTTGAAGATGTAAACTTTCAAGGACCACTGGCGCGATCAGATCTTAGCACAGCAGGTGATGATCTTGCTACCGTGCGTTTTAGTAGCACATCTAGTGCTATTACAAAACACGTTAATTTTAATGCTTGTAAGTTCAGTAATGCTACCTGGGGTTTTGATGCTGACGAAGAAATTCAAGGCATTAATGTAACCAACAGTAAATTTAACACGCTATACCGTGGAATACAAATTGGAGTAGGCACAATTATAAATGGCGGACCACTCGGCTTTAAAGTAACACAGAGTTTATTCGACGACATTGCATTCCACGGTATTATTCTAAACACCTCCAACTGTGTCAGTGGTTACAATATTTTCCTAGACGTTGGTACAAACTTCAATGGTGGAGACCAAAGCCCAGTATCAAGTATTGTAGATATAAGACAAGATAACAATGTTAGTATTGGAGACATGTTTGAACGTGGAGAATCCCAGAATGCCGTTTTGCCACGTATTGACATAAACAATAAAAAAGTTTTTGCAATAGACAAAGGCGAACGAATTAAATTTGGAACATATACTCGTAAAGTAGGAGAAACTTTTGATATTGCAACAACAATAAGTGAAACTACCATAACCACACTTAATATAAATGTCACTGAGGCATTTAACTTGAGGTATACGTTTAAAGATGATGACTCGGCAATTGTCAGACATGGGACACTAAACGTTGTTGCGGCAGAGGATCCAGATGATAGCACAGGTAGTTTAACATACGACGAAGAGTATGTAGAAAATAACAGCAGTGGACTGGTATTGTCCGTAACACAAACAGGAAATGTAGTTAGTGTTCAATATACCAGTACTCGTAACGGAACATTTAATTATTCAGTAAACCATTTGGGGTGATATGTGTGGCCAAATAACAACGACGATCTATTGATCTCTTGGTATAGCCTTCGACTTGACAATACACAAAACGATATAGAACAAGCACTAGTTGCAGTAAACAATTGGTGGCAGATGGCACCAATCTCTTTGCATTATCTACATTGGGATACTGTAAAAGATTGGCCAGATCCCTGGGATCTTTTGGCAGATGGCGTGTATTGTAGTCTTGCAAAAGCATTAGGAATCAGTTATACTTTACTGTTAATGAATCGTCCTGATATCAATGATTTAACCTTATTACAAACAGATGAAGGTGACAATTTAGTCCAGGTGAACCAGGGAAAATATATTCTTAATTGGGCACCTAACGAGTTGTTAAATACGCCTACAGACAAATTCAGAATTACACAAATCATGGAATCTTCCATGTTTGAATATAAAATAAATTGAGGCAAACATGACACAAATCTTAGTAACCAAACGTGACGGCAGGCAAGAGCCGCTGGATATTGAAAAACTACACAAAGTAGTATTTTGGGCAACTAGGGGAATCACAGGAGTTAGCAGTAGCCAAGTTGAAATCAAAAGCCACATTCAGTTTTACAACGGAATCAAGAGCAGTGATATTCAAGAAACACTTATCAAAAGTGCCGCTGACCTAATCTCTGAAGAAACTCCTAACTATCAGCATGTTGCTGGTCGCCTGATTAACTACCATTTGCGCAAGCAAGTATACGGACAATTCGAACCGTGGAACATCAAAGACCTAGTGGTCAAGAATGTTGAAGCAGGATTTTATGACGCAGAGATCCTTGAAGCATATGACGATGAAGAATGGAATAGGATCAATCGTTGGTTACAGCATACTCGCGATGAAGAGTTAACCTATGCTGCTATAGAGCAGTTCCGTGGCAAGTATCTAGTGCAGAATCGTGTAACAAAACAGGTGTATGAAACACCGCAGATGTGTTACATGCTGATTGCGGCTACGCTGTTCCAACACTACCCAAAAGAAACTCGCATGCGCTGGGTAAAGGATTATTATAATGCAGTTAGCACACATCAAGTTAGTCTGCCTACTCCTGTTATGGCTGGTGTACGCACTCCTCAGCGTCAATTCTCAAGTTGCGTTCTTATTGAAACTGATGACAGTCTTGATAGTATTAACGCTACCGCTAGCAGTGTCGTAAAGTATGTTTCACAAAAGGCGGGTATCGGAGTAGGCGCAGGACGTATTCGTGCCCTTGGAAGTCCAATCCGCAAAGGCGATGCATACCACACAGGTGTTATTCCTTTTTACAAATTGTTCCAAGCGGCTACACGCTCGTGCTCACAAGGCGGAGTGCGTAACGGAGCGGCCACACTGTACTATCCAATTTGGCACTTGGAAGTTGAAGACTTGCTTGTACTAAAGAACAACAAGGGCACAGAGGATAACCGTGTGCGTCACATGGACTATGGTGTGCAGTTCAACAAACTTATGTACGAGCGTTTGCTAAGTGGTGGTGACATCACACTGTTCAGTCCACATGATGTACCAGAAATGTATGACGCTTTTTTTGCTGATCAGGATCGCTTCAAAGAGTTATACGAAAAAGCAGAGCGTAACACACACCTGCGCAAGAAAAGGATGAAAGCAGTTGATTTGTTTACTGCGTTCATGCAAGAGCGTAAAGATACTGGACGTATCTACCTAATGAACGTGGATAATGCTAACAGTCACGGTGCATTCAAACCAGAAGTAGCACCAGTAAAGCAAAGCAACCTGTGCTGTGAGATTGATCTACCAACCAAGCCACTGAACAGTGTGGATGATCCTGAAGGAGAAATTGCATTGTGTACACTCAGTGCCATTAACTGGGGTGCATTCCGTGAGCCAGAGGAAATGGAACGTGCATGTACACTAGCAGTACGTGGACTTGATGCATTACTAAGTTACCAAAACTATCCAATACTAGCGGCAGAACTGGCCAGAGGCAACAGACGTCCACTGGGTGTTGGCATTATTAATCTAGCATACTGGCTTGCTAAGAATGACACAAGTTACAGTGACCCAGGCGCCCTTGAACTTGTAGATACCTGGGCACAGCACTGGAGTTACTACTTGATCAAAGCCTCAGCTGATCTTGCAGAAGAAATTGGTGCATGTCCAAAGACCAACGAAACCAAGTATGGTGATGGCATACTACCTGTGGACACATATAAGAAGGATGTCGACGAACTAGTAGCACACGAGGACAAGGTCGATTGGCAGGGCCTGCGTGAGCAACTGCAAGCAACGGGCATTCGCAACAGCACACTGATGGCACTGATGCCGGCAGAAACAAGTGCGCAAATTTCAAACAGCACAAATGGTATCGAACCCCCACGCAGCTATGTAAGCATCAAGCAAAGCAAGGATGGTGTACTAAAGCAGGTTGTACCAGAATACAGACACCTCAAGAACAAATATGAACTACTGTGGGATCAGCGTAGCCCAGAGGGTTACCTAAAAATTATGGCCATTCTCCAGAAGTATATTGATCAGGGCATCTCAGTAAATACTTCTTACAATCCACAGCACTTTGAGGATGAGAAGATACCCATGAGTGACATGCTGAAACACTTGATTATGTTCTATAAATATGGTGGCAAGCAACTCTATTACTTTAATACCTACGATGGCTCAGGCGAAATTGACGTTGATAAAATGAATGCTAGCCAGCCACTGATGGAAAGTGTAAACCATATGACAGACGAAGAAGTCTGTGATAGTTGTGCAATATAACAAGGATAAACTATGAGCGTACTAAACCTAAAGAAGAATCGTGACCACACCAAAAGCCTAGCATTTTTAGATCCAAAGGGCGGTGTGGGTATGCAACGCTATGATACACTAAAGTATCGTCAGTTTGACAAACTAACCGACAAGCAGTTGGGTTTCTTTTGGCGTCCAGAAGAAGTAGATGTGCTTCGTGATGCCAAAGACTTCAAGGATCTTACTCCTTGGGAACAGCATATCTTTACGTCAAACCTAAAGCGACAGATTCTTCTTGACAGTGTACAAGGACGTAGCCCTAACATGGCATTCTTGCCTCTTGTGAGCTTGCCAGAACTGGAAACATGGATTGAAACTTGGGCTTTCTCAGAGACCATTCACAGTCGCAGTTATACACACATTATTCGCAATGTGTACAACGATCCTAGCAAAATTTTTGATGAAATGTATGAGATCAAGGAAATCACAGAGTGTGCTGATGACATCACCAAATACTATGATGATCTTATTCGATACACTGGATGGTATAATATGCTGGGCGTCGGCGAACACACAGTAAACGGTGAAAAAATCACAGTCAGTGAGTATGAGCTCAAGAAGAAACTGTGGTTGTGCCTTGCCAGTGTAAACGTGCTAGAAGGTGTCCGTTTCTACGTTAGTTTTGCTTGTAGTTGGGCATTTGCTGAACTTAAGAAGATGGAAGGCAACGCAAAGATCATCAAGTTCATTGCTCGCGACGAAAACGTACACCTTGCTAGTACACAACAACTTATGAAACTGTTACCTACAGACGACAAAGACTATGCAAAGATTCGCACAGAAACTGAAGCAGAAGTTACCAAGATGTTCACTGATGCAGTGGAGCAGGAAAAGGCATGGGCCGATTACCTGTTCAGTGATGGTAGCATGATTGGTTTAAACAGTGAACTACTCAAAGAATATGTTGAGTGGATTGCAAACAAGCGTATGACCAGTGTAGGATATGCTAGCGCATTTAAAGGCGGATCAAACCCGTTGCCGTGGACGCAAAAATGGATTGCAGGCGGAGATGTTCAAGTTGCACCGCAAGAAACTGAAATAAGCAGCTACGTTGTTGGCGGCACTAAACAAGACGTAAACGAGAATACATTCTCAGGATTAAGTTTATGACAAATATAGTATACAGTAAGGAAAACTGTCCTTTTTGCGACAAAGCAAAAGCATTATTAAAGTCGCATGACATCACTTTTGAAACCAAGATGGTTGGGGTTGATGTTACCCGCGAACAACTATTAGAGGCAGTGCCTACAGCAAGAAGTGTGCCCCAGGTGTTTTTATATGGTAATTATATAGGCGGGTACAAAGAACTTGAAGAATATTTTGCAAACAACACCACTGGATCAGCCGAAGGTCAGCTTTGAATTCTTACAATGTTTGGAATAAGTGGGATCCATTGCGCACAGTGTTGCTTGGCGATTGTTTCAGTAGTGATTTTTTTAGAGATATCAAGAATCCACGTATACAATCTGCTCTTTGTCAAATTGCCGACGAGACTCAAGAAGACTTAGAATATTTTGAAACAGTTTTAAAAAACTTTGGTTGTGAAGTCTTGCGTCCTGTGATGAACAAAAACGAAAGTATCATGGATTACATTGATCCAAAATCAGGTGAGCTTCAAAACATTCCAACTCCGCCATTGAATCCTCGTGATCAACAGGCAGTTCTTGGCAATGAGTTATTTTACTGTGATTATTTTCGTAATATAAAACCTAAACAAAAAGTAGGATTTCCTTTCAAAGAGATATTAGACAAATATAATCCCGACAGTGTAGCATTACACGGACCACTTACACCAGAAAGTTGGCAGGGCTACGGTGCCGGAGAATCTGATTGGCCTACATACGATGAATATCTTGAAAGATTTGTAGAAGGCAAAGAATTTAGCGACATAGAAAATCTACACACAAAAATTTTTGATATCTGGCAAAACGAATGTCAATTTATGAATATAGAAAAATTTCCGGTGCATGCTCCGCAAATTACAGGCGTAGGCAGAGACATTTATTATGACATGTATGCTTGGAGAGAAATGGATGATAGAGTTAAACAATGGTACTGGGATAAATTTGAAAATCATTTTTCTAAATTTAGACACAACAAGGTTAATATCGGAGGACATAACGATGGAGCCTTTGCAACTTTACGTCCAGGTTTGATTATAACCATTGGCTTTGTTCAAGATTACACAGAAACATTTCCAGGATGGGAAATATTTCTTGTAGAAAATCAAAGTTGGAATCTAGTAGACGGATGGTTACAACACAAAAACAAAGTACAAGGAAAATGGTGGGTACCAGGCCAGGAAGGCAATGACGAGTTCACCAATTTTGTAGAAACATGGTTACAGGACTGGGTAGGATATGTTGAGGAAACAGTGTTTGATGTAAACTGTCTTGTGCTCGACGAAAATACCGTTTGTGTTAATAGAATGGAGCCAAAAGTGGTTGACTTTTTTAACCGCAAAAAAATAGATGTTATACATGTTCCGTGGCGCCATAGGTATTTTTGGGACGGAGGATTGCATTGTATAACACTTGATCTACACAGGGAAGGAAGCCAACAAGATTTTTTCCCAGATAGAACACAATCAGTGATAGACTATGGATATTAAGAGGATAATATGAATTACGAAACAGGCAAAATTTACACACTTAAACTTAACAGTGGCGAAGAACTTGTAGCAAAGATACTAAAAACAGAATTCGGTACACTGCAAGTTAGTCATCCTTTGAGTATGGCAATGTCACAACAGGGCATTCAAATGGTGCCCAGTCTTTTCAGCGCAGACCTTAAAAATGTGGATATAAATACTGCTAGTATCGCAATGAGCACAGAAGCTCGCGATGACGTTGTGAAAGCCTACACAGAAGCCACAACTGGCTTGGATCTTTCAACAGCGAAGCAAATGTTACAAGGATAATAAATGCCCGGAGCAGTTAGAATAAGCGATGCAAACAGTGCAGGTGGTGTTGCCACTGGGCCTGGTGCGCCTAGCGTGATAATCAATGGACGCAAAGCATGTACCAACGGTGCAAGTGTCACGCCTCATCCTTGCTGGCCGCTACCTGGATGTGCCCCACATGCATCAGCTAAAACTGCAAATGGAAACACCAGTGTGCTTGCTGAAGGTATAGCAATGAATGCCAAAGGCAATAGTGATACATGTGGACACGGCAGAGCAACTTGCAGTGCTGACGTGATAATTGGATAAAAGATGGCAAATACAGGTGTTAACAGCCTTAGTCTTACAGTAGCAGGCGCATGTATTACAAATGGTAGTGCAAATGCTACCTTTGGCGAAGCACCAATAAGCAGTGCAAATAGTGCTCCAATTACCATTACGGATAGTACAACTAGCGAAAGTGTGCAACCTACACTGGCTACTTTTGTAGTTAACACCAACACCATTCAAGCATTAGATTGGTATGCACAACTAGAAGCTACTAATGCAAATATTAACACACTTGCAAATAACTTGGTCACAAGCTGGAATACCATGTTTGACGGTGAAGGTGAGGAGATTTTTAGTGCGGGCTTTGATTTGTTCAGCGGCAATGCACTCGCTACTACAGGCAACCTTACAGTGGGTACCACAGACCAAGTTTTAGATTATGCATTGACCTGGGGCAGTGATACTCTAGGGGGCAGTATTGTAGCAGGCAATATCATAGGCGACCCACGAAAGTTTGGCACAATTGTTAGTACCTGTAACAGTTATGTGGACAATGTAAATGAACTTATTGCTGGAGCGAATAATATTGATACCAATCTCAATACGGTGACCTTCCAGAGCGTAGGCGGTACAATAACCGGTGAACTTGAACTGGTTAACAAAGACCTAGCAGATTTTGGTACTGATTTGGCGTCGACTGGCAATCTTATAAATTTTGCAAGATTACAATATCTTGGATATCCAGGACAACTGTGTGCAAATCTAATCAGTGCAGGTGGCTTGGGTATATTAGAAGCCAAACTTCAAAATATTACAGTTTCAAGAAGGCTGGCTCAGATTATTGGTGTACCATTCACACGAGATATCACATTGG
>Ga0070754_10000936_pt1 | contig 24718 bp, 35 predicted proteins | sample VirMetDEL_Sep_01_FD_75181 | JGI IMG/M metagenome (GOLD analysis project Ga0070754, IMG submission 75181) | Aqueous microbial communities from the Delaware River and Bay under freshwater to marine salinity gradient to study organic matter... | ecosystem: Environmental > Aquatic > Marine >...
GCGAGAATATGTACATTGACACGACAAGCAACACCTTTGGTCTTGGCAGAGGTTCCAAGATACTTACACAATCAAATGTGTGGTTTCAGGGTGGCGGTGATAGGGTGACCATCGGGTCGTCTATTACCCAAGCTGGTGAGAAGTCTGTCACAATTGGGGCACAAACAAGTACAAATTCAAATATTGTATCAATTGGTTTTGGTCACGATGGAGCACTCGAAGCAAATTCCGTGAAGATTGGTTCATACTCGACAACTATACAGGAAAATTCTGTGTCAATTGGTTACAAACCAAAGGCTGGTGTTGGTGGGGTATCAATCGGCAGTAACGCCGGTACATTAACTGGTAGCTACAATGTCTCTATAGGTGAAGATGCGGGTGCCATTAGTCAGGGGTCGTATTCCGTCGCCATAGGGTGGAATGCTGGCACAAGTAACCAATCCCCAGCCACGATTGCAATTGGTAATCAGGCAGGAGAATCTACACAGGGAAGTCGTTCTGTTGCTATGGGTCTCCAGGCTGGTAGAATAACACAGGGAGAACAAGCAGTTGCCATTGGTTATGGCGCTGCCTCTAATGATCAAGATGGTAGAGCCATTGCAATCGGACACGGCGCCGGTCAACGATCCCAGGGATGTTCCTCGGTGGCAGTTGGTCACTCTGCAGCGTTAAGCAATCAACAAGCAAATTCAGTTGCCATAGGTTATAAGTCTGGTTTCTTTCAACAGAACACGGCTTCAATCGCTATAGGTTTGGAGGCTGGAGAGAATGGGCAATATGCGAATTCCATAGCGATTGGTAATTTTACAGGGTCTTTACGTCAGAGAGGCAACACCGTAGCTATTGGTGACTTTGCTGGATACAACGTCCAAAACACATATGCGGTTGCTGTCGGTTCTCAAGCTGGTAGATCTTATCAGGGCAGCGCGTCTGTTGCCATTGGTAAATTAGCTGGGTTTTCAGGGCAGAATGCGGCATCAATCTCTATAGGTTCTGAAGCTGGCTACAGTATTCAGGGGTCACAAGCGGTAGCAATTGGAACATCTGCTGGAAAAGAAAGCCAGAACGCATACTCTGTTGCGATAGGAAGTCTAGCAGGTCAACAGTTTCAGAGTTCAAATGCGGTTGCAATTGGTGTGAATGCTGGTAATCTCAATCAGGGAACAACGGGTGTGGCAATAGGTGACTTTGCTGGGAGGCAATATCAGAACGCATACTCTGTTGCGATAGGTACCAAGGCGGGCGAGACGAACTCTGGCGAAAATTCTATTTACATTGGTAGACAAGCTGGTCAGAATGGTTCTCATCAAAACAATGTAATAGTGTTGAATGCGATCGGTAGTGCAGTTGATCCAGTTACAAGCGACGGCTTTTATGTGAAACCTGTGAGGCACTCAACTGATCAGACAACTAATGTGTTGAGTTATAACACGTCATCTGGTGAGATTATCAATAGCGGCGCGCTGACTGTAGATGCTAGCAGTAATGTTGGTATAGGAACAGCCTCACCCTCGGCAAACCTCCACGTTGTGGGGAATGTCTACGCAACGCAGGAAATATCATCAAGTGGTAACGTGGCTACATATAACTCAGATGGTAATAAGTCTGTACAAATCACAATTGATGGTGGTATAGAACTTTTCAATACAGCCGCACCATACATAGATTTCAAAAAGAGTTCTGGGGTTGATTCTGGGTTCAGAATACAATACAATCAGACGACGGGGGATAGTTCAAATTCACTGTCATTCTTTAGTGGTGATAATCTTTCAAGTGGTCGTATAATTAAAATCACAGAAAACGGATCATTATCGATAGGAGATGATATAGATGATTCACATACATATGCCAGTTTGTTCTGTCGAGGCTCCGCGTCATTTTCAAATGCGACTAATGGTGTCTATGTATATGCGAACCCAGATTACTACTCTGCTTCTGGCACGGGTGCCATTGGATGTATAGATGCTTTGGGGTTCGCAAAGGACCTAGCTATACAACCGTCTGGGGGCAATGTGGGTATAGGGACAACCTCACCTGGTAAAAACTTGGAGGTCAATGGGAGCATGAAGGGAAACATATTGTACCTAGACGGTGGAGACGTAGACCGAATAAATGAGGACGAAGAAAACGGGTCAAATACATACATCAAGTTCGGACCTGCCGGCTCGGGCACCGATTGGTGTCTTCTTCGCCAAATTGGTGGTGATAATGCATACACTCTCACCTTTGATTTCCACGATGATGGAAACGACGCAAGGTTTAAAATTAGGGATGTTAAGTCTACGACAGACCCTGATGAGATTACAGAAAGACTTGATCTAGATACTGGTGGTAATCTCACAGTTTCAGGGTCTGCGACCTCGAGCGCCGGCTTGCTTTCTTCGGATGGCCGTCTCAAGCACAACGAGGAACCAGTCACGGATGCCCTCGGGACTATCAACAAGTTGAAGTTGTACAAGTACGACAAGACAACTAAAATGCTTGGCGCGGATTTTAATGGTGACCTCTCAAATATTGCTCATATCAAAGAGTTTGGTTTTATTGCACAGGATGTTCTTAAAATTCCAGAATTGTCCTGGCTGGTAAAAGGTGGTGAAACATCTCCTTATACTCTTAATTATACATGTATTAACAGCGTAGCCATCCAGGCAATCCAAGAACTATCAGCACAGGTAACAACATTACAAACATACACTGCCACTCTGGAGTCGCAAATTAAAGAATTGCAGCCATAGAAACATCATATTGATACACACTTTAGGATGACCGAAGCCCTAAACAGTGACAGTATGTAGAATCTCAAACTGAAGCGTTTTACAACGTCCGGTGATAAGAACCGTGTTGGCTTTATAACCCAATATATTCCCAAGGGTTATAAAGTCACATAAGGGTACTTTGCCAGATGGCACTGAAGTAAATGATTTATGTATGGTACCATACAGCATCTTATGAAGAAGGTTTCCCAACTGAGTCCGTCGCGGCCAAAACAAACACACCCAAAATGAAAAACATAACGAGATAATTGCATTCTGTATCCTCGTTACTCAGAGGTTTCTGGATTGAGGCCGAGGGCCTCAGGACCTTTTCCCTCCTCTGAATACGGGGCTCGTCATCTAGAGGGGCAAAGCCAATCATTTATAATACCTGTAGATTAAATTGTAACCTCCTTCTTCTTGCGGCCGCGGCCCTTCCCCTTTCCACCCTTCAGGCTGACCTCCTTGACCTCGCCACCCGTTGACTCACCTGACACCGACACAATATCAGAAAGGTCGTCATCCTCCTCAACCGGCTGCAGTGGTGTTGTGTTCATTGGGGGAGGGGGTGGCATTGTGATCCCACCCATCAGGCTCGAGATGTCAAACCCAGGACCATTCATCTCGCGGCGGCCGGTGTTGGGGTCTACAACCGGCTCTGGGGGTGGTCCAGATGGCTGCCTGGCGGTGTTCTGGACGGCGCTCATCATGCTCTTGACAAGGTCTGGGTTCTGCTTGACGACATCATTCATATTTGGTATGGCCGCCTTGAACATGCTGTTGGTAAGGTGGAACATCATAGCAGACCCACCAAGCATCATAATTAGCTTGACCTCTGGTGCCACGTGCATCTTGGTCTTGTACTTGTTGTACAGCTCCTCGAACACACCATCATAGTCATCCATGTTCTCCATAACGCTCTCGGACCACCCCTCTAGCTGGATCTCGAATGGGTTGTAGCGCTTGTTGAGAAACTCCAAGCCTGTCACACAGGCGACGAGCATCCTTCGAGAGAATCTGATGGACTGCTCAACATCAATACTGTAGGTAATCCTCTTGTACTCTGTGCGAAGCTCCTGGACGCTTGAATAGGCGTTGAGGCGCTTGTTGACTGCAAAGCCCTTCTTTTCAAGACGTGTCAGCTTGTTCAGGAGGTCAGCCTTCTCATCGTCAATTGATGAATATCCAGGGGAGGGCTGTTCCGGCTCCTCGTACCCACCCATCTCTGGGGCCTCGTCTTCATATTCGTCCTCTTGGTCAAACTCGTAGGGCTGCTCCTGTGGTGGGGCGGGCTGGGGCATTGCCGACTTGGTTGGATTCATAAAAGCATCCATCTCAGGCTCCTGGTACTGCTGCTGCACCCTCTTTGGCTTGGCCTTTGGCTTGTACATAGCCTTCTTGACTGGTGCATCATTCGACACCTCAATCTCGTTGAGCATTGCCTCCTCATCAGCATCCAACTTCATAACATTGTGCTGACCCTCACGCTCTATGACAACGGTATCCTCCATCTACTATCTTTAATATAAAGTATTGTGAAACCTTTAACGCACAGGAAAAAAATATCATCAGGTAGTAAATGAAGAACATTGGAAACTGGATCGCCCTTCTTATCGCCGCCCTCATGCTGATGAGTGTCCGTGTCGGTTATGTCCTGTCCCCAACCCCAGTGGAGATCAAAGAGAAGGGCAGCAACGAGGCTGTGTTCAAGGGCAAGTATGACATCACCTGTGTGCCAGGCGCCCCCAAGGGCAGCGCATACACCCGTGACATGACCCCAGGTGGGATGTGTGGCATCCAGCAGCGTGTGGCTGACACCTCTGACTACCACATTGTTGGTGGCATTGGCGGTGAGCTTGTTTAAAAAAAACAATAGTAATTAATAATGGTTGGTGAGACTAAGAATGTGTTTGTGTCTTCAGAGAACAGGGACACAGCTCTTTACCCCAACGGCAACTCGTACACCCTTCATCTTACGACTCCTATAAAGGATATATCAAAGGTTGAACTTCTCCACGCGAGTGTTCCAAACACTATGTACAACTTGACCAATGGTTCAAATGTCGTGGCGTTTAGCAACGCCACCTCATCAATTGGTGACCCTTTGACATATTTCTCTTTGCCAGTCGGCTTTTATGGTGCCACGGTCCTTTCCGAAACAATTCAGAACGCCGTGAGCAACACATCTAATATTGTTGTTGATTACTTGGAAGCAGAAGGAAAGTTTTTATTCACCAGGAACATCTCACCAGATGGCCCATTCCAGATGGCACCAGGAACCTTGGAGATGGCAAAACTGCTTGGTTTTGATGACACGACTACACTGACTTCTACAAATGTAGCTGTTGAAACTGATCTCAATTTACCCCTCTATTCAGACAATCTCCTGTACAGGGGGAAGGAATTCATAAAGTCTACAAATGTTGTAAATCTCAATGCAAATGAAGGGGTATTCTTGGACATTGAGGAACTCAGAACAATATTTAATGAGGATGCAAAGTCACTAACGGGTATTGGTCAGACGATGGCTAGAAGCTTTGGTTTGATACCAATGGATGTTACTGGTGGGGCGGTCAAGAGATTTAAAAAGTTTTCAGACTACGACATGTCTATTGAATACACAAATCCAATCCGCAAATTAGAGAGATTAACAGTCAAGTGGGTTGACAAGAATGGGCAGCTGCTTAACTTCAATGGCCTCAATGACAATTCATTCATATTGAGGTTTCACACCCTTCGTCAAAATCTTTGCATATAAAAAATCTGGATAGATTATAAATGTCTGGTGGTATTGCTCAGCTCGTTGCAGTTGGTGCTCAGGATGCCCATCTTGTTGGCAGCCCAGAGGTTTCGTTCTTCCGTTCTACTTACAAGCGTCACACAAACTTTGCCCAGACCACCGAGCGCCAGGTGATCCAGGGCAACGTTTCGAACAATGGTATGTCTACTGTGCGCCTTGAGCGCAAGGGTGACCTCCTCAGTTATGTGTATTTCGCGGTTCACGATGGCACCGAGTCGCAAAAGGTGACCTTTTCTGATCTCATTGACAAGGTTGAGCTTCTCATTGGTGGTCAGGTGATTGATGAGCAGACGTATGGTTTCAGCGCAAATGTCGCAATAGACACCCTCGCACAGAATATGTCAAAGAGTGTGAACGGTACTCTTTACACTGGTGGGACTGATGCCAGCTACTTCTACCCACTTCGCTTCTTCTTCTGTGAGAACCATCAGTCGGCTCTGCCACTGGTGGCTCTCCAGTATCACGATGTGGAGCTTCGTATCACTTGGGGTCCCAACGCAACTTCTCAGAAGTTTGACTGCTACGCCAACTTTATCTACCTTGATACAGCTGAGCGTGCCGACATGGCCAACAAGCCAATCAATATGCTGATCTATCAGGTGCAGAGGTCCCTCGGCTCCCAGTCCAAGGTTCAGGAGCTGAACTTCAACCACCCAGTCAAGTACCTGGCAAGTGCAAACACAGCAAGCGGCGGGCTGTTTTCCACATCAAATAAAATCAAGCTTCAGATTAATGGAACAGACGTCTCAGACTACAAGTACGCAGTGCCAAACTTTACAGATGTTGTATCTTATAACCATACTCCAAACACAAGTGCAAATGGTGAGGCTCTGTTTATTTACCCCTTTTGTCTGGACACTGCTAAGCTTCAGCCAACTGGTACACTCAACTTCAGTCGCCTGGACTCGGCTCGCCTCGTTTCCCAGACTGATAACATCACGGATGACATCTATGGCGTGAACTACAACATCCTCAGAATCCAGAACGGTATGGCAGGACTTATGTACGCCAACTAAATTTGTGGGTTTATAGTAAATGTTTATAACAGCACTGGTCATCTTGGCTATACTCTTTGTCTTGACATACGACCCAAGGTCCAGGGTGCTTGAAAATGTCTTGGAGGGTCCCGTCGGCGTTGACTCAAAGCCTTGCTGTGAAAAGAATGACTACATGGCAAATCATCAGACCCAGTGCGAGAGTGTTCACTATCAGGGGGTACAGTTTGGAAATGAACAGTACGGGTGCCCATCAAGACATCCTCGTCAAACAATGGGTGCGATAATAGGCACTTAAAAGTTTAGATACAACTACTATAAAGGATGCTTTCTTTTGACCGCGAGACTATCACAATTGTTATGGCTGTTTTGGCACTGGCTGCAGTCTTTTATATGTATCAGGATTCTCAGAAGATGAAGAAGGAAATCTCGGAATGTAAAAGTGTTTCTGTTGGTTTGGTAAACAAGATAGCGGCTGTTCAAGCGCCTGCTCGTGAAGTAACCGTAACTCGTCGTCCTCCACCTGCTCCACCCGCCGAGGAGGAAAGTGAGGATTAATGTCTCTGATAATTGTAGAAGGGTGAATGCCCGATGAAAAAGGAGACGAGATACAAGGCTATAGCCATACCAGTTACGTTTGCCGATGGCAAGCCAAGGTTTTTAACCGTTCAGGATACCAGATTTAGAGAGTGGATATTTGTTACCGGAGGGTGTAGGAAAAATGAGATACTCAACCCACTCAAGTGTGCCCTTCGAGAGTTGGAGGAGGAGACGCGCGGTGTTGTCAATATACGATGTGGTGAATACACCACATTCTCATTTAGTGTTCGGCAAAAGAATACTACTGACAATATTGATATTGTATCGATTTATCAGGTTTTTATATTTTTTTGTAAATACAACCAGCAGGAACAGAACAGGCTTGTACGGAGGTTTTACGACGCAAAAGCCAAGACGGATATTAGGAAAAAGAACAAATTGCCAATTCGTAAAACGTATGATGAGAATGATATGATGAGTTTTGATACGTTGGAGGAGTACAAGGCGAGGTCGAGGAAGTGGGACATCATCGTGAAGAATGTGATACAGAATGGCGAGTTTTATCAGGCGCTTAATTCGTTAAATAGAAAGTGTTTTAATCTTAGGTGAGTGTATATGGAGGAGGAGAACATAGAGGGTGAGGCGCTAGACAAGGGCAAGAATCATGTTATTCGTGAGATATGCAAACTTGACAGGTCCAGGTCTCCAGAGGAGTTGAAAAAGATTATATTCAGTGAGCTTGTCAAGATGAAGAAGGGGCTTTCTGGATTGAGTCCAAAGGACTCAGGACCTCACCCCTTCACCCATACGGGTGCTTATAGATTTAGCTCGTTTAATGAGCAAGGGGATGTTTAAGGAATTGTGCAAAACAAATGGCTTTGTCAACAAAGGCAATCTATCACATGTGCTTATGGATGGGGGTTCCCTATCAGTCCCATTTGATAGATTGGACAACTTTTATGAAACCTATGTAGATGCTGTGAGACGGGGTGAACACATTTTTGTCGTGGAGCAGAAGACTGAGTTTTACAACTTTTTCATTGATATAGACTACAAGGATGACGAAGAGCTTGATCTTGATCAGGTTCAGATTATTTCAAAGGTTATCTGTGACAAGGTTTCAACGTTTGGTGGGTCAAGGTGTGTGATTTCGGTTCAGGAGCCCCGCCTTCGTGATGGTCTATACAAGTCTGGTGTTCATATGAACTGGCCTGATTTTGTTGTGAATCAGGAGGGTGCCATCAACCTGAGGGATCACGTTGTTGACATCTTGACAAAGGTGTATGGAAGTAAACCCTGGTCAAAGTTTATTGACAATTCGGTCTATGGTGACATGAACTCAAAGACAAAGGGGAGTGGTTTCAGGTTACCTTGGTCTCACAAAAAGAGCAAACACGAGGCGTGCAGCGGAAAGGGATGTAGCGGATGCCAGCAGTCTGGAAAGATTACCGAGGGTGTGTACCTGCCGGTCATGCTCTACCAGGGGCAGGAGGGTATAGGGCCCCTAAAACTTGCTGGAAAGACTGACATGCTTGATGGGTCAATCTCTGTGGAACTTCTCAAAATGGTGACGGTTCGGACACCTCGAACCGACTTTGTGAAAATCCCACCCCTCCCAGGAAAGTCACCATTCTCAAAGGCTGTTATGAACAAGGAGGTGAACAACTCGGAACTACTGGCGGTACTGGAAACCTTCATCCGCCAGAACCTCGATGGTCAGGGTGACGCCAGGATTACAAAAGTTTTCAAAAAGAGTGAAACTGAATATTGTGTCTCAACATACTCAAGGTATTGTGAGAATATTGGGCGTGAACACGGCTCGAACCATATATGGTTTCACGTAAAAGAGAATGAGGGTATATGCCAAAAGTGCTTCTGTAAGTGTGAGACTGTAGAAGAACGCAAGAAGGGTTACTGCCGAGACTTTGCTGGAAGGAGACACAAACTTACCAGTCAACTTGTCAAACTAATGTTCCCAAAGAAAAATAAAGTCTCCGAGGGTATTAAGAAGGCAATATTGCCAAATGCTGTTGTTAATCCTACTATTCATAATCTTTCTAACACTCTTGCTATTTACACCAAAGGTTTCTAAACAGAATGAGAGGCTTCACGAGTTGAAAATTGAGGCTCAGGAATTTTCTGGACTGAATCCAGAACTTTTCAAAGAATTTTTGAACAATATGACTCTGTTTGAGGACACATTGTCACCAATATATCTCTATCAGGCTATAGATTCTCTGGAAAGGATGGCCCTCTACACAACATCAAGCTCTGTTGATGCGGTTGAGGTGGTTCACGAGATTGTCAAGGAGATTGGAATGGAAGGCGAACTTGTTATTTTAGAGGATTCTATGAACAAGGGTTTGTCATTTAGACCAACATACTTAAACAATATGGATGACTTTTATATAGAATGACCTACACAACACGTTCCGGTAGAAACATAAAGAAGCCAGATCGATACGAGCCAGTAGAAATCTGCCTAGACGATGATGACGAATCAGAGGAGGAGGGGGAGGACATTTTCTCATCAGAAAGCGAGTCTGAATCTGATGAGGATGATGGCGATGAGAATGGGAATCTGAAGGGGTTTGTTGTCAGTGACTCGGATGAGGAAGATGACGCTTAAAGTTTTTGTTGATTATATTAGAAAATGGAGACGGATCTTGGAGATAAAGAAGACCCACGGGGGCCCATTCAACCACCAAGGGGGTTTTATGACGACGAGTTGCCACCACCTCTCGAACGCGAGAACACACAGCAGTGGGACCAGCAGCCGTCTGGGGGGTGGCCTGGACCACCACAGATGATGTGGATGCCTCCTCCAACAGTACCAGCACAGAAAAGGGATATATTGTCAGATATTGACAAGACGACCTATATAATTGTATTTGTGGTTTTCATCCTGGGGTTCTTTATGGGTAAGACTATGCAGCCAGTTATTCTTAGAAATGTTTAAAAGTTGTCCTCAAGGTCTGTGTGACCTTCAAACTCCCCGACTGGTCCAGTCTTTGCCTCCTGGAAATATGCGTGGGTAACAAATGCAGGGTCCTTCAGGGCATTCTGGAAAACGTCACTTGCAGTCATACTCTTGTCAGGTCTGTTGTTGTAGATTCTGAACGCAGCATAAAAAAGGTACCCAACTATAGTCAATGTGATTATATTTAATAATATTGAGAGTTCATTCATTTATTATTAAATATGATTTTTAATTTTTTTTTTGAATTGAGACTACGCCTCCTCACGCTCCTTTTGGCGCTCCTCAATCTCAGCCTTGACAATCTCGTCAGCCTCCTTGACAAGCTCCTCAATTGGCGCGTCAGGCTTCTCAGTCTTGAGACGCTCCAGGACCTCTGCTGGGTGACTGATTGGTGGCTCATCTGGCTTTGTGTAATACTTGGAGTTCTCATCACCTGGCTTGATGAAGGGCATGTCATCACCAGCCTTGACAGCCATCATGTCACGCTTGCGCTCCTCAAACATCTTTGCAGCCTGTGCCTAATTCTCCCGGTAACCAACCATAATCTCCTCGAGCTTCTCATTGGTGTAGTGAACGTCATCAATCTTCGTGGGGTCTGGTGGGATCAAAAGCCACTTGTACATGTCCACCACATAGATGTCAAATGTGGAATCCTCCTTCTGGAGGCGCTTGGCGTGGTTGGCAGCCTCATCACGAGTGGCAAACGCTCCACGAATCTTGATACCAAACTTGTCGGTTTTCTGAGGGCACTCTGGGCCAACCACAGAGAGACACGCAAAAAGCTGGCCTGGCACGGTTGTGTAATCCTGCTCGAGGGAAGCCATACTGATAATATATTGTGAAAAATCTTTAAGTATTATTGTCCCAAGTGAGAAGCACTCAGGACCTAAAGAAGCCAGGCGTTTCATACGTAAATGGATGTGGTAAGAACCTCGAACAACCTCATCAAGCGAAGGCTTATTCAGGGTGTCGCCTCTGGTGGTGCCAGCCAGGTGCTTGATGTAGGGTGTGGCTATGGTGGGGACCTCAAGAAGTGGCAACATGCCGGTGTCAGGTGTTTGGACATGTGTGATCCAGACATCGATTCCCTTCGAGAGGCTGAATCAAGGGCTCAGGCAATTGGTATGAAACCAAAATTTTTTCACGGCGACATAAACTCGTGTCCCCTGAAAAAATACGATATAATATGTTTCAACTTTTCACTTCATTATATTTATGCATCAGCGGATTTGTTTTTAAAAAGTATCAATGGCATCAAGAAAAGGTTGAAACCTGGTGGCAAACTTATTGGGTGTATCCCAGATTCCGAATCAATCCTCGAGTACACCCCCTTCAATGATACACTTGGGAACAAGTTTCTGAGAAAAGAGGGAAAGAGTGGCTATGGCGAATTTGGAGAAAAGCTTTTTGTTCAGCTGGCTGACACACCTTTTTACAAGGATGGTATGCGTTCAGAGCCAATCTGTTACAAGGACATGCTCATCACACATCTTGAGAGGAAGGGTGTCAAGTTGGTCCTGTGGGAAAGGTTTCCAATTGAACACGAGATTCAAAAATTCTATAGCACATTTATTTTTGTCAACCAATAGTAAGCATGTTCCTTTTCTTGATACTATATGCTTTGGTCGCCTGGACCCTGTGGACCATGAGGGAACCTGAAAACTTTACCAAAGTCAAGGAGATGTATAGAACCTTTATTGACCACATCAGGGAGAACAACACAGACCCACGTTTTGACAGGCTAAAAAATGAGACCGTCTTGGTTGCCTACAAGGGCAGGAGCCATGAGATTGGCTACAATACAAACAAGGGGTATGAGATTGGTCTGTGTATTGATGGCGACCCCAATCAGATATTCCACGTGCTTTTACACGAACTCGCTCACTGCACGGTTGATGACTATGAACACAACTCAAACTTTTGGAAAAACTTTAATGACTTGAAAACAATCTGCACAAAGATTGGTCTTTATCAAATCATTCCACAAAAGGAGAGGTTCTGCGGAAAGTACATTCAGGATCTTTAAAAAAAAATATAAAGGTATCTTAAATGTCGCAGCGGTCACCATTCCCAGCAGCAGCTCAGTGGGGTCTCCTTCTGTCCGTACCAGCCATGACATCGCTGTTTACAGAGCCAGTCCTGAACCTTCTGTTAATGACAATTGTTATGCCTATGGCAGTATCGTTCCTTAGCAGAAGTCGTGTATTTTTTGTGAACACACAGATTATACTCGTTGCCTCTATTGCAACCTATTTCTTTTCATATATTCTCCAGAGCCTTTGGCCCAAGTTCAAGGAGACACTCAAGAGCCCCCAGAAGAACAAGATGAACACTGGTATGGCGTATGCCGGCATCATCATAATGTTCATGCTGTTTATGGTCGGCGCCTCCTTTGCTGGTGTTGATTTGTACGAGGAAAACAAGGCCAATTTCACTAGGTACGCAGCGAACCAGCCTCTGGTCTAAGTGACAACACCAAAGGTGTTGGACCAATCAACTGCGAAGCAGTTGGGCTGTTCAAGCCTTCATAACGAAGCGCTGACCAAAATAGAAAAGGATGGCTGCAACAAGGCCTGAAACTAGCAGACCAACCATGCTACGGTTCCCAGACTCTGCCAGGAACTGTGGGATGGTGCTACCAAGCTTTGCCTGAACTGGCTCGCTGAAAGCGATAGCCGCGCACACCGCGACAACCAGGGCCTGCATCTGCTCGTCAGTCAGGTTGAAGGGGTTCTTAGATGGCAGGGGCTGTGCTGGTGCCTGCTGCTGTGGGGCCACCATCATTGGCTGCTGGGCCATCATAGTAGACTGAGGGGGTGCCATCATCACTGGCTGCTGCTCCATAACCTCCTGGCTTGTCATAATATCGGTGAGTGGTGTCGAGTCCATCTTTATATGTTCTTTGGATACATTTTTTTCTGGCTGCTTATTTTGCACAGGTGACTCTGGAACAAGGGAATTCTCAGCCTGTCCAAGCGGAACCATACCATCACCAGGGTCCGATAGATTCATAGTCTCTGTAGCCATTTATACCTGGACACATTTAGTTACCACCCCTGAGACGCAGGCCTTCTAGTTCTTTTTAATAACCTTCATTGTTGTTGCGCGTTTGACCTTGGTTGGGTCAACGTTTGCGATGCCGTGTGTCGGGTTGTAGTGCTTCTTGTGATAGTTCCACAGCTGTGGAGAACCAATCCTGAACTGAGGATGAAGTTTTGCCTTGTACCAGAACACACAGTCCTCAATCTTGTTGCTCTTGGAGGTGTTGTCCAGGACTAGGCACTCGTAATTCTCAGTACAGGCATTCATAATCTGATTAAACATGTCAAAGGTTGGGAAGATTCCAAAGAATGCCTTGTAAAGCTTTTCACGATTTTGAATAATATTTTCCCTCAGAATGAAAACATAGTCAACATTTGCTCGAAGATCTGGGGTCAAGTCCATACAATACTGCATCGTCAACATGAAGAATATTTTCCAATGACGACCATTCATAAAACACTTCCTGATGCAGGTGTCCTTCATAAACTTTTTGTCATACATACAATCATCCAAAAGTATAAATGCTGGGCTAATTGGCTTATTTCGCAGCAGGATCTGCCTCTGCCTCTCAAGAACCCTCTCTATAGCTTCCCTGTCATAGTCACCATAAATGAACAGGTCTGGAACATACTGCTGATAGTGATGATTCCCCTCCTCAGTGGCTGACATGACTATACCAGCTGGAAGATGTCTCTTGTGATAAAGAATATCAGTCACAAGAGTTGACTTTCCTGTGTTTCGCTTGCCTATAAGAACACACACCTTGTCATCCTTCATGGATTCAGGCTTGAACTTTCTGAGCTGAATGTTCATCTATTAGAATATGTTTTTATTTCTACGCGTTTGTCACGCATTTAATTTTGTGCTATAATAGTAATGGCAAGTGGGCGTGTCATATTGTCAACCACTGGTATACAGGATGAGTTTCTCACTGGGGAGCCCCAGATGACCTACTTCCTCAAGCAATTTAAACGCCATACCCGCTTCGCAATGGAGACTTCTGAAAATCCTATTGACGGGACTGTGGATTTTGGAAACACCTTGAGTGCAACAATACCTCGAAAGGGTGACATCATCAGGAATCTTTCAATCAAGTTGGAGCTTTCTGACATAATTACTGACGCAACCGGGGCAAACGCCAGGCCAATTTATACCGATTCTATAGGTCACGCACTTATTGAATATTGCGACCTTGTTATTGGTGGCCAGACTATTGAACGCATCACAGGTGAGTACATGGAAATATTTAGCGAACTTTCGGTTTCAAACTCTCAACAAGACGCATATTACTATCTTGTTGGGAAATCTAGAAATCAGGCTGTAGATGGAGGGAACAACACCGGTAGGAGAGTTTATATAGTGACCCTTCCATTCTACTTTTTCAGGAATAATCAACTCGGAATCCCGTTGTATTCAATCTATCGTCAAGAGGTTGAATTGAAATTTAAATTTAGAAAACTTCGAGAAGTTGTATTAAATTCAAATGATAATAAGCCATATATTTTGTCGGAGAGTGTTGAAGCAAGTATCCTCAGGTCTGGCATCCTGACAGAGTACGTGTACTTGACAGATGAGGAAAAGGATTACATCAAGGCTCGCCCAACTGATTATGTCATTGAACAGCTTCAGCTTTCAAGAGGTGTTATTGAAGACACAGAGAATTCAAAAAGTTTTAGATTGAATTTTACAAATCCAGTCAAGGAACTTTACATTGTTGTTCAGAATCAGGATACCCAGGACAACAATGACTGGTTTAATTTTAGTGATGGTTATCAGCCAAACAATTCAAATTCTTTCATAGAATCTTTACAACTTGAATTCAATGGTGAGATTATAATATCAGAGGATGTTGCCGACTACCTGTACCTGTTGTATGCCCAGCCAATGTACTATCACACCAGGGTCCCAAAGAGAAACATATACAGCTACAGCTTTGCATTGAGGCCAGAGGACCCAGAGCCTACAGGGCAGGTGAATATGAGCAGGATTATCAACAAGATGTTAAAGGTTACCTTGGCCACTGTAGGTGGATCATATTCAGGGAGTGACTTTCGCAATATCAGGATATACGCAAAGAACTACAACATCCTGAGGATACAAGATGGCCTTGCTGGATTGCTATTTATAGATAACACGTTTATGTAGAGTAAAATGGAGGAGCAGATTATACAGGCAAGCATAAACATACTGATGCCGGTTATGGAGTCTGCAATGGTTTTAGGTGGCAATTATGCAAAAATGTCAGGGCGTGACACCCTGACGAGCACAGACCTAGAGTATGCCCTAAAGTTCTGTGCTAGAAACGTAACTGGCAAGCACATTGGAACGCTCTTTCCAGAAATTCAACAGGACTCTGAGTCTGACGATGAAGACACAGTTGCTTCGCAACTGGAACAGGACGAACCCCCATTTACCAGGTACACAGGCGACGATGAGACGCTTAACAGGGTGAATGAGTGTTATGACACGTGGGATGACTGGGTGCCGTCAAATCCTACAGAACAAATGTTAAAAAAATCTATTGACTCAAGACAATGGACATAAACCTCACCGGCATTCATGAGCCAAAGGGGTTCGATGATGTTTTTACCCAGGGATTTCCAATTACAGAAAAGGAAAACAATGAGATTGAGGTTCCATATTATGAGAGTGAATATGAAGATGAAACATCAAGTGAGTATCACTATGAGACTGAAAGCGAGTGTACATCATCAGATGAGTGTGTGGTTACACACAGGGAGGCGGTAAGGTTCAATCGTGCACGGCCTCATTACAAGAATATATTGTCCATTGAGAATGATTTCCTCCCAGAATAATTTTCTTTATTTATTGTAAATGTCAACACAGGTTATCAATGTCGCTTCCCAGCTCGAGGCCCAGTCCGTAAACGCCGTTGTGGCAGGCTTCAGCTTTGCCTCGGCCCTCGCATGGATGGATGTGGTCCGCTTCGTCATCAGCAACCTCGTGAAGGTGAACAAGAACGGTGCCCAGTACGTGCTCCTGACCGCCCTTATGACCACCCTGCTGTCCATTGTGATCTACATGGTGCTTGCCCGCTTCTCCACAAAGGTGGTGGCCCCAGCACCCCCAACCTACGCCGTGACCGCAGCCCGCTAAAGGGTTTTCTTGCGACGCATAAATGACAACAGGGCAAGCCCCATTAACAAACTTATTACCGAAACTATCAGGATTGTTTTCTGAGAGTTATCAAATCTGTTTTTAGGCATCAGATTCGGTATCTCTACAGGTGGAGGGAGGTCACCAGAATCAACGCCGAAGGCGTTGGACTGCTCAAGCACTGTCCCCATTCCCTTCTCCAGCGAGCACTCAATCTCAATCTTCAGAAAGTGGTTTCTTTTACCGAAATCATACGGTATCAGCTTTGTACCATTGTTATAGTAAAACCTGATTCTTAGGTCATCTATAAACCTGCCAGTCCCCTTGATGAATGTGTGATGAATTGGGTCGTCGTGACCATTAAAGTCTATGATTTCATTCACGTTTGATGTCAGTATCCGGCCTATATAGTGTGGTGATATCTGCTTCATATTCTGAGAATCAAATGTTCCACCACCTGTTGAAAAGGTTCCACCATCAATGAACAATTGCTTGTCAAGGTCCTCCAGGCCGCTTGTTATCCTCACAAAGATTGATGTTGGTCCGTTGAGGTCTATGTAACTTGATGTTACACTGTTTGCCAATTCCGTGTTTGCACCACTGAAACCAAGAAGGTGTGCAGGTGGCCCAACCTCGGAAGAGGTTGCGTAGCCATTTGACCCCCCGTAGAAATTAAAAGTGAAATCGTTGTAAAATTCTATATTTGATGTTTCAGGGTTGAACACAAGCCTCCTCCCGGATACAAGACCGCTTGTTTCTAGAGTCTCTGTCATCGTCTCACCATCTGTTGAAAAGCCTAGGGTTGTGAAAGAAGTGTTTGAGAATGACAACAGGTTTGTCGAAATGTCAAAACTTGATAAAAGTAAATTGCTTGCCTCAGGAGCTTGAACCTGTATGGCATTTGCCAATGTTGAACCTATGTTGCTCATAGAAACCTCAAAGTCATCGAACACCCCATCAAGTGTATTTGAAAATACCAGGTTACTCGTATCGCTATCAAAAGTTATAGAATCTATTGAGGTGTTTGTGTCCAGCACAGCCAGTATGTCAGTTGCCAGGGTGTTCCCGCTCACAAATGAAATGTTTGTATCTCCAAATCTAAAATGATTATAGGTGCCATCATATGTTATAGAATCAAAATCAGTGATTGACCCAATATTTGCCAGTAACATCTCAGCCATATGTGTACCATTTGAATCAAAATGCACACCCAGGGTGTTTGAAAATTTAAACTTGTCATCAAAATACACCGATACTATACTATCAACCGAAGGGGCAACTTCTGTAGACATTTGATTTGCAAAATAATTTGCCTCATAATACGGAGTCACTACGTCTGGTGGGTCACCGCTAATAGTGTTTGAAAACGTAAATTGGTATGTGTCGCCACCATCGAATGTTATCGAGTCAAAATCAGTGATTGATGTGGCAACCCCAATATTTGCCAGCAGCATCGCAGCCATATTGGTGCCATCCGTATCAAAGTACACGTTGGTTGTTGACGATGTTCCTATGTTTGCAAACTCTATGTTCGAATGGGGTGCTGGTGTAAAAAACACATAATCTATATAGTCTGAGGAGCTTACAAGACTACTCAAATTCATAGCATTTGCAAAACTGTAACCATTAACAATTTCTACATTGGTTGTTGTCGCCAATTGTGTGTTTGAAAATTCCAGATTGCTCGTCACACTGTTAAACGTTATTGAATCAAAATCAGTGAGTGTTGTGGAAAGACCAATATTTGATTCAAGCATACTAGCCAAACTAACAATATTTGAATCGAATATAACGTTAGCAATGTCATAGGAAAAATTCAATTCGGGTGAATTGAATGTTATACCATTTATAAGACTAGTTGGACTTATCAACGAACTCGAATTCATAGAATTTGCAAAACTCTCCCCAGTCAAAAAATCTATTGAAATAACACTGTCTCCAAAAATTAAGTCATCATCTCTAGAATTGTATATGACATCACCAAGTGACTGCAGGTTTGAAGCCGTCTCCGTGCCCAACACGCTGTACCCAACATTGATGCTGTGTAGCGGTGACGTGTTTGTGAATGTCAACTTGTTTGTGAACGAATCAAATGAAACCGTGTCAACAACCGTGTTGGGTGGCGTCATCTGTATCTGAAGGTTGGACGCCAGGTCTGTGCCATTTGTATAGGTCCCCTCATCAAAAACAACCGTGGCGCCGTTAACCTCAAACTGCTTGTTACCTGAATTTATCAATGGCTGACAATTTGGTATGCGCGCTGCAACAAGCTTGATGCTGGTAATGTCATATATCCTTGTGTTTAGATGAACCGTGTAGTCATTGGGATTTGGATACTCTATGGGATCACGCTCCCCGCTGTCGATATCAACGAGATATCCCATTACTGATATTTTACAACATTTTTCCAAGGATAAAACCCAGGATGACAGCAAGAAGCAAGACTACAAGCCCGTACCACAATTTCGTGAACCCCCAGCACTCCTTTTGTTCAGGACAAGCTGGACAGCCATCCTTTGCCGGTTTTGGGGTTTCGCCAGCCTCTGTGCCAAAACACGCATCCTGAGCAACAAATCGTTCCTTTTCCTCGTCCGTGCAGTTTGTTGGGATTTCACAGAGTTCACACGACTCACCAGGCTTGCACTTGCAACACTGATCAAATGGAACTGGCTGACCATCGATAAACGCCTGATCCTTATCCGCCACAAATCCTGAAATACATTGCTTCAAAGTAACATCGTCTGATGGGTCGTCATTATCACGATCATCAAATGATGCTATTCTCTTGTCAGTCAGGCAGGAACCCGCCTTTATACTGATATTAGCACCGGCAGTAGTACCAGTCTCACACCCACGGAGCAAACTCATTACTATTTACTGAGATAATGAATGAGCAAATGGGTTGTTTGCGAGCTGAGTCTTGGCAAGGTCAAGGCCGTTACCACACGAATATGGGTTGGCATTGCCCTTGAATGAATTGAAATTATACATCTGTGTGTTGTTGTAGTTCTGGGTCCACCCACCATTTGGACCATTAAATCTTCCGTCAACGCGTGTCGTGTCGGTGCGGACCGCGGACAATTTACCACCCTGGTTGAGTGGACCAGCACGCACATTCATACGGCCAGCATTGCCCTTGCGGTCATTCTTTCCACGGCGGTCGTCAATCCGGAAGCCGCGGTTCAGGAGTTCCTGGTTGGAAGCCCCGCCCATAACAGCATTCTCTGGAGCAATTGAGTATGCACCGTGGAAGCTGTGGATACCTGGTGCGGCGTGGTTTGCGTACTGCCACTGCTGGCAATTGACATCAGTCTTGTTACGAGTTGGGTCCTGGGCAAGCTGCCCATTCGAGATGAACTTCTTGGCGGGTGCGTACTGGAGACCGTCTGTGCGGGTGGTAATCTCAGAACGAACAGTTGGTCTCATAGTCTTCTGATGGCTTGGGCGAACCATTCTACCGTCGAGAGAACCACCCTGACCCTGTGCACGCCCGCGGACCTCTGGACGCCTCATTGGCAGGAAAGCAGTCTTTTCTGGGCGCTCCTGAGTAAGCTCGCCAACCACAGCAGACTTGCCACCCGTGTGGTCAAATGCGGGGCCTGAACGCCCTGGGAGTGTTGTGAGGCGATAGGAGCCAACATTGTTTGGCTTTACGCGGAACAGCTGCTGGTACCCACCATAAGCTGGAACATCCGCGCCAACCCCAAGGCCTGGCCCGACAAGCTCCTTCTCGGCTGGTGAGAGATTGTTCATCTTTCCTGAAATGTAGGGGCGGTCACGGAAATCGTGAACCGGCTCACCATTGACATATTGGAACTGCTGCTCTGCAAAGGATGGCTGTTCGAATTTCTCCTTCTGAATAGTTGGGAATGGCAAGGACCCCGTCTGCCAGTCAACGTGGATTGGTTCCTGTTGCTCTGCAGTTGTTCCTTGGGGATCAACGCCTGATGTGGATTGCGACGATGGATCAACGCCTGTGGCGTTGGGACCTTCACTCAATTTTCTTCCGGCATATGCAAGCCCTATTATAGCAAATATAGACAATGGATCGGCCATTCTTACAAATTGAAAATATTTTAATAACGCTTGACAAACAGGGCATTCTGAAGTTCAGCCCGTGTGCTCGCCGGCTCATATGTCATGGTGCGGAGTGGCACGCTGCAGTCCATCTTCTGGAGTGGGAAATAGTTCTTCTCATAGGTTCTGATAAGTGGCTTCTTGAACTGTGAGGTTGACTGGGGACGAAGCTCGTCGGCCGTGTCAACAAACTGCTCTGGGGCACCCTTGCCAGCCATATACGGTGCTGTACCATAGAGCATGGTGTTGGGACGGCAGCAATAGTTCTGGGTGCTTGGCTGGGGGTACACAAACACGTCAGATGTGGCACAGTTTGGTGGCAAGGCTGGGTTCTCAACCTGTCTAACATTTGGCTGAAGTGTATAAGACATCTTTACTTTATGTGCGTAAAAAAAATTAACGGCGTGGATTACCCTCGGGTGCAAGCCCACCGAAAGCCTCGAGCTGAACACCACGGAAATTGGGGTCACACACGGTTGGGTCACTCTTGCACATTGGCGAAAACTTTTTGCCATAGCACCACTCGGCAAATGAGGTCTGGTCACCCGGTATTGTAGTCACTGGACCTGTCACAAACTGCCTCGCGGCAGCCTTTCGCTGGCGGCTGGGCATGGCACACCTGGAACGGCCACAGTCATAGGGGATTGTGTTGTCGAGGTACTTTTCAACCAATGGCTTTACAGATGGATAGTAGCAGGCAGGTGGCCTGTTTGGGTTGTCACCGATATCAGAGAGTAACACATTGCCAAGTGGGTTGTCCTCCGTTGGAAGCTGGCAGTTTGGCCTGTAGTCCTGATCGTGCGACAACATTGGGCGAGCCACACCCTCCCTCACCATATTCCCCTTATAAAGTACATATATAACAGCAATGACCATAAGAGCCAATACAAGTATACGCGGGTCCTTGCGAGTCAGATAAAGAACACTCGCCGCATAAAGGATGAAACGCGTGCTCGAGTTCACACGCTCCGCAGCAGTCTGCTTGCGTGTAGGCCAAAACTTGAGCACCTTGTTCACATCAAAAAGGACCCTTGGATTGTCAAACCATACCTGCTCATCCATTTTTGTTATCTATGTAGATTTATTTCTTCAACATATTACCAAACAGGCCACTCATTGCACTCATTAGCCCATCCTGGTCAATCTCACCCTGCTCACCAGACTGCATCTTCTCGGCACACTGCTTCGCGACACCCTCAATCATATCAAGGGTCTCTGCTGGAATTGCCGTAATGGTAGTCCCAAGCATGTACAGGGTCTGCAGATACTGCCAGATGGCACCCTTGGTGTTGTCAGAGATGCCAGTGGCCCAGTGCTTCTTGATGCTGAGATCATCAAGAATCTCAATATCGTCCTCAAGGATAGACTCATCCTTGTTCATAATCTTCTGGGAATAGGGGCCAATGGTCTTCATAAACCCCTCAACAACCTTCTTCGGGTTGGACTTGCGCAAAACATCAAACCCAGAGTGGTACTTCTTGATACTCTTCTCCTCTGGGAATGTCCCCATCAGCTCTGTCAAAAACTGCTCAAGCATATCATTGAAAGCGCTCACTGAGGTCATCCTTTTCATAGAAAGGTATTTTAATCTTTAAGTTCTATCGTACCAGTCGCGAAGCGACTGTTCCTTTCGCAGTTGGACTAGAAGGGCTCTGCTGATATAGCCTCCCTCTTGCCAACACCACCCGCAATTATAAAGTACACCATGATGGCATTGAGGAGTGCTGGCTTTGTGTACTTGCTAAGTTCAAGCTTGCCCTCGTTGTTCATCTTTGCCCTCACGTGGATGTACCCTGCTGTGATCAGCCCAGCCACCACAGCCGCACCGAGTGGATCCCTGAGTGTATCACTGATGTCCATTTACTATATATTTAAGGTTTTTTTATCGAATCTGGGGCGTCATCAAACAGGGACTCCTCGGCATTGGGGCCTACACTGATGCTCTTGACCTCTTCAACCTCTGGGTCCTGGGCGTCCAAGGCTGCGGTCGTTCCTTCGGGCTCCTCCACAGTTGTTTCTTCAGTGCCTGGAACAACACCTTCAGTGTTTGGATCAACGCCGTCGGTGTCTGGATCAACACCTTCGGTGTCTGGATCAACACCTTCGGTGTTGGGACCTTCGACCTCTGGTTCAAAATCAGTCTCCTCCTTGTCCAAATCAAGGGACTTGATGGCATCCTTGGTCATATTCACCTTGAGAATATCCTGAATTGGGATGAGCTCTTTCACGGTATTGTTGATACACACATTAAAGCGCTCAAACAGCTTTTCATCCCTGGTAAACTCGTCAGCCTCCTCGTGATAGATATATGGGTCCTTGTAGAGGTCCTTTGCCACTGCAACATAACACGCGTGAATAAACCTCTCATTGGTTGGCAACTTGACAGAAATCTTGTTCGACTCTGCCGACAGCTTTACCGCAGAAAGAATCTTGACGTGGCTCACAAAAACCGCAGCAACAAGCTCATTGAACCAGGAGCAGGAATTGATAATCTCATCGGTGTGCTGCTTGATGATGTTGTCATTCCACACCTTTACATCCTTCAGCAAAAGCTGATTCATTGCAAGCACCTTTTTGTTTTTGGAACGGCTTACAGACTCGTTGTACACATCCTGAAATGTTTCAATCATAAATGGAACCATTATAATTGCCAACTGGTTGAGATACTCCTTCTTGGCATCAACCAACACCTCCATTTATAATCCAGGTGAAAAATCTAGTTGCGATATTTCGCAGCAGCCTTCTTGAGGTTCATTAGGGTTGGGAAAACGTCGTCCAACTGCTCCACAGGTGTTTTTGCGCGCTTCGCACCAGGGGCCCTTTTCCAGGACACATACAGGTCAACATTTGACATCAGGGTTACATCAAACCTGCCAAGCTCAAGCTGCCTCTTGAGGTACACCGTGGCACGCTCCCTGTCAAAGGTTGGGTAGCCGACTAGATAGGATGGCGTCCTGAGGAAAGCCTGGGTCTCATTGAGCTCGACGCACTGCTTTATCCTTCTACAGAATTGCTCATAAATCTTTTTGTAAATCTCCTTTCTGATGTCTCGCCGCTGCCTCTCAATCTTGTGAATGTCATCGACACATAGCATTATAGTATGAACAGAACCTTTTACAGGGATTTTTCCCCAGCCTTGAGCTTCTCCAGTGTTGGCATGTTCTTCTTTGTAATCAAGTCAAAGTCTACAAAATCACTCGCAATTTCATCGGTATATGGCTTGATCTCACCATTTCCATCAAGCTGCTGGGTATGGATACCAAGAAGCTTGTCATCAACAATGTCAGCCTGGACACCAAAACCATACACAAAACCCCTTGTGGTCATAAATGTGAACGCACACTTGTAGGCGACTGAAGAATCCTTGACAAACTTCTTAATGCTGTTCGTCTCAAGTGGGTACACACACTCATCCTTGAAGTACCCCTGAACCAACTGGATCATCCTCTGAATCTCAGACGCAGTCACAGCAGCAGTCTCCTCGGTGTACCCGGTGTAGTCAAACCTCTTGGTAGCCTCGATGCGGCTAGGCTTCCTGTACCCTGCAAATCCCATAACCTCAACAAAGGGCTCCCTACTGGTCATCATCAAAAGCAAAAGTGCGACAAGTACAAACAGCACAACCATTACTTATATGCGTCAAAATTATTTTAACAAAAAACAAGATATAGTAATAAGATGGCTCTGCTGATATATAGCAACAGGTGCTCTCACTCACAGGAGATTCTCCAGTTTGTAGACAAACACGCCCAGCTCAAGCAGGTAATAAGACTCCACGACGTGAACACGATGGGCATACCACCACAGTACCGCCAGAAGATTACCAGGGTACCAACCCTCTTAACAAAGGATGGGAGGTTCCTGGTTGGGAAAGAGGCAAAGGCCTGGCTGGCCTCAATACTGCCAGAGCCGGTTATATCGAGCTGTGACATGTATGGCCGCTGCACAATGACAAATCTAGATGGTTCAGCAGATGGAAACTTTTTCAGCCTGGACAACTACGGACAGTCCCTCCAGCCCCCAATGACCGAGGAGCTCCAGAAAAAGATTAACGCAAGCGTGTCTGACGCATTCAGTGCGGTACAGTCATAAAGATGTAGTGTCTACTATATGTAATGAAGCTCAAGACTGTTCAGGCCAGCTCCTTCAAGTCTCTCTTTGAGGTGCTAAAGGATGTTCTCAATGACGTCAACATAATCTTTGACCAAAGGGGGATGACCATCCTAACACTCGACACGGCCAGGGTTTCCCTGATTGACCTCCACCTCTCTGCTGAGAACTTTGAGGAGTATGAATGCGAGCAGCAGATTCTGGCCGGCATAAACATCGCCAACACATTCAAGCTGTTCAAGACAATTTCCAACAACGACACCCTGGAAATCTCAATCACCGACCGCGACCTGATGAACATCCA
>Ga0070754_10000937_pt1 | contig 24678 bp, 34 predicted proteins | sample VirMetDEL_Sep_01_FD_75181 | JGI IMG/M metagenome (GOLD analysis project Ga0070754, IMG submission 75181) | Aqueous microbial communities from the Delaware River and Bay under freshwater to marine salinity gradient to study organic matter... | ecosystem: Environmental > Aquatic > Marine >...
CAAGGACTTCTAGTCGTCGCGATATCAATCTAATCGCTTGGGTGATAGAATTACTGGTTTCCTTCACTCTACTCACAGCCTAATAATTGGAGGCCATCCTTAAGATTGATTATAGTTTGCTTTTAATGTATCTTCCTAGTGTTCTTCCGTGTCGCCTATCTTTATTGGAGCCTTTGTTGGGTTTTATGTTGGTGACCCAACCGATGATTTTATCTAATTGATATGATTGTAGTGTGCCTAGATCTTCGGTGCCATAATATTTTTTTGCTAATCTTTTTGCTTTCAGATGTAATTGACCTTGCGAAGGATTTTTCTTCGAAAGTTGAATAGTGCTTGAAATTGTTTTAGACCAATTGTTATAATTTACTGCCATAATTTTTTGCCATTGTAATATTATATATCTCTAATGACAAAATTCCTACCTGAAATAGGTTTCTTACCATTAAATACTCTGGGTCATTGATCTCCAATCGTGTTATAACAGCGATTTTCCTAAAATCAATGGCCCGCTTCTTAAAAAAAATGGTGGAAATGGTGAATTAGGTAAGAATGGTCAAAAAGGTCCAAGCAGTCATATGGTTTAATGGTGCTGATCATCGAAGATGGTTAGATCTTCCACGACAACCCCTAGAAATAGGTTGTAATTATTTTGCTGATGTTAGGCTAGTAGATCATATCTGCTGTTTCGATCAACGAATGAAATCTGTCATTGTAAAGAAACCTGGAATAACCTATTGGTGTAAGAATGGTCAGAAAGGTGATGGTTGGGATGAAGTCCATTATCCTATGACCGAAGAACCGGAGAATTCTGGTATGATGGCTATAAAATTGGCTATGAATCTTGGTTGTGATTCGGTTAGAGTGATAGGTTGTGAATGGGGGATAAACGATTCTAGTGTGTTCGAATCACAATATCGTAATGCTAGACCCGGCCGGAAGTATGATAATCATAGTCGTTATCTATTGCGTGAATGGAGTCGTAGGATTGATATCAAATTCGTGAGTGATCTTGACATTGACGTCCCCGTCCCGGTCGTCGCCTCTCTACATAGTGATGATTAACTTTCACCTTTTTTTTTAGATTCCATTTACAGGTATGATATTCCGCCCCGCAAGGTATTTTTAATTCCCTACACTGCCAATATCCAAGTTTTTCTATTATTTTTAAAAAGATATCTTCTGTCATTATGATGATACGGTGTGGCCAGTCACGGTCGTGAAATCAGATCTTCGATCTAATTCATTACGCGAAGCCACTCGCACATCATATGAACTGCCCAGTAGAACCGGTGCTATAAAAAATTCTGTTGCTGTTGTGATACCAGCCGTGACATAATCCGAATCAGTAGATAATTTAAATTGAATTATGTATTCAGTCACATAAGGATCTGTTGAAGCCACCCAACTCACAAATAATCTAACCACCGTAGAATCTTCTGTAAGATATCCGCCGGTGTTGGTCTGTATGTTGAATGCCGCTCCCGATTGGACGGTCAAACCGGTTGGTGCCGATACTTGTAAAGGATCTGGAAGATTGATTGTGGGTCTTGCTGGTGCCGCCGCCTGACCATCTAACACATAATCTGAACTATTGTGTTCCGTGGCTTGGAATTGTAATGATCCTTCCGCTGATAATCCTATAGTCTCTATCCTGAATATGCCATCAAAGTTTAGGTGTCGATTAATCAATCTTACAAGATCACCAACACTTAAATCCGAAGCCGCCATAGTTGTGCTGAATGAAACAATCATCTTGTTTCTACTGGTCTTGACCATTGTTTCAGCATAGTTTAAGGCTCTTTCTCTGTTGGTGCAAAATCCTAAAGTTATTTGTGATTGTAATGGTATCTGATCCTCTGATAGATATGTGCTGTATGTGGCGCTGTCTTCTGGTGGCCATAACACATCATTGGGTTGATAATCAGCGTCTGGATCAGTGAAAGTCACACGCATCTGATTGATCTTACGATCTTTGCTTTCTCCCTGAATTTGCATTCCACCTATCAGTATATCTTCCGTGATAATCATTTCTACCGGTGGCGGATTAGGAGCCGCATCTATATCATTGTCATCGCCCCCGTGTGGTATCTGAAGATAATACTTGCCCGATTGATAAGGCATAATGCCTGTGAAACTGCTTAATATATTTCTTATGTTGTTTAATAATGTGTTACCTGTATCAATCACACCATCAAACTGATTGAAATCACCCGAAGTTGATGTTGTATAAGGAACCGTTTGCTCACATTGAAGTGCGGCCAATCGGAATGTGGTCCAATTGAACACATCGTTGGATAGACCTTTTCCGTATCTGGAATTCCTACAATAATCGAGTAATACATTGACCGGATTGTTAGAATAGGTTATGGTTTCATCCGCATATGCCGTAGCGTGGGCGGCTTGTTCTCCTAATAATATTTCTGCCGCAATATTATAACTGCCGGCAGGTATAACGATGCCTTGTGGTCCATTTCCTGTAAGAGTAATTGTAGTTTGTAATTCATAGTTGCCTGAAGGCACATCGTAAATCTTATCTATGTGTGCCGTTACTTGTTCTTGTGTGCTGGTGCTGATAGGACCGTCCGTGTAAGTTTCTACGGTTGTGCTGGTGTCTGTATCAACCAATGATTGTGTAATTTTAACTGCTTGCCATTCTCCTATAACTCCTCTAGAAACTACCGATGCTACTGAATTAGATCTTATTTGTGCGTCACTTTCTGTGGTATTAAATGTGATCGTGTTTGTATAATTGGACGTTGGTGGCGAAGTTGGTTTTGTTATTGCGGCTGATGTGTCAGTGAATGTAATTCCTGATGCTCCAGCATTAGAACTTGCGGCAGTTATGGTGCCTGGATACGATGGGGTATAACCTGATATGATATCAAATATTTTTCTACCTCTAATGATACAATTGACTGATGGAACTCCCGATCGGAATGGATTGTTGTCTGCGTCTGCCTGTGATTCAATCTTTAACCATCTGAAACGAACTGCTATATATGCCAACCCCCTCAATCTGTGATTGCTGTCCCATCCTGGTGCTTCATCTAGTAGGCTGGATACGGTCTGGTCATCTCTGCCGTCAAAGAATTGTGTCACCACTCTGTTCTGATATGCGCCTGTTGTTGGAGTGGCCTGTGTGCCGTGTGCGTAGGATGACATAGGAACTTCTACATCATCAATATAGATCGTTTCTAAAGCATCTATCTGTCCTTCTAATAGCACTATGGCTACATAAAGATATTCATTGTTAGTGCCGTTGGTGGATACAAATACTCGATAACCTCCTACTCTTCTTTTACCATACACTATGGGAATATTACCCACTCCAGAATCTTTGTTTAATAATGGTCCTAGGATTTCTTGTTGTGTCTGTTGTGCTGAAAGATCACCCGTGCCAAAATCTGCCAACCCAAACGGTGACATCACAATATCAACTACAGATTCAACAACTCCTACTACGAAATCTACTGCTTTTTCAAAAATCTTTTTTATTTTTTTAAACGGATTCCAACCCATATTCTACATCTCCAAATCGTAATAGGTTCTAGGACGACTGATATTTTTTATCGCTGTTTTTAAAATCTGACAATCATTACACAGAGTCCAATCATCAGTGGTTTTAATGTTTTTTATTCCTAATTTTGTTAATGTAATCATAATGTTATCTAAAAGTTTATGATAGTTTTCTTCTGTTCTAAATTCTTCTAAAAGAAAGATTGTGTCTAATGTTGCTATTGGTGATTCAAGATACAAAGGATGGGATAACTCAACGAAAGCGAAACCTATCAGTGTATTCAATTTAAATAATCCAAAATCAATATTGGTGTATTTCTTAACTAGACTATTTTTTACTCCTACCATTAAGATATCGTCGTTTATATTTTCTACGCCTTTTTCATATAAAGATAACTTGGCTATCTCAAATAATTGATAGACATCTTTTTCTTTAATTGGTCTTACTTGTAAATCATCTATAAACATTATGGTCTTCCCCATTTAATATCTGTTTGTATCTGTGGTGCGAATTCTAATCCTAAATCCGAACTAAAGAAACGCTGTTGGCTGGTGCTGTTGGTCCTACGACCATTAACTCGCTCATAATCAGCAAACTGACTGCTCACACTTAAATTCATTGTGGCTGTTTCTGTAGATTCTGATATGCTGAAATCATTTATTCTTCCATCAAAATATTGAAATACTTTTGTGCTATCCACTTGATAGTTGTCATCTAACACTGCTCTGTATAATACAACTCTTCTATCGATGTAATCGTTATTCAACACATAACCTAGAGTGGTATAATCTACTGCTGTAAAAGTTATACCTAAATTACCTACCCTGATATCTCTGCTTTCAGTAACATTTCCAAATCCTAGGAACTGACCTTGTGCCAGATATGTGTTGCTACCTGCGTCTGGTGCCGTTGGTGAATCATAATCTAAATCTATAGATCCGTTTGTGAAATATACTGCTGTGGATAGATGTATCTCAACTAGGTCAGCAACAATCATCTGCTGGCCTGATAACGATGTTATCAATCCTGATGAAAGACCCCTAGTCATTATATGTCCTCTCTAACCGTAAATTCTAACTGGTATGATCCGTCTGCCTGTGTCTTAAATGTGGATTCGTCTGATGTCAGCATAACTTTAAATACCACATTATTGTATGCGATCGTGGTTGTATTATCTATCGCTTGAGCCAGAGGTGGAAAGAATTCAAATGTGTCTTCTGATGATGCGTCTTGATTGACATCCGCGGTCAGCATATACACTTTGTCGTGATTGCTGAACTTGATGAAGTCACCGGTTTTTAATGTGCCTGATCCTCCGTTGGCTCTTATTGTTTTTAGACCCGCGGCATATGTTTGTGTGACCGCTGGTGTGCCAGATATGGATGTGCCTCTTGTGTTTCCGTGTATGGGCGGGATGAAACTGAAACTCTCATATGCTCCTTCTTGCTTGACTATGAAAGCATATAAAGCCGCCATTTCTTCTTGATCTAATTTTGTTGTGGATAATTTTAAAGTCCAAAATTGTCCGCCAATTTGTCTTCGTATCATTCTATTACCAATAGTCATACTAGTTCTTGTAGTAGTGTTGCTAGTGATTTCTGCTGACTCAAAATAATTCGTTGATAGTGTTCCTGACATTATGCTGTTAAACTCCTTCTGCCTCTTTCATTGAGTGCTTGATTTATCACACCCACGATTGTATCTCTTCTCTGTTGTAATAATTCATCGAAACTCGCGGCATCGGTGGCTGTGATATTGAAATTGATTGTGGTTGAACTGCCTCCTAACATATTGTTAGGTGTCACATAACCATTTGCTCCCGCAGTTATAATTTCTGGACCATTTTCTCCAACCAGGTATGATTGACCTGAAGCAATGATACCACCTTTTTCCCTGCCAGGATATTGTTGTGCTCGGATAGCATTTACTTGAGCCAGTGTGGCCGCGGCCGCCGCCGCTCCAAACACAGCACCTAGGATTGGACCTCCTATCGCCGCCCCTTTAGCATAAGATTGGACGATAGATGCTTTTGCTCCTATCAGTGCTTCCGCTATCTGGACTGCTTTGTAGGCTTCAAATGCTTTCTTACCAAATGTGCCCATATTGGCTAGGATTGATTTACCGGTTTCTAATACGATTTTATTTCGTTGTTCTCCGGTCATCTTTTCTAGTTCAATTTCCGCAAACTTACCTTGCTTGATTAAATCTATATTTTTTCGATGTCTTTCCTGTGCCTCCTGGTCTTCTTTCTTGGCTAATTCTTCTCTCTCCCTGATGCCTTCCTTTGTGATCTCCGTCTTAAGTTGTTCGTATTCTATAGCGTTGATTTCTCCGTCATCGTATAATTTCTTTAATTTTTTAAATCTATCTTCTTCAATCCTTCTGATCTTTTCGTATTCGGTCTCGCCCAATCTCAATATCTCTTCTACGAATGATTTGTTGGCTCCCTTAAGGTTGTCATAACTGATCCTGATCTTGTCTAATTGCGCCTGTAGATACTTGGTGTTGTTTGCCGCCTGTTCTGTGGCTGTGCTGAATTCGTGATACACAGCGTTCATATCTATGACCTGTGGTTTTAGATTTTCGAAGGCCTTTGCTTGGTTATCTACTGCCTCGGTTGTGCCTCCATAGTGTTTTTCTATGTCATCTAATATGTCGCCGTGTTCTAGGAGTGAATCACTATACTCATCGGTCTTTTCTTTTGTGAGTGTAAGATAACCTAACAATGATGCTAATCCTGATGCTAATAATAGAACTATGTTGGCTCTTGTGGCCGTATTGAAGGCTAACATTGATACCGTGGCCGCCTGTATGGCTTTAGATATGTTGTAGAATACCTGTGCTACACCCAACACTATGATAGATTCTACCGCTAACTTGACCAGGTCAGCGTTGTCAGCCAGTAATTTTAATCCCTTACCTACCGTGACTACAGCGGTGCCTAGTCCTTCTCCCAGTGACCTTGCGTATCTATCAATGGTCTCTGAATTCTCCTCAAAGAAATCGTTAAGGTCGCCCAGTTGTCCTTTAAGTTCTTCGAAGAACGATCGGCTGGCTACATCTTGGAACTTGAATAATTTGTCGCCCAACATAGAAAGTGTTCCTTCTAATGTTTTTGCGAATTCATCAGTGGCTGTGCCAAATTCCCCACCTCTGCCAAACACTCTCGCGAATGCGGCCCTTGTCTGTTCCGCTGTTACTTTAGCACCTTCTTGGAAACCTAATAATGATCTTACACCTCTTTCCCTGAACACATCCGCTGATGCTATACCGCCCGCGAAAGCCCTCTGGATCTGTGATGCTGTGGTCTGGAAGTCTAATCCTGTCACAGCCGCGACATTACCAGTTATCTCTAACACGGTCGCTAGTTCGTTTGCGTCCTTGGATACTACCGCTAGGTTTCCTGATGCTTTAGATATTTCTCCTAGGGAGAACGGAACCTTGCTGGCGAATTTTGTTAGTGTGTCAAATGCTCGGGCACCTTCTTCCGCTGATCCAAACAAGAACTTGAATCTTAAACCTAAAGACTCTACTTCCTGACCCACCTGGATTAGGCTTCGTAATGCTCTACCGACTCCGATGGCCGCTATGGCTGTGCCGGCTATCTTGGCCGCTGATCCTAGCGTCACAGCACTCTTCTGTGTCCTGTTGAGTGCCTTCTCTAGTGCTTCTATCCTTTGCGTGTTCTTGACTACTACATCAATATCAACGCGAGCCTGGTTTGCCACGAGTCTTCATCCTCCTCATTTGCCTGTTGGCGGCATCTTGTTCTTTTTTTATCCACGCGGACCATAGGTCCAACTCCAACACCGTAAGTTCCATTATCTCTTGGATGGGCCTCTTGAGCCTATCCGCCAACATCATAATGAAACCAAGATCGGCGTTGGTTTCTATTCCTTTGCGAGCGTCTCCAACGGTTGTCTCATACCGATGTTGTTGATCTGACCCGCTATTTTTATAATCACAGCAGGATCAGCCTCGTTCATAAGATTGATTCTGTCTGCGTCTCTAAAAATCTTTTTACCGTCTTTGTCTAAAGCCTTCACTATCAAACTTTCTACCAGTGCTTCTACCGTTTTGCCCTGTGCTTGAAGTTCAATAACTTTTGCTTCATCCTTGAATGGATATGTTCTTCTACAATAGATATCCATATCCCATTCTTTTACTTCTATTTTTTCCATATCGCCAGCGATTGCTTTCTGATAATGCTGACTGATTTTTTCTAGTGTCTTCATCTTGTGTTTCTCCTTTGTCTTCGAGCCACCGTGTTAGCAATGGCCGGTTTCATTATTCCTCTTCCACGAGTTTGTTTAGAATAGTTGTTCTCTAATCTTTCGATGTAAGGAACTCTATTACTTAAATTAACATTGTATGGACCGTTTTGTTTTTGTAACCAACCAGCCCTTGCTCTACCACCCTTAACATCTGCTTTAGGTGTGACCGTTTTCAATTGATTAAACAATTCATTGCTGAATTCTTTAACCTCTTGTTGGACATACCTCTTTAGACCTTTAGTGATCGAACTAGGACTGGTAAAAGTTACATTTAACATTATAACTCGGTTCTAACAAGTGCGCCAGATCCCTGAAATGTGATCGAAGCCTCAACCATACCATCGAAATTGCTGGTAATTGAATGACCAGTAATGATTACATTACCTGATAATTTAACACCTGTAGTTGTTCCTGATGGATAAAGGTTGATTGTGCTGGTCGTGTCTGATCCAATCGCATTGAATAAATCAACTTGAGCAGTGTTGTCGTCTCTGAAATATACATCAGCCGATCCACTGAATTGTGATAGACCTGCTTTGTAAGTTCTATCAACACTTCCCATAGTTGTGTCTTCAATTGTTTGTGTTTCTTGGTCGATTGTGAAAGATCTCACGGAAGCGACCGTTGATTGTGATGAACTAGTGCCGAATTCGATCGTGCCTGATTCACCTGTATATGTGCCTGCGTTAGTAGCCATATATTAGTCTCCTTCTTGATTAAGATCTTCCGGACCCGAAAGATCGTCTGTTGTTGTTGTAGTAGGCTTGATAATTTCTACTTCGGTCACATTCACTTTGTCTTTTGTGATTTTTTTCCTAGGTTTTAATTTTATCTTTACCTCATCAGGACTAAAGGTCCATCCTGCTTCCTTGGCCTCCGCAATCTTGCGATTGTGAAAGACTTTCGAAATTCCGTCTTTAAACATCGTTGCTGACATTATAATACTCCTTTTTTGTATCTGTAGATTACATCTACACTGACAATTACCTCGCCCAATGGAAGTTCTCGTTCTACTACTTCTACATTGACCACTCTGGTTGTCACATTGTGTATGTTGCTAGCCGCTAGATCGATGTCTCGGGCACGATCAGTTTCTAGCGTTTCTTCAATACGCTCAACTAATTCATTGCGAAGCGTATCTATTTGTGTGCCTCTTACATAACACCTTAAGTTGTATCTAATGGTGCCTTGTCGTAAGTCTGTCGAAATGTCTGCTCGTGTTTCATCTGATGTCGTAACTAGGATCGCTGGAAATTGTGTGATTGCTAGTTTCTGGACATCAAAGAAGACTCTGCTCACTGACCCCACAGCAGGATTCGTCATATTCTCTAATTGTTTTACTAGATTGATTGCTATGTTTTCTCTGGCTGACATTACCTTACCAATCTATTGAAATGGAAGGACTGCCTCTCTGAATCTGATATCGTGCCAGATGAGTCGATGTCGTAGGAAACTCCTTGACGGAGTATCAAATCGAACTCAATCTCGAATTGTTCTTTGTAATACCTCATCTTCTCCATAAACACATCGCCATTAGGATCGAATGTGGATAGACGGGGATATACATAGTGTCCCAGAACGTGGAACACAGCGGCCCTTGTGAATTCTGATGTTACTAACTTGCTTGGTGATAATCTTTCTTCCGATTGTATAACTGATATGTCGTATCTGTTATACTCACTAGATCTCCACCATCTAATGTTTAGGAGTCTAATTATATCGTCGTATGTCTTTGCGTGAAGATCATCAAAATCTTGAATACCGTAGTTGTGAATATCTGGTTCGTATTCCTTGATGTTGTCGTCAGTAGCGAATTGAGCCATAAAGGTCCTTCCTTATTAATTTAATGTTAGGTCCTTCCTAACATAATATTATTTATGGAAATATAAGAAAGGCCCCAAAAGGGGAATCGGGGCCTTTCTGTGTAGAGCCTGGAGGACTCAAATCAACAATTATTCGTTGCCGATTTGTTTGTCTCCTTTAACTCTAACTGCGTAGTTTGCTTTAAGAACTGCGTTACCTCTAGCAGTCGAAATCACATATTCAGTTAGCAATTTGCTTGCGTCCCTTTGCGTTTCGATTGATATTGGTCTTTTCAGAACGTGTCCAAAAGCCATAGGGCTAAACACGCAACCTTGTGCGTCTGTCACTACAGAGTCAGCACCGATTGATGTTGATTGGAACACTTTAACGTTGTATAATCTACCCATAAAAGCAGATGAACTCAATAAAGAGTTTCCAACATTAGATAAAGCAGTTGCTCCACCTGATGCGAAACCAGATTGAGTTAATACTTTAGCAACGTGGTATGCTTGACCTGGGTGTAATACACACATATAGTCACCATCTGCGTCAGTTGGTGCGTTCTGTGCTCTTAATTTATATACAGCCTGAAGGATTAAGTCAGGTGTAATTTCAGTTGCGTTGTCACCAACATCTTGAGTGATGTTTGCTTCTGTGAATAAACCGAACGCATCAACGTCGATTTTTTCCGCAATAGCATTTCCCAGGATAACGCCCACATCCGATGCCATATTTCTCGCTGTTGAAGAAGCAAGTAAGTCTGTAACATCTAATCTAGCCGCGATGTTTGCCGCTGATATATTAACGTTTGTTAGTGCTGAAGTGTTTGCTCCCGCTACATCTGTAGAACCGTCAGTCACTGCCCCAGCAGAGATTGAAGGATAAACGGGAATTTGTGCTGTCAAACCAGGTGTTCCTGATAAGTCATACACGGTGAATAAGCCACCCGCGATAGATTTTTCTTGCGCGGTAAAGATGGCCTCATTTAGGACATTGGTTAATAAACTTGAGTCCGTTGATTCAAATACAGTTGCGACTGCCATTTGTATCTCCTTTGTTTTTTACTTGTTAATAATATGACCTATATGGGATTGGCTCCAGGTAAAATCTGGTGCCTCATCTTCTTATAGATCGCTCTATCCTCTGCTTTGTTAAGGTCGAGTTTAGATATATCAACTTGTTTTGCTCCTTCGGGAGATGTGTTCGATTTACTGCCTGATCCGGATGGACCCGCCGATACGAAGTGCGGATTAGCATTGAGCCAATCTTTTACTGCGGACTCGACATCCAAGGGACTTCCGGCTTCCGTGTATTTCGTCTGTCCTGTTTTAGGATCAACGACTTCTACTTGACCGGTCTCTGACATCTTGACTTGATCTCTTACCAGTTTTACAACTTGGTCTGGATTGATCGCTCTATGTTTGCTCGCCGCATTCAATAAAGCACCATCAACCTTGATCTTGGTCAATTCGTCAGTGAGCGTAGATATCTTCTGGCTGGCCTTTTCCGCCTGTTCCTTAAGAATCTTCTCAAACTCACCTTTCCTCTTTTGCTCTTCAAGTTTAATCTGTTCTTCCTTTTCTAGCAAAGATTTATAGTGCTCAACATCTACTCCGGTGTATTTCTTTAACACGCTCTCCTCGCCTCTTAATCGAGCCGACTTCATCGCGTTGTCGAATTGTTCCTTTGTATAAACTGGTTGATTGTCAGTTCCCTGCTTGTCGTTTTTTTGCGAGTCTTCCTTTACAGCCGCAGTCGCCTGTTCAGTATTGACTTCCGATGTTATTTCTTCACTCATCGCTGTGGTCCTCCTTGTTATTTTAGGTGATTAGGATTGCTCACTATGATTATTTAGTAGAAATTAATAGAACATACTATTATTAGGGTCAATACGCCAAGACCGATAATAAGAAGTTCTTCGTAACTTGGATTGGGCATCTTTTAATTTATTTAGGTCCTGGATGAATATCAGCGGTGCTTTCTGGAAACTGAAACTCACACCCCGATGGAGTCCATCGTTGTCCGGATGATCATACATTATGGCGAACTGGTTATTTTTTTTATGTGATTGCTCACAGACTTTTGCGAGTTGTTGTTCGGTTATCGGATACTGAATATAGATGATGATAATGTCCAAAGCAAAGATGTTAAAGATAGAACAACAATGATTAACTTGATCCACAAGGTTAGATTTTCCAGGCACAACCTGGATTGCTTTTGCCTTAACACTTGCTTCCGCAAAAGGGCAGATTGCTTTTCCAACCTTGCGATCTGTTTTACTAACTTTTTCTCTAATCCAGTCATAGACATCTTTACTACTGACCCTGCTTCCGGTCATCTAACACTATTTCTTTCTTCCTGATTTTTTCTTCTTGCCCATCACAGGTGCTCTTCTTCCTGATGATTTAGGGGCTCTTCTTCCTGACTTTTTAGCCATTCTTCTACCTCCCATTTTGTTGGTTAATAATGATGTTGTCTGTGTGCTGATTACCATTGATAGGTTCCTTTCCTTCATTCATCGAAGGCGCATATAATTCTAATAGTTCTATGCCTCGAGCGTGGGCGACTTTCTTTAATTGTATCAGTGCCTTCCTGGCCCTCGCGGCATATCGACCTGATGGTTTTTCCATAAGTTTATTGAAGTTTTTGTGATATTCTTCAAATAGAATATAGAGTTGTTTGTGTCTTGCTGTATCTACTCCGGGTCTGTATATTCTTGCTGTGGTCATTTTATAATCCTACGAATCCTGGATTCATATCATAGGTTATTTGTTCATCTAATATTTCTCTAAAATTGTGTTCTCGGTCTAGGAATTTGTAATCTATCTTTTCTGGATCAAACTGACTTAACCATAATAGAATAGTTCGAATACTAAAATCTTTACAAGAATATACATCTAATTGTATCACAGGATAGTGTGATTCCGTCCAACTATGGAATGTTATGCTTGATGTTTCTATGATCACCGTGCCTGACCAACCTACATTGTTTTCTACCGGACACCAAGCCGTCATTGGCCCTGCCAGGATCTTCATATCGATGTGCCGAACTAGACTTTCTAATTCTGACTTTAGGTCAAAATCTTTTAGGGGTGGCGAATTAACTTCGGCCCTAACCAGCAGGTGTTTGTGTTGTAGATGCGGCGTCATTGTTGGTCTCTAATAATTGTTGTTTAGCCGCTGTGATGTCTGCCTGGCTAATTTCCGGATGTCTTTGTAATATATCTTGGTCCGTGTAACCTTCCATTATCATCTCTTGTATGTGTGCCGGTCGGTTGGCCGCTGTGGTCACTGGATGATCCATCTCCTGATCCATAATTTCTTTAAGATCGTCTTCGTCGTTGATTAATACTTCTAGGATTTTGTCATCTATCGCTCGTTTAACTTTAGGATTTGCTGGATTGGTGTCTGATGCCTTCTTGAGTAGATCCATTTCGAAGTTTCTATCTCTGACATTGAATACTGATGGATATTTTATTTCTCCGTCCCAGGCTAGACCTAACCATTTTGCGAATAGTCTGAATACCTGTTCCTCACCTAGTTCTAGATTTTTGCTTTTCTCGATAAGTTTTGTGTCAAGTTGAAGCATCTCGGTTTGTAGTGCTATGCCACTCATAGATCTTGATTCTATCGCTCTGACCGATCCCATATGAGCCATCCTATCAATGGCTTGAACCCTGTTAGCGATCGAGTTTAGGATCATATCAATGGACTGACCCGATGGTTGTAAAAGACTTGGTCTTAAACCCGGATCTAGATCGTTGGTCATATTGATGATAGCACCCGCTCCTGCGTTGGCTTCTGTGTCTATAGTTTTTACCAATGAAGGATGCCCTGATAATCTTATAGTTTGCTCAATCTCTGATAACTCATTGTAGATAGCATTTTGCATATCCGCAATATCTCCGATATCCGATACACCAATACCTCTAACCGGTGATCGTTGGGCATATACGAATACTGCTGGAATCACACCTAATGGATTATCCATTTCTTCTACTACCTCTGTCACTTTTTTTGCGTTGGGTGTGTATTTTTCTACATATATTTTTTCTTTTGTGAATGTTCTGATGTAGTATTGTGTTTCTAATCCGAATGCCCTCTGTTCTCTCTCAAATAATCTCAAGAATGAAAGATCATAGTAGCCTGATGGTAATCTTTTGTATTCCCAGTCTAGGATGTTCTCTGGGGTAAAAAGTGATGCGTAAGGGCGTATGCCTTGTTCTAGTTCATTGGCCCTGGTTCCTAGATTGACCGATGGTTTGTCAAGTAAGATCAAACAATGACCATAGATCGAAGATTGGATATTGACATCTCTCATAAAAGAATCCCAACTTCTACCTTCTAGGTCAGCATCTTTTAGGAATTGTTCTACCTCTGGTGCCGTTTCTATGTTTCCAAAATATCTTTTAGGTGAATTCCTGAATAGGAATGAATTGTATATGTGTATGATTGATTTACAATGGTTATCTAATGGAGTCGTCGCTATACGCTGTAGGTATTCGTTGTTGTTCTCCATCACATACTTGGTTAGGTAATTTCCTAATCGGTATTGTGCCCCACCGCTGTAGGAACGCTGTAGGAACTGCCAACGATGATAATACACGCCGTATTCTTCGTGTAATGGAACTCCCTGTAGGACTGGACCTCCCGTCCTTGGATCTGTGTTGATTAGATTAGAATCTGCCATAGTCGTTGCCCGTCCTTAAATTGAATCTTTGTTGTGGTTGTGGATCATATGATTTTGTGATCGGATATAGATATGATATTTTGTATGATAAAGCATCTGTCAAATGGTCCCATCCTTCGTTCTTTGTAGGAATGCTCGTGCCTTCCTTATAAGTGTGTTTTGCTAAACTATTTATAAGGTTCTTACATTTAGGTGAAATGAATACGCCTCTGTGTTTGTCAGCATTACAGAATTTACTATTGGTTGAATTTATCCTATCCCTTATGCTCATATGTTTGCTGGGCATCTTAAGGACGAATCCGGCGTTCTGAAGAATTGAAGCATCGGTCCTTCGAGCGGCCGAAGTTCGTCTCTGCCTAGCGGCAGGATCCGGATAGGCTATAATTTTTTTACCTGGATATCTTGTGTGTATTTCATCTACTAACTCATCGGTATTAGATGACCATATCTGTATTTCGTCAAATACATAGATAATATTGTCTTTTATATAACTTACCGTGGCTGTCATAGGATCCAAGTTGAAGTCAATCCCAATATGGTATGTGTGAATGTCATCTGGAATATCTATGTGTTTAACACTATCAGTCATACTGAAACCCGTCCATACTATACCAGAATAAACTTCCCAGGTCGCTTCGTATTCTTGTCTAAATGTGGGTGCGTCTAGATCACGCCTCGCCCATTCTATTTCTTCTTGTGAAACCCATCCGCCTTGTAGAGTGGTGAATTGCCAACTTTTCCAACTATCATTGGTTACATCTTGTCCTTGTTGATATAGATCATAGAACCAGTTCATTCCTTTAGGTGTGCCAAAGAATAATGCTTTACCTCCGGTGTCTGATAGGGTGGGCCTTAATACTTCATTCCAAGCACTGGGATCTATATCAGCACACTCATCCATAATCAATAAGTTTAAGCCAATCCCCCTTAATGATTGGGGATTATCTGCTCCTCTTAAACAGATACGGCTATTATTCTTTAGATATAATGTTAGTTCTGCTTCATTGATTTTTCTAACCCATCTTAAATCTGTTAGTATATTTTTTATAGTGACCCAAGCGATTTGCTTACTCATCCTGTAGGACGGGCTCACATAGAAACAGAGTTGATTGGGGATACGAGCGTGATAGGCTAATTGGTGTAGTGCTAGATGAGTTTTTCCAAATCTTCTTCCGGTCACAAGCACGCGGAATCTATGATCGTCATCGGCCACGATTTGTTGTTTCTCTGATAATTTCATTCAGTAATAATTATTGACGATGTATGAATAACGGTTGGTTATTCGGTTGGCCAAGGTAAAGGTTGGTTGTTGTCTGTGTCTTCTGAATTTTCTTTCTGGTCAAGATAAACTTTTCCTAGGAATATCAACATACGCACATCACCATCCATTACCGCTTTCTCATACTGCTTTCTACGCAGACCTTTCTTTCCTTCCGATCGGCCTTTTTCTATAATGTCCAAATATCTTTTTTTTAGATCCGCCACCGTTGTGTCCATTATCATTGCGATCTCTTCATAGGAACACATAATCATCGCTAATTTTTCAATCAGCGTGATATCCAGTTTTGTTTTCTTTTTTTGTATCTTTGCCATTATAGTAATTTTTCCTCAACTTTAACTCTGAAACTTCTTGCGTCTGTGTCACCTTGTGATGTCACGATCGTGGTCTTGATGGTGTAGATGTTACCGGCTGTGCCACCTTCTAATCGAATATTGACCAGCACCCCACCTGTCACATAGACATCAGTGGCCTCGTTGGTCGGGAACGCCAACGGTGCTGAATCTCCCGATACGGTTGATATTGTAGTTGAAGCACTGGTGATGGAATCTCCAGTATTCAAATATTCTGTAAAATCTAATCCGTATTGGATGTTGCTGTCTGGATCTTTGCTAATGTATAGCGAAGTGTTATCCCGTTTATAGCCAGTTAGGTTAGCCATTATGCTTCTGCCCTCGTTCTAGGAATGCTGTATCTGTTTTTAAATGGTGGTCTCACGATAGTTAAATTCCTTGTTTCTTGTGGGACAAGATAAGTTCTTGTCTCATCGTTGATAATATTTACTCTTTTTTCCTGATCTATTATAGTTTGTCTATTTTCTTTTGCTATGACGGCGATCCTTGTTTCTTTTTCTATGGTGTAAATGTTGTAAGGATCCGCACTGAAGAATAATCTTGATGTGGCCAATTCGGCGGCAAATGCCAACATATCACTGAAGCCGGCTGGTTTAAATGTGGGTGCGATATCAAAATCTGTGACTTCTGATTGTAGATTTAATTGGTATGGACCCGGTCTATGCGTTGGAGTGACGGCGAAAGTGAATGCTGTGCTGATATCGGCAAATGTGTCTGTGATGGCCGATGCTGTCATTACAGGAGTGAATGCTCCTGTGATTGCTATTGGTGTATCTCCAGTGTCATAGATTATACTTGCTGTTAATGATGGTGCGAATGCTGAATCAATTGCTAAAGAAACATCAATAACGCCTTGTGCTGTAAATTCAGTTGTGAAAGCGGCTGTTAGATCGGCTCGACCTGGCTCTTCTAATGCTGAATTTTCTGTAAAAGTAAAATTACCTGTGACCGAAAGAGCCGAACCTATCTTGAAACTAGGTGTTTCTGTGGTGTTGAAGAAAGCGGCTATACCATATGGTCTGTCCCAAGTATCAAGATCCCTACCATCCCAGGTTTCTATGTCTTCACCCCAAATGCTGTCATCCCAATCATCCCATACTAACCTAGAATCCCACTTATAATCATTTTGTAAGGCCAATTCCGCAATCGTGTCCCAAGAATATTCTTTAGCGATATCATAGATCATATTTCCAATTAAATCAGTTGAAATTGCTGATTGTATTGGACTGGTGCCTATGCTGGGTTTAAATGTAGGTGTGATGCTGGAACTGACTACTGATGTAAGTGTTAAAGGATCTAATCTTACTAGATTATCTACTGATGCTAAAAGTTCAACATTTGTTAATAATGATTTTGTGAAACCTAACTTGAAACTTGGAGCGATTGTGAATGTAGATGATGATGTTGAATCACTTTCCGCAAACTTGGTAACATTAGCAGTGGCCAACATCGTGCTAGAAGAATTGATTGTGGATGAGCCATAGAATCTAAATCCTCCTATAGCAGAAATAGTTGCGGTTACGGTATTGAACAAAAGGCTATCACCATCTAACCCATCAATTATGATGTTATCTGCTTCCCAAGACCATTGAAGACTGCCGGCTGGACCTGTGTTTCCTTGTAGATATCCAGATGGTATGATATCTAATGTTACGGCGTGTAGGCCATTGCTGTTGCTGTTGCTGGTATTGATCTGTGCTGATAATGTTGAATCTGTTGTGTTGATAACATTCTGATTAGCAGTTAGGGTTGTGATGTCCGATCCTGTCTGATATATGGTTCCTATGCTATAAACAGCCGAAGTGAAATATGAATAATTTTGTGTGCCATAAGTGCCCGAATAGGTGATGTTGTAATTGACCCCAAGACCCCCACTATTACTGGTTAAAGGTATTTTCGGAGCAAATTTATATCTGGCTATACACCTAGTGGCTGGAATATTATAGACCGAATCTGCCTTTCGATAATCTGCGGCAAATTTCCAAGTTATGGTTTTAGAATTAGGTGTTGAGTTAGTTAATCCAACTCTCCATCTACCGGATGTTGATACCCAATCTCGGCCACTACCTGATTGTTCAGTGACTATTGGTGATACAACTGGATCTGTTGTTGATTCCTCAACTCTCCTGATTACCGTTTGCCGAGTCATCGGTTAGACTCCTTGTTGTTATGCTAACGATATGGACAGGTTGCCCGAACTCACAGTAAATTGATCTCCGGATGATACCGTTTTGCTGGTTGTTAAAGTTCCATAGAACAAAACATTCCCGCCAGTAATGTCATCCATTAATGCTATGTGTGTGACTACATTTCCAGTTCCGCCATCACTATCGTAATCCGCAGTTGCTACTGGAAAAGAAACCGTTCCGCTGGAAGTTATTGTGCCTGTGGTGTTACCACCTGGTGTTCCTGCCGCTGTGAAAGCAATTGTTTGTCTAGCATATGAACCATTGCTGATTTCATAGTAGCCCCAGTTGCTGGTGCCTGTGGTTGATGATGTGCCTGACTCTAATGCCGCTGATGCTCCTGATCCTGAATCTGCGAACAGAGCGACATACACCGTTGTTGGTGCTGTGTAAGGTGCTGTGCTATACCTTAAGGTATGATCCAACAACTTATCCTCTAAAAAATTCGACGCCGCTGACATATTTTTTTCTCCTTGTTTGTAATATTACACAACTATTTATATGATGTTATGAATCTCTTAAACCAACTATTTCCGTTGGGTCTGTCCATTCACCGTCAATCTGTTGTTCAATCTTGAAAGCATAATTCAAATATTCCGCTCCAACCTGCGACCAGACCCAATCTTGTAATTGTGCCTTGGTGTCAAACTCGTGTGTGGATTCTGTTGATCCATCGTTCCAAATTATTCTATACATTAGTAGGTATCTCCTGTTCCCGCACCTTCTTGATATATTGTTATACTTCCACCGTTGCTGGCTGTTGCTAAAGTCGCACCTGTTCCATTACTTCTACCTATAACTCCACCACCTGATCCAGTGTAAAAATAAAGATCGGGTGCGGCCGCTCCACCATCGGTGCCGTCGGTGCCTCCATCAACGAAACCGTCCGTGTTGGATGCGTTGTAGTAGTAGTCTCTAACCGCTGAACTGGAGAAATCTATGAATGTGTCATAATACCAAACAGGTCCTATGTCAAAATCAGCACCCGCCTCAAACGATGCGGTGTAATTTGTGTTGTTGGCTTGGTGATTATATTTCAATGGAAAGTATTTAAATGTGTCTTGGTTCATCGACGTGGCACTGGTGCCGGTTCCAAGGAAACTAGCAACATCAACACCATCCACATACATCAATCTCTCTGAAGCGTTGCCAAGGCTGTGGCTGACCATTACACAATGCCAACTGCCATCCAAGAAACCACTCTGGTAATCACCGCTGGTCTCATAAGGTCCCCCCACCTTGTCTGACCTGATCAACGGATTATAACTCTGATTGTAGATGTTGGCCTGTATGTGGTTGGCCCCTATCTGTAGATTCGAACCGTTGTTGCTATTGGGACTGGTGCCCTTGTAGATCTGTAATGCCATAGTGTATGGTGAATCCAATGATGCTGTGCCGTTGGCCCTTATCCAGGCCACTATTGATATCTTGTTTGCGGCCGTGAATGGCCCCGTTGTATGGCTCATTATGTAAGTTGCTTTGTTGCTGGTATTGACGGCGGCACCATCTCTGAAAGTGTAAGATTCTATGGCCGGCCCAGCCGCGGCTGGCGCTTTGTGTGTGAATACTGATTTACTAAAGCCTAAAGGCATTCCTGTCTCCTATGCGTATGCTTGAGCAATGTTGCCCAAATAGTTTGTGCCGTCATTGAATATAGTAATTACATCAATTCCTGCGGCAGTAGTAGTTAATGTGGGTGCTCCTCCCGGAAACTTGACTGCTGTGGATCCGTCTGTGCCAAATGTTGCTGTCCTTGATCCTGTGCCATCTTGAGTGATGATGATCGTGGTGCTCTGACCAGTGCCAAGATTAGATACAACGAAACCGGTGTTAGTGCCTAATGTGACGGTATGAACTGGTGCCAATGAACAATCTACCGTGATAGTCGAACTTGAAGTCAAACTATTGATACTTTCTCTGTATCTTTCTAATGTGCCTACCCTTGATTTTGCTGTGTCTGTGGTTGTGAATAACAGATAATCGGCTGATGAATTGTCGTTGTAGAAAGCATATTGGTTAGTGCCTTGGAAATTATTGCCCACATAATAACCATATTCATTGGTTACTCCAAATGTGGCTTGGTTACCACCTGTTAGCCATCCCGATGCCGAATAGTGATAATGATCATTGATGTCAATGGTGTCACCCGATGAAGCAAACACCTGTCCAAAAGATCGATAATTATACACATCCTCACAATCTAATGTGCTACCTACTCCACCCGACTGGGAGAAATACACACCTGAATTTTGTCCGTGTATGTTGCCCACCACTGCTGTGCCAGATGATGCTGTGTTTCTGATTTCTGTCAAGTGAGTGATCTGTGGTCCTGTGCCAGATGATGATGCGTTGGAATCATTGTCATAGCCGTTGAAATCTACAAATATTGAATCCGATATACGAGTTCTACCATTGGAATCGTTGGTCACATCTGCCGCATATCTGTAAGTGGATATCCTCTGGTTAGAATAACTTCTGTCTGAACCATCGAATGCTAGATCTTCATAGACCATTAATGGTCCATTGGGTCTCGACAAACCAAATTGTGATGTGTCAGTGTATGAACCAATCACAATGTTGCCTGTGCCGTTGGCCTCAATTAAAAGACTATCGTTGCTTCTTGTGGTTGTGATTTTGTTGTCTGCTATTGAAACTGCGTCGTTAGCAATGTCTCCAGTTATGGATATAGATCCGGTGCCTGTGATGTTGTTAGAATTTAAATCTAGATTGCCACCTAATTGTGGTGTGGTATCTGATAACACTCCACTATTTGTGATGGTTACGGTGTCCCCTGATACTGCTGTGGTTATTCCGGTTCCTCCCGCTATCTTAAAAGTTTCTCCGGTATTGACCGCTGTGCCCGTAGAGTCATCTCCCACGAATGTGATCGGACTCACGCTACTTGTGCCTAACTCAAATCTTGAATTGGATGTGTTGTAGATCAGTAATTGATTATTGGTTGGAGAATCAATGTTGAACATATCAATGATTGAATTGACATTATCCACATTCTGTTTAATATCTGCTCGTGCTAGTCTCGGTGAATCTGTTCCAGCGTCTAGATGAGTTGTTGATGCTTTTGTTCCTGAAGGCCAAGTTGCCATCTGTTTTCTCCTTAATTTATACTATTTAACCAATCTCACCGTTAGGCGAATGCTTGGCTGATGTTACCTAGGAAATTGGTTCCATCATTGAATATGGTTACGACATCTATCGATCCACCCGCCGTTGTAAGTGTGGGTGCCCCGCCTGGAAACTTGACCGCTGTGGAGGTGTCAGTGCCAAAAGTGGCTGTCCTTGAACCTGTTCCGTCCTGGGTTATGATTAAGGTCACAGATCCTCCGGTTGGAAGATTAGATATCACAAAGCCAGTGTTGGTGGCTAGTGTTACCTTATGGACTTATGCCAATGAACAATCTACCGTGATAGTTGAACTGGATGTTAATGTGTCGATGTCTTCTTTGTAATTTTTATTGAATCTTACTTCTCCATTTAGATCCACTGCCGCCGTGGCCGTGAATGTGGTGCCATTGTAGGTAAGATTGCTTTCTGCGTCTAATTCTGTTGTGGTTGATCCCACCGTTACTAATTCGTTCTCCGTGGCGTTGTTGAGTGCTGTTATGGCCCCGGCCGCTGTGGTTGGACCGTATGCTAAAGATGTCCAGGCCGTTGTGCCGTCGCCTATCTTTAATTTGTATGTGTCTGATTCGAATCCAATTTCTCCTGCGGCTAATGTGGGATTGTTAGAAGTCCAGTCCGCCGCGGTATCTCTTCTTATCTGTATTTTTGTAGGCATTATGTGGTTGCGTCTCCTCCGTCTATTGCTGTGATGGCTCCATATGTTGAATCAGCCGTTCCGCCGTCAATATTTATAGCACCCTCTACTGATTGGAAAGATAATGTGCCAGAACCGTCGGTTTGTATGACCTGACCGGCTGTGCCATCTGATGTGGGATATTTTAATCCTTGAATTTCTACCCATCGGCCAGTCTTGGGACTGATGACGATCTCTCCATCGTTGGCGTCAGTGAGTGTGATGTAGTTGTGTCCCACTGATACTGCTGTTTGTTGGCGTGTGCCTTGATCACCACCATTCTGTATCCTTAAATCACCATCGCCACCCGCCGCGATGATGTCAAAATTGGTATCCTGATTTAGGAGCAAAGATCTCGCTCGTATTTCTACTGCTGATTCGGCGGCATCCATATCCGGGCCTACCTGTAAAGTATAGGTCCATTGGGCACCTAGGCTGTTGGCTCCCATATAGGTTAAGCCACTGCGATTATGTGTGGTTCGAAGATAAGTGCCAATAGTTTGTCCGCTAAAGAATGCTAGATCATCTGGTGTCCCAATTATACCCGCGTTGTTGCCCGCTAGGATAAGGTTTGCGTCTGTGACCGAAGGATTAAGGAATGTGTCATCGGTATAATAACCATAGTTGCTGACCTGTAGGTCGCCGATGCTGGCTCCGCCTCCCGAAACCGCTGATCCATCGATGGTGACGGTGTCATTGGCCACTGCCACGGTGATGCCTCCGGTGCCTGTGACCGTTAAGGTCTGCCCCGACTGGACATCTATGCCTGTGGAATCATCTCCAACCAATCCAAATGATTGATCTCGAAGATTTAGGAAGTTGCTGTCTAGTTCCGCGTTGGTTAGACCGGCATTTTTAGGAATGTTATCGGCTACAACTGAACTGGTGCTTTCTGATCGTGTGACTAATTTTGCTTTTGCGGGCATCCGTGATTCCTTTTTAATATTTACCGAAGGATGTGTATAACACCGTTTCGTTCGTCACAATCTAGATAGATGTTTCCCGTCTGATCGACCGCGGCTATCTGCCAACCTCTGATTGGATCGAAGTGTGCGGTATGATGATATGGTTCAATACCGATGGCTCGTAGTATGCGAGCAGGATCATCTGTGATGGCTGTGGGAAACTGCCAGATATCTCGGTCTCGCTTGGGCCACGGTCTAACCATCTAGATCTTTCCAAATAATTGGTTGAACTGATTGATGGGTGCCGATGGTTTAATTGCTTTCTTCTTAAGGGGTTTAGGATATATGGCTCCTATACGGGGTCGTGAATCCGCATCCACTATCCGGTCCTTAAGATTCTTCATCTTACAATTGTCCAACTCCACTATCTGGCCGCGGTTCTCCGCTATGACCCTCAATGCGTCGTGCCAATTCTCATAATTTTCGTGCTTGGGATCTATGTAGGTGCGACAGGGTTGTAGTTTGCCGAACTCGTCCGCCATATAGCCATCCAATCGGAAACAATCGTGTCCGCCGTGCTTGGTGGGGAATATGCTGATGTTATGAACTGCTATTATCATTGTTGCTCCTTGCTGGTTTTGTTTTTAATCAATCGCTCCAACGGTATCTCCTTAAGACGATGCTCATCCCCTCGGAACCGATACCACTGGGGTAATCCCCGTTCCGCTTTAATCCGACGATAGGCTCGTTGATTATCTGAACAGGTCCTTATTATGACATTATCCCGATGCCAGGGTCTAGTGGGATCCTGACGACCCAACACCAGATCATTGGCTCCCAGCCCGCGTCGGAGCCACTGCTCCACGGTCCATAATCGTTCGAAGTCCTGGAACGGTAACTGCCACTCCTCGTGACGATAGTCGCAACGACACTTGAGCAGGGCCCAGGCTCGATACATCCGATGGCGGTGCGGATCCGGCCCGACCTTCCAGAGATGGGGCCTTGCCCCTTTTGCGCCGATTTTTACTTTCATCCTAAATGTCATCTTTTGTTGTATTTATATATTTAGTATGATTATACACTAGAACGGGTCTGGCTGTCTAGCCCTGAATTCCTATGATGAGTGCGATGCCGCCTAGGATGCTCAATGCTAGGTTGGTAATGATGAGCGGTGCGTCACGCATAAGGACCGCGGCCCAGAGCCAGAGCAGTCCGCCGGTGGCTAGCGTGATGGCCCCGTGCGGATATATGCCTAGGTTGTTGATGATGGTGCCAGTGATGAGCAGGAAGGTGGCGCAGTATTTTATTGGGTTGAGCATAGGGTTATTATACTACAGGATTCTGGTTTTTCCTAGACGGAATTTCGACCAGGCTCGGAATTGGGTTCCCTTAATTTTGTAGATAATTTTATAACGTTATAGGCCCCGTGCCGATGGTAAAAGGACGGGGACGGCCTACCTGACCTTTCTGACCTTTTCTATCGTGCTGGACGGTAATGGGGATCACACCAATGCTCTTTAGGTGTGAAAGGATGGACGTTGGGACACACCGGATCTGACGATCGGTAAGGTGTGCCACAGGCCCCTAGGGCGAGTAATAACAGAAGGATAACGATCAACTTTACTCGCCCCGGGTTCATACTAGATCTTTAACTCCGATCTAATCTCTTCTATGCTTAACCTTTCTAGGTATCGTAATAGTTCGGCCTTATTCATCTCTGGTAAGGCTTTGTGATTACGACTGGCCTGATACTCGGCTATCTGATAGATGCTTAATGCTAGGTCGTCTAGTATTAAACCGTCGTTGTTGTCCTCGACTGCTCGCTTTAGGGTCTGATTGATCCTAGGCGATACGAAG
>Ga0070754_10000939_pt1 | contig 24575 bp, 13 predicted proteins | sample VirMetDEL_Sep_01_FD_75181 | JGI IMG/M metagenome (GOLD analysis project Ga0070754, IMG submission 75181) | Aqueous microbial communities from the Delaware River and Bay under freshwater to marine salinity gradient to study organic matter... | ecosystem: Environmental > Aquatic > Marine >...
GAAAACTTACCGACAAACCCTGCCATCTTATCGTTTTCTTTTAGATAAATATCAGCAATGTCTAAGTCTTCTTCAAGATCAACTATTGTTATGTTAATCCCATATTCATATAATAAGTCTGCTATTTTATCTTGTTTTGATTTTGCATCACTATCCAAAATAATTCTTACATCACATCTATTTTTAATGATGTTTTTGAATAGTTCGTATTTTTCATTTAAAAAAGAGCCTAGTAGTGAAACTGAGTTGTCTGGCCCTAAAATAGAGTCCATTGGTCCTTCTACTAGAGTTATTTTTTTAGAATAATCTAGATGTATTTCATTAAATACAACGTCAGCTCTTTTTACTCTCGCATTTAAATATTTAAGTCTATATGAATCATCAATGCTCCTTGCTGTGTAATAGTTTAAGCTTCCTTCACTGTTAAATGAAGGTATAATTACTCTATTGTAAAACTTTCTCTCTTTTGAAAATCCAATTGCATATTTTTCGCAAATTTGTCTTGTTATACCTCTTGATTTAAGGTAGTTTACGAGCCTTTTAATATCTGGGTCAATATACTTTTTATCAAAATAAGAGGTTAAAACTTTAAAATCTTTTGGAAAGTCGATCTCTTCTTCAAAAGATTCTTCTTCAAGGTCAACAACACTAAAAAGACTTTGGAAAGAAACATTGTGTCTTGCTACATATTTTCCAATATTTTTTCCACTAAATCCACAAACCCAACAATTAAACTTATTGTCTGAGAGTGATATCGAAAGCTTTTTCTTTTTTGAATCTTTGCATTTTGGACAAGAAACTGCTATATCATTACCTTGAGAAGATATCTTTCCTTTTCCAAACGCTGATTCAATTGCCTGTATTTTTTTAGTAAATGTTATCATATTATTATAATAACAAAAAAGAATTAAATTAACACTATTATGATTTAATTTTTTGGGTGTTAAAACAGGCTTTTGCTATGACATATGCATCAGCCATGTCGTAGGTTTCATCAACTTTTCTAACCTGCCCTTTATTTCGACCTCGAGAAACAGTTTTTGTAGGCCATTCATAGTTAGGCAAATCTGTACTTACCCAGGCTAAAACTTGCTCTTTGGTCGACATTTTATCTTTTTTTCTAATTTTAAGGCCAACTAGCTTTCTTGCTGTATTTACATTAAAAGAAAAAGATTCCAAACCAAAAGATTCGTAAACTATCCATTGTACAACACCATTAAACTGAGCAAGTTTCATAAGTGTCGCTGCTGAAGAAAATCCCGGTCTAAACGCTTGTAGGTTCTCTTCTATTGCAACTGCTGTTATATTGTATGTATTTTTAATTCTAAGCAGCTCAGATTTAATATAGGCAGCTTTTTCAACAAGCGTATTATATTTCTTAAGGCTAATAAACCCCATGTCATAAAAGCCATTCTCGTCAAACACACAATATCCAGTACAACTTGTTGAAATATCTAAACCTAATATCATTAAAAATCTATCCTTGATCTAAACATGATTTCATCAAACTCTCTTTTTGATACAGGCTGCGACAAATTAGATCTCATTACAACATTTAGATTTTCATCCAAATATTCAATACCTGTTATCATTACAATTTCATTTTCGTTTGAAGAATCACCTATCTTTCCTATTGAATTATATGAAATATTCGAGCTTTCGTTAAACTAAAACTTTCCTATGTGTGCGTTTACATTTAAGACATTTAAATCTTTTTCGCCTTTAAACTTTACACTATAATCTGTTTTTCCAACCAGGCAAAGCGACGGGTGTGTTAATATTACTATTCCTAATTCATATAAAATAATACCACACTTATTAAACGTATCGGGAACAGCTGAATCGTTGCGATATAAAGCACCTAGACCATTATCTTTTATATTATATGTTAACATACCATTTGAGCCAGTTAAATTATTCTCAGCAAATTCAAAGGTTCCTGGATGTATTCTTTTTGAATAAAACATTTGAGGTATGTCGATTATAGTTACAAGATTTGAGTGTCGGTATTTTGTCACTGCATAAAGTGAAGGAGTAAACCCATCTGAGGGATGTCTAGCATCAATATTTGAATCAAAAAGAGGGCAGCTCAATGTTTTTTTGTTTTCAATAAAGTCGCTTGGGTGTGGGTTGTCTACATAGTGCCCGTTTCTATCAAATGTTATACTTTCAGACAGGTAGTTTTTCATTGAAACATGACTAATATCTCTGTTTCCCATAGAAGAAGATAAAAAATATTTTTTCTGGTTGGGTGAATTTAGTGTGCTCATATTAGAATCAACCACATCAAAGTCATGTGTAAAAAGTCCATTATCGCATGATCTAATTAAATTGTTTCTTGTAAAAACCGTTGATAGCTCTGCAGCAGGAACATGAGCATTGTCATCAAATATATTTGAATAATAGCTTTCGTCGAGTGAAATATCTCCTAGTGATTGCATTCCTACACACCTGGGATAGTTTAAATCTTTTTCGTCTTGAGAGAATGCTCCTAAAAACGATGTAATATTGACCTCAGGAAACCTTATGTCATTTGATAAAAAGAAGTTTTCATGAGGTGAAAGACTCATAGAGATTGATGTTTGGCTGTCTGAGATGTTAAATGTATTTAGATTTGTTCTTATGTATTGACCTTCAACTGCTGCAAATAAAACAGGAAGATAAAAGTCAACATTAGGATCTCTTTTGCCATCACTTAAATCAAGAGTTGTTGTTCGATTTGACAAAAGGTATTCATAAGAAATAGACGTGTCATTGTAAGTAAAAAAAGAAATATCGTGAACTTCTCCTGAAAGTGGAGATTCGAACGTAACACTGGGCTCCGTAGTCAGAGATCCTGAATACATTTCGTTTGATGCATAAGATTCTACAAAAAATTCATCATAGTCTGACGCGTTCTCTATTTTGTTTCCAACTACAATATGCGGGTTGCTATGCCCTGATGTATTAACATAGCTTCTATTAAATTGTTCTCCGCTTAGATAGTTTGTAATTGATCCTGTTACAATTTCTCCGTTTAAAAATAGTGAATGTGATTTGTATCCTGAACTGAGGTTATCTGTAACTGCCACAAAGACGTGATTCCATTCATTTTTTTGAATAATATCGCTAGGAGAAAAAACAACTCTTTTTTCAAAATTAGGATCAACAGCATTATTGTCTGGTATTGAATCAATGCTATCGTATTTAAAAGCATCAACACGATTCTCATTTGAGCTTGATAAATGAGAGACTATTTTAAAGCTGTTTGTATCTCCAAATTTATCTTGTGCACTTCCACTTACGAGCGAAACAGTTATTAAGTTGTCAATATGAAATATTGTTGCAGGTCTAAATACACTTGATGTATTTTTAGGAGCTTTTACCCAAAATCCTACACAAAAACTTGTAAAGTCACCTGTACCCGTATTGTCTCTATAGATAAGCGCAGTCTTTGAAGTAGTGCTTGTTCCGCTTCCGCTTACGAAACCCAGACAGTTATAATTAGTAAATCCAAACTGAACATTTCTATTTGATTCTTGATCTCTTTCTAAGATAGAGTTTACTATTGATGCTATTGAACCTCTTGAACCAGATACAGGTAAGTTTGTACTTTCTTCATAATACTGAATGCCCGGGATGTTTTCAATTGCTATGTTAAACTCTTTACTGTTTTTTGCGGGCAAAGAAGAGCTAGGAACTAAGTCATTTAAGTAGGTAACAAGCTTGTTTGTGCTTCCATCATTTTGAATTTCTTCTTTAACATCATCTAAAAAACTTTCAAGGTTTTTTGAGCTGCTATTATATGGGCCACTACTAGGTGTGACTTCAGACAAGACACGAATATTTGGACTAGGATTAGGAATAAGTGGGATCGATCCTGTTGGAATCGATCCTGACACTATATATTCAACTTGAGGTCTAAGAATAACTCTATTGGCCTCAAGGCTTGTATTGGTTATTCTCTTAATTGTCATTAAAAATCCAATCTAATTCTAAATGTCAAATCAGATTCATTTGTATTTTCAATAGGTCGAGACGTTTTTGCAACAGCGAGCAAATTATCTGCTGCATCATAAAGACCGATTGTTGTAATAAAACTATAGGGTTTGTCAGTATCAATATCGTTTACTGTTCTAATCTTTCCAGTTGAGTCTACATATGTCGGATTTGATGAGTAGTTAAACTCTCCTGGGGCAACTCTACAAAAAGCTAGCGTTGAGCTTATTTGAGTCTGGTTTTGAAATGAAGAAGCAGCAAATGAACCGCTCTGGAACCTACAAGATGCCATATGATCCAAGAAATCGTCAATAGAAGCTGACATGATTAAGTCTGGAATAAAAGTTCCTGAAACATTTGTATAAGAAGACTCAAAGTTTCCATCGTCAGCTCTAAGCCCGACGTATGATGTGCCGCCTGAATTTAAAACACTGTCAAAAGATCCTGACGCGAATTCGCTTCCCGATATTACTTTATCGAGATCTAAAACAAGAACGCCCTGATCATAGAAAATTGTTCCTACAACATCACTAGAATTGGTTGATCTTCCAATCGATCCAATTCTACCCGAGGGTCCACTACTATAGGTTGTGGTTACGCCAATGTCGGTAAAAACAGCTTGTCCATTTTCGGAAGTGGAGTTTACATTTGTTGTAATGTCTGCTGCATCTCCGTCTGTTCTATTGTCAAAAGAGGCAGATTGATTCATTTGCATGGCAAATGTTTGTCTTTTAATTCCATCTCTTGTGAAAAGTCGCTTAAAACAAATAAAGAATGCATGATCAATAGTTGTTCCGTCTGTTGCTGTTGTTGTTAGTCCGTTAAAGGGTGCATCAAAAACGTAGTCTTGCCCACCTAGAAGGGTTTGTGCCATTTGCTTATAAATGTTAACCTTTTCTCTTCCCATTAAAATATTTGATGGGAATAAAAGTTTACCGCTAGCGTCTTCTCCTGTTGAAGCATTAGTAACTGTATCTGATTCTGGTCTCAAGCCTATCGTGATGTCTGCTATTTCATTTGCTGACTCAAGACTAAAATCTTGATCATAAACAGTTTGATACAAAGAAGAAGTAACTCCAGGTCCAATGCCGCCTGTGACAAAATGCTCGTAAGCCCTTCTTGTTGTCGATCCCGATATATCTTCTTGGATAACATCTACAAGTTGCGATAAAACTGACGTTGATGTTTGAATATCATTTCTTGATATTTGCTTAAAGGTTGGCATGTGTTAATTCTCCTTAGGACTTAGAAATCTCTACTTCGATTGTTAATGATTGCCCGCTTTCTTTTCCAGAAACAGTTGCATAAGTTCTAATCTTGTTAGATGATGCTGTCGTTCCATAAGTGTTAAAAGTAGCTGACGTTATACTGCTTCTTACTACGAGAGGCAATGTTAGCTGGCTTCCATTTGTATTTGCGTCTATGATTTCGTCCCTGTTAATAAAGTAAAAAGCTTGTTGGTTATTTGAAATGTATCTTGGGGTTCTTCCTTGAACTCCAAGAAACTTATTGTCCAATTTTACAACATATATTTGATTGGTTAAATCAGTAGGAATTTTATTTCCACTACTCGTTGACTGAGCGATCACTAAGGATTTTTCTTTTGTGTTTACTAAATCAAGACTTATTTTTCCAGTGGTTGTTTTGTTTTCAAGATAACCAATATTCTGAGATACAACTGCTGAGCTTACAAGGTGGCTTCTTATTCCATACATAGCTGACGTCGTTGCCTCAAAAATTGGTGTGTTTTTAATTATTTTTTCTCTTCCAACCTGGTCACCATATTGTGTTAAAAGTGTATAGTCGACTTCGTCATCTCCTAGTTTAAACTTGACAATTGAAAAGCTTCCATCATTTTGCGAAAGTGCCTTTCTTCCATAGTCTGTTAAAACAGCATCAATAATGATATTGTTTGTAGTATTTTGTAAAAAACCCATTTTATCTCCTTTCGATTAACTATTAGGTTGTGTCGTCGTTGCATCTTCATCTAAAAACGATCTAATAATAGCACTGTCTCCTGATTCAAAATCAGATATATATATTCTTTCTCCTATAATTATATCAAGAATTTGCTGCTTTTGTAAATCCATGTTAATTAAATTTAATTTGTATTCAACACCTGAGCTTTCATTGAGATCAATAAGTGTTGTTTCAGACTCTCCTTCAGTTTTTGTAACTTTTAAAAAGTCAGGGTTAAAATATATCTTTGCTTTTCTATACCCAGACGACTTAATAACATCAGAGAAGACTTCTTCGTTTTCAATTGTCATGTTAGGATAAGGAATATATGCACCACTTCTTGCAAAAAGCTTTGTCTCAAGCCTGTTAAAAACCGGGTTGATTCTTACGTGAATTTGCTCTGAATAGTTTGATGTAAGATCATGCACATCAACACATACAACAGAATATATGTAGCTTGAATTCTCATCAAACGTCTTGTCTTTAAACCACGTTTTTAGATCTCCTACAGGTCTTATTTCGTTTACATGATTGGGTACTTTTTGGTCGTCAAACCCGCCAAAGTCAATTTGTTTTATTAGTGTAAAAGGTTCTCTCAATGATTTGCGTCTAAAAACTCTAAACTTTGAAATATCTCTTTGTGTATTATATGGTAAAGACCAGCTAATCTCTAGCCCGTCAGATTCTAAATTAAATACAAGATCTTGAGGGGGCGGCGGAGGTGTTTTATCAACAGCAATTGTGTATACTGAGGAGCCTTTTCCTGAAACAAATATAATTGCAGGTTTTTTAAAAAGATTTTGCCCTACTTTTTCATATATAGGTATTTTAACTGCATAAACAGGCCTGACTCTTATGCTCGTCCCTGCGTTGTAAATTGGACCTCCAATAAATATTTCTTGAGCATCTCTATTTTTTATGAAAACAGGATCAGGAGATACAATTTCACCTCCAGGCTTATCAAAAGTTACCTCAACAACAAATCCTATCCTAACAGACTCGTTAAAAACCTGATTTAAAACACTAAATGTTCCTGTTTCTTGATTATATAGTTCAGGAATAGTCTCCGATTTAAAAAAAACTTTATTGCTTCCTATGACGGGAAAATAATTACTAAGCGGATTGTTATCGTTTTTAATTGTAGGTACTGACCTGTTTTTAATTTCGATAATATCACCTAAAATGTCACTAATTCCATTTGAAAAAATAGAAGTCGAGTTATTAACAGCTGATACAGTAATTTCATCTAAAACAGGAGAGAAGTGTGTAGCATTAAATTCATAGTCAAGATACGAAATTTTGTTTTCGTTTTCTACACGACCTAGATTTTCATTGCTAATACTGGAAAAAAACTTAGGAAGTTCTTTTTTATATGTCTCTGAAAATAAAAAACCGTTTGATTTTAAATTTCTTGAAAAAGACTGTATAAAGTCAGTTGTCGACTGACCCGCTGTGTTTTGTGAAGCATCTACGTTAATTAAAACAGATGATGCCTCCTCAATTAAGGTTCTTAAATCGTTAATTTCATTAGGAAGTCTAGAAGAGATACCTGTGTAAATGTTACCAGCAAAGTCATTTTCAGACATAATCTGGCTTATTTCTATGTCTGTGTTTGCTATGGTTTCTAGAAAATCATTGTTAGGATCCTGGCTGTTAGGAAGATCGTAAGAAACTTTAATATAAGCGTTTGAGTTTTTTACATCACTTTCGACAGTTGTAATTCTAAAGCTGCCTTCTGCAACAGTATCTTGCAGTTCATTTTCTTTACTAATATAGTAGTTATAAAAATATTCTGCTTTTATATTAGAGACTTCTTTTACGTCCAAAATAAATGCACCTGCCCTTCCCGGAAGAGACTCTATTTTACTTGCTGCTAAATTTGTCATAGTATTCTCACAACTGGTATTAACGATTTAAAAGCGAAGTGATCTTCTTCGTGTATATTTTCATTTGTGTTTGTCATTTTCATTGAGTCAAAGCAAGGAACAATAAAAACTCTTTCAAACTTTGTTAAGCTATACGCCTTTGTTAAAAAGCTTTCAGGGCTTATCACAGGTGATGTTATAACTGACCTCTTTAAATAATCTTTAAGATCATCTGTGTATTGTTGCTGGTCAAAATAATTTATAAGCTCTTGTGCCGAGTCATTTACTTTTCTTAGTCTAGAATTGGGAAAATAAGAAAAAGTATTTTCATTTATATTGAACCCACCAAAGATTTCAAGATGCCTTTTAAGGGTATAGCTTGTTATATGATTTTTAATAATTTTTCCAGACATTGCACCATTAAAAATATAATCATTAGAGTCTATTTTGTATCCCAAATTATAAGATATTGCATCGTCAATTTTTTTCTTTGTCTCAAGCAAAAATTGTTTATTTTTAATTTTACCAAAATTAAAAGAAAGCAAGTCCTGCTCATTAAAGTCTAAACCTTCAAATACTTCTCTGTCATCAACGTTTAAAATATCACTATACTCTTTTGATTCAAAAAGATTTAAAGCACTTCTCAAATTAATGTCTGGGTTAACAGAGTTAACGTGAAGGGCAGAGTTAAAGATATATTTATATCTACAGGTAAACTTAGGAGTATCTCCGTCATTTCCGTATTTATGGTCAAGTGCAAGAAGGCTTATTTCAATTATTGCATGATCGTTTGACCTACCCGAGTCTATTCGCAAAGAATTAATTAGCCCGTCAGGTATTCCTATAACAGCAAATCTTTTTCCTTCATATGAAGGGTCAAAGGAGACATCTTTAAAGTTTTGAAGCTGGAATGTATTTATTGCCACTATGTCATTTGATGTTCTTGTGTTATGATAAGTAAAATAAGAAGGATTGGGGCTAAAGCTTGTTGTAGGTGAATAAACATGTTTATAACCAATGTTTAAGTTTGTTATCTTTTCAAGAGACGGCAAGCCTATTGTATTAAGTCCAAAACTCTCAGTTTCAAATATGTCATTTACTTTTGCAAGACTAGTGCTAGTTTCCAATATTCCAGATTTGATTTTTGACATATATTGTCTAATTCCTAACAATATATTTGTGCTAGCAAAAAATGGATAAGAGACATCTCTATAAAGCTTTTTAATTCTATCTGTTACTTCATTATCTTCGGGTTCATCTTTCCCTATCGCTTTTTCTCTTGACTTTAGCGCTGGGTCGAAAACTCCGTCAGACACTATATCTCTTATTGTAAATAAGGACTTAAAGGCCGATTTGCTTAAAAGGACATATCTTTTGCTACTTCCTTTGTATGACTTTAGGTTAAAATCTTTAAAAATATAATACAAGACTCTAATTGCCATGTTTCGTACTTTTTCAATACTAACATAAGAGTTGTCTTCATACATTCTATCTATTTCTTTGAAAAAGTTTTCAAAAGCAACCCCTGGGCCCCTGGAGTTCGTTGGGATTGTGTTAAATTGAAACTGAATGTATTCAGACTTGATACTGTTAAATGTCGACTGATTAACATCTGAATTTAGAAGGTCAAGAGAATATCCCGTTACAGTACCCGTATCTGACCTCCATCTTGCAATATATCTTCTAAATCCTGTATCAATATTAGTTGTAGGAATATCTTCGTTTTCAGAATATATTGAAAAAATTTGTACGCTTGAATCGTTTGGGCCCCTAGAGAACTCTATTTCTCTATTAGCTAGTGCTGACAGTGCTTGTAAACCACCATACGTTTCTAAGTTTTCGTTTTTTACGGTGCTGTCGTTTATAAAAAGATTTTTAATTCCAAATGCATCATAAGCAGCGGCGGCAACGTCTTTAATAAAAGTATTAGAGTATTCTAGGCCAAAGAAGTTTAATAGTTCTAAAATCGAAGATGTCTGGCTAGATATTTCATCTGTTAATTTTGTCAAATCTAAATCTGTCAACTCGTTTTCTAGATTTGACAAAATATTTCTAGCAAAATACTCTTTTCCTGTCATTTTATCATTTACAGATAGGTTTTGTGAAGCTTGAAACTTTGTCTCATCGGGCACTACACTGGAGTTAAAAACCTGGACATCTGTTGCGTCTCCCGTTAAAAGTGTTGATTTACTAGAAAACCTATAGCCGCCTGTCTCATATACACTAGTAGAGCCTATTAGTAAATCTCCTAGATTTTCCCACTGCAGAGATGTGGTAAAATCTCTTATTTCAACAATTCTGTTAATGTCTTGTAGTTTTTCCCTTAGCTCTGCATTGTTGCTTATTCTTTTAGACCTAGAAACAACTGCGAGCTGGGACGGAAAGTAGGGCTTTAAAGATTCTAATTTTAAGTCTTCGTTAGCATCAACATCAGACAGCATGGCTGTTTTATCTTCAAACAAGGATTTAAAACCCGGGTTAGGAAACCCAAAAATAGACTTGTTAATAAACTCTGCACACAGCCTAAAAAGCTTGTTATTTACAAAATCGCCATATCCAACTGAGTCTCTTCCGATTGAGTTATTTATTAAAAAAGAGGAAACAGTATCTTCTGTAAAACTATAACCGTATAAAGATGCACGCCTAGAGATATCATTTATGAAGTCACTTTGGCTGCCTAGTGTTACTCCCGTTCCAAATTGAGGTGCAAGACCTACACTTAGCTCAACTCCAGAGTCTGTAACGGTTACTGGTTCGCTATCTTCACTAGGGGCAGCTGTGAGAGTTGTAGTTTTAATAAAAGTTTTTAAATTTTCAGTAATTGAAAAAGACTCAAAAAGATTGACAACTTTCAAGTACAAAGACTCGAGCAAGTCTTTATTTTCAAAAAACCCAGACAAGACAACCTTGTAGTTTTCTAGTATTTGATTTTTTAGGTTTTCATCACTTTCAATTTTTTTATTTATAATTTCTTTTACTGTTAAATCAAGCTGAGTTTGAAACAGCATGAAGTCAAAATTTGAGTTCTTTTTAACAGAGTGCTCTTTTGTATAGGCAGTAAGAAAGTTTGAAATCATTAAGATTTCAGGAGAGGTATCCCTTAAGCCTAGAGCTGCAAGCTCTTTGTTTTCTAGCTTTTGTGAACTTTGAATCCTGAGGTCTGTTGAGTTTATAGAATCTCTTGCACTTTGTGCTGATCCTGAATCTAATTTACCAATTCCTTCTTCTAAACCAGAACCCCTTTCCTGACTGTCTCCACTTCTGGTTCCTTGTCCTAGTAAGCTTGTTTTACCATATGATATACTCATTTAACTTTTATCCTTGCTTTATTAGCAATATTACCAAATTCATCGACGGCGTTTATAACATATTCAGTTGAAACTCTTTCTTTTGCATAGTTGTCGTCTATACAATAAATATATCCTTCAGGTGAGACTCGATGTGAAACTATGTCAACAACTTGACTTCTTATTTTACTCTTAGAAGCAACTACAAAGGTGTCAACATTTCCTGTATACTGCCAGTAAATAATGTTTTGATTCTTTGAATTTTTTTTAACAGATGCACTTGAAAACCCTGAAAGAACTGGGGTTGAAGATGATAGCTCAGACCATGAAACTAAATACCCGTCTGAGTCATATCCTTCAATTTGAACAACGTAGTTTCCGTCTCTTTCAGGAATAGAGAAATATATTCCATTTTTTTCAAGATTGTCACAATTTTGAGTTTCTGTACTATAGTCTATTGTTTCTATTGACTCTATTGTCTCAGTTAAAAGATTGTACCTTTCGATAGTAAAAGTAGTCTCATCTTTCTTTTGTATTTCATATAGTCCTGTCTCTTCGCTTTTACTGGCATCTTTTTGTAGAACGGATCCTCTATGTTTTGTTTCTATTTTAACTGTTTCAGTTTTGTAAGAATTTCCTAAGTTGTCATAAACTTCTGCACGGTAATAGTAAAACGAGTGATTTGAAACATTATTATCCACATAGTCAATTATCTCAGATGATATCTCAGAGGAGAAAATACATTCTTCATTTTCGAGATTTTCTTTTTTAAAAATTCTAATATACCCGTTTTTAGCAAACCTTTTTAAATTAAAAATTGTTAATTTTATATTGTCTCTCTTGTGAACTGCTAACTCTGGAGCATCATAAAAAAACTTAAAAAGATTATCTTCAAGTATAAAATCTTCAAACCTAACATGATTCCCTTTTGTATATGTTATTCTGTATTTCCTGCAAAGACCTTTTGATAAATCGACTTCATAACTATATTCTTTTTCTTTTTTAAGATCATCAAAAGAAACAATCTGAACCCATTTTGATCCATATCTTTTTATTCCTTTATAGTCAATAAAGACGCGATCAACATCTTCTGGCAAAACAAAAGAAATTCTTGTTTTATCATTTTCAGCTTCAAATGCTGTCATTTTAGGCTTTTTATAGCTAGCCTTAAAGGGTTCATTTAAATCTTTTAGCTTATAATTTGTCCCTCCAATATTAAGCAAAAAACCCTGCTCTTTAATTTTTTTAAATCTTTCAGGAGTGTATCTTGTCCTATATACTGTGTTTTTTATTTTTTTATTTTGAAAAAATTTCATAGTTTATCCTATAGAAAAGGAATTGATGCTAGCTGGCCCGCGTAGGCGCTGTTAACAGGTGCAGAATCAACAAGCTTTAAATCAAGGGTAATACCTTCTTGATTATTTGTGCCTATTTCGACTGGGCTTATATTATTGGTAAAAGAGTCAACAACGTCAAAAGCCAATCCTATGCTTAAATCTTCTTCGCTTGGCCCGTATGTAGGAAGCTCAGCAAAATCTGAAAAGTTATCTTCAGTTATTGTATATCCAAAATCCATATCTAGCTGTGTATCAAGCCTGTCTCTTACAAGGCTGTCTAAAACATTTATATTTGAAATATCCCAGGCTTTTTGGACTAAATCAAACATTCCTTCTGTTTTTACATTTCTATCAAGGTTAATAATGCTGTCTGTTATTTCACGAACCCTTCCAATATCAACGGGTTGTAAAGACCCGCCTTCAGGTCCATCAGGTATTCCCCCACTAGAGCTGCCACCGCTGCCTAGATCTGGCTCGGAGACACCGATGCCTGGATCTGAACCTTCTGAATTGTCTTGATTTCCAGAAGTGTCTGAAGAATACTTATTGTCAAATCCAAAATAATATTGATCATTTAAATTAAAATCTGTAGAAAATGAGAGGTTAAATTTAGGAAGATTACATGGTTTATCTAAAAACATTGTATCCTCTAGACTTATTGAATCATCGTCAATTAAGTTTACAATTATATTGTTTTCTTCTTCTTCGGGTTGAGGGGTTGGAATAATATCTTCTGGCGAATATGAAGGCCTTCTATTAGGAATCCCTGACGGCAGCACAAAAGAGGTGTCTCTTGAAAGAGAAACAGAAGAAAGAAGACTTTTATCCTGTTCAGGAATCAATACAATAATTTCTTTGTCTGTTTTTTCAATTATGACTCCCGGGATGCTCTCTATATCTACATCTCTAGAGGATATTCTTAAGTCTTCACCAGAGCCTCGTGTAACAAATGTTCCCATTACTCCTCCATTACTATTGTAAACATATTAATATATGTAGGATAGCCATAACTATCAACAAGAACCTTTCCTGCAAAAATAACTTTCTTAAAAGATCCTTCGTCATAAAATTCTTGAAAGTCAATAGTATCAAGCTTTGAAAAAGATTCCTGGCCTGACGATTTGTTTACTTCGTACATTTGCATTACAATGTTTGAATCTCTTGAGTTTTCTTCGAATATTATTTCTTTAAACTGTTTTCCGTCAAGCATGTCTCTGACGTTGTCATAAGACTCTATGTTTTCTTGATTTAAATCTGTATATTCTCCTAGAGGTGTAGGAGAAGTAGAGCCCTGCCCTGGCAATATTACAGGAGGTAAAAATAAAAAGCTGTCTGTGTTTGATACAAACTTATCAAAAAAGAGTGGCTCTGCTGCATCTACGTCTATTTCCTTTAAGTCAGCCTGCTGTATTGGGCTGCTTCTTGAGATATAAAAGTCTACTTTGTTTTTATCTAACAAGAAATTATCATAGTCGTTGTTTGCCTTGTTTTTTAGATATTTTTTATTTAAAATTCTTTCATGTGAGCCAGTTATTATATTTTCAATATTTGAAACAAACACATTGTTAGGAACAATAAATGTGTCTGTTGCATAACTAACTGTTCCATCACTAGTTATTGTAAAGTCACCTGTTTTATAGCTTATTTCTTCTTGAATTTTTTCACTTAAAAGATTTCCTTTTTTTTGAGAAATAAAAAATATTTGATCTTCAAAGCTAGAAAAAGATTCAAAGCCTGTTTCAATAAAATCAGAATCCCTTACATTGTTCTCATCTTTTTTGTACATAGAACCTTTATCAGAGGCAGCTACAAAAGATACGTTTAGGCCGCCATTTGCAAGCATTTTTCTACCATAGGGTGTAAGAAGCGTATCTATAATTCTTTGTTTTTTGTCTAAAAATCCCATAACTAAACCTGTATGTAATAATTTGCCATGACCCAACTTCCTTCAGGTGGTGTCGATGATGTTGTAAAGTAAACGTTTGAACCAGTAATTGAATAGTCTTGATAGCTTATTTTATCAGGTGGCATTTGCATCATTCCATTTACAAAGATTGTGACTTCATTATTTGCAAAAGGAGTATTACTTAATGAAAAAAGCGTGTTTTGACCATCTGCAGCCCCTGACAATAGGTCGTTAAAAATCATTTCTTTTTCTACCTCTATTGTATAGCTGCCGCCTGCTCCATTGTCAGTAAATTTTAATCCCGTGCCGATATCTATGACTCTTTCATTAGACAAAGAAGCTGTGGCATTTAAAACAAAATAAGATGCGCCTGGGTCAAAAGTGCCACCTTGATTTTGACTGGAGTCAACTACTGAAATTATTACATCAATTATGTCGTCTTCGTAAAGGTCAAAAGAAAAGTTAATAGAATTTGTGGAGACAACTGTATAGTCTCTGCTTCCATTATTGACTTGTGATTGAGTTCCTGAATGTATTAGTGCACCATTATACAGTACATCAATCTTATCTTTATCATAAAAGACCTCAGAAAGATCTGAGTTACCTATTGAAAAAGGATTTAATGACGCATGAGACGACGTGACAAAATATGTTTCTTTTCCTCTTCCCGTTATTGCATCAATACCTGCAGCAGATATTGTTATTGTGTTGGAGCCTGTTACAATTGTTATATTGTTGCCCGCTTCGATTACTTTTGCGTTAGGTAGCGAGCCTGTCGAAGATGCAACAATATATTCGGCTGAAGAGTCTCCGTCACCACTGCCTCCACCAGAACCTGTAACCTCGTTAACAACTTGGTCAAGCATTTTGCCAACGTAAGCAAATGCTCTTGCAAATGCAGGTATCTTTGAACTACTATAATCTTGTAAAAACAGAATTCCATTATAGTAATCTACATTCCAGTCAATATTATCCAAAAGCGGTATTTCTGTTCCAGCGTTTCCTCCTCCATCATCTTGATAAACCTTAACGATATACGGGTTTGGAGCATCTTGCGAGAAAAACGGAGGTACAATTTGAACTGAACCTAATGACTCATGAACAATAGTATTGTTAGAAAAATACCCATCGCCTGCACCAGGGTTTCCTGATACTGATTCATAATTACTAGGAAACTTAAATTTATATGCGTGAGGACCTGATGTCTGAAGGTCCTCACCAGAGTCATCACCACTACCTCCGCCATCAACATTTGCATCATACGTTGTTCCAGTTAGCGCCTCAAGTACGAATTCTATATACTCTACAGTTCCCTGGACTGTGTTTAGCGTTCTTGTCGGCCCTGTAGGTATAGTTTCACCAAAAATAAGAGAAGATGCAACCTGGATATTAGAGCCTATTGTCTCTTCACCGTCGATTTTTAAATTTGATGTATGAGCTTTCCCGAGAAGCTTCTTTTGAGCAAAAAAGGTTGCCGATGTATTAGTTTTTCCTGCCATTAAGCACTCCAGGCAATGTCAATTCTAGATAAATATCCCGTCCAGTCTTCATTGGCGCTAATGTTAATTAGGACGTATTCAGCACCCGACACAGTGCCATCAGCAGTTTGACCATTAAAAGTACATATGTTTGTTACACCCAAGGATGTTATTGTTCCATTTAGATCACCGCTTAGACACCCGTCACCGTCTGAAATATTTCCGGATCCTGCTGACGGTTTTCCTAGATCAAGACAGCCAGTTTTTCCCGGTATTTTCAACTCACAGGTAAAGTTGTTATTATCCCCAAGTGTTTGTGCATTTGCACCAGTTTTTCCTACAAGTGTTGCATCTCCATATATTTTAACAGATATGCTAGGCCTATCGTTTGTTGTGTTATTTAAAAAACCTCTTATATAATTTCTTGTATCGTAAGTTAAAGTGCTATAGTCCTGGTTATCTCTAGGTCCTTCAAATATGCCTGAATTTGTTGTTTCATGTTTACTTCTAAAGCTTCCATTGTCACCTCCGCTAAGAGGACTAATTAAAAGACCGTCAAAAACAATCATTCCTGTTGAATAGTTAGGGTATCCAGAGCTATCGTTAACTGATATTTTTGAGTCCCATTTGTTTAAAGAGTTGGTTACAGCGTCTTGACCAGAATACGTTGTTTTTTGAAGTCTGTATTGTTCACCATTAAAATACTCATTTGTATTTGCATTTGAATTATCGCTCGCAGAGTAGACTAAAAGGTTTGTCGTTGTTACAAGACTCGAAGTGTGTGTTGCTTTTATCGGATGAATAAATCTAAATCTACCTCCACAGCTATAAGAAGTTGAACCTGTGTCACTAGTAAAGTCGCCTACCAAAGAAGTGCTTTGAGTAAATCTTATTGTTCCTGTTACGTGAAGATCCTGATCTTGAGAGTTTGAACTTGTATTGAGATCTTGCAATGAGACAGATCCGTCGTTTTCCGTGTATGTCGATGTAATTCCTGTTCCATTTTGCGTTATTGAAACCGCTGAACCATTTGTAAGACCTAAAAGCTGTATTGCGCTAGTTGAGTTTGAATATACGTTTTTATAAACATTGCTAACTGTCGTCTTAATGCTCCCAGTGGGCTCGATAAAATATTCAACCCCACTTGAAAAATAACTATCATCGTCACCAAATTCAAGAATTTGAGAGTTTGATGTACTAATATTATCGTTTTGGCTTTCTGAATCATTTACCCATTCAACATAGTTTGTTGTTCTGTCAGATAGGCCGGGTATAGAGTGCAGAACCCTTACATAATTCCACCCATCCCTTTGATCATCTGGGTTGACTCGATATGTTCCTGTCCTGTATATTTCCCTATAGTTTGGAATATCGTTAGAGTATTCGGAAGCTTTCCACGTACTAAAGTTTATAAAACCAGATCCATTGCTATTGGTGCTTGATCCGTTACCACTACCTGGGTTTCCCGACCCTACGTTGTCATAAGCACCAGTTAAATCAACAGTGTGAATAACCGACCCGTTAACTTCAAGCTTAAGAGATCCGCTGTTGGCGTCAGAAAAAGAGTTAGCAACATAGCTATCGCCTGAGCTTGCAACATCTTCGTTAAGCTCTCCTTCAATGTTAACAGTTTTGTCAAAAACTGCTCTTCTTAGGTGATTTGAAATCGTTAATGTCTGATATGTTTCGTTTAGTGCGACTGGAGAAAAACTACCAATGGCACCGACATTTGTATATCCTGTTATTGACTTTGTTGCGCCAAAAGAGAGATTTGCTGTAACACCTGTATCATTACAATCCATATCATCAAGATCTGGGACAGGTATTGTATCTCCTGATGCAACATCAAAGTCAACAGATATTTGAGATATGTATCCAGACCACAATGAATCTGCTTCTATTTTTAAGCCTATATACTCATTGTTTTGTATCCCAATCGTGCCTAGAGAAACATAATTTGTTGCATTAAGTGTATTGTCAAAGCTTAAGGATCCATTCGTTAAATGAGCACCGTCACCGTCGTTAGTTTTGTCTAAGACAAACTCTTCTGCAAGATCAAGCCAGCCTGTTTCTCTGCTTCCATTAGAAGGAAATTTTACAAATGCTCTTATTCTGCCTGAGTTTAAAGATGTACTGTCGTCAACAATAGTAGTACTGTTGCCATTTATTGTTATTGAAAACTCATATTTTGTTGAACCTGTTGTGTTTTTAAACCACCTGTAAAAAGTCCTTAATCCTGATTCGGAAGAATAATCTGGCTGGTTAGAAGGGGCATTAGAAAAAGAAGTAAAATCCCCTCCATTTAAAGTATTCAAAGGAGAATAAAGCCGCTGGTTGTAAAATTGCAAACCGTCATCATACCCTGGATTGCTACTTGTCATATGAGTAGAACTATTCCATTCATTACTAGAATCAATTAAGGAAGCTTGAGTGTCATAAGAGGCACTAACTATTCTAAAGTTCTCTCTTCTAAAGGTCTCTGTTGTATTGTCTGAAGTATTTGACAAGTTGTACAAAAGTATTCCAGACGTTGTTGCTTGCCCTGCGTTTGATAGGTTAGATTTTAGAGGATGTGTTACGTTAACCCCTGCTGTTAAAGAACCATTTAACATATAGCTTGCGCCAACAGAGCTGTCTGTCGCAGTCAGGGACAACGATTTGGTATGATCTTCTCCTCCAGCAATATCAATATCTGGTTTTTGCTGTGAAGGTAATGAAAAAGAGACACCACTGTTAAGTGAGCCTCCATTACTTGTTGTATATGTTATTAAATCGTAATTATAGACGTTTCTATACACATTGTCAACAGTAACTTGATACGTTGCAGATCCATCAGTAAAGTATTTCACTCCTGACAATTCTAAGATTGTTCCGCCTGTAAATGTTAATGTAGGAAAAGTTGGCAACAGAGAATTGGAATCGGAGTCGTTTACCCATTCGATATAGTTAGTGGATGTCGTAGAGCCCCCTATAACGTGAAGAACTCTCGCATAGTTCCAACCTTGTCTTTGGTCAGAGGAATCTACGACATATCTTCCGGTCCTATGCTTAAAGTTTTCAAACTCTGTTCCGTTGTCAAGCGTTCCTGAATCTGTTTCAGACATGTTTGTAAAACCAGATCCATTTCCATTCTGGCTTGTTCCTGTTCCGCTTCCCGGGCTTCCTGCTCCTGTAAAAGAAGTTAGGTCAACAGAGTGAACTACAGCACCGTTAACTTCAAGCCTAAGCTCTCCTTGATCAGCATTTCCAAAAGAGTTTGCAGGATAATTGTTTCCGTCTGCTGCAACGTCTTCGTTTAGATCACCTGATATGTTTTGAGACCCGTTAAAAATTGCTGCCCTTAGATTGTTTCCACTTGTTGATGTTGAGTACGTCTCGTTAACGTCAACAGCAGTGAAACCAGATGTAGTCCCAACAGAATAATAAGGTGTTGATTCACTTTCAAGATCGTTTGAAGACCCAAAAGAAAGTCTTGCATCGACTCCGTCAACATTGACATCAATATCATCAAGATTAGGAGCAGGTGCAGGAGCAAGAAGCTTTAGTATTTCATTAAACCTGTCAATTGCTATTCCAATAGAAGTATCTGGGTTAAAGTCTGTATACAGCCCATCTGTGTAGGTTCCGTCTTCAGGCTCGCCTATTGTTGATGTAATTGTTGCTGTATTGTCTCCGTTGTCGACCATAAACAACCCGTTACCAAACACTATTTCAGAAACAGTCGAAACTGTATTTGATCCCGACGTTATATCGACGGAACCCCCTCCACCTCCCGATGAATTAATTACTACTGATCCGTTAGACTGTGTCGTAATGGTTATATTTGTTCCGGCTATTAGATAGCTTGTCCCGTCAGACAATTGTGTCAAGCTTCCTGACATTTTGTTTACAGTTAGTGTTCCAGTTGTATTGTCAAAAACAAAGCTGCTATTTCCTGCTAGCGATCCGTCGCTGTTAAACTGGACCTGTGTATCAGAACCTCCAGCACCTGCAACAGCCCCTGTCGAAGATATTGTTATTGGCCCGTTTGATTGAGATACTATTGTTATGTTTGTTCCAGCAATTAAATAGCTTGTTCCGTCCTTAAGCTGTGTTAAGGAACCTGATATCCCTTCTCCTGCAACTATTCTACCATAGACACTTAAAGAAGATGGCAAAAGATCGCTATCGGCTCCAATCTGAAAGTTATTTGGTGCAATTATTTTATCTATTATGTTTTTATCATCGTTAATAACAGTTAAAAACTTAGATTTTTGTAACTCTCTTAATGTCTTTTTAGGCATTTTTTTCTCTATCTTAAAATTATATTTCTAAGCTCTTCAAGTTGCTGCTGTTCGTTTTCAGCTCTAATTGTTTCATCAAGCATGTCCGAATTGATTGTAATAGTATCGATATCTTTTATATCGTCAACTCTAAAAGTTAACTCGCCTCCATCATAAAAAGGAAAATATGATTCCGCATGTGGATAAATATTTTGAGAAGTTGACTCTTCTGGTTTAATTTTCTCACTATCTTTAGAAAAGGTTACTTCAACTGGATAAACAACTCTTCCTTTTTTATCAAATGCATATGATCGTCGCTGCTGAATTAAATCAGAATAGTACCCAAAATGCTGTGTATTGAATTGAGCAAAGCTATTTGATACATTATAATTGTACATTCCATACATTATTGACTTTGATCCAGGAAATCTATCTTTCACACCATTTACATCAAAACCTTTTGTAAAAAATATTTCTCTTGATTGAGCTGGGTTTTGACCATCAAAATATATTTTTGAGTCTATCTGTCTTTTTTGGCCTTGAACATAAACAGGGGCATAGGTTTTATGCTGTCTAAAGATATTTACATCTGATGACAGGCTTATTTCTAACCCATTCAAACTTGTCACGCCTCGTCTTAAGACATAGTTTTCCAAGTCTGGCAAATAGCTATCGTAAATTATTTCATTTTCGTCTTTGTGTCTTTCAAAGTGAATACTTGACTTTACTTTTGAACCAGCACCTGGCTTTTGTGTACTCTCCTTGTCAGGATAGTCACCTGTGAAATATTTTGAAACGTATCCGTTTTTTATCTGGTTTCTTGTCTCTATTTGGTATTTATCAAGAGGCGGTGTTCCAATAGGCCTTGTAACGTGATTGTTTTCATAAAATATATCTTGAGACTTTTTAACTTTCTTGTTGCTTAAAAAAGATCCGTATAGCTTTAATTTTCCGACGCCTGTATTTATGGTCATTTTCGAAGACCCATTATCGTCGCTTAAATCAAATAAGTTTAAAGGAACAGGTGATTGCCACCCAAAGACAAGTTTGTCACCAGGTTTTATAACATAAGGGTTAGGTCGCTTTCCACTTGTATAATAGGTCCGCTTAATAGATCTACCTTCTTCCCTTGAGACTGACTGTCCCAAAAATAAAGAGTGATTAAAAGAAATGTCGCTATTGATTTCTCTATTTTTCAAAGAGCTATTAAATCCCCTAGGAAAAACCTTTTCTTCAAGATAGTCGGATCTATAGGCACCAAGATCAGATATCGACTGCCTAGCTCCTCCAATGTTAAATGTCAGACCGTAGCTTTCATGAGATCCAATTTCAAAAACAGTTCCAGATAATATTGTGCTTCCACTAAATGCATAGTCTGCATCGATAATTGGGCTTGAAGAGTTTATGAAAGCAGAACCAGAAATGTTAAGCTCTCTTGAAAGCCCTTCACTTAGGAACCCGCTATGTTCACCTAGCTTGTTTGTCTTGTAGCTTTTGTCAAAATACCCGTAGTTTGTATCGTCTTCTCCGTCGTCATTAGAATATACAGTAGCCTGTAAATAAGCTACTATCTCTCTTGTAGAATTTTTGTTTTCACTATCGTCATCAATAGTTGCTGCTCCGCTTGTTATCGAGTCTCCGTTCGTTATCTTGGAGTTGAATTCACCATCATATTGATGACCATCTCTTTGATTCAAGATAAAGAATGTATAAGTAGAGAGAAGATGACCTAGCTGTGTATAGTTTGTTGTAGTGTCTGACTCTATGTAACCTGGTGATGTTTGCTTATCTACGTGCATTACAGCGTCAAATTCATAGGCTATTTTCTCTACAAGAAAAGGCTCACAAATATAATCTGAGACTTCTACATATTGACCTGTTTTTGCCTCGTATTTTGGATGCTTAGGAAATCCAAAGTTGTCTATGTGCATTCCGTAATTTTTAAATGCAGCTTTAAAGTTTTTTGACTTATTTGGAACAACAAACCCAGCTGTTGGTGCAAAACCTATTTTTCCTGATATTAGCTGACTATTTATGGTTGTGGGCTTTAGAATTGTTCCACCAGTTTTTTCCCAGGTTTTTGAAGAATCGTTCCAATAAACCATTAAATCATTTTTTGCATAAGATGCCACTCCTGATTCTATTCCAAAGGTCGTAGGTGCTGTGGGTTTTAAATCAATTTCAATAATGTCTTTTTGATTAACGTTTTTAGAAAGCCCCGACATTTCAAGAACATCGACACTTCTTTCAGGATCCTCAATAATATTACCTTCAAGGTAAATTTTTTCATGCTCTTTAAAAGGCTCAATGTCACCTATAAATCCGTTTCTCACTTGACTAGTTGTAAAAGAATTATCATATGTATTTGTAACAGATATTCCGTAATTATCATATGTATTTAAAGCAACATAAGGTGTAGATGTTGTGCTCTCTTCAACACCAATTGAACCAATAAGCTCTCTTTCTACAAAATCTATTGTATTGTCATCGTTAAAAAGCCTTTTTTGTGTACTTTTTTTCACACCACAATCATGAATATTTCTTATTCTTGCATCAAGAGTTTTTATAATATCTTTTGGAGGGTTTGAAACCTCTCCAGAATAATAATCATTTTCAACTGTTGTACTTCCATCCTTTGTTGCATAATAAATAGCTCTAACTGTATCTTGGCTTATCTCCTCAGAGAAAAACGCTAGCTCAGAAAATGTTCCGTCTGTTGATATTGCTCCTGCCGTAGCACCAATATAAAGTTTGTCTGAAACTCCAGACATTGCTGTATATCCCGACGTTGCTGTGTATGTAAACGTTTGAAGATTTCCGTTTATATAAAATTTAACTCCTGAATGTGATCCTGAGCCACTGTAAGTTACAACTATATGACTCCATGTATCCTCAAAAAAATCTTCATCATAAGGAAAGACTTGACAAAATATTTCGCCTCCCCCATCTTTAAGCCTTATGTTAAACGCTCCGTTTGTTGATCCGTCTGGGTTTGGGTGCCATCTTATATCAATTTCCTGATTTGATCCGTCACCTTTTTGGGTAAGGTGCTCTTCACCGTTTTCAGAATATGATGATTCTCTATTGTACCAAAAACTTACAGAAAAAGGTGAATCGCTAGATCCGTCACCAAATGTCAATGCATTTGTTGTAGATGAAAAATCAACTCTAACATGCCCAGCGTTAGGTGTGTTTAATCTTGTTCTTATTGTATTGTAAGTTTTATCTCCTCCAACATCACCATTGCTTTGCAATGGAAATGCTAGACTGCCTCCGGTTTTAACATACGATATAGAAGATATTCCGTCTGAATAGTTTGATCTGTCTACAGGCGTCTCTGCAAAATCAAGCCACATTTTAACATTTGAAGCAGGAACGCTATAAGTGTATTTATTACCTACACCATCGTCTGACGTGAATGTTGATAAAAGATCATAGTCTTGTCCTGTTGTTTCTTTAATTATGCTTGGCATTATCTTTTAAGACCTCCAAATGCAATCGAGTCAGGTTTTTTTGATTTATATTCAAATCCAAATGTCGCAAAATGCTCTGGGTTTTTATAGTATTTGTTTCCAGGACTATTACTATTTATTATTGAATTAACCTTTACATTATCTTTTTCAGAAAAAGGCATAATCTTTCCGGAGTTGTAATTATTTTTTATTGATATATTAAAACTATCTTTATTTTCTACATTTGATGACTCATCGTAAAAAGAGTCTTTAATATCGCTATTTTCATAGCTACTTGAAAACATAGCTGTTGTCTCATTTTTTCCTTTAATACTAGGTCCTGCTGAGCATTTTGCATAGCTTTTGTTTTCATTTGGAAAAGGGTAATTAATAATAAAATCTGTTATGTTTGTGTTTCTTTTTAGGACATCTATCTTTGAATTTTTTAACTCTGTTTTTGTATAAAATGTATCTACAAAACTATCTTTTGTCTTTTCCGGGTTGTCAACCTTGTCTTTGTACGAAAGTTTTCCTTCATCAAAAACCCTATAAGAGTCAATTTCAACATTTCCAAAAGAAAAATTACTATTGTCAAGAATCTTGTTCTCTGGGTTTTCTTTTGAATAGTCAGTATAAAGTCCATCAGCACTAATTGTAAAGAGGCCTGATGTTGATCTTTTCATTGGATCAAGCGAATAGCTATTTACAGCGACTGTATTTGCCAGCTTTTGTGTTAATCTTTTTTTCTTAGGTCTTTTTTTACCTACTCTTTCGAGAGACTGACTACCTAATTTATCATTAAACATATTAAAACCTATCTGTTATATTGGCATTATAAACCTGTATTTCATTAACTGAATTTATATTTTCGTTATTTTCAATATCTGTCATGTATGTGTTTTCATTATTAAGTCTTATTTTTGATCTCTCAAGTGTATGAGGTTCAACTACAAAATTCATTCCTAGAAATTTTGTCTTTTTTGGCAATGATTTTCTCATTATTTCTTCAAAACTAGCCTCAAGCCATGTATAAACGTTTAAAAGACTGTCA
>Ga0070754_10000941_pt1 | contig 24474 bp, 35 predicted proteins | sample VirMetDEL_Sep_01_FD_75181 | JGI IMG/M metagenome (GOLD analysis project Ga0070754, IMG submission 75181) | Aqueous microbial communities from the Delaware River and Bay under freshwater to marine salinity gradient to study organic matter... | ecosystem: Environmental > Aquatic > Marine >...
TGGATTATGTACAAAAACAAAAAGCGTCCAATAGGCGCAACGCTAAACAGGGACAAAGCTATTTCAATTATTATTAAACACATGAGAGAAAAGAAAGAAACATGGTTTTAGAAGATTACACACAAAAAGGACAAACAGCAGAATTTTATCACACTACTCCCGAGGGGAACTTTGCTTATTCAAATTTTAAAGATTTGACTCAAAGCATTGAAATGTATAAACTCGCTGGAATAGAAACGAACCACGGAGCAATAAAAGACTTGAAAGAGTTTGAAATTGTTTCATGGAAAAGAGACCAAGGAAATTCAAGAGGAAACCAAGATAATTACATTAAAGGTTATAATGAGTTTGCTTAAATACAGCAAAGATAAGAGAGTCGTATTCCACGAGGATACACACTCTTATTTTTTAGGAGATAAAAAATTAACCTCTATCACTCAATACATTAGTCGTTATAAACCAAAGTTTGACCGTGAGGGTGTTAGTTTGTATTATGCTAAAAAACACGGAAGGACTCAAAAAGATGTTCTTGAGGAATGGGACGCAAAAGCAAAAGAGTCTTGTGAGATGGGTACTTATGTTCATAAAATATTCGAAGATTATATTGAAGGGAAACCACTAGAGACAGCAGCTTATCCCAAGGGAGTTATCGCAAAACTAATTATTGAGGAGTTCTTTGAAAATAAAAGGTTAACACCTGTCGAGACTGAGTTAATTGTTTACAATGATGAGTTTGCCGGACAAATTGATTGTATAGCAAAAGACGAACACGGAAACCATTTTATTTTAGATTGGAAAACAAACAAGGAAATAAAAACATTTAACTCTTTTCAAAGTATGGAGGGGAAGTTTTGGGTTTACGACGATTGTAATTTTAATCATTACTCGATACAATTAAGAGCGTATCAACAAATGTGCAAAGACTACAATATTGTTGATTGTTACATTGTGCATTTAGATGAAGATTCATACTCATTCATGCAAGCGCGAGACATTAAACCGTTTTAAATGAAGACATTAAAAGCAACTAAAAAACTAATCAAAGAGCTTAAACAAGTAAAAGATAAAAACGAGATAAACGACGTTTATTATCACTTAGGAACAACGGGATATTTTTACATATTCGAACTGAACACATATTCAATTCAACATATTGAATATTTTATAAACAAAAACCTTATTTATGTTAGACAAGATTAGACGAATAAACAGAGGAAACAGAGATGCGGGAGGATGCTCAACCGCAATCAAACTAGCAGAGCAAAAAAGAGCAAGAGAACAACGAAGAGAACAGGTAAAAAATGAGCGAGAAAAAAAATTCTAAAGGGTACAAAGTAGACAAAAACGGAAATATTTACGATTTCGACCCTTATAACTTAAAAGGTCTAAAAACAATTAAACCAAAGTCAAAACTCCAATCTGTAAGGGTTGAAGGAGATTATTAAAAAAAAGAACCTTGCAGAAATGTGAGGTTTTTTGTGTTTATAAAAAATCTTTTTATATTTGGAATACTTAACCACTCTCACAATAGGTTAAAGTAAAAGAATTGTTCAAAGCTTTATTGAAGTTTGTGTGTGGGAGCGCAAATGGATATAAGGCTTTTTTTGGTTATTGGTTACCCTAAACCATTACAAAAAATATGGCTAATTACATATTAAAATTTCAAGACCTGAGAGATTTTCAAAAAACTATTGAGGTCTACACTAATTCTCAAGGTCGAATATCGATTGCTTTAGATGATGATAATTTAAACATTATAGATTTAGACATTTCAACGGCAATTAAATTTTCTAAAACATTGCGAACAGAAATAAACAAAGCGAAGGAGGTGCAAAATGGCTAAGGAATTACCATATTTTAAATTCTACGTTTCAGAGTGGAACGATGGAGATATAACTTTAGAGGATTTAGAAACTCAAGGTTTGTTTATTAATATTTGTTCGGTTTATTGGTCTAAAAAAGGACAAATAACATTAACTAAATTAAAGCGAAGATTTAGCGAAGTAAAACCGACCGCTTTTGATTCGCTTATTAATGAAAATATTATTAAAGTGTTAGATAACGACCTTATATCAATATCTTTTTTAGATGAGCAAATTCAAGAAACTGTTAAAAGAAGTCAAACAAACTCTTTAAATGGTGCTAAAGGAGGGCGACCAAAAAAGCAAAAGGAAACCGAAAAAAAACCGACCGCTTTAATTTCGGAAAGCGAAACAAAAGCAAAAAAAAGCAATAAAGAAGAGAAGAGAAGAGAAGAGAAGAGAGAAGAAGAAGATATAAATTATCTTTATGGTCTTTACCCGACAAAATGTCCTTACTCAGATCGTTCAACAGGAAAGGGATCGAAAAACAAGAAACAGATTCAAACCTTGTTAAATTCAAAGTCAAAAAATGAATTAGAGGAGGCAATAAAATTCTATCTTGAGGAATGTTCAAGGACTAAGACTTGGCTAAAGAATTTTCAATCGTGTTTGAATAACCTACCCGAAGTATTGAAAAGAGAAAAGGTTATATTTTGGAGAAAGACTTTTGAGAATGTTGACTTGTATCACGAAACACCGGCAAATGTTTTCTATGAGCGATACAAAACAGAGGAAGACAGGAAAGAGGTTGTTATAATGCAAAATAAACCTATGTTCGGGAAGTTAATCAAAGGACTATAAACAAAAAACAAATGGAAATCAACGGCTTTGAAATAGAAGAATACAATATTTATAAAATACCACAAGGAGCGACAACCTCAACTTGTCCAGCTTGTAGCCACAACAGGAAACCAAAGAACCAAAAACAAAAATGCGCCTCGGTGTTTTGGGATACAGGTCTCATACATTGCAACCATTGTGGGGATCGTACACAAATGCACAGCTTTAAAAAGAAAGCGACAACAAAATCTTATTTTAAACCTCCAACACCTACAAAAAAAAGTGAATACTCTGAAAGGTTTTTGAATTACATGACTTCAAGGAAAATAACAGAGGACACGTTGAAGAGTTTAAAAATAAGAGAGGTAAACGAGTGGATGCCTCAAACACAAAAAGAAGAGAATTGCGTTGCGTTCGACTATTACCTTAACGGGGAACTCATAAATACAAAGTTTAGAGACGCGAGAAAAAACTTTAAACTTGTGAAAGGTGCTGAAAAGATATTTTACAACTTAGACAATATAAGAACCGAAAAGGAGTGCTACATAGTTGAGGGGGAGTTTGATCTTTTAGCAATGCACGAAGCCGGAATTTATAATGTTGTATCTGTTCCAAATGGTTTTACAGCAACCGGAAATGTAAATCTTGACTACTTAGACGATTATTATGAGTTTTTCGAGAATAAAGAAAGAATAATCCTAGCGTTAGACAACGACGAAGCTGGGTTAAACGGTCAAAAAGAATTTATCCGGAGGTTTGGAGCTGAAAAATGCTTTCTAGCGGACTTTCAAGAGTACAAAGATGCAAACGGCTATCTAATTGCTAAAAGTCCGTCAGAACTAAAGAAAAGATGCTTAAACGCGAAAGAAGTTCCTCTCGACAATATCGAAACGTTAAAAGACTTCGAAAATGAGCTAGACGACTTTTTTATTAACGGATGTCCAAAAGGATTTACAACAGGTATTAAGGGAGTTGATGACATTTACTCAATCGAAGAGGGACAATTCTGCATTGTAACGGGAACACCTCAAAGTGGGAAATCTGAGTTTGTTGATGAGATCGCAACCAAGTACGCAACAAGATACGGATTTAAAACGGCTTATTGTAGTCCTGAGAATAAACCAAACAAATTACATTCCGCAAAACTAATTAAGAAAGTGTTAGGGAGTACACCGAAGAGCGTTGCGGACTTGAGGTATAAAGCTTCAAAAGAATTTGTAAACGATTATTTTACTCATGTTGATTATGACGACGGTTACGACCTTAAAAGGGTTCTTAAAAAGTTCGGTGAACTCGTAAAGCGTAAAGGGATTAAGGTATTCGTAATAGATCCATACAACAAAGTAAAGTTAAAAGGTGGTAGCCAAAATATAAACGATTACACTAACGAATACTTAAATGAGATAGACGTTTTTTGCCGGAAATACAGAGCGATTGTTTACTTAGTAGCACACCCGACAAAAATGCAAAAAGAGGAAAACAGCGAGACTTTTAAAATGACAACGGCTTACGATATTAAAGGAGGAGGAGAGTTCTTTGATATGTCGTATCATAATCGGATTACGTAAGATAGCAGAGGGAGGAGTTGTCGAACTAAAAACATTAAAAGTAAAATTCCAGCATCTAGGAGAGCCGGACAGATCTACTTTTTTGGGTTGGAATATGAATAATGGGAGATATGAGGACGTTGATTATGATATTAGTTCAAACATAAAAGGAGATATTGCTTGGAATAATTCTTGCGTATTAGAGGTAGAGACAGAACAAAAAGACGTTTTTGCGAGTACCAGTTTAGACGACTTTGAAAAAAGCCCGTTTGAAGGTCAAGCAATGGAAGTAAATTGGTAACTATGAGAATAAAAAAGAATTTCGGACATATTAAAAAACCTGTGATTGACGGCATAAAGTTTGATTCACAACTTGAGGGAGATAAGTATCTGCACCTCAAAAGCTTACTATTTGCAAAAAAAATAAAAGACTTGAAAACTCAAGTACCTTTTGAGATTAGACCGACACAAAAATTAAGAGAAGGGTGTTTTATCCCTAGTATAGCAAACAAGAACGGAACGATACAAAAAAAGGTGTATAAAGCCGATTTTACGTATGAAAGAATCGAGGACGGGGTTAAAGTTATAATGGATGTAAAAGGTCGCGCGATGCAAGTTTATAAGGATAAAATGAAAGATATTTACGCGTTATATTCTGACCAATACGATATTATAGAGGTGTACAAGGATAGAAAATTAAACAACTTTTTAGTATTTTAAGGCAATGGAGATAAAAAACAAAAAATGTTCGGAGCTTATAGGTGCAGAGTATAACCCTAGAGAGCTAACTGAAAAGCAATATTCAGACCTTAAAGATTCGCTCTTGAGGTTCGGAGTTGTTGATCCTGTTTTAATAAATGTAAACCCAGACAGAAAAAACATAATTGTCGGAGGTCATCAACGTAAGAGAGTTTGGGAGGAATTAGGTAATAAAACAATTCCATGCGTTGAATTAGATTTAACACTTGAACAAGAAAGAGAATTAAACGTTAGATTGAATAAAAATACAGGGCAATTCGACATGGAGGCTCTAGCAAATTATTTTGATACTGAGGAGCTTACAGAGTGGGGGTTTGAGGCTTTTGAGTTTGGTATAAATGAAACAGAGGAAGAGGAAAAAGAAGAAGAGGACGGCTTTAAGGTTAACACTTACGAGGTAAAAATAACATTCTCGAACAAAGAAGACCAACAGAAAGCAATTAAGAGAATAAACGAATTAGAACAAGACGGGGAGGATATAAGTGAACTCCTCATGAAAATATTATTTTAGTTATGTCTACAAAATACGATCCTAAAGAATTATTTGAAAAAGCTCAGAAACTTGTTAAGAAAAACAAGCTGTTTTGGTTTTAAGATATTATTGCGTTTTTACCTATTAGCAAGGAAACGTTTTACCGTTATTATCCTACTGATAGTTACGAATATGACGAACTAAAAAAGCTACTTGAAGAAAACAGGATCGGTTTAAAGGTTTCATTACGTGCTAAGTGGCATAATTCAAAAGCTCCAGCGTTGCAAATGGCTTTAATGAAATTGATTTCAAACGAAGATGAGTTGAAAAGGCTGTCTGTGACTTACAACGACCATACGACAAAAGGTAAGAGTTTAAACGAAAAAGAGTATGACTTTAGCAAATTGACAAAAGAAGAAAAGAAAAAGTATAAGGAAATATTATTAAAAATCAAGTCGAATGAATGAGCTTGAAGCTTTACAGATTGATTTATCTTGTGATGATCTTTATGAGTTCACAGAATACACACTTCCAAACTTTACGGGTGAACCGTTCCATGTGGAATATTATGAACTTTTAAGACGTTTTTTCATTGGTGAAATTCCTCGTTTGATTATCTCAATGCCTCCTCAACATGGTAAAAGTGAGGGTTCTTCTCGTCGTGGGATTGCTTGGGGTTTAGGTAGGCACCCGAATAAGAAATTCGCTTTGGTGTCTTATAACCATACTTTCGCTTCAAAGTTTAATAGAGACGTTCAAAGGATAATCGACACCCCTGAGTACGCAAAAATATTCCCTCAAACAAAGATCAATAGTAAAAACGTTGTAACTACAAAGTCATGGCTAAGGAACTCAGAAGAGTTTGAGGTTGTAGACAATAAAGGCGGATTAAAAACTATCGGAGTCGGTGGAGGTCTTACAGGTAATACGGTGGACATACTTGTGATGGATGACTTGTATAAAGATTACCAAGATGCAACCTCTCCAGTTGTTTCCGAACGTGTTTGGGAATGGTACACAACAGTTGCAAAAACTCGTTTGCATAACGATTCGCAAGAGTTAATTGTCTTTACCCGTTGGAGTGAAAACGATCTTGTCGGACGTTTAGAGGAGCAAGGTAAGGATGTGGACTATACAGGAGAGAAAACCGTTGAGGAGTTACTTTCTGAGATCGACAAAGAGACTTTTATCAAAATTAATTTCGAAGCTATAAAGACCGGCAAACCTTCGGAGATAGACCAAAGGGAAGAGGGTAAAGCATTGTGGGAGTCTAAACATTCAGCGGAAAAACTAGAGGCTACAAGATCGCTCGACGTTACGAAGTTCGAAGCTCTTTACCAAGGTAACCCAAAGGCAAAAGAGGGTTTGTTATACGAGGGGTTCAAAACTTACACCGAAGCACCTAGCGGGCAACGTTATTGCTACATAGATACAGCGGACACGGGTGCGGATTACCTTTGCGCTGTCTTCTACGTTATGAACAACAATTATTGTTATGTTTTGGATGTGGTTTATGATGACAGAAAAAACGAAGTAACTGAGCCTATAATTACAAATAAATTGCAATTGCATAACATTAACGCTTGTCACATAGAAAGTAATAACGGGGGGAGAGCATTTGCCCGTAATATCGAGCGGTTAAGTAGAGAGGTCGGAAACGGTCAAACAAGTTTTAAACCTTTCACGCAATCCAAAAACAAACAAGCGAGGATTTTATCTAACGCCTCCAATGTTATGAATCACGTTTTTATGCCTTACGATTGGGAGACTAGGTTTAAAAAGTTTTCAAAGGACGTTACTGGTTATCTAGCAAAAGGGAGGAACGCACACGACGACGCACCGGACACGCTTACAGGTGTATACGAAAAGAGTGTTAAAACAAATAAAGTTCGTATCTTTTAAAATATTTTATAAAACAATGGAATTAAACGAGCAACAATTAAAAAGAATCATACTAGACAACCAAACAGCACCCGAATGGATTCAAGAAGCCAGAGCCTATTCTGAGGAGCTTTTTGCACTTGTTGAGGGTAAAGATTTTATTGATTTACTTACAAAGGTTGAACACTTAGAGGGGGACCAAAAGGCGACAGTAAGGCGCAAATTTGCAAGGAGTGTAAAAGATATGTTTGAACGTTTAGGGCGTTTAACAGATAATGTTTATCACAGCACAGGAGGAGTTAAAAGATACACGGGTTTAAGTGATGCGCAAAAAGAAAAACTCGAAAGTGTTTTAGATGACATTCGAAGCGGTCAAAGTCTTCAAGAGTGGCTCGAATACAATTGGAAAGACCTTTATCACATAGATCCTAACGGGTTAATATTTTTGGAGTACATGGAAGGGAAAGCACCTTATCCAACGTATAAAAGTATTAACTCAATAAGAACCTATTTGCCAAACGGTCAAAAGTGCGAGTTCTTACTGTTTGAACCAAAAGAGTTAGACGACAACAGAACAGTTTGGAGATTGGTCGACGATGTTAAGGATTACACCGTTATACAAAGCGGTAATACTCTTGTGATAGATGAAGACCTTACTTTCGAACACGAATTTGGGTGCGTTCCGGCAATTATAAACTCTAATATTAATAAGATCGGTAACGATAATATTAAAGTTAGTCCTTATGATAAAGTAATTGAAATATCAAAAGAATACTTGCAGAACGGAAGTGTTAAAACATTATACAAGTTATTGCAAGGATTCCCGAAACATTGGAGATATACAGCTCCATGTCCTGACTGTCACGGTACTGGAAAGAACGGAGAAACTATTTGCCGAACTTGTGACGGAACAGGAGAGAGCAAGAGAAACGACGTTACTGACGAAATAAGGCTTTCAATACCTGAAAACGACGATGTTGTTTTAGCTCCTAACATTGCCGGTTATGTTACTCCGGATTTAGAAACATGGGAACGTTTTAACGAGGAATTAAAACTTTTAGAAGATACAATCACCTTAACGCATTGGGGCGCGATAGTAAACACGCAAGCGGTAGCAACAGCAACGGAAATTGTTATTGATACACAACCAACAATCCAAAGACTAAACAAATATTCTGATGTTGCTCAGAGGGTTGAGTCTATGATTACGGAAATGATTGCGAACCATTTGTTTTTAGAGAAGGATAAGTATGAAAAGATAGCGTCTATCAATTACGGGCGTAACTTCATCATAGAACCTTTAAACATTGTATTGCAAAGATACCAAGAGTCAAAAGCTGCGGGAGATAACGCGACGATATTAGATAGGCAGTATAACGAGTATTTAATGTCAAAATACAAGAGCGACCCAAAAGGATTGAAGGTTGCTTTGTTAAAATCTGCGGTTGAACCTTACATCCATTTCAACGTTGAGCAAGTAGCTGAAACAATGGGAACAGAGGAAGCTCAGAAGAAAATTCTTTTTGACGACTATTGGAAAACGGTTTTAAATTATGACCAAGAGGTTGAAACGATAAAAAGAAACTTCGAGGCATGGTTTGAACAAAACAAAAAAAGAGATAATTTAGAACAAACAGAAACACAAACAGAAGGTTAATTTTATGAATGGTAATTCAGTTTACGCCTCACAATACAAGGTATTAGGGGGCAGCTCAATGGTAACATTGGAAAGTTTAGAGTCAAAACCGGTATTCGAAAACCGTTTATTTGCTTTGACTTATTTAAACAAAAAGTCTGCGGACTACAAAAATTCAAGAAGGTTTTTTAAAATCAATTGGGAGAAGTCTTTCAAAGAGTTAGGGGGCTCGAAAAAGGCATGGATTGACAAAGCTATCAAAGAGCGCAAACAAGTTCTTTACAATGCTAAAAGGTCGATAAATTTCCCAACTTCTGAGAGTTACACGGAAGCCGTTGAAATGGGTCAAGAAAGCGGAGCTCACGATTATATTTTGAGTGTAGAGGCTGACATTGAAGTTTTAAAAGGTTTAGAGCCAAAACCGGCAAGAAAACCAAAAGCAAAGACTACAACTTTAACAGAAGGAAAGGAGGGTTCAAATGACTAAAGAGATCGCAGAAAAATTAGGCGTTGAGCTTGAAGCTTTACAGGGTGCGTTTGATGGTTACAAAGTAATGTCTAACGAGGACTTCGATACTTTAAAAACAAACCTTTCGACCGAAACGGAAGGACTAAAAGAAAAATACCAGCTTGAAGGTCAAAAGGTAGGTAAAGAGATTCTTTTAAAAGAGTTGAAAAAACAATTAAACTTAGAGTATGAAGGGCGCAAGAGTCCGGAGAACTTTGTAAACGCTATAAACGAGAAGTTTGCAAACGCTAACTCCGAAGAGTACGCGGCAAAGATCAAAGAGGTTAACGCCTCAAAGCAAACACTACAAGAAGAGTTCGAAGCGTTTAAGGTAGAAGTGAAAAACCAAGAAGAGAAAAGGTTTGTAAACGATTCTTTAAGTAAAGAGTTTAACCAGTACAACGGTAAAACCTCTATTGATATCAATGACCTTATGACTTTATACAAGTCTAAGAATAGCGTTAAATTTGACGGTGAAAGCCTTAAAATATATCAAGGAGATCAATTACTAAAGGACGATACTTTGCAGCCTGTGAGCGTGTCGGAAAGCGTTAAATCGTTTGTTGAAGGTTCTTACCTATCTAATCCAACCGCAAAAGGTGGGAGAGGAGAAGGAGACTCAACAGAGCCAACAGGCAAAATGTCTCACGAACGGTTTGAAGAACGATTAAAAAAGCAAGGGTTAAGCCCTAACTCTTCGGAGTTTATGACAGAAATAAACAACGCTTATAAAAGTGGATTAATTGGTTAAATGTTTTTTGTTTTTTGTGTTTTGTTGAATGAGCCTTGACATTTGTTGAGGCTTATTTTTTACCCTTTTAAAAAAAATTAAAAAACTTTCTTGAATAGTTTGCGTTTATAAAAAAACTTTCTACCTTTACATCATAACGAAAACAAAAAACGACATGAGAAAGCAAGATGAATTAGAATTAGAATTTGAGTTAAACGAGGAATATTTTACGGCTACGGTTGTTTGTTCTTGGGAAGAAGACAGAGACGAGGACGAGGATACTGGTTACCGTGGTGAGTTGAGGTTTATCGGTCTTGATTGGATAGATGACATTTACGGGGATGTTTTAATCTCAATTAAGAAGTTTGACGAGCTTAAAAAATACGTTCAAGAGAACATTGAGTTTTTATTTGATAAAAAAATGAGAGGGTAAAACCTCTCTTTTTAAATTACTAAACAAAAAAACAAATATGGCATTAAGGAAATTAACAAGAAAAAGTCAATTTAAATTTGGAAAGTACTCGGATTGTACTGTTCAAAATATATTAGATTTAGATCCTGAATATGTTGCATGGGTTTACTTCAATCAATCTAATATCAATTTATTTGATGATATTTTACAAGAGCTAGGTATAATTAATGACTTTGTGATAGAAAAACCTTCTGTAAATTATGATAAGTGGCTTGAATACAGATCTCAATGTTACGAGTTTTTATATGATACCGAAGAAAAGAAAGGAATGAGAAGAAAACAAAAGTATTGGAAAAAGAAAGATAACTATACTAACAAGCTTCAGAGGTCAATAGAAAGAAACGGTCAGAGAGATAGATTCACACATTCAGTAAACACAAATAGCTAAACAACTAAACACATGGAAAGAAAATTAAAAAACAAGATAGCTTACAAACTAAACGACTAAGTTAGTAAGGTAATAAGAGAAGGAAAGAAAAAGACTGTTGTATTAAGTTCGGGTATGACGATCCAATATGATAAAGGACAAGAAGATCAAATCGAATGGTTTTTAGATAGGTTAAACAACGTAGAGGTAAAAGAATGGAATTAGTAAGCGTATTAACAAAAGGCGGTTTTTTATTGGGTATTATTTACCTTATTTACTGCGTTAATATTGTTTTGATTCAACAAAAAGTACAATTGAAAAAACTCGAAAGTATTAACGAAGAACTAAAAAACAAAAATAATAATGTTTGCTAACGACCTGTGTATAGTGTCGTGGAGTTAAACGGAATGCACTTATACGCTTTGTTGTGTGTGTGTGCGGATTATTAACGATAAAACTTAATTGAAATGATAGTACAAAAAGAAGTAAGCACAAAACAATTAGCGGATATACTAGCAGAATCAATTATAGACGAACCTTATTTCAGTAAGGAAATTGTAATCCCTAAAATTAGGGCATTGATTTCGGGGTTTAGATTAAAGCTTTCTGCATTAAATTATAACTCTATAAAAGACCCAAGCGAAACGGCTAAACTTATTCGGTCTAATGAATTACACAACCTTGAAAAAGACTTTTGGAAACAAGAGTTAAAGAAAATTGTAGGAGATGAAAAAATGGAAGAATACTATTCTAATCTAGATGAGCAAAGATTGATTTGGAACGGTAAATAGCATTACACATAACACTGAGGTATAATACGTTTTAATTGAGTTATACCGAATGTTATAGAAGATTTTTAATTAAATAAATATGGAAATAGAATTTAAAATTATGTTTTGTTTTTACGGTTTATGCATTACTATTTTGCTTGCGAAACTGATAGACTCAAAAGACATAAAAATTAGCTGGAGAGCCTTCAAAAGGATGTTCAGGAAGATAAAATAAACCAACTAAATAAGAGCCTCATAACGAGGCTTTTTTATGTTTATAACTTAAATGAAAAAAGTTATGTTTTAATACTTATACTAATTGTTTTTACTATTTTTATTTCATCAACAAACATTTTTAAAATGAAAACGCAAATTAGACCAAGGATAACACCCGAAGAGTTCGACGTAGTAAAAAAGTATAGGGGGATAAAGAAAGCCTCTGAAGACGCTGGAGTTGATATTGAGGAGGTTAAACACGGATGGTTAAAAACTGGGAACGCATCTTTATTTTTCAAGAACCCTAAATTTAAAGATAAGGCTATCAAGGAGCTTGAGGAATTAAAGTCCAATTTAATTGATTTTGTAAAGACAGAAAGTAAACACGTACCTAAAAAAGAATACAAAGAAAGTGGAAAATATTTGCTTGTTATTGACCCCGCTGACGTCCATATCGGAAAGCTCTGCACAATGTTCGGAACAAATAACGAATATAACTCTGACATTGCTATTAATCGCGTGTTTGAGGGAGTTAAAGGTATTCTGAATTATTCAAAAGGGTTTGACATTGAAGAAATTGTTTTTATTGCCGGCAACGATATTTTGCACACAGATACACCAAAGAGAACCACAACAAGCGGGACGCCTCAAGATACAGACGGAATGTGGTACGATAATTTTACAAAAGCATGTGAACTTTACACCTCTATTTTAACCGACTTATCAAACATTGCACCCGTTCGATTTATTTACAATCCAAGTAACCACGACTATACAAACGGATTCTTTCTTGCTCAGTTGGTGGAGGCGTATTTTAGAAACAACAAAAACATAACTTGCGACGTTTCGATTAAACATAGAAAGTATTACCAGTACGGAAAAAACTTAATCGGTTCAACTCATGGAGACGGGGCAAAGATTGACAACTTAGCTTCCTTAATGGCTCAAGAAGTCCCAAAGCTTTGGGCAGAGACAGAGAAAAGATATTTCTACACGCACCACTTACACCACAAAACCGGCAAAGACTTAATTGGTTGTACGGTTGAGGCTTTACGATCTCCAAGCGGCACGGATATTTGGCATCATATTAACGGTTATACTGGTGGAGTTAAAGCAATCGAAGGGTATTTACATCATAAAGATTTTGGACAAGTTGCTAGGTTAACGTATAATTTTTAGTATCTTTGTTATGCATAACATTGATAAATGATTACGTCGAAAAAAAAGACCTTAGATTTTTTCTAGGGTTTTTTTGTGTTCTAAGATTTAATTTTTAAATTTGTTTATCGCTTCTCCACACCATAGGCGTAAAGATATTGACCGAAAGGTCTTCAAAGAGGTAGCTAAGTGGAGAGAGTTACTTCTTTTTTTGCTTTATATTTAAAGCTAGTCTGTACGTCGGAATGAGATTAACGGTGGGTACAGATGAAATAAACCTAGCAACCATGATGAGGCTAGGAGTGAAGCGAATCGACGCACTAGGAGTCTTTAAAAAGGCAAATGTCGAATATTTACTTGAAGTGGTTATGCTGAAAAGTTAAATATGCCTATCGTAATTAAATAGAACGTTTTAGTTAATTGTTGACTCAATTTTAATCTATTTTTTTACAATAGGATAACTATATCCCTTTCCTTGGTTGTCTGAAAGTAAATATTATAGTATGGATAATAAATATAAAGAGTATCTGAGAAGTAAAGAGTGGTTGGAAATAAGATTAGACATATTACAAACAAGAAAGAAATGTGAAAGGTGTGGTTCTAAAAAGTGTTTGCACGTTCATCATAAGACTTATAAAAACATTTACAACGAAGAACCCGAAGATTTAGAGTTGCTTTGCTCTAAGTGTCATGAAAACGAACACAATCTATTGAAATCAAAAAAGAAGAAACAGTCTAAAAAACAAAAAAGATTGACACAACTTAAAAAGGGTAGAGAAAAAAAATTAAGGGAAATAAAAATAAGAGAAGAAAATTTCAGAAAGTATGAAGGGAGAGAGGGTGTTTATTAAAAAAATAATTATCCTCTTTTTTGTTTGTTTTTTTCAAAATTCCGTATATTTAAGCGATGTCTTTGAGGTCTTAAAGACTCAACTTTCTTTTTTGGTTGGTAAACTAAAAGGATAAATTAATTAGTAACAATTTAAACTTTAGTTAATATGGCGAATTACGATCCGTCAGCACTTGCCAAAGCACAAGGGAAGCTGACTCAAAAATTCGAATCGGAGTCATTAAAATATAGAACTCCATCTACTTTCTTAAAAATCAGAGAACTTTCTGAAATTATGATGCCTTCTCATAAAGAATTGAGAACGCGCGAGGATAGAACTGTTGAAGCTTACACTTTTGCAAGAACGGCTCGAACTTTATCAACTGGAAGGTCTCACGATCACACAGGGACAAAAGGAGATACTTTGGTTTTGACACCTTCGTGGGAGACAAAATCAGATTCTTTCTCGATCTCTTTAAAACAAGCTGACAACAACGTTATGACGTATAGCGAAATGTTTGAGAATGAGCTTGAAAATACAGTAAGAAACTTTGCAGAAGGTTTAGAAGCTGACGCAATTGATTTCTTGGTTAACTCTCGTTCAAGTGTTGGCGAAGTTTCTTCTCTAGCTACTTACGACGGTACAAACGAACTTTATACAATCCCTGTGGCTGATTTACCTCAAGGTGTTCAAACTGCTGAAATCATCATGGAGGAGAACGACTTGAAAGGTGAATACGTTTTCTTCTGTGACTCTAAGTCATATAGACAGTTCGAGTTCAACATGAACCAAGGACAAGGGAACGCGACAAACTTAGGATTCCAATACGGGAACTCTGAATTTGTTCACTCAATCGGACTTGATAACGTATTAAACACAGCCACAGGAGGGTCTTTCTCTGAGGGTGTTTTCTGTGTTGTACCAAAAGACGCTCTTGCATCTTTAGACTGGATTCCGGTTCAAAACCGCAGAGGCGAAAATACTAAGGAGCAGACTTACGCTTCATTTATTAACCCTATCGACGGATTAACATACGCTGTTCATGATTACGCAGAGCGTTCGGATCAGTCTTCTGTTGGTGGTTATACTCAAGACGAATTAAGACAATACGAGGTTTCTATCGATATCGCATTAGAGACAGCTCCTTTAACTGAGGCGGGAGAAACTTGTATTCAATTCTTTGCTTTTGTATAATGTTTGATAAGGGCATAGTTCAAAATAAGTTGTCGGGTTTAGTGGGGTTCAATGCTCCACTTGACCCCGACTTCTTTTCGTTGGATATTGACAACCTCGAAAGCCGTTCGGGTTATTATTACACGGACACGCCTTACGCTAAATTAGAAGCGTTAAGAGATACGCAAGACTACGCTGAAATAAACGCGGAGCAATTCAATGAGTTATTAAGAACTATCAACCACAACGCAATAACAAGCGTTTGCAACGCCGTTTTCACAACTGCAAATACTCCAAGTTTTGTAGATAGGCAAAAGCTTTATAAGTACGCTATAAATAAGGCGAATTTAGAGAGTAAACTTGTCAACGGGTTTATCGGTCATAAGTTCTCTTTTCACAATAAACCGAACATAACAGCGGAGATAACTTCGTTGAATTTGGATTTTAGTGGGACAGGAGATTTAACCATTTTATTATACAACACTCAAAGCCTTGTGCCTATTGAGACTAAAACGGTTACAATCTCAAGCGACAACCAAGTTGAAACATTAAACTGGAAAATGCATTCTCAAAATGGGGATTATTATCTTGGTTATGTTTACGACGGTTCTCTTATCCCTTTCAAAAGAGATTATGAACTTTCAAACATTGAAAGCCTATTAACTTACGTTTGCCACGAGAAAAGAAGTATAAAAGATTTTACAAGTGGAAACATTTGGGATTTAAAGACAGAATCTTCAACAAGTGGAACAACGGGTTTAAATCCGGATATTACTATTTACAACGATTATACTGATTTGATAGTTCAAAATGAGTCTCTTTTTGCCAATGCGATTTATTTGCAAGGTGCGATCAGTTTCTTGAACTATATCAAATCAAGCATAAGAAGTAATAAAAACCAAAGGCTTTCGGAGTCTCAATTGATAATGTTAAACCAAGCGATTGAAGGACAAGAGGGTCAAAGTGTTGTGAGAATTACAGGTTTGAGACCTTCTTTAAACGATCAAATCGGATTGATACAACAAAGGGTGAACGAGTTGCGAAAAGGTTATTTTGCGGGTAGAATAAAAACAATTACTTTAAGCTAGAAAAAAATGAATTTTGAATTTATAGACGAAGGGAAATCGGTAAGTATAAATGCTGGGGGTGTTGTTCACACTTTGCCTAAGAATAATTACACGATTAAGACAACTGATACAATTAATCAAAATAAGATACTTTATATCGGTTCGTCGTCGACAGGAGACGCGCTTTATACTATCGACTTAAACGTTGATACTGTCACAGGAGTAGGAGCTGGAAGTACAACCGCTGACCAATTAAAAGCGGCTTTATTGCCGATTTTTTTTTTAGATGAAAATTCCGGAGGAGGAGGAGAAAGTAGTTTAATAATAAGCGCAACTCCTCCCTCGGATACTTCCAAGTTGTGGTATAACACAAGCGAAAAAATAATTTATTTTTATGATGGATCTGATTGGTTGAGCGAGCAGCTTTTTGGGGTTGTATTTAACGAGCAAGGGACAACACCGAATAACACGTTTTTCAGAGTAGGCAACACGGTTGTTAACGATCTTGGTAATGGTTACCACATAGGTTTCGACGTAAAGATTGAGAACATCAGTTTCAACAGAGCACCAAACACAGCGCAAGCGGGGAATTTTTGGTTGTATTCTAACGAACAAACGGGGACTAATAACGCTGCGGTAATTTGTACTTTTTCGGTAGGAACAGAGGGTCGAGGTGTTTTAACTCCTAATGTTCCAACAACGATAAGCGACGGAAAATATATTTCTATGCGTTGGAATGGAAACCAAACAAATAACAATATTATTGAACTAAGATTTAGAAAAAAATACTCTTAATTATGCAAGTAAAAAATAAGACTTTAGAGAATTACCATATTAATAAGAGTGTTCAAATTGATGTAAACACTCCGGACGCTTACGACGGTTATATTTTGCCTGAGCAAACTATTGACTTGAGTAAGTCATTGTCTGTTATTGATTTGCTTTTGAGTGAGGAGCTTAACAACGGGATTTATTCGGGAGCTTTGGTTTTTGTCGTTGACAACATCGAAGTAAATACGGAGCAATCAATTGAGATCTACGAGTCAGGAGCTACGCAATGGGCGAAAATCTTTAATCCTGTAATAAGCATCAATAATTTATATGAGGGCATAGCCTCGGGGTTTATCTATGCGAAAAACTGTTTAATAGGTTAATTTAAAAAAATGAGTACGATTCAAAACTTAGCAGTTGATAAATTGAGCCTTAGAGGTTTAGGAAATCAATTCAATTCTTTTGAGAGATTGTTTCAATCAAAAGCGGATGCCGTTCAAGCAGTGGCAAATAACGATTATACCCCTGTTGCGGGTAGATTAAACACGGTGTTAATTGCTGGAGAGCAAGACGCTATTCAATTTTGGTCTTTTGACGTTGAAGATTTTGTCCCAATTTCAGATTTTACAGCGGTTGGTAACCAGTCAAACAAGTATATTGATTTAGACGGAGTAAACGATTATATCGAGTTTAACAATATTCCAACGTTAGCAGCTTTAGACTTTACCAAAGATTTCACAATTGGTCTAACTTTGGTGGGTGTTACAGGTTCTTCAAGTCCTAAAAATATGACTTTGTTCTCAAGGGACGGGGTTCACATTACTTTGAAAGCGCAACAAGGCTCGACAAACTGGGGGCTTTATGTTACAAGTAAAAACGATCTTTATAGTGCTTCTTACAGAGCGCAAGCGAATACATGGTACGCTCCAAACGATTTCAGTAGAATCTTATTTGTTTACTGTGCATCGACTAAAAGATTAAAATATTATTTAGGAGATCCATCAACGGGGACTTATGCTCAGAGAGCAAACTTGTCAATTCCTCAATCAATGATCGACGGGCAAGAAATAAACGGAGGCTTGTGTATTGGTAAATCTTGGATTGGTAACGGTGGAAGTAGTTTCAGCGGTATAAATTGGAACGGTGGAGTTAACAACTTAATTGTAAGCAATATTAAATTTACCGATCCGTTTGTTACTGAATATTTCCAAAACCAATCCTCTGACCCTGAGAATCCGGATGCGTTCTTTAGTCAAGCGGAGTTTTATCCTGACCTAACAGCATACGCAAAACTAGGAGAAGACACATACCCAACAGTAAGCGACGAAAAAGGTTTCTTAACAGGTGGAGAACTTTACAACGGTTCGAACGATGACTTTAAAGATATTCCAACATCTTAGATATGAATAAGAATAAAGTCGGAGGGAAAAAATGCTGGTCGGGATACACCGCAAAAGGGACTAAAAAAGGAAAAGGCGGCAAATTGGTTAATAATTGCGTAAAGAAAAAATAAACTGTTAAGATATGGCTTCAAGGATTCAAGTTGGTAAGACGGTAACTGTAAAAGGAAAGAAATATAAAATTGCAAGGTCAAAAGCTAAAGGCAAGAAATATGTTGCGAAACCTGTAAACGGGGAAGGTCGAAGTATTAACTTTGGAGCTAAAGGTTACAGCGCAAAACCTAATACAAGCAAAGGCGATAATTATTGTGCGAGAAGCTCAGGAATCAAAAGTAGTAAAAAGGGAGCAAGTGCCAATGATTTTGCCCGTAAGCTTTGGAATTGTAACGGTAAAAAATCAATGAAAAAATAATGTCGATAGTTTATTTAAAAGATAATCCAAAAGGGGTTGATAAGGTTATTAACGATTTAAACGAGCAATTGTTTAACGACCTTACAACTGTAAACGGTTGGGAGGACTATAACGCTTATCATAGAGCTTATAAAAACCCAACTCAAAACGGTATTGTTGCGGAGGTATTTGATAAAGACGACAAAGATTATAAAGAGGTGTTTTTTGATGACACATTAAACGCCTCTAGTTTCTTTGTTATCGAGGATGAGACGCCGGCAACAGATAACGGGAGGATATTCACAACAACTATCTCTGCAATATTTCAAGTTGACTTATCAACGATTGCCGGTAAAATAGAAACGAGAGCAGACGAAGAGATTGTTGCTCAAGTTATCAACAGTTTACAGCTCAATAAATTTGGGCAGATTAGCAGTGTTACAAGAGGGATTGAAAATGTTTACTCGGGTTTTAGAACGGATCAAATACAATACACGGATATGCAGCCGTTTTTCTGTTTTAAAGTTGATTTAGAAGTAAATTTTCAGTATGATTGTTGTGATGATTGCGATTATTTTGAGGGGGCTCAAGGTTTCTTGTTGTTAGAGAATTTAGGAGGTTATCTAATATACGAAGACGGAGGGCGAATTGAACTAAATTAAAATTTAAAATTAAAAAAAGATGTCAGCACAATTTTGCGAATGTGGAAGCGGATTAAACAACTTGGGTTCAAGTTCTTGTCCTTCTATAATGAAAACAATCAAGAAACACATTTTTGTTTCTTTGTACGATGGAGACGGAAACCGTAACTCTATCAATTTAACGGATTTCGATGCGAACGGAATTTTAACAGACTCTTATATTGCAAGTAAATTGCATGAAGAAGACGGCTTGAAAAGATGGTATCCAACTCCTAACGTTTACGAAAACGTTGAGTCTACTAGAACAGATACAACAACAGAAGAGTTTCAAAGCGGGTTAATCGTTAGAATACAAAACGGTGTTCAAACTTTTATGGGTTCTTTGGTTCAAGTTGAGGAATCTCTTGCCGCTCGAATTTTATCAAACGGATGTTCTGACTTTGGTGTTTATGAAATCGACAAAGACGGTTCTATCCGTGGGGAGATGAGCGGAGACGGTTCTGAGTTATATCCTATTAAAATAAACAAAGGTTCTTTAGATTCTTATTCTGTGCCGGAGGTAGAGGGTACAAGTGTTTCTCGTGTTATGGTTACATTCCAATACGACGGGACTGTTTCTGAGATCAATTTAAAGAAAATTGCTAACAGTCAAATTGAACCTAACATGTTACAGATTGCGTCAATGATTGACGGGACTTTATCTGAAACAGAAGGGCAAACTCAAAGTTCTTCTACTTTATACGTTGATTTCGACGCGAAATATGGAGGAACTTTCGGGTCTAATATTCCAATTCAAGGGAAAACAGACCCAGCAACAGATTGGTCGTTATTAGACTCAACACTTTCTCCTGTTGTTATTTCAACAGTTCAAGAACCGGCAAAAGGTAAATACGTATTTACATTAACAGGTTCACCAAGTGGAGAGGTTTCTTTGAAATATTTATTCGGAGGTGTTGGAGTTAAGTCAACAGACCAAGAAGTTGAATCTAACACTTTAAAAATCACTCTTGCACCTTAATAATATTTATGAAGGTTTGTAAAAAATTAGGGATAAACGCTGAAATTTGGAAAGACAAATCCTTAGAAGAGTTTAAAAAGCTCTGTAAGGGTTACATCTCTCCGAAAGAAACCGAAGCGATTTGGAAAGAGTTTAAGAAGCTCAACCCTAGCAAAAAAAAGGTAGATAAATCAACCGAAAAAGAAGGGGGCAAATAAGCCCCTTTTTTTGTTAATATGGATATTTTAATACTTGCCGAAAGGTTATCCACAGTAAACGTTGTAAAAACGCTTGTAAAGATCTTAAACACACCTAAGACAAAAGAGTTTATCACAAACTTAAACACGGAGGTTCAATTATTCCAAGAAGGGGAGAACTCTTTTGGTATTAAACTTACCGACATAGGGGGGGAGTATTCACCTATAACGAAAAAGATCAAGAAAAGAAAAAACCAACCGTCTAACAGGGTTACGCTTTATGATACGGGAGACTTTTACGAGTCTTTTGACGTTGATGTTGACGGTAAAGGGGATTACACTATTAACGCAGACCCAATGAAAGACGGTTTTAATTTATTTTCTCGATGGGGAGAGGATGTTACGGGATTAAATGAAGAAAACCAAGAAAAGGTTTTAGTATATTTGGAGAATGAGTTTTACAGATACATATTACGTTGATGACATTTACTCTGATTGCGCTTATCATTGGTTAATGTTTTTGAAGCATAAAGACGGTTATTATCTACGTAAAGAAGCAAAAGACAAAAAGAAATATGAGGATGACGGCTCTCAAGAGGCTTTTAAATCGTATTGTAATATTAATGACCAAATAATTAAAGAATTTGGAAAGGATGAGAGTTTTATAAGTAGACTTGAAACCGAGGAAAAAATCGCGATGTTGAAACTTGACTATATTATCAATAAAAACGGGTTTAGTCAAACGTTGTACGAGTTAGAGGAAGTGAAAAATAAAGAGATTAAAGAAGCTGAAAACAACGGGGACGAGTTTGACTTGAATAAAGAAATCGGTATAATAAGCAAGTATTTAGGTGGAGGGATTATTAACATAAAGGAGGTTACAATACACCAATATTTAACCGCCAAACAACTATTAAAAAATGACTAAAAAACACAGTACTCAACAACTAGTAAACGAGCTAGATAAGGCAGTTGAAGAGAGTAAGAAGTTACTAAAGGTTCAAAACGACTTATCAAAAGTGATAGAGCAAACCGCAAAAAATTTAAAAGACGGGTTTGATTCTATTGATAAAAGCAAGACTCAAGATTTAGCAAAGTTTAATAAGTTACTCGCTGACACCAACAAACTATTACAAGCGGAGGAAAAGAACAACCAAGAAAAAGCAAAGACAGAAAAAGAGTTGATTAAAAACCAGCAAGAGCTTTCTAAACTCAGAAAAATAGAGTCTCAAGAAAGACAAACTCTTTTAAATGAACAGAAAAAACTTGCTAAAGTTAAAGAAGACGCTGCGAAACAGGCTCAAAAAGAAAGGAAACAAAGGATTCAAGAGAATAGCGACTACGCAAAAAAATCAAAGCGTTTAAATGATCTAAGAAAAAAGTATAAAGATTTAGCTGCTCAAGAAAAAGCAAACACCAAAACAGCGAAAACACTACTAAAAGGAATTGAAAAACTTGACAAAGAACTCAAAGAAATAGACGAAACAGTTGGGCAAAACCAAAGGAGTGTAGGGGATTATAAAAAAGCTTTAGAGGGGTTAAATTCCTCACTTGGGAAACTCGGTGTTGTTGCAATTGTTGTTAAAGGTTTTGAAATGCTTTCGAGTGCTTTCGGTAATAGCAGAAACGGAGCGGAGGCGATGTCTTTAGCAATGAATAAACTTACTTCTTATGTAACTGTTCTAGGTCAAAGGTTTGGGGTTTTAGGTTCTTCTTTACAAGCTATTTTTAGCGATGACGATAAAAGCTTTTTTGAAAAAATCGAAGATTCAATGAAAGCTTTCGGAAGTTCTTTTAGTGGTGTTACTGAGGAAGCTGAAAAGATGGCTGACGCTATGGAAACACAAATAAAAATATCCACAAAATACAGGATACAAATTGAAGAACTCGAAAGGTCTTTATCTATTTTACAGCGAACGCAAAAGATAAATTTACAGATTGCGGAGAACGATACTTTAAGCTTTAAAGCTAGAGAGCGAGCGAGTAAAAGAGCGGTAAAAGACGCGGAGGAATTAGGGAAAGCATTAGAGGAGTTAGGGCGTAAGAATTTGGAAATGAATGCTCAAGAAATAGCGGCTCTAATAGGTGTTGAAAAGAAGAGAAACGAATCAACGCTTTCTTTTAGTAATAGAATTAGACAGCAATTAAAAGACGAAGCTACATCAAGAAAAATATCTGACGATTTGGACGCTCAGGTTACTGATTCTTACGTGGGTTATCAAAATGCAAGATTAGAAGCCTCAGAAGTTTATTTAGATACGTTGGAAAAACAAAACAAGATGTATTCTGATTTAAACGAATTAGAACTTGATTTGGAGCTTGATTTATTAGACAATAAAAAGTCGATAACTGAAAGAAAATTAGCTGATGATAAATATTCTTTTGAAGAAAGAAAAAAGATGTTGAAAGAATTATCTACTGAGTTCGATGATATTTTTCAAGATCAACTTGAGACAGTTATTAAGCAACGTAAACAGGTTATTGATACAGAAAAGGAGAGGTTGAGATTAGCAAGGGAGAGAGGGGAGATTACACAAAAACAATATCAAGCGGAGTTGGATGCTTTCAAACTTCAAGAAGAAAAATTAACTCTTGACGAACTAACGAGAATCGCTACGATTGAAAACGTGGACGAACAGAAAAAGGCTATATTAGGGCTTGAGCTTGGTGAAAAGTTTACTCTTAGATACTTAGAAGTAATAAAAGATTATAGAACTGGGGTAATTGATTTAACAGAGGCACAAAAAAAGTTGAATGAATTACAAGGGGAAGACGAAAATAAAAAAATAGAGGATTCTTTAAAAAAGAGAAAAGAGCTTATCGAGGCGGGTATTGACGCGATTGATAATATATTTTCAAACTCTAATGAGAGAAGAAACAACGAACTTGACAGAGAAGCGAGCGCAATACAAAAAAGAATCGAGGACATAAGAAACGCAGCCGAAAGAGGGAACGAAGCCGCTAAAGAATCACTTGCAGCAGAGGAAAGGAAACAAGCCGAACTCGAACGAAAAAAAGAGGAGCAACGCAAGAAAGAGCAAAAACAAGAGGCTATAATTGCGGGGTTAAAATTACTTGGAGCTAACGCAGACAGTCCGAACGCATTAAGTAAAACCGTATCAGATTACACTGCTTTGGTTTCTATTATTTCAAGTTTACCGGCATTTATGGACGGAACTGAAAAGGTAGGAAACGACATTGCTGAAAGCCCGTTATTAAAAGGGTTCAAAAATGATAAACACCTTGTAAGGGTTGACGGCTCAGAACGTATCATCACAGGCAAACAAAATGCGATGCTCGGTAACCTTACAAACGACGAAGTTGCTAACTTAGTACAACAACACAGAAGAGGGGAGCTTGAGTATAGTCCTATTGCGATAAACGGAAACAAAAACCTTGAGGATAAAGTTGAAAAAATGACTCAAAGCATAGAGAATTTACATAAACAAATACCTATACAAAGAGTCGATTACGATGCAAGAGGGAAAGAACATATTCACACAATAGAATATAACAACAAGATCGAAAAACTTAGAACAAAAGCGAAAAACGTATGGCGTTAAGATTATTTATAAACGGAAAACCAACAACAGAACCAAAAGAGGGTAAGGATATCCAAATTCGAGCCGCTTTTGGGTCTAATAGTAATCAACCCACAATTGAGAGTGATAGGTTTACTTTGGTACTGGACGCAGCCGAAGAAATTAAAAAACACGTAAATAATGGTCGTATATTTGACCAGCTTCCGGCTTCTATGGAGTTTGACGGTTATAATATATTTAATGGTTATATTGACACCTCGGACGAACTAGAATATTTAAACGTTTCATTCGGACAAGGAAACGAACA
>Ga0070754_10000949_pt1 | contig 24328 bp, 16 predicted proteins | sample VirMetDEL_Sep_01_FD_75181 | JGI IMG/M metagenome (GOLD analysis project Ga0070754, IMG submission 75181) | Aqueous microbial communities from the Delaware River and Bay under freshwater to marine salinity gradient to study organic matter... | ecosystem: Environmental > Aquatic > Marine >...
CAGCTGGTCGCGCGCGCCGATGGTCAGCAGCAGGGCCGCGGCAAAGCCGAAGAGGAAGGAGGACATGGGCGGGCGGTGCGCGCGGTCAGGCCACCGACATCGAGATCCACGCCCGCGACATCCTGCGCACCAAAGACCAGATGAACCGCATCCTGGCCGAACGCACGGGCCAGCCGCTGGAGAAGATCCGGCACGACACCGAGCGCGACTATTTCCTCACGGCCAGTGAAGCCCAGGAATACGGGCTGATCGACAAGGTCATTGAAAAGCGCCCCGGCACGACTTGAGGGGGGACTGCAGGGCTTTTGGCCCTTCTGAAGGTGTAAATGAGGGACTTGGTGCCAATTACGGCGCTTTTCCCCCGTTTGTCGTCCCTCACCCTTGAACTATCATTGTTGACATCGCTTTACCCGGGCTCCCCAACCTATGGCCGACAAAAAAGCCGCCTCCAGTGAAAAAGCGCTCTACTGCTCCTTCTGCGGCAAGAGCCAGCACGAGGTCAAGAAGCTGATCGCCGGTCCGTCGGTGTTTATCTGCGACGAGTGCATCGACCTTTGCAACGACATCATCCGCGATGAATTGCCGGGGCTCGAGTCGGTCAAAGCCTCGGGCGACGACGTGCCCACGCCGGCACAGATCAAGGCCAACCTCGACAACTACGTCATCGGTCAGCAGCCCGCCAAGCGCGCCCTGGCAGTGGCGGTCTACAACCACTACAAGCGCCTGCGCCACAAGCAGACGGCTCGCAAGGACGACGTGGAGCTGGCCAAGAGCAACATTCTGCTCATCGGGCCCACGGGATCGGGCAAGACTTTGCTGGCGCAGACCATGGCGCGCATGCTCAATGTGCCGTTTGTGATGGCCGATGCTACGACGCTCACGGAAGCCGGTTATGTCGGCGAGGACGTGGAGAACATCGTGGCGAAGCTGCTTCAAAGCTGCAACTACGACGTCGAGCGCGCGCAGCAGGGCATTGTCTATATCGACGAGATCGACAAGATCACACGCAAGTCCGACAACCCTTCGATCACCCGCGACGTCTCGGGTGAGGGCGTCCAACAGGCTTTGCTCAAGCTCATCGAGGGCACCATGGCCTCGGTACCGCCGCAAGGCGGGCGCAAGCACCCCAACCAGGATTTTCTTCAGGTGGATACCACCAACATCCTGTTCATCTGCGGCGGCGCATTTGCGGGGCTGGAGAAGATCATCGACAACCGCACCGAGGCCTCCGGCATCGGGTTTGGCGCCACGGTCAAGAGCAAGCAGCAACGCAGCGTGACCGAAGCGTTCAAGGAGATCGAGCCGGAAGACTTGATCAAGTTTGGCCTGATCCCCGAACTTGTCGGCCGCGTGCCCGTCATTGCAGCGCTTTCGGAACTCAGCGAGGATGCGCTGATCGAAATCCTCACGGAGCCCAAGAACGCGGTGGTCAAGCAGTTCTCCCGTCTGCTCGCCATGGAAGGTGCCGAACTGGAGGTGCGGCCCACCGCCCTCAGGGCGATCGCCCGCAAGGCACTGGCTCGCAAGACCGGCGCGCGAGGACTGCGTTCGATCCTGGAAAACGCGCTGATCGACACCATGTTCGATCTGCCGGGCATGAGCAATGTGGAAAAGGTGGTGGTCGATGAGTCCACCATCGATGAGAACAAGCCGCCCCTGCTGGTGTACCGCGAAGCGGCCAGGCAGGCCTGAAGGGTTCACTTTGGCGCGCTGCGTGTGCGCGCCAAAGTGTTCGATGCGTCCGGTTGAGATCGCCCGCACCAACCCCATTTACCCGTTTTAGTCGAGGTTGACATGTCCGGACAAACCCCTTTGCCTACATCGCCGGTTGAACTCCCCCTGTTGCCCCTGCGCGACGTGGTGGTGTTCCCGCACATGGTGATCCCCCTGTTTGTGGGTCGCCCCAAGAGCATCAAGGCCCTGGAAGCTGCCATGGAGTCTGAGCGCCGCATCATGCTGGTCGCGCAGAAGGCCGCCGCCAAGGACGAGCCGTCCACCGACGACATGTTCGAGATGGGCTGCGTGGCCACCATCCTGCAGATGCTCAAACTGCCGGATGGCACGGTGAAAGTGCTGGTTGAAGGCGTCCAGCGCGCGAAGGTGCTCGACATTCGCGATGGCGAATCCCACTTCGTGGCGAGCGTGAGCCCGGTCGATCCTGGCGTGGAGAAAACGGAAACCCCCTCCAATGAACTCGAAGCGCTGCGCCGTGCGGTGATGCAGCAGTTCGACCAGTACGTGAAGCTCAACAAGAAGATCCCCTCCGAGATCCTCACGTCCATCTCCAGCATCGACGATCCGGGTCGTCTTGCTGACACCATTGCGGCACACCTGCCGCTCAAGCTCGAATCCAAGCAGGTCGTACTCGATCTGGATCCGGTCAACAAGCGGCTAGAAAATCTGTTCGAGCAGTTGGAGCGCGAGGTCGACATCCTCAACGTCGACAAGAAGATCCGTGGTCGTGTGAAGCGCCAGATGGAAAAGAACCAGCGCGACTTCTACCTCAACGAACAGGTCAAGGCGATCCAGAAAGAACTGGGTGAAGGTGAAGAGGGCGCAGACATCGAAGAGATCGAGAAGAAGATCAAGGCCGCCAAGATGCCGGCCGAGGCGCGCAAGAAGGCCGATGCCGAGTTCAAGAAGCTCAAGCTCATGTCACCCATGTCGGCCGAAGCCACCGTGGTGCGCAATTACATCGACGCGCTCGTGGCGTTGCCCTGGAGCAAGAGGACCAAGATCAAGCACGACCTGGCGCATGCGGAAGCCGTGCTGAACGAAGACCACTACGGTCTGTAGAAGGTCAAGGACCGGATCCTGGAATACCTCGCCGTGCAGCAGCGCGTCGACAAGGTCAAGGCGCCCATTCTTTGCCTCGTGGGGCCGCCCGGTGTGGGCAAGACCTCGCTCGGCCAGTCGGTTGCCAAGGCCACCGGCCGCAAATACGTGCGCATGGCGCTCGGCGGCATGCGCGACGAGGCCGAGATCCGGGGCCACCGTCGCACCTATATCGGCGCCATGCCGGGCAAGGTGCTGCAGAGCCTCTCGAAGGTGGGCACGCGAAACCCGCTGTTCCTGCTCGATGAGATCGACAAGCTCGGCACCGACTTCCGGGGCGACCCCTCGAGCGCATTGCTCGAGGTGCTGGACCCGGAGCAGAACCACACGTTCGGCGACCACTATGTCGAGGTCGACTTCGACCTGTCCGACGTGATGTTCGTGGCGACCTCGAACTCGATGAACATTCCGCCGGCCCTGCTGGACCGCATGGAGGTGATCCGGCTGTCGGGCTACACCGAAGACGAGAAGGTCAACATTGCCATGCGCTACCTGCTGCCCAAGCAGCTGAAGAACAATGGCCTGAAAGAGGGCGAACTTGAAGTGCGCGAAGAAGCCGTGCGAGACGTGGTTCGCTACTACACGCGCGAAGCCGGCGTTCGATCTCTCGAGCGCGACCTCTCCAAGATCTGCCGCAAGGTCGTCAAGGGCTTGCTGCTGAAGAAGTACACGCCGACCGTGGTGGTGAACGCCGAGAACCTCAGTGAATTCCTGGGGGTGCGCAAGTACAACTATGGTCGGGCAGAGGCACAGAACCAGGTCGGACAGGTGGTGGGTCTGGCGTGGACTGAAGTGGGCGGCGACCTGCTGACGATCGAGGTCGCGATCATGCCGGGCAAGGGGGTGATCACGCGCACCGGCTCGCTCGGCGATGTGATGAAGGAATCTGTGGAAGCCGCGCGCACTGTGGTTCGCAGCCGCGCGCACATGCTGGGCATCAAGGACGAACAGTTCGACAAGCGAGACATTCACATCCACGTCCCGGACGGTGCGACACCGAAGGACGGACCGAGCGCTGGCGCGGCCATGACCACTGCGCTGGTGTCAGCCATCACAGGTATTCCGGTGCGGGCAGACGTGGCCATGACCGGAGAGATCACACTGCGTGGCGAAGTGACGGCCATTGGCGGCTTGAAGGAAAAGCTGCTGGCCGCGCTCCGTGGTGGCATCAAGACCGTGATCATCCCGGAAGAGAACGTGAAGGATCTGGCCGAGATCCCCGACAACGTGAAGCAGGGCCTGGAGATCGTGCCCGTGAAATGGATCGACAAGGTCCTGGCGGTCGCGCTCGAACGCCTGCCTGTTCCACTGACCGATGAAGAAGTTGCGGCGCAGATTGCGGCTGCTTCGGTGCGCACCCCGGCACCGCCTCCAGACGCTGTGAAGCACTGATCAAAAAGCGGAATCGGGCTTGAAAGGGCCCGATTTTTTACGATATAATTCTGGTTTTCCGGCGAACACTGAGCCTCTCGGTGCAAGCTGAAAAATGCGGGAATAGCTCAGTTGGTAGAGCGCAACCTTGCCAAGGTTGAGGTCGCGAGTTCGAGTCTCGTTTCCCGCTCCAGATTCAAAAGGGAAGCTCTGCTTCCCTTTTTTGTCAGAGTTTCAGTTCGGCGCTCCGCGTGCCGATCCTGATGGCGCGATAGCAAAGCGGTTATGCAACGGATTGCAAATCCGTCTAGTCCGGTTCGACTCCGGATCGCGCCTCCAGAATCCCTCAAGCCAACTGTCGTTCCGCAGCCTGCAAGGTATTGACGAGCAGCATGGCGCGCGTCATGGGCCCAACGCCCCCTGGCACGGGTGTGATCCAGCCGGCCACTTCCTTTACAGCGTTGAAGTCCACGTCCCCGCACAGCTTGCCTTCATCGTTGCGGTTCATGCCGACGTCGATGACCACTGCACCGGGTTTGACCATGTCCGCAGTCAGCAAGTTTCGCTTGCCCACTGCTGCGACGACCACGTCCGCTTGCAGCGTCAGGGTCTTGAGATCGCGAGTGCTGCTGTGGCAGATGGTGACCGTGGCATCCTTCTGCAGCAACATGAGCGCCATGGGCTTGCCCACGATGTTGCTTCTACCTATGACCACGGCGTGCCTGCCCTTGAGTTCGTAGCCGATGTCGTCCAGCATCTTCATGCAGCCATAGGGCGTGCAGGGCCAGAAGCCCGGCTGGCCCACCATCAGCGCCCCAGCACTGGAGATATGGAAACCGTCCACGTCCTTGGCCGGGGATATGGTCTCGATCACCTTGTGGGAGTCCATGTGCCGGGGCAACGGCAACTGCACGAGGATCCCGTGCACTGCCGGGTCGCGGTTCAGCGCCTCGATCCGGGTAAGCAGTTCAGCTTCCGTCATCGTGGCGGGATAGCGCTCCAGGGTGGCCTGCAGGCCCGTTTCCGTGCTGTCGTTCACCTTGTGCTTCGTATAGACCTGGCTGGCCTGGTCCTCTCCCACCAGGATGATGGACAGCGCTGGCACGATGCCTCTGGCCCTGAGCGCAGCAGTACGACCCGCCACTTCGGCGCGGATCTTTCTGGAGAGGGCGTTGCCGTCGATCAATTGGGCAGTCATGTCGAAGAATGAAGTAGAGGTTGAAAACAGAAACGCCCGCCGGAAAATGGGCGGGCGTTGTGAAGCAAATGTCCTGGGGTTGATCAGGCCTTGGCTGGCGTTTGTCCCAATGCGATCTTGAGAAGATCGGCGACCGTGTTTGCACCCAGCTTTTCCATGATGTTCGCCCGATGGGCTTCCACGGTCTTGATGCTGATGCCCAGATCGTCCGCAATCTGCTTGTTCAGCCTGCCTGCCACAATGCGTTCGAGCACCTGGGCCTCGCGACTGGTGAGCTTGGAGAGCAGGGCGTCGCGACTGACGGCCTGCTGGTGAGTGGCGAAAGCCTCGCGGGCGTGTTCGAGCATGCGCTCGACCAGGGCGACGAGCTGGTCTTCCTTGAAGGGTTTCTGGATGAAGTCCAGCGCGCCCTTCTTCATGGACTCCACGGCCATGGGCACGTCGCCGTGGCCGGTGATGAAGACGATGGGGAGGGGCGACTGGCGCTCAATCAGGCGGTCCTGCAACTCCATGCCTGTCATGCCGCCCATGCGGATGTCGGCAATCAGGCAGGCCACTTCGCGGGCGTCATAACGACTGAGGAAGGCTTCTGCAGATTCGAAGCAGCGGACCCGAAAGTCCTTTCCTTCGAGCAGCCATTGCAGTGAGTCACGCACCGCCTCGTCGTCATCGACCACATAGACGCTGCCTTTTTTGGGGATCAAACTCATCTCGCTCTTTCTGTGTCCGTCAGCGGCTCTGTGGCGGGCCCAGCCGCGGCGCTGTGGTTCTGCAGCCGCGAGACCACGGGGATCCAGAAGCTGAAGCAGCAGCCCACCACCTCCTCACCATTGTAGATGTTCTGTACCTGCATCCTTCCGTGATGCGATTCGACGATGCTGCGACACAGTTTGAGGCCGATACCCATGCCTTCGCTCTTGGTGCTGTAGAACGCTTCATAGATGCGCTCGATCATTTCGTCGGGCACGCCGTTGCCCGAATCACGCACCGAAAACTCGACCACGTCCTGATCGTCCAGATGCCGGGGACCAACGCGAAGTTCCACGTACCGTTCGCCTGGCAGTCGACCGGCCTGCGCGATGGCCTCACCTGCATTCTTGAGCAGGTTGATGAGCACCTGCTCGATCAGGATCGGATCCACCATGAGGTTGGGCAGCCGCGCAGCCACGTAGGGCGAGAGGCGCACCTGATGACGTCGCAGTTCGATATCTGCCAGCTCGATGGCGTTGTTGACCATCTGGGCCACGTCGGACAGCGTCGGATTGGGCTCGCTTCGCTTCACGAAGGCACGGATGCGCTGGATGATCTGTCCGGCGCGCTGCGCCTGGCGCGAGGTCTTCTCAAGTGCGCCCAGCAACTCGTCGGGGCTGATGCGCTGCTCTTGAAGGCGGGAAATCATGCCATTGCAATAGTTGGCGATGGCGGTGAGTGGCTGGTTCAGCTCGTGTGCCACGCTCGAAGCCATTTCGCCCATGGTGATGAGGCGGCTTGCGGTTTGCGCGCGCTCGGCTTGCCGTGAGGCCTGTTCTTCCGCAAAGCGGCGGGGCGTGATGTCGCTGGCGATCACCATCTGGGCCAGTCGCCCATCAACCCAGGTCAGGTAACGCGTACGCACTTCAAGCCAGCGGTCGAGCTCTTCGACGAACACCTCGGCGTTTTCTGCCCCGGCGTCGGTGAGCGTTTCCGTGGGCATGCCAGCAAAGGCGTCCACGGCGTCGCCGTCGTCCGGACTGGGAGAAGGCTGGTCGCCCGCGAGGTCGACCAGATGCCGGTGGCCGAGCCCTCGCGTGCCGAACCAGAGCCGATACATCTTGTTGGCGAACAGCATCTCGTCACTGCCCAGGGGTGCCACCGACACGGCGGAGTCGAGCGATTCCAGCACGGTGGTGAAACGCTCGTACGAGGCCGAAAGCTCTTCGCGGATGCGCTTGGGTTCGGTGATGTCGGTCATCGAGGTCATCCAGCCGGTCTGGTGGCCTTTCGGATCAATCAAGGGCGAGACATACATGCGCGCGTCGAAGATGCTGCCGTCCCTTCGACGAACGCGCACCTCGAACCCGCCTGGCATGGAGCGTCCGCGAAGCTCGTCTTCCAGACGCGCGGCCAGTTGGTCATGGTCTTCCTCGGGCCAATACGGAAAGGGTGCCGTGCGGCCTACCAGTTCGCCCTCCGTCCAGCCCGTCATGGAGCAAAAGGCCGGATTCACATAGGTGATGCGACCCTGCATGTCGAGCGCGCGCATGCCGGTCAGCATGGAGTTCTCCATAGCGCGCCGGAAGTTGGTCTCCGCCATCAGGGCTTGTTGCGCCTGCACGCGCCGCCGCGTGTGGCGCCAGGTGCCCAGCAGCATCCAGACCGTGAGCGCGCTGAGGGCGCCGATCACCCAGAAGAATCCACTCCCCACGATGTCCTGCGAGGTGCGGTAGCCCTGGGCCTTGAGGATCAGCCCGTTCCCCACTGGGGACACCGGTACTTCGTGTTCCAGCGGCGGGTTGGACCACGGCAACAGGCGCAGCACCGACTCAGGAGTCTGCAGACTGCCAGCGAGCACGCGCTCGCGGTCATCCACAAGGGCAACGGCATAGCGCGCCATGATTTCCGGCGGAATGCCGAAGCGCATCAGGCCATCGATGGAGTACTCGCCCATGATGGTGCCTGAGAACCGACCCTGCTCGCTCAATGGCACATGCAGCATCAGAGTGGCGTTGCGGGCTTCGTCGCCCAGGGGGCGGGAATACACCGGCTGCCTCAGGTCGCGCGCCAGCTCGAAAGTGCCGTCGGTCTCGCCCGGCGATAACGTGCTTCCCACAGCGCGTGTCAGCGCCACGGGCGCACTGGGCGAGGCGTAACTGGCTTGCACATTGCGCCGACCATCGACCCAACTGATGGCCAGCATTTCGGGGAACTGGCTGACCAGCGACTCGACCTGGAAAATGAACTCCTCGGCCTCGATCTCCTTGTTGCTCACCTCTCTGGCCAAGCGCATGAGCTGCTCCTGCCGTTCCAGGAGGCGCAAGCGCAAGCGTTGCTGGGCGTATTCCACATCCCTGGTCACCGCCTCCTGCTCGCGTTCGAGCTCCTCATAGCGCAGGTAGGTGATGGCAACCACGATCGCTGAAAGAAAAAGCAGGACCGCCAGCAGTGGACCCAGTGTGGCGAAACGGTCCTGGCGAGAGGGCGGGAGTCGACGCCACCAGCGTTTCCACCAAGCTGCCTGCCCGGGCGTCCGTTTCGATGGGGTTTGGGAAGGCAGCGGGATCATGGGGCTTTCGAGTCTACGTGAGAGCCGGGAACACGACAGCGTGTTCATGGTGAAATATTGCAATATGAAATCTAAAGGCACATCTTGAAATTGGGAACCTTTTGTGGAAAAATCCGTGACACTGCGGAAAGACCTCCGTAAGCTCGATTCAAACCAACAGGAGACAAGAATGTCAGCGAACGACGCGCTCAAGGGCCAAGGTGCCGGGGATGTGGACGCTCAGGAAACCCGAGAATGGATGCAGGCCCTGGCCGCCGTGATCGAGCGTGAGGGACCCGAGCGGGCCCATTTCCTGCTCGAACAGCTTCTCGAAGAGGCCCGCCAGCACAGCATCGACCTGCCGTTTTCGGCCACCACGGGTTACGTCAACACCATCGAGCCCGATCAGGAAGAACGCTGCCCCGGCAACATCGAAATTGAAGAGCGCCTGCGCGCCTACATGCGCTGGAACGCCATGGCCATGGTCGTCAAGGCGAACCGGCACAACCCCGATGACGGCGGGGATCTGGGCGGTCACATCGGATCCTTTGCTTCGCTGGCCCACATGTTTGGCGCCGGCTTCAACCACTTCTGGCACGCCGAGAGCGAAAACCACGGCGGCGACTGCCTCTACATCCAGGGCCACGTGTCGCCCGGTGTCTACGCCCGCGCCTATCTGGAAGGGCGCCTCACCGAAGAACAACTGCTCAACTTCCGCCAGGAAGTGGATGGAAAGGGTCTCTCCAGCTATCCGCACCCCAAGCTCATGCCCGAGTTCTGGCAGTTCCCCACCGTCTCCATGGGCCTTGGCCCACTGATGGCGATCTACCAGGCCCGCTTCCTCAAGTACTTGCACGCTCGTGGCATTGCCAACACCGAGAACCGCAAGGTCTGGGTGTTCTGCGGCGACGGAGAGATGGATGAAGTGGAATCGCTCGGTGCGATCAGCCTTGCGGCCCGCGAAAACCTGGACAACCTGATCTTCGTGGTGAACTGCAACCTGCAACGGCTCGATGGTCCGGTGCGCGGCAACGGCAAGATCATCCAGGAACTCGAAGGTGAATTCCGCGGTTCGGGCTGGAATGTGATCAAGCTGTTGTGGGGTTCCGAGTGGGATTCGCTGCTCGCCCGCGACAAGGATGGCGCGCTGCGCAAGATCATGATGGACACGGTCGACGGCGACTACCAGTCGTTCAAGGCCAACGACGGCGCCTATGTGCGCAAACATTTCTTTGGCCGCGATCCCAGGACGCTGGAGATGGTCTCCCACCTGAGCGACAACGACATCTGGAACCTCAAGCGCGGTGGGCACGACCCGCAGAAGGTGTACGCGGCGTACCACAAGGCGGTCAATCACAAGGGTCAACCCACGGTGCTGCTGATCAAAACCGTCAAGGGCTTCGGCATGGGCAAGTCGGGCGAGGGCAAGAACACGGTTCACCAGACCAAGAAGTTGACCGACGAGGACATCAAGATCTTCCGCGACCGCTTCAATCTGCCCATTCCCGACAGTGAGCTCTCGAAGATCCCGTTCTACAAGCCGGCGGACGACACACCGGAAATGCGTTACCTGCACGAACGCAGGCAAGCGCTCGGTGGCTACCTCCCCAAGCGCCGAGTGAAGGCAGACGAAAGTTTCACCGTGCCGTCCCTGGAGACTTTCAAGGCAGTTCTGGAGCCCACGGCCGAGGGTCGCGAAATTTCCACCACGCAGGCCTACGTGCGTTTCCTCACCCAGCTGCTGCGCGATCAGGCTCTGGGCCCACGCGTGGTCCCGATTCTGGTCGACGAGGCGCGCACCTTCGGCATGGAAGGCCTGTTCCGCCAGATCGGCATTTACAACCCGCACGGTCAGCAGTACACCCCGGTCGACAAGGACCAGGTCATGTACTACAAGGAAGACAAGGCCGGCCAGATCCTGCAGGAAGGCATCAACGAAGCCGGCGGCATGAGCAGCTGGATCGCAGCGGCCACGTCGTACAGCACGAGCAACCGCATCATGGTGCCGTTCTATGTGTATTACTCGATGTTCGGCTTCCAGCGCATCGGCGATCTGGCCTGGGCGGCAGGCGACATGCAGGCGCGTGGATTCCTGCTTGGCGGCACCTCGGGGCGCACCACGCTCAATGGCGAAGGCCTGCAGCACGAAGACGGCCACAGCCACATCCTGGCCGGCACGATTCCAAATTGCATCAGCTACGACCCGACCTTTGCGCATGAGGTCGGCGTGATCCTTCACCATGGCCTCAAGCGCATGGTGGAGAAACAGGACAACGTTTTCTACTACCTCACGCTGCTCAACGAGAACTACGCCATGCCCGGCCTTCAGCCCGGTACGGAGGAGCAGATCATCAAAGGCATGTATTACTGCAAGCAGGCGCCGGCCCTCAAGAAGGGTGCGCCGAGCGTGCAGTTGCTGGGCAGCGGCACCATCCTGCGCGAAAGCATCGCGGCGCAGGCGCTGCTGGAGAAGGACTGGGGCGTGAGTGCAGGCGTGTGGAGCTGCCCCAGCTTCAACGAACTGGCACGTGATGGGCAGGAAGCCGATCGCTGGAACCTGCTGCACCCTACCGAGACACCACGCGTTTCTTTCGTGGCGCAGCAATTGAGCGCGACCACCGGCCCCGTGGTGGCGTCGACCGACTACATGAAGAACTACGCGGAGCAGATCCGTCCCTTCATCCCCAAGGACCGCACCTACAAGGTGCTGGGCACCGATGGATTTGGTCGCAGCGATTTCCGCAGCAAGCTGCGCGAGCACTTCGAGATCAACCGCCACTACATCGTGGTGGCTGCGCTCAAGGCGTTGAGCGAAGAGGGCAAGGTGCCCGTGGCCAAAGTGGCCGAGGCCATCAAGAAATACGGCATTCAGGCCGACAAAGTGAACCCGCTCTACGCCTAACCCGGAGACAAGAACATGGCACGGATTGAAGTGAAGGTCCCGGACATTGGGGATTTCGACGAAGTGGCGGTCATCGAACTGTTGGTGAAGGTGGGTGATACGGTCAAGGCCGAACAATCGCTGATCACCGTGGAGTCGGACAAGGCATCGATGGAGATTCCGTCGAGCACGGCTGGTGTGGTCCAGGAACTCAAGGTCGCGGTGGGCGACAAAGTGAAGGAAGGCTCGGTGGTGCTGGTGGTCGAGGCGGCGGGTGAGGCCGCTGCACCTGCGGCGTCGGCCGCCGCGCCAGCGCCCCCCGCTGCACCCGCACCCGCACCCGCTGCAGTCGCTCCCGCTGCCTCGCCGGCTGCAAGTGGGCCGGTCGAAGTGCGCGTGCCTGACATCGGCGACTTCAAGGATGTGGCCGTCATCGAAGTGCTGGTCAGGCCCGGCGACCAGATCGCGGTCGAACAAAGCCTGATCACCGTGGAATCCGACAAGGCGTCGATGGAGATTCCTTCGTCGGCCACCGGTGTGTTGAAGGAACTCAAGGTCAAGGTCGGCGATACAGTCAACATCGGGGACCTGCTGGCGGTGCTCGAAGGCTCGGTGGCCGCAGCCACCAAGGCCCCATCAGCTCCCCGGGCGGACGAGAGCGCCAAACCCGCGCCTGCGGCATCTGCTGCGGCAGCACCTCAGGCTGCTTCCGTTTCAGCGCCTGCAACCGCCGCACACAACCCGACCGCGACGACCACGGTGGGCCTGCCCCACGCCTCGCCCTCCGTGCGCAAGTTCGCCCGCGAACTCGGCGTGCCGCTCGAAGAAGTCAAGGGCAGCGGCCCCAAGGGCCGCATCACGCAGGAAGATGTGCAAGGCTTCACCAAAGCCGTCATGTCCGGCGCCACGCAGACAAAGGCGCAGGCCTCCAAAGGACCTGCTGGCGGTGGCGACGGCGCCGGGCTGGGTCTCATCCCCTGGCCCAAGGTCGACTTCGCGAAATTCGGTCCGATTGAACGCAAGGAGATGGGCCGCATCAAGAAGATCAGCGGCGCCAACCTGCTGCGCAACGCCGTCATGATTCCGGCGGTCACCAACCACGACGATGCGGATATCACCGACCTCGAAGCATTCCGCGTCTCCACCAACAAGGAGAACGAGAAGTCAGGCGTCAAGGTCACGATGCTGGCCTTCCTGATCAAGGCCTGCGTGGCCTCGCTCAAGAAATTCCCGGAGTTCAACAGCTCGATCGATGGCGATGCCCTGATCTACAAGCAGTACTGGCACATCGGCTTTGCCGCCGACACGCCCAACGGCCTGATGGTTCCGGTGATCAAGGACGCCGACAAGAAGGGCGTGCTGCAGATCAGCCAGGAAATGGGCGAGCTCGCCAAGAAGGCGCGGGAGGGCAAGCTGAGTCCGGCCGAAATGAGTGGAGCCACCTTCACGATCTCCAGCCTCGGCGGCATTGGCGGGCGCTACTTCACGCCCATCATCAACGCACCCGAGGTGGCCATTCTGGGCGTGTGCAAGAGCCAGATGGAACCGGTGTGGGATGGCAAGGCCTTCCAGCCGCGCCTGATGCTGCCGCTTTCGCTGACCTGGGACCACCGGGTGATCGACGGAGCCGCTGCGGCGCGTTTCAATGCCTATCTGGGCCAGATCCTCGGCGACTTCCGTCGCGTTCTTCTCTAAGGAATGGCGATGGCACTGATTGAAATTCAAGTTCCCGACATTGGCGACTTTGACGAAGTGGCGGTGATCGAGTTGCTGGTCAAGCCGGGCGACACGGTGAAGGCGGAGCAATCGCTCATCACGGTCGAGTCCGACAAGGCGTCGATGGAGATTCCGTCTTCGCAGGCTGGCGTGGTCAAGGAGCTCAAGGTTCAGCTTGGCGACAAGGTGAAGCAGGGCAGCGTGGTGCTGACGCTGGAGGCGGCTGAGACAGCAGCTGTCGTTGCACCACCGGCCGCCGTTCGCCCTGAGCTTGTCGAAGGGCTCGCCAATACCTCGGGTGGGGCTTCGACAGGCTCAGCCCGAACGGAGGTGATTCCTGCTTCCCGCTATGCGGGATCGGCCGACGTCGATTGCGACGTGCTCGTGCTCGGTGGCGGCCCCGGTGGCTACAGCGCGGCTTTCCGCGCGGCCGACCTGGGCCTCAAGGTGGTGCTGGTCGAGCGCTACGCCACGCTGGGCGGCGTTTGCCTGAACGTCGGCTGCATCCCCTCCAAGGCGCTGCTGCACGTCGCGGCCGTGATGGACGAGGTAAGCCACATGGCCGATCTGGGAGTGGACTTCGGCGCGCCCAAGCTCGACATCGACAAGCTGCGCGGCCACAAGGAAAAGGTCATCGGCAAACTCACCGGCGGCCTGGCCGCCATGGCCAAAATGCGCAAGGTCGCCATCGTGCGCGGCTATGGAGCGTTCGTTGGTGCCAACCATCTGGAGGTGGAGGAAACCACCGGCACGGCGCAGGAAAAGACGGGCAAGAAGCAGGTGATCGCATTCAAAAGCGCCATCATCGCGGCGGGCAGCCAGGCTGTGCGTCTGCCTTTCATGCCCGACGATCCGCGCGTGGTCGACAGCACCGGTGCGCTGGCGCTCAAGGAAGTGCCCAAGCGCATGCTGATTCTCGGGGGCGGCATCATCGGCCTGGAAATGGGCACGGTTTACAGCTCGCTGGGCGCGCGCCTGGACGTGGTGGAAATGCTCGATGGCCTCATGCAAGGTGCCGACCGCGATCTGGTGAAGATCTGGCAGAAGATGAACGCCAAGCGCTTCGACAACATCATGTTGAAGACCAAGACGGTCTCTGCCAAAGCCACGGCCGAAGGCATCGAGGTGACATTTGCTGCGGCCGAAGAGGGCGGCACGGCGCCGCCGCCGCAGACCTACGACCTGGTGCTGCAGGCCGTAGGCCGAAGTCCCAATGGTAAGAAGATCGCGGCTGAGAAGGCTGGCTTGGCGGTGACCGACCGTGGCTTCATCGAAGTCGACATCCAGATGCGCACCAACGTGCCGCACATCTTCGCCATCGGCGACATCGTGGGTCAGCCCATGCTGGCGCACAAGGCGGTGCACGAGGCGCATGTGGCGGCCGAGGTGATTGCCGGTGAGCTGCAAGGTAACAAGGAGCTGGCGAGCGCCGCGTTCAATGCGCGTGTGATCCCCAGTGTGGCGTACACCGACCCTGAAGTGGCCTGGGTGGGTCTGACCGAGGATCAGGCCAAGGCGCAGGGCATCAAGGTGAAAAAAGGCTTGTTCCCCTGGAATGCCTCGGGCCGGGCCATCGCCAACGGACGGGACGAGGGCGTCACCAAGCTGCTGTTCGACGACTCGCCGCAGGCCCATGGCCACGGGAAGATCCTGGGAGGCGGCATGGTGGGCACGCATGCGGGCGACATGATTGGCGAGATTGCGCTGGCCATTGAAATGGGTGCCGACGCCGTGGACATCGGCAAGACGATTCACCCGCATCCCACGCTGGGCGAAAGCATCGGCATGGCGGCCGAAATTGCGCACGGATCATGCACCGATGTGCCGCCGCAGCGCAAATGAATCGCCAGCTGTCTTGAAATGGTGGCCGCCGCCGGGCGGGGCGCGGCCAGCTTCAGGCTTTCAGGTCAAAGCAGAAGCCTGAGTAGGACTTGACGTCTGCGCCTTCGCTGTCGGGAATCTCCATTCCCTTGCCGAGGTTTTCCCATTCGTCGCGTTTCTGGTAGCCCAGAGCGATGACCGATTGCACGAACGCCTCCCGCGCTTGCACCCGGTAGGGACAGAACGCCGTGCCAATGCTGTTGAGCGTGAAGAACGAGCGTGTTTCGTGGATGGGCGTGGTGTTGATGACGATGCGCCTGGGCAAGCGTTGGAGGCCCTTTAGCAGGTCGGAGAGGGTGACCGGCAGATACTGCAAGCTGCCTGATGCAAAGAGCACGTCCTGGCCGTCGAGATCCTCATACCGATCGGTGAAGTGCAGCGCGCCTTCAGGTGCGCGCGCCAGTGCCAGTTCCCTGCCCCGCACCACCACGGCAGGCACATCGCAAACCGTCCAGCGGATATCAGCAGGAAAACCAATGACACGACGAAAAGCGTAGTACTTGACCCCTGTGTGTCCGCCGAGGTCGAAAAAACTGCGCATTCCCTCGCCCATGGAGCGCAACAACCAGAACATGGCCGGGTAGTCGCGCGGGCTGATCGCGCTGACATAGGCAATGTTGGCCGATTCCTCGTTGTCGTATCCGAGGTGGAGGCTGGGCGGCGCGCTGGCAGCCGCTGCCTCAAAGCTGTCGTGGACGCCCAGGAAAAGATTCTGGTCCTTGTTATCGAGAAACCGCTTGCGATGGGCACTCTGGCTGAGGCCTTTCAGGACAGGCCATTTTTCCAGGCGATCGATCGCCCGATGCATCGTGTTGACCCAACTCATGAAACCCTCTCTTTGATTTTTCTGATGAGGCCCGGGCATCTGGAGCCCTGAGCCTGCGCTTGTCGCCTCAGCGTGTTGACTCCGGCGCTTGAAGTGGCACGCGGCGAGCACCGTTGAAGCGCTTGTTCCAGTAGGCCACTCGCATGTCTTCAACCCGCACTTGTGCGCCGGCTCGCGGTGAGTGAATGAACTTGCCGTCACCCATGTAGATGCCCACGTGGCTGAAGGCGCGTCGCATGGTGTTGAAAAACACGAGATCACCCGGCTTGAGATCGCTGCGGTCGATCTCCTGGGTGGCCGCCGCCTGCTCGTCGGAGCGGCGCGGCAACACCTTGCCCACCGATTGTTCGTAGACCGCCCGCACGAAGCCACTGCAGTCAAAGCCGGTCTGCGTGTTGTTACCGCCGTAACGGTAGGGAATGTCGAGGAAGGCGAGGGCATTGATCACCAGGCTTGACGCCTGCTCGCTCACGGTATCGCGTGTCTGCTGGATCTGGTCGCCCATGCGCGACATGAGGCCCTTTTCCACCAGGAAGCCGTCGATGTCATTGAAGCCGGCGGCACCCGGCGCGGCATGTGCCACAGCCGAGCAGCTCAGAATCAGGACGGACAGCCAGCGGATCATGCAGCGCAGGGTAGCGGGCAGGGCGCTCGAAGTCAAGTGAGGAATTTCCGGCAAGCCGTTGATTTGCCTTGTATTTCGGAGGCCCATGTTGCATTCGACCCCCGGTGGTTCGCCAGGGCCGATGAACGGAAGTGCCGGCGCTGCGAGAATGCCGCACCAACACTGAACCGAGAGAAACACAAGATGCTGCTGGACGCCTCCGAATCCCAACTGGTGCTCGTGGACTACCAGCCCCGCTTGATGCCCGCCGTACACGGAGGGCCTGAGGTGCTGGCCAACGCGATGCGCCTGGCGCGCATGGCAAAGTTGTTCGATGTGCCCACTTTTGGCACAGAACAGAATCCGGAAAAGTTGGGGCACCATCCACCGGAATTGCGCGATCTCTGTCGCAAGACCCTGTCCAAGACGGCCTTCAGCGCGGTTGCCGATGGCTTGGCCGAATGGTTGCGCCCGTCGCTTCGCCAGAGCAGTGGCAACGCACGGAGCCTGCCCAAACACCTGCAGAAACCGTCCACTGCGCCAGCAACCGAAAGATCCATCATCGTGATCGCCGGTTGCGAGGCCCATGTATGCCTCCTGCAGACTGCCCTGGAACTTGTCGAGCAGGAGTTCGACGTCTGTGTGGTCACCGATGCCTGCGGTTCCCGCACCGAACGAAACCGCGATGCGGCGTTCGACCGCCTGGCAAGTGCAGGCGCCGAGCTGGTGACCACGGAGATGGTGGCGTTTGAATGGCTGCGCAGCGCTGAACATCCCGCTTTCCACGAAGTTCAGACACTCATCAAGTGAGGCCGCAAGGCGCATTGGGGCGGATCACGCGCATCGTCAGCCTCTCGAAAGGCTCACTCTCATAATTATGAATTCAGTTTGACCTACCCAGCAGCCATCAGCAGGAGACATCCATGACGCACACCCAAGGCTACGCCGAGTTCTACCGCCGTTCGATGGAGGATCGTGACGCGTTCTGGACCGAGCAGGCCGAGCTCGTGGACTGGAAGAAGCCGTTTGATCGCGTTTGCAACCACGACAACCCTCCATTCGCTCGCTGGTTCGAGGGCGGCCAGATCAACCTGTGCCACAACGCCGTCGACCGGCACCTGAAGGATCGGGCGGATCAGAACGCGCTGATCTTCGTTTCCACCGAAACCGACACCGAGCGCACCTACAGCTTCCGTGAACTGCACGCCGAGGTGCAGCACATGGCCGCGGTTTTGCTGGACCAGGGTGTGAAGAAGGGTGATCGGGTGTTGATCTACATGCCCATGATTCCCGAGGCCGCCTTCGCCATGCTGGCTTGTGTGCGCATCGGCGCGATTCATTCCGTGGTGTTTGGAGGTTTTGCCAGCCATTCGCTGGCCAACCGCATCGAAGACGCCACCCCCGTGGCGATTGTCAGCGCCGACGCGGGCTCCCGAGGCGGCAAGGTGGTGGAGTACAAGCCCTTGCTGGACGAAGCCATCCGCCTCTCCAGCCACAAGCCGGGCTCGGTGATCATGGTCAATCGTGGGCTGGCTCCCATGAGTCTGGTGCCCGGTCGCGATCACGACTACGCGGCGCTGCGCGAACAACGCCTCGGCGCGCAGGTACCCTGCGAGTGGCTCGACGCCACCGACATCAGCTACACCATCTACACCAGCGGCACCACCGGCAAGCCCAAGGGCGTGCAGCGCGACACAGGCGGCTACGCGGTGGCGCTGGCCGCCAGCATGAAGCACATCTTCATGGGCGAACCCGGCGAGACCTATTTCTCCACCAGCGATATCGGCTGGGTGGTCGGCCACAGCTACATCGTCTATGGCCCGCTGATCGCCGGCATGGCCACGATCATGTACGAGGGCCTGCCGATTCGCCCGGACGGTGGCATCTGGTGGAGCCTGATTGAAAAGTACAAGGTCACGGTGATGTTCAGTGCTCCCACCGCCGTGCGCGTCCTGAAAAAGCAGGACCCGGCCTATTTGAAGAAATACGACCTCTCCAGCCTGAAGGCGCTTTTCCTCGCAGGCGAGCCGCTGGACGAGCCCACTGCCCGCTGGATCAGCGATGGCCTGGGCGTGCCCATCATCGACAACTACTGGCAGACCGAGAGCGGCTGGCCGATCCTGACGGTGGCCAACGGGGTGGAGCGCATGCCCAGCAAGTTCGGCAGCCCCGGCGTGGCCATGTACGGCTATGGCGTGAAACTGGTGCACGAGAACACGGGTGAAGAGCTCACCGGTGCTGACGAGAAGGGGGTGGTGGTGATCGAGGGTCCTACGCCACCCGGGTTCATGCAGACGGTCTGGCGAGACGACGCCCGGTTCGTCAACACCTACTGGAAGAGCATCCCGGACAAACTGGTCTACAGCACCTTCGACTGGGGTGTGCGCGACAAGGATGGTTACTTCTACATCCTGGGCCGCACCGACGACGTGATCAACGTCGCAGGCCACCGACTGGGCACGCGCGAGATCGAGGAAAGCATCTCCAGCCATGCCAACGTGGCCGAAGTGGCCGTGGTGGGTGTCGCCGACCAGCTCAAGGGGCAGGTCGCCATGGCCTTCGTGGTGGCGCGGGACGCGTCTGCGCTCACCACCGACGCTGCGCGCCTCAAGCTGGAGGGCGAGATCATGAAGGTGGTGGACGAGCAACTGGGCGCGGTGGCCCGCCCCGCCCGCGTGCGCTTCGTGAGCGTGCTTCCCAAGACCCGCAGCGGCAAGCTGTTGCGGCGCGCCATCCAGGCGGTATGCGAAGGCCGTGACCCGGGCGATCTCACCACCATGGACGATCCAGCCGCGCTGCACCAGATCAAGGAACTGCTGGCCTGACGGAGGACTGCCGGGCGTGCGGAGGTGGCCCTTCGGGGGCTTTGTAAGTATGATTCATGCTTATATAGACACTACCGAAGATCGCCATGGACCAAATGATCGAGACCCCCGGGCAGGTGGAAAGGGTGCGTGTGTTCGAACTCGCTGCCGAGCTGTTCGGTGTCCTCGCCACCCCCATGCGTTTGCGCATCCTCAGTGCGCTGTGCGACAAGGAGAAGTCGGTCTCACAACTGTTGCAGGAGATCGACACCACCCAGCCGAATCTTTCGCAGCATCTGAACCTGCTCTATCGGGCCGGCGTGCTGGCCAAGCGCAAGGAGGGCACGCAGGTGATCTACCGGGTTCAAAGCGAAAAGGCTGTGACGCTGTGCCGCACGGTCTGCACCCAGATCGCCATCGAAATGGACGAGCCGAGTTCGGTGCCCGCCTCAGAGCGGCTCTCCCCGCGCGTTGCATCCTGACGCACATTTGCCTTACAACCTGCGCATTCTTCCCCCGCGACTCGCTCCAAGCTGGCACAATTCAGGGCTGCAGTCAGGTCCTTCCACAGTCACTGTCGCATCCGCCAAACGGTTCAGCCGTGCCGCGGGAGGTTTTTCTTAACCAGCTAATGTTTCCCGAAGGGAAACGGAGGTCAGCGGATTCATGAGCGATACCCCATCGAACGGGGGCAACGTTTACGTTGCCTACAAAGGCAACTCGTATCTCTTCGGCGGCAACGCGCCGTACGTGGAAGAGATGTACGAGAACTACCTCGAAAACCCGGGCAGCGTGCCCGAAAACTGGCGCGGCTACTTCGATGCACTACAGCACGTTCCAGCCGTCGACGGGTCGGATGCCCGCGATGTTCCCCATCAGCCAGTCATCAATGCCTTTGCAGAACGCGCCAAGCAGGGTGGTACCAAAGTCGTCGTTGCGGCTGGCGCCGATTCCGACCTGGGCCGCAAGCGCGTTGCCGTACAGCAGCTGATCGCCGCCTACCGCAACGTGGGTGCCCGCTGGGCCGACCTGGACCCCCTGAAGCGCGCCGAGCGCGACCACATTCCCGAACTCGAGCTTTCGTTTTACGGCTTCACCGATGCCGATCTCGAGACCGTGTTCAACACCAGCAACACGTTCTTCGGCAAGGAGACCATGTCGCTGCGCGAGTTGCTGAACGCGCTGCGAGAGACCTATTGCGGCTCCATGGGCGCGGAGTACATGTACATCACCGACCAGAGCCAGAAGCGCTGGTGGCAGGAACGCCTGGAATCCAGTCGCAGCAAGCCTGCCTTCAATGCCGAGAAGAAGAAGCACATCCTCGACCGCCTGACCGCCGCCGAGGGTCTCGAGCGTTTTCTGCACACCAAATACGTCGGGCAGAAGCGCTTCTCGCTGGAAGGTGGCGAGAGTTTCATCGCATCGATGGACGAGCTGATCCGCCAGGCCGGGCAGGTCGGCATCCAGGAAATCGTGATCGGCATGGCCCACCGAGGCCGTCTGAATGTGCTGGTCAATACCCTGGGCAAGATGCCCAAGGACCTGTTTGCCGAGTTCGACCACACCGCGCCCGAAGAGCTGCCCTCAGGCGACGTGAAATACCATCAGGGCTTCAGTTCGGACGTGACCACCCCCGGTGGTCCGGTGCATCTCTCGCTGGCGTTCAACCCTTCCCACCTGGAGATCGTGAATCCGGTGGTGGAGGGCTCGGTGCGCGCGCGCATGGACCGACGTGGTGACCCGCTGGGCAAGCAGGTGTTGCCCGTGCTGGTGCATGGCGACGCGGCCTTTGCCGGCCAGGGCGTGGTCATGGAAACCCTGGCGCTGGCCGAGACGCGTGGGTATTCCACCGGCGGCACGGTGCATCTGGTCATCAACAACCAGATCGGTTTCACCACCTCAGATCCACGCGACAGCCGCTCCACACTGTACTGCTCCGATGTCGTGAAGATGATCGAGTCGCCGGTGCTGCACGTCAACGGCGACGACCCGGAAGCGGTGGTGTACGCCACCCAGCTTGCGCTGGAATACCGCATGGCCTTCCAGAAGGACGTGGTGGTCGATATCGTGTGCTTCCGCAAGCTGGGTCACAACGAGCAGGACACCCCCAGCCTGACCCAGCCACTGATGTACAAGAAGATCGCGGCCCACCCGGGCACGCGCAAGCTCTACGCCGACAAATTGGCCGCGCAGGGCCTTGGCGAGACGCTTGGCGACGACATGGTCAAGGCGTACCGTGCCGCGCTCGACGCCGGCCGCCACACGGTGGACCCGGTGCTCACCAACTTCAAGAGCAAGTTCGCGGTCGATTGGAGCCCGTACCTGGGCAAGAAGTGGACCGACAACGCCGATTCCGCCATTCCCATGGCCGAGTGGAAGCGCCTGTCGGACCGGCTGACCACGATTCCGGAAAACGTCGCACCGCATCAACTCGTCAAAAAGGTCTATGCCGACCGCGCGGCCATGGGCCGTGGCGAGATTCCGGTGGACTGGGGCATGGGCGAGCACATGGCTTTCGCGTCGCTGGTGGCCAGCGGTTTCCCTGTGCGCCTTTCAGGTGAAGACTGCGGCCGTGGAACGTTCACGCACCGGCATGCCGTGATTCACGACCAGAACCGCGAGAAGTACGACGAGGGCACGTATGTGCCACTGCAGAACGTCGCCGACAACCAGGCGCCGTTCGTGGTGATCGATTCCATCCTGTCCGAAGAAGCGGTGCTGGGCTTCGAATACGGCTATGCATCGAACGACCCGAACACTCTGGTGATCTGGGAGGCGCAGTTCGGCGACTTCGTCAACGGTGCGCAGGTGGTGATCGACCAGTTCATCGCTTCTGGCGAAGTGAAGTGGGGTCGCGTCAACGGCATCACGCTGATGCTGCCGCACGGCTACGAGGGCCAGGGTCCTGAGCACAGCTCGGCACGCCTGGAGCGCTTCATGCAATTGGCCGCTGACACCAACATGCAGGTGGTTCAGCCGACCACGGCCAGCCAGATATTCCACGTGCTGCGTCGCCAGATGATCCGGGGGCTGCGCAAGCCGCTGATCATCTTCACGCCCAAGTCGTTGCTGCGCAACAAGGACGCGACATCGCCGTTGTCCGAGTTCACCAAGGGCGGTTTCCAGACCGTCATTCCCGAGCATGACGCCGATGTGGCGAAGAAGGCTGAAAAGGTCAAGCGCGTCATCTGCTGCTCGGGCAAGGTGTACTACGACCTGGTGAAAAAGCGCGAGGAGCGCGGCTCCGACGATGTGGCCATCCTGCGGGTGGAGCAGCTCTATCCGTTCCCGCACAAGGTGTTCGGTGCAGAGATGCGCAAGTACCCCAACGCCACCGATGTGGTCTGGTGCCAGGACGAACCGCAGAACCAGGGCGCCTGGTTCTTTGTGCAGCACTACATCCACGAGAACATGCTCGAAGGGCAGAAGCTCGGCTATGCCGGTCGTGCGGCGTCGGCGTCTCCCGCAGTGGGCTACGCCCATCTGCACCAGGAGCAACAGAAGACGCTGATCGAAGCCGCCTTTGGCAAGCTCAAGGGCTTCATCCTCACCAAGTGACGCACAACGAACAACGCATAGCGCAGGAAAAAAAATGGCAATCGTAGAAGTCAAAGTCCCGCAACTCTCCGAATCGGTGGCCGAGGCCACCCTGTTGACGTGGAAGAAAAAGGCCGGTGAATCCGTCGCTGTCGACGAGATCCTGATCGAGATCGAGACCGACAAGGTGGTACTGGAAGTGCCCGCACCGGCTGCCGGCGTGCTGGTGGAGCTGGTGCAGGCGGACGGCGCAACCGTGGCCGCCGAGCAGCTGATCGCACGCATCGACACCGAGGCGGTGGCGGGCGCCGCCGCTCCGGCCGCTGCACCAGCAGCTTCAACGCCTGCGGCCGCTCCGGCTGCCGCAGCCGCTGCCCCTGCATCGCAATCCAAGGCCGGCGTGGCCATGCCTGCTGCGGCGAAGATCATGGCCGATAACAACCTGGCCGCCGGCTCGGTGTCCGGCACGGGCAAGGATGGTCGCGTGACCAAAGGGGACGCGCTATCGGCCGTGGCCGGTGGCGCCGCTGCGTCCCCGACACCTAAGGCAGTGCCCGCACCGGTGGCCATTCCCACGGGAGCGCCTGCCCGGGTGTTGCCCCAGGTGCCTGTGGTGGCGCCCGACCTGGGCGACCGCCCGGAAGAGCGTGTGGCCATGACCCGCCTGCGCGCCCGCGTGGCCGAGCGCCTGCTGCAGTCGCAGTCGACCAACGCCATCCTGACCACGTTCAACGAAGTGAACATGGCGCCCGTGATGGAGATGCGCAAAAAGTTCCAGGAGAAGTTTGAAAAGGAACACGGCGTCAAGCTCGGCTTCATGAGCTTCTTCGTCAAGGCGGCAGTGCATGCGCTCAAGAAGTACCCGATCATCAATGCCTCGGTCGATGGCAACGACATCGTCTACCACGGCTACTTCGATATCGGCATTGCGGTGGGTTCGCCCCGTGGCCTTGTGGTACCGATCCTGCGAAACGCGGACCAGATGAGCTTTGCCGACATCGAGAAGAAGATTGCCGAATTCGGCCAGAAGGCCAAGGACGGCAAGATCGGCCTGGACGACCTCACGGGTGGAACCTTCTCCATCTCCAACGGCGGCACCTTCGGTTCCATGCTGTCCACGCCCATCATCAACCCACCTCAATCGGCCATTCTGGGCGTGCACGCCACCAAAGAGCGGCCGGTGGTGGAAAACGGCCAGATCGTGATCCGTCCGATCAATTACCTGGCCATGTCGTACGACCACCGCATCGTTGACGGCCGGGAAGCCGTGCTGGGTCTGGTGGCCATGAAGGAAGCGCTGGAAGACCCGGCCCGCATCCTGTTCGACATTTGACCGGCTACTTCTCCCGCCAACGCCCCGCCAGGGGCGTTGGCCCTTTGAATTCAGGAAAGCAACATGTCTCAAGCATTTGACGTCGTCGTGATCGGCGGCGG